>Ga0209189_1001797_pt1 | contig 15638 bp, 11 predicted proteins | sample C_130820_EF_Meta_FD_187308 | JGI IMG/M metagenome (GOLD analysis project Ga0209189, IMG submission 187308) | Freshwater microbial communities from Lake Croche, Canada to study carbon cycling - C_130820_EF_MetaG (SPAdes) (version 3) | ecosystem: Environmental > Aquatic > Freshwater > Lake... | reverse complement strand
ATTTATTGGAATAAATAGAGATACTGACAAACAACCAACCCTTTTTGACAAGCGCTTTTTAGGTGTATATTTTGTTGTTAAAGTTAACCATATATTTGAAGATGCTAAATACACAAATGAGCTTGTGTGTGTAAAAACATATATACCTCAAGACATTTTCTTAAATAAAAATATGCTATGAAAAAGTTTACCAACGATACCTTTGCTGAGCTATCTGACCCTACAACTAAATACGGTAAACAATATCAAGAATATAAGAAAACTGAAAAAAAACCTCTAGATTTAACAGGATCTTCTAATTATGATTCTAGCAAAAACAGTACTGTAAATTCTGCGTGGGGTCCACTTCCAGTAGTAAATACAGCATTGCCTGGCGCACCTACTATTAATAAAGAAGATTTTAATACTACACCTACTCTAGCTGCTCAAAAAACAACTACTAATACAATACCTACTCTAGCTGCTCAAAAAACAACTACTAATACAATACCTACTTTAGCCGCCACAGTACCCGCTTTAACCAACACAAATACTGTTACAGTTCCTGAATTTGTTGCCAAAAAAACAAGCACACCGTCGACATTCCCTTATATTTCTAAAACAATTGATCCAAAATTATCAGATATTAACTACACAACCACAGTAGCAATATTAAAAAATGTTTCAAATTATGTTTCTCTATTTCCACAAATAGAAAAAGAAATACAAATTAGTTTAGATTATTATATTGCATTACAAAAAAATAATATAGTAAATGATTTAAGTGATTTTTATAAAACACTAGAAAAAGATAAAATGCCTTTATTACGTAATGACTTTGTTGATTTTTGGGTAAAAAGATATCAAATTACTGCAGAACCTTTAAAAACATTAATTACCTTTAATCTTGATACCACTAAAAATTCTTTTTATACAAATTTGAGTGATTCAATAGGCTTATTGGTAAATAGCAATTGTTTGCTAGATGATTCAACAATACCATACACCGACTACACCACTAGCATATACACAGCACCTAATACATTGCCTGTACAACTTAGAAATAAAATATCTAAAACAACATTACAAGTAGCAACTGACTTGAGTGAATATAATACCATTTTAATGAGAAACAATCTCGCTAAAATCAATCTAACTACTGCAAATACTAATCCATATACTAACCCCACATCTAACCCTGCACATGGATTGAATTTAATAACTGATATAAATACTTTTAATATTATAAAAACAGGATTAACTTCTCATTTTAATGAATTAAAAAGCTCATATAAACGCATTTTTAATTATGTACAATACATTAGCAACATAAACAATATAAATGGATATAATCCTAGAGATACAGGTAATAATGGTACAAATCAACAGCTTGTAGCTGATATATTGTTTGGTATGAATATAGAAAAATTTACTGTCAGTGTGGACATTCTTCAAAGAAAATTTAAATATCTTTTAGGATATAGAACAATTGAAAATTGTTTATCCAATAAATTAACAACTAATCAAGAAAGCAGCACAAGTATTCCTGATCTAAATAATTTAAACACATTTTCAAATTTAACTTAAAAATAAATAATATTATGTTAACCCCAGCAGATGAATCTAATTATTATAACAGTATAGTCACAAATCAAATAGCAGAAATAAACAACAAATCCTTAAACTCATCTTCCATTATTCCTCAATTTTCTGATTATTTTCAGACACCTGAAGGCCTGCCATCTAATACTAATTATTTTAATGAATATACAAATAATACTTTTGGATTAAATAGTATTTTAAATCCATTTAATAATTATATTGAAACAGTTAAAACAAGCATAACAAATTGTGAGTTCCCGCCATTACCTACATCTGCAATTTTTCCTACAGGTGACAGTTTATTGAATTTATTGAATATAAATATATTTGATAGAGCCTTGAAGATACTTAGCATACAACCTAAAGCTAGTAGCTTCCCATTAACTAGCATAGGCTCTACTCTTCTCAATACTGTTCTTTCTGTTGCTAAAAGTGTAGCAGGCCCATTCGCTAAATATTTAAATAATGTTTCAAATTGTATCAGCAAATTAGCTAGTTAACAATTTCTGCATCAATAATTTTTTTATTATCTTCAATTAATGCTTTAAATATTTGCTCTCTTGTAGCCAGAAGCTTTGCGTTATTTTCTTCTTGTTTCAATTCTTTTCTAGCTTCTATCTCCATTTGTTTTGTTTTTAAAATTGTGTCAGCTTTTTTATCATTAACTACTAATTTATTAAGCGTTTCTATGGCTGTACTAGTGGCAGCTACTAAACTAGCAAAAGCATCAACATCTTTAGCTTCTGGTGATGATACAATATAATCTTTTACATTCTTAATCATTTCTAAACTATCTTCAACTAGTTTACCACCTTTTTCAACAACAAATTTTTCAATCTCTTCTTTTTTTAATGGATTTAATTCTTTTTCTGCTTCTTTAGCTTTGGTTTGCGCATCAGAAAGTTGGCTTAATAAATCACCAACCATTTCATTTAATTCTTCACTCATTAGAATTATTTAGTAGATATTGATTTAATTCAAACATATAATAGAATTATATTATGAGTTTAAATAAAGAAATTGATCCTAACTTAGCATATATGCCTATTTTAAAGTTTGAAAAAACGCACGATGCAGCTAAGCTACCCACAAAAAACCATGAATCTGACACTGGTTATGATGTGTATAGTATAGAGGATGTTGCAGTGCCTGCACGGGGCAGCGCTGTAGTAGGTGTTGGTTTAAAATTTGCAGATATACCTGAAGGATACTGGATCAAAGTAGAAAGCAGAAGCGGGCTTGGGTTTAAGTATGGTATTACAGCACATCCAGGTATTATTGATAACGGCTACAGAGGTGATGCAGGCATTAAGCTCTATAATCTAACAGATACAGATTATCAAATAAAGACTGGTGATAGAATTGCACAATTTGTTGTTTATATGAATTTAAATATGCAGGTAGATTGGGGCACAGTACAAGATAGTGCCAGAGGTGAAAAAGGATTTGGAAGCTCTGGCAAATGACTATTAATGATTTTAATAATTTATGGTGTGAGAAGTATAGGCCTCGTAAACTAGAAGAATTTGTTACAACAGATAAAAATTTAGAACAGGTTCAATCTTTTGCTAAAAATAAGCAAATACCAAATCTTTTATTCTTAGGTTCACCGGGCATTGGTAAAACGACTCTTGCAAAAATTATTGTTAATAGTTTGCTTGAATGCCAATATCTCTATATAAATGCTAGTGATGAAAATGGCATAGACACCATACGCACTAAAGTAACTGGGTTTGCTCAAACAAAGAGTATTGATGGTAATTTAAAAACAATTATTTTGGATGAATGTGATGGATTAACTATGGATGGTCAACGCGCATTACGCAATACAATGGAAGAGCTCGCAGGCTTTACACGCTTTATTCTGACTGCAAATTATAAGTATAAAATTATTCCTGCTCTACAGAGCAGATGTCAAAGTCTTGATTTAACACCGCCTATTGACTCTGTTGTGAAGAGATGCGCTCATATTTTAAAAGCTGAAAATATTGCTGTTGAAAACGGACAGAAAGGCAAATTAGTTGAGTTGGTTAAAAAGTTTTATCCTGACATACGTCTATGCATCAATGAATTGCAAAAATTTTCAGTATCAGGTAAATTAAAAATTAATGAGTTTAATCCTAATGATTTACTAAATTTAATATATAAAGAGATTAAGAGTAAAAATATAAACTCTCTTAGAAAAGCATTAATTGAAAATGAAAGTTCTTTTAATTCTGATTATATTTCACTAATGCGAAGCCTTTTCAATTATATTGATGAAACAGAATTAGATTTAGATTATAAAAAGAAAGCACTAATTATTGTTGCAGAGCATTTATATAGATCAGCATTTGTAATTGATCAAGAGATTAATTTTTTTGCCTGTATTATACTACTGTCTGATACTCAACTATTAGGCAAATATTGTGCTGTGTAAGTTGCAGGATCTTTTTGACCTTCTGCAGGGCTAGCAGGAATAGATGTATTTACATTATTAAGCTCTCTGTCACCTGCTACTAGCTTGCCACCAACATCGGATTGATGTGTTTTAGATCTTGGAGTGAGCATAGTCTTATCATCAGCTATCTTCACTTCTTTTGGTTCTATTTGAACTTTAGCATCATATTTTTGATGATCTGGAATAGGGGGTAAATTAGGATAATCATTTTGATGCGACAGCAAATTAGCAGGCACTGTTACAGCATTCTTTACATCAAACAAGCCTGGTGCTAATTCAGGTACTACTTCAATAGAAAACCCATAACCAAAATCATCAGGATTACCTGCACCCATAACAGCAGGCATAGCAGACTTAACATTTCTCACTCTCAGGTTCAAACCACTGTTAATTAACCCTTCAACAGCTTTTTTTATAGATTCAGGCTGTTTTAAGAAGAAGTCATTTTTTAATACATTATCAACAAACTTTATCCTATCGCTTGTTAAGAATCCACCTCTTGTATATCTAGATAAGGTAGCTTCATATAGCTTTTTAAATCTCTTTTCCATTTAAATTATTTATTTCAAAGAGCTTATTATTCCTTCTTTATTTTTTGATATAAATAATAGTATGGCTAATATCACCATTAGATCACTTGCGCAAAAGCCAAAAATTAACAGGGGCTACACGTATTCTGATCTTAAATTAGATTTAACCTTTGATTATCTAAATAACAATGAATTATTGAAAAAAAAGCAAATTAAAGACTCAGTTAATAGTTTAGATTATGATGCAATAAAAAATAGTTTAATTAGCATGTTTACCACTATACCAGGACAAAAAATTTTGAATCCTTTTTTTGGATTAAACTTAGTAAAATATTTGTTTGAACCAGTATCAGAAGTTATAGCTACTAGTATAGCTAGTGACATAACTTCAGGTATTGCCACATATGAACCAAGAGTTAAAGTTAAAAACCTTTTAGTAGGGTATAGCAATGAAAACCAATATTATCAAATAAGCATAGAACTAGCTATACCTCAAATTAATAATCAATCATTTAAACTTGTAGGAACCTTGAGTAACTCAGGTTTCTTTTTAAATAATTAAATATGGCATCCAATTATAACAATTTTCAGTTAAACACAGATGAATATGCAGCATTTGATGCGCTTTCACTAAAAAGTCTCATAATCAAACGCTTGAATAGCAATACAGTTTTTACAGATCAGAATTTTGAAGGTAGTAACATTTCATCTGTAATAGATATTATAGCATATGCATATAATGTTCTTTTGTTTTATCTCAATCAGACATCTGCTGAAAGCAATCTAACAACTGCTTCAATATATGAAAATGTAAACAAAATAGTAAAACTCATAAACTATAGTCCTGTTGGATACCAAACAGCTCTGTTACCATTTAAAGCTTATGCAAGCAATCAATTACCCCCCGGTACATATACAATGCCGAGATATTCTTATTTTACTGTAAATGGAACAATATATAGTTTTAATAGCGATATAACTTTTACAAAATCTATTTCTGGTACTGAATATCTTTCAGATTTTAGTGATCAAAACTTATTATACCAAGGAGGATATATTGAATATCCAAGCTATTTTGCAACTGGAGAGCCATTTGAATTGTTAACTATCACAAACATAAATGAGAATAATACCAATCTTACTATAGATAATTTCAACATAGATGTTTATGTAAAAGATAATACAAAAACTGCACCTGCCTGGGTCAAATGGACGCCTACGCAGTCTCTCTTTCTTGAAAGACCAAATTCATTTAAATATGAAATTAGACTAAATGAAAATGGTAGGTATGAAATAAAATTTGGTAACAATGTAAATGGTAAACAATTAAATACTAATGATGAAGTTGCAGTCTATTTTATTAATTCCAACGGTACTGCTGGGCAAGTGGGTCCCAATGTTTTAAATGGCAATACTTGTTTTAGCTACAATACACAAAAATTTTCTACAATTAAAGCTAATACAACACCAGTAAATTTGAGAATCTTAACTCAATCTGAATTAAATTTATTATCTTTTGAAAATTCTGATCCTTCTACAAATTTTATTCCTGCAGAATCAGTACAAAATATAAAAGCAAATGCAACAAATACATTTAAAAGCCAATACAGATTAATTACTACAGAAGATTTTACAAATTATATATTAAAAAATTACAACAATTTACTAGCATCAGTTAAAGTTGTAAATAACTGGGATTATCTGAGTCAGCATATCAAATATTTCTTTGACTTAGGTGTTGAAAAACCAAATTTAGAATCAAGAATTCTATTTAATCAAGTAAAATTTGCAGATTCTTGCAATTTTAATAATATTTACATATATGCTGTACCTAAATTAGAAAAAGTCACCTCTCTCACCACAAGAGCTAATTATTTAAATACCGCACAAAAGAGTTTAGTTATAAATGATATTAATAAAACCAAACTTGCTACTGCAGAAATTATATTTAATGACCCTGTTTATGTACAGTTTGATCTTGGTGTGCGGATAATTAACGAAAAATTGACTCCAGAAATTCCTAATAATTGCTATCTTGAGATAACAAGAGAATTGACATCTAAAAGAAACCCAGAAGCAATCAGAAAACAAGTTTCACAAATAATAATTAATTATTTTTCAACTACTAAAGACAACTTAGGCAAGCTAGTTTCTCTTAGTGAGCTCTCCAATCAAATTAATACTATAGACGGTATTATTGGTATAAAAACTATTAGGATAGACAACAATCAAACTTACACCACCCCTGGCATAAGTTTTCTTGCTTTTAATCCTGTCTATCCTTACAGTGACATTAGTATTGTAGCTCAAGACACTCAGCTGCCTTTTTTTAAATTCCCATATTTAAATAATGCAGTTAATTTTATAGACAAAGTGAGAGTTATCACACCATCTATACAATTGCTTGAGAGAGAATTCTAATGGCTGACACACAGTTATACACATACGTTCATTTTAACGTAAAAGATTTTGCTAATAATTATTCTCTTTCTTCTTATGCTCTAGAATCTACACCATTGACATTTATTCCAGATCTTACAACTGCAACATTATTATCTGCAGAGCTTTTTATATCTAACAAAATATTACAATGGGATTTTGGTGATGGAACAACATAGTGATTTAACTGCTACACATGCATATAAATGGCCAGGAAATTATAAAATAACATTAAATGTATTTGATAGCAATGGGAATGTTTATATAAGCTATTATTCACCTATTGTTAATATTATAAATGTAGTTGAAGATCAATTAATTTTTAAAGATTATGGTAGGTTTATTTATGATGTACCTGCGAGTAAGATTATTGATCCGCTAACAATCCTTAGAAGAAATAGCTATCAAACTATTAATAATTTATCTGCAGAAAATTTTACAATTAATCTCTATGCATCTGGAGCTTTGGGTGATTATATAAATCTTGAAGCATATAATAGCGACAAATGGGGTCATTTGCGTTCTCTTTCTAGATTTTACGAAAAACAAAAAATTGGAGACACAGAAACTTTGACAATTGTTAATGCAGTAACAACAAAAGACACAAAAATTTATGCACGTATAAACAATAATAAATTAGAACTGTGTGCTGAAAAAGATACAGGATCAATTTTTGTGGGCAGCACAGGATATGCAGACATATATTATGTTGACGATAGAACTAAAAACTTTTCTACAAGAGAGTCGCCCATATTTGTTATGGCTACTCAAGATAATTGGAATTATAACGATAAATTTACTTACAGCAACAATTTATTTGATTTTATTTCCTACCCGCCACAAGGATTTCAAACTCTGCAAACAGCAGTCCAACCAATTATTAAAGTACGACACAACCCTGCTTCCCTATTATCAATTACAACCAATGGTATAGACGGTGAAGGGTTTCTATCAGGTACTAATTTTGATTTACCAAAAATCAGCTGGCAAAATACCGGAATACCGTTTTTAATTAAATTAAAAGATAATGAAAATTTTACAACCAGGACATATCCTGAACTTTCTTGTCTAAAAATAGATACTAATAACACATACAACGCTTTACTATCTACATTTAACTTGCAGCTTGATCTTGTACAGTATAAAAACGGTATACCATATAGAATAAAAGATGTTAATTTTTATAGTGATTTTTCTAAAGAGATACCAAGATCAGTAGGATCTTTTTATAAAGGTTACTTTATATCTCCTCTCAGTTCTTTAACGTGCAAGCTTACTGCAGGTATGTTAGTTGTTGACCCTGTAAACTTTCCAAAAGATAGTTTATTGGGATGGATATGCGAACCAAATTTTAGATACGTTCAAAGACTTTTCAAGACACAAATGTTCAGTTTCTGTACAGGCAGCCAAACTTCTTCAATTACAGGCAAAGGCCAGCATTTTCCAACACCAAATGATTTAGCAAATTCTTTTTGTGTAGCAGTTGCACCTTCTGGTGCAGGTAAATTTAATGATTATCAAACCTGGATAGGAGATGGTTCTGCAGATGTGTTGTATAAATTAGATGTATTTGGTACAATACTATCTTCATTTGCAATGTCATCTTATCCTGTGTCTGCTACGGACACAGGTTATATTTATGAAGACTTTAGATCTCCTGTACTTTCTAGCGCAGCACTTAATTGCATAGTAATGGATAGCAAAAGCGATCTCTGGATATCGCTTTTTGACAGCGCATCAGTATTTAAAATTGACTACTCTACCGGTGTTGCAAAAAATTATATTCAAGCAAGTTTTACAAATTTTTGCTATTTCTTGAGTTCAGATTATACAATCCCATCTTTATCTGGTTATGTAGGTGAAAATTTATTATTACCATCTTGCATAGACACTGACAGTGATGATAATGTTTGGGTTACTTATACTCATCCTGCTTCTAATTTTATAGCAAAATTTAACCCTACTGGTTCATTAATTACAACAATACCCTTACCACCTCTTATTTCACCTGTATCTATGATTGTTGATCGCGATAAATATGTGTGGGTTACTGCGCTTAACAACGCATTTAATCCGCCTGATATACGCAATAGAAATGATTTTGTTTATAAATTTGATAAACAGGGTAACATTGCACCTAATTTTCCAGTTGCAGGCGTTCATATGGCTGGAAACATTACAGTTGACGGTGATCAAAATGCATATATAGCACATTCTATAGAAACTTTAACTAAAATAGATAAAAATTCTGGTCAGTTTACAAATTTTATAGCTGGAATTGGCACAAACCCGACAAATTATATTTGTAGCATAGGTGGACTCACAAATGATACAAGTAATTTTATTTGGGTGCTTAATAACTCTGATAGAAAATTATATTATTTTGACGGGTTTTTGAATAATCAACCACTGTCTTCAGTCAGCTACCAATCAATTGATTTCCCTACTAATGTAGTTGGTACCATATCATCTTTTGCAGAAGCACGTTTTCAAGCATATGGTGACTGGAATGGGTTTAGATGGATTAACAAATTTATGATACCGTTTACTGTTACAAGATACGTATCCGGTGAATCTACAGAATTTGATATTTACCCTGATACAGGTTCATATAATATACAAAAAATAAATGAAAATTTTAATGCTGAGCAAATGTATGATGATCTGAGATATCAAGAAATTTTAATTGATAGAAATGTATTTTTTAATGATTTTCTTGGCACTATAGTAGGCGGGATGACTGCTCAACCATATGAACTGGGTAAAACAATTTACGAAAAAATTGCTAATTTTGCTAGCAATACATCTGATCCAATTAAGTGCAATCTTAATAGCTTGCTTTCCTTCTGTTACGAGCTTGGCGTACAGTTTGAACAGTATAACTATCCTTTCCCGCCACAACTTAGACGATTGGTTGATATGTTAAGCATTAAACATAAAGCTCTTTTTGGTGATAAAAATACTTTTAACACAAGTTTCAATAAAATGCATACTGTAAACCCAAATATTGGAAGAAACCTAGGGTCAACCATTTCGCCTATTTCTGGTAAAATTATATGCGGACAACCTATAGTAGCTCTAGAGCTTTTCAGTAATCTTTATTCTCTTATTAACAACAAACAAATACCAGGTGTTTCCTTTGGCACTGTTTTATCTTTATCTAGCTATAATTACAATTGGGCATGGGGATTAGTTGCGCCTAAATCACTTACCGGTTCAGAAATTGGTACATATTATAAGTTTTATACCTACTTAGATAAGCAAGAGGGTACTTTTTATAATAATACCATTGATTGGAAAAATTCAATGAATCTATTATCACCATATATTTCTTCATATAATCAGTGGTCACAAGACAATGGAATGATGCAGAATATGTTAAGCTATGAGCTGACTAAAGGGCTTAAACTATTTACGAGTGCAGCTGATATACAGTATAACAATTAAATAATTTAATGGCTAGTAGTTATAATAGATTTGCAGAAGATAGACTACCCAATTCTATTACTTCTAAAGCTGATAATGTTACACCTTTAGACAGCAACCATCCTTTTTCTTTTATACGCTGGGTTGAATATAATAAGATTTTATTTACAAACATTCAAGATTTGCTTCAAAGATATCAAAATTACGTAACTACATGGTACGAAAGTAAAAATGAAGTTCCAGTAGCAGAGTCAATTACTATTAAAGACCTTTATGTCAACTTATTAAATGAAGTTATTATTAATTATAGCTCTGCAGATGAAAGAAGATTTTTAAAGAATATTGACACCAACAACCCAAGAGACCTTGCAATTGCAGTTCCATTTTTTGCTAATAAAATTAAAGACATTTGTTTATACTATACTACATTAAGAGACAAGCTTCCTAATACAGTTGTAGAGTATAACTTAAAGGGAAGCAATTTTGGTATTGAAAGTTTAATATATAATGAAATATCAAAAACACTTGAAGCGCAGGATTTAGTAGATCTTATAAAATCCATTAATCTTTCTGTCTCTAGCGTTAGAAGCAATGTTATAATTGACATAGAAGATATCTTTGACCAGTATAATAGCTATCTAGATGTTGGCACGCTTCCTCCATCTGCTTATAATTCCACTAACGGTATAAGAGCAGAATATTTTGATTTTAATACTAATCAAATTAAACCTAATCTTTTTATAGATTTTGATAGCGCAATTATAGATGCCATCAAAGCGTATCCTTTTTATCTTATTGAATTGGGTACAAATAATTTTTCTATTAATTTGAATCCTACAAGCACTGATTTAAATTATTTAAAAGATAGTGACTTTACAAACAATATAAACAATCAAACATCAAGTAATTTATCTTTAAATCAACAAAAAGCCCTCACAACAAAGTATATGGGTACAGATTATTATTATATCTCTACCGGCAGCACAGGAACTAATTTTATTTCAGGCGTTTTATTTGAAGCTAATAATGCTTTTGCAAATTTTTTAAATAAAAACACCCCAACAGTAGCTGCTGTACCTAGTTTAGATTACTTATATACTGCAAAAAATATAGGACTATTTTTTAAACCTGATAAAATTGGGTTACTTACTTTCTCTAGTTTTAATTTTACATATTCCTTGAGTTCAATAACATTATCAGCAAATAGTTTGTATATTTTTCCTGATCCAACAAAACAGGGTAGTGTTACAGGAAACACAAAACAAGAACAACCATCGCCACTTATTTTTAACGACGATGCTAATGTTTTAAGAGCAGACTATACAAATAGCTACAAGTTTGGTGAAGTTGTAAACAACCCCTTGCTACCCACACTGAGAGGATATCAAAGCAGAGAACAAACCCTAAACTATTCAAATCAAGGATTATCACGATACATTGATCCGCAAGATTTTTTTGCAGGGGTAAAACGCAACACTTGGGCTAATCCAGATGTATACCCACTCATACCTGCTATAGAATATCCCATAGACCAAAGGCTGCAAGCTCTTCTTACAATTAATAACAAGACCATGACACAGTTTAAATCAGATGTGTATGGCAATAATTATGGGCTATATAAAGCCATTAGATCCCCTAAAAATACACAAGAAAGCATTAATGCACTAGTACAATCAAAATTAACCACTCCATATCTTATAATTGATGGTTATCTTTTTTATGATAATGCTAAGGGTGTAAATTTTAATTACAGTACAGATATTCCTAACCCAGGGTACATATATTCAGGAGTCACTTTAAAAACAACTGACAATATACCACCTGGTTCTGGGTATTATGCACCTGGACCATTGAGTGCAGTTTTTGATCTTTACAACAATGGAGCGCCTTCTTTCTATCTGTCTTCTGTACCAGCTTATATTGAATCATATGGCTTGCAGCCTGAAACATTTACAAGCGATTATGTAAGAACAAGCTTTGACTGTAATATCAGAGATGGGTTTACTTTTGTAGCAGCAAACTCTGCCTTATTAGTTGATTTTCCATCTGATAATATTGATTTTATACCCAATTTTACACAAGTATATTATAATATTTTAGTTGATAGTGGCTGCAACCCTGCTGGGCCAGAATTTAGAGCAAATTTTGCTAATGCAGGTACATTCTTATTTACTGTTCCTTTAACTGGTGCAAGTTATGACTGTAGCTATTTTGTTGTGAGTACATTTTCAACAACAGACACCCCTTGTCAAAATGTACCTACATATGATTCAGAATTATTTTTAGATAATTATTTTTATAATGTACTAACACCTGGAAGTGAAACAACAGCAGATACAACAGTATTTGAACAAATAGAAGATAAAACAATATATGAAACAAACTTTGCAACTTATGGTGATTTTTATTTTAGAAATGCAAATTCATCAGAAATTGCACCTGTGTCAGCTGCACTTTCTGCAGTATTTTTAAAATTCAATTCTGAATTAACAGATGAAATTTTTAATAAGCTAATAAATTTTGATGTGTATTACGATTTTTTACAGCTAGAAACAGAAAATTATCTAGCTTTTGATAAATTACAATTCAACTACGCAACAGAACAAATAAGAGGTTCTTCTACTAATGAGCTTTATGTTAAAAGAGGTAGCAATAAAGCTTTTGAAAAAATTTCAACAGTTTGGTTTAATGAAACAAATAATGAATTAATTTTTGCCACCACAACCTTGCATCCTACAGCTAGCACTACAAATTTTAAAACTGTTTATCCTAAACTTTTTGTATTAAAATTAAATGATGCAGTTTTGACACAGATATATCCAACCAACGAAATAACATTTAATCAATTGTTGGATTTTTCACTCTCTGGTACAAATATTAATATAGAAATTGTATCAATCGACAAACCACTCATGACGTACAGCAGTGAAACAGGCTTATATAGTCTGACTTATGTGGCCAGAGACACATCTAATTTGTTTTATATGTTTGTTACTACCTTTAAATATTTAAATGGTATATTAAGTAACATAACAAATATTATGTATAAACCAGACATGAACACAGTACATAACAATTTTAATAATCCATCTAATTATCTGAGCTACTATACTTATGCTACACTGGGTAATGCAGGATCTATTGTAGGAGGCGAATTTATTTTCGGAGCTTAAATGGCTAAAAAGATTTTTATAGTTTCTGAAACACCCAGGTCTAATGCTGCTAGCTTTTTTGGTTCTGGTACTCTGCCTTCACCATTGATTGATGGGGTAGATGTGTTTTTTAATTCATCTTCACCATATGTACTGTCAGCTGAAGCCACAAGCACCAACTTGCCATTAGTAACATTTGTTGATCCTTGGGGTTATCCGGCCACACCTTGCCATTATATAGATTTCTCTCTTATACCTAATCTTACAGATTTTCAATGCTACAATTGCAGATTAGGTTTTAATGTTAGTCTTGCAAATGTGGTACAAAATTATCCAAGAGACTATACAAAAAAATTAATTAATTTTGTTGATCCTGGCGGTGGACCCATGGCATCCACAGGGTTGTCAGGTCTAACAGCATTAACAAACGTAAACATTGGAGGTTCTTACAGTAGAATCATTACAAGAACAGATTTTACAAGCTGTTCTTCTCTATATAGTTTAAACGTTGAGAATAACAACCTGCAAAATTATAATTTAAAATTAAAAAACTCCTATAAATTAAATAACATAAGCATTGGTGGTAATCCACTTACCAGTACAGATTTCTTGATGGATATTGCTAGCAGTTTGCATCCTGCAGCACTTTCAGGTAGTTTAACAAATTTATACAACATTGACAGTAATGCGCCTAACGATACATACAAAATAAGCCTTTCCAACAGCAACAGATTGAACACTTTAACTGCTTTCTCAGGATTGCAAGTATTTACCATAGAATACGGTAATTTAACAGATGTTAATTTGCCACCCAATATAGCTCTAAAACCCGATAATTTTTTAAGCTTTAGCAGAAATAGCAAGTTAAGTGCATTTAAATCTGGTGTAAATGGTAAAGTAGAACAATTATATTTAGTAGGTTGTCCTCTTTCTGGTCGTAACACAGATTTCACTGGATTATCAGGGTTAAAACGCATTACTGCTCCTAACACAAGATTTCAACACTTTACTGATTTAAGAGGACTATCTGCATTATCTGCATTGCGCTATATGAGTTTAGGTGGAGATGGCACACTAAAAGATGTGGATTTATCTGTATTAAATTACCCTGCAAACAACTCTGTGGTGGAGCTATACTTGAATTACAGTAATGGTCTGACCAGCATTAATTTTGGTGCTTTTACATTCTCAGATTATCCTACCATTTACTATGCTCAAGCAATGGGTACATTAGATATTACAAATTGCACCAATCTCAGCACTCTGAACATGAGTGGGTTGAGTGGATTGTCCAGACTAATAGCACCATATACTGCTGAATTGAGAAGCATAAATTTACCAAGAAACAGTGGTCTTAAGGAATTGGAACTAACATACACCCGGCTCACAGATTTAAATTTAACCAGCCCTTTGCAAATTAATTTGCAAAAATTAACTTTATTGTACAACAGTTATCTTTCTAATCTTGTGACCAATGGATTGCCCTCATTACAATATTTTAATTTAAATACCACAGCTGCTTCTGGGCCAACCACATTCACAAATTTATCTGCATTAAAATATTTGTACATAAGCAATTCATCTATTACTAATCTTGATGTATCGTCATTGAGCGCTTTGAATATGCTAGATCTGGGCAACAATTTGTCTCTTGCCAACCTGCAAACACAACCAGCATTTCCTGCTTTAACTGCAGTTATCATAGGTACACTTCCATCTCTACCTGAAACTAATTTCAGTAATTTTTTAAATTTGCAAACATTTGCAAATACTAGCAATTATTCTTCTTCTCTGCAACTCAACAACAATCCTAATCTTATTAGTATCAATATTGTTGATGGATATGATTATTTCAACTCGCCACTTGCAGATCTTAATATTACCAACAACCCTCAATTGCGTGATTTTACATATGGTTCAGATGCATACTTCTACTCTGGTTATAGCAATTTAACTTCTCTTGCATTTGCAAACTGTGACTTACTATCTGCAACATCAATTGTTGCAGCAAATTTGAGTAGCATAGAATTTGTTAATGAGCTGCCAAACATAAAATCATTATCTCTAGAT
>Ga0209189_1001796_pt1 | contig 15639 bp, 15 predicted proteins | sample C_130820_EF_Meta_FD_187308 | JGI IMG/M metagenome (GOLD analysis project Ga0209189, IMG submission 187308) | Freshwater microbial communities from Lake Croche, Canada to study carbon cycling - C_130820_EF_MetaG (SPAdes) (version 3) | ecosystem: Environmental > Aquatic > Freshwater > Lake... | reverse complement strand
TTCTAAACGACAAAATAAATATTTATCTGGAGTTAAACGTCTCAGATGTTCTGCAAAAAGAACATCACAACATTTATTATCTATTATATCCGGATAATTTTCTATTTTATTGTAAAAAGTTTTCAATACTTCAATATTTACACAATAACACCAATATTCATGACGATGTTCTCGATGATCTTTTCCAAACGTGCTTTCGTAAAGTCCTGCTAACTTTTTATTATGAATAGTATTACATTCATAATCTCCAATATAAATATTTTTCATTATTTTTTCTACACGAGTATTATCATAAGTATCATCGTCATCACAAAACATTACCCATTTATGTTTGTGCATTAATTCCGTTAATAATAAATAAATATGCCGCATTTGTTGTGTTTTTACATCTCTTATTCTTAAAATTAATTTATTGTAATTTTGTTTTTTAAAAATAGATAATAATTCTTCTTTTAATATATCATTTTCAATAGAAATCGATAAATAAATTGATATAGGAACTGTTTGATTTGTTAAAGAATCTAAACATTCTATTAAATACCTTATTCTTTTTGGGTTTGAAATATGTGATGCAATTACAATACATATACTATTCGGAAATTCTTCCATTTATAATATATTCTATAAATTCTTTTAGTTTATTATTCGCAAAAATAATAAATATAAATATTAATAGTATTATGACAAATATTACATTTGTTACTGCATTTATAAACATTTATGAAAAATCATTTGATGATAAAAATAATGATTTTAGATATAATTTATTTGAAAAAATAGCTAAAACTGGAATTCGACTTTGTTTATATACAGATGCTGTTTCTGAAGATGAACTTTCAAAATTAATCGTACCCTATCCAAATGTTAAACTAATGAAAACTATTCATTTAGAAAATACATTTTGCCATAAAGTTTGCGAATCGACTGATTATTCTCTTCCCGAACGCCGTTGTCAAAATAAGGATACTATGAAATTTATAATATTGCAAAATTCAAAGGTAGAATTTATGGATGATGCTATTCAAAACAATCCTTGGAACACGAGTCATTTTGCGTGGATAGATTTTAGTATAGCATACATATTTAAAAATTTAGAGAACACATTAGAAGATTTATCTATTTTATCTAGACGTAGTTTCCCATCCAAATTTTTAATTTTTCCTGGATGTTGGAATAAATTAGATAAAAACGATGTAGCATCTATTTTGAATCAAATACATTGGCGTTTTTGCGGAGGGTTTTTTATGGGAGACCGTTCTTCCATCATTTCGTTATTTGAATTATACAAATCAAATTTTGAAAAATTTATTAAAGAACATCGCAAATTAGTTTGGGAGGTCAACTTTTGGGCATGGTTAGAAGCAAATACTGATTGGAATCCATCTTTTTATAACGCAGATCATAACGATAGTATAATTAATATACCTACCCGTTTCTATGCATTACAATTGGATGATAAATTAGAAAAAATATCATACGATTACCCTACTATAGAAAGTTTTTCTTCTTCTTCGCCAGCTTATGTTTATTATAATGGAGAACATATATTAAATACTCGGTTTGTAAATTATTCCTATTCCCCTTCGGGTTCTTATGATATAAAACATCCAAATGGTACTCTAATAACAAAAAACATAGTATCTATTTTAAATTCTGATTTTTTACCAAAAAGTTATAATCAAATGGATGATACTACTATAAATATGGAGAGCCATGATACATATTCAGTTGGATTAGAAGATATTCGTTTGTATACTTATCAAAACACTATTAAATTTATTGCTACAAACGTAAATTATATAGGTGATCGCGCAAACCGTATGATCATCGGTAATTATGACCCTCATAGTTTAAATTATTCAAATTACCAAATTTTACAACCTCCTACCTACACAGGTTGTGAAAAAAATTGGATACCTATTATTAAAGATGATAATGAATATTTTATTTATAAATGGTCGCCTTTTCAACTTGGTAAAATGAATACAGAAACTAATACATTAGAAATTACTGAATCCTATGAAATAAATTCGCATGACTTTCATAGGGTTCGGGGTTCTACTATTTTTATTGATAATGGAGAAGATTTACTTGGCGTTGTTCACTTTTGTGAAGAAACATACCCTCGACAATATTATCATATGTTAGTAACTCTAGATAAGGAAACGTTAAAACCATTACAATTTTCAGATCCTTTTTGTTTTCAACATATCGGCGTTGAGTTCTGTATTGGTTTTACGAAACAAAATGAGAAATTTGTTTTCTGGATATCAAAAAAAGATAATGATGCTATTATGGTAAAGGTAAATAGTAATGAAATTCCTATTTGCCATACTATTTCCCATGCTTAAGACCTTTTCGATTGTTTTCCACAATCTAGACAAGTTATAAATATAGTAGCCGGCTCATCCGCTGAGCGGGTTTGTAACTCTATATATGATGAACGTTTTGACTTGCACTTCCTGCAAGTAAACATATCTGTGGATGCTTGAACATTTGTTGTAAATTTACTAGCATCACGCTTTATCTTTCTTTCAATCATTACCCGCCAGTGTTCATGGTCCATCTCTTGGTGTGTCATAAAGGCTAGAACTTGTGGCGTAATTTCATCATTTTTAATCATAGTCAACAATTCCGGCTTTTTTAAATTAAGGTAAATACTTCGTAGGCGATCCACATAAATTTGTGCGAAATACGGGTTTTCCCATTTCTTTATAATCTTTCTCGAATTCGCCTCTTTAATCGCATAATTAAATACACCTTTTTCCAAATTTATACATTTCCGTTTATCATCAAATATCGATTCTAACTTATCTACAACATTCTTACGGAAATTATCCGGATTCCCGATTTTCAACATTTCTGTTTATAAGAGTAAAGTCTTTATATATTTGATATTAATTTAAAATATTAATATCAATCAATTTTTCATTAATACAGCGGACCTGTGTAACCCTCTAACACATTCGAAACAGAAAATATATCACTTACAAAATCACCACTTGTTACCATTACTCTTAGAGAGCAATAATAAATATTTTTTTTTATCAAATATTCATTATAATTACAATCCGCGGCCTTCAAAAATCCAACTGTCAAAAAATGACGTACTAAATTCTTTGCTCCTTGTAATGTTACTATGTATGCTAGAGAACATGGGTCCATATTTTCCTTTAATCTACAAACATAATCATTTACTACATCCTTCGCTATTTCTATATCTTTATCCTTTCCAAAATCCCATGGAGTAGTAATTGAACCATTTACTACTTTATTTAAACCAATATTTATTAATTCCGCATCCTCTGGAATATTATCCATTAATTTATCAATATACTCTACGAAATTATCATTAAATTTTGAATCATCTTGACATATTATCGCATACTTATAGCCATTATTTATAATATCATGCAATATCGTATAATGACTAAGTTGATTCCCCATTATTTTTCTTGTTGTTTGTACTGAAATATTATAATTTTTTTCATCCATGTTATGTCTTCTGTATAGAGCAAGTGTTCTAAAATAATCACAGTTTTCAAACATCTTTTCTATTTCTGGTGTAAAATTAAACGTTGTACCATCAACTGCTTCAAATCTCTGTAATTTTGAGAAAGGTATATCCTGTTTTCTGCAATTATCTAAAAATTTTATGTTTCTTTCTGGAGAACGTGTCAAATTTATGTAATAGAATTTATCTATTTTATTCATTTCTATTGATTCCGTTGTAAGATTTAAATTGTTTTTATATTTATTAATTAATAGAAACAATCATTCTTATAATTTTTAGAGGAAGCTTTTACACCTTTTCTCATTTAAAACGCCCATTTTACATGAGATTTTATAGATAGTTTTTCTTTGGTCGTTTCCTTGTTTTGTTCTTACTTACATATTTTTCAGGTCTTTCGTATGCTCCTTTTACAATATTTCTGTATTTATCCTTTGGTATTTCCTGTATTACTTAAAATTTCTGATAGTTTTAGTAACTTTTTTTTTCTATATTTTTTGGTACGACGTGCATTACCACCATATGGTTGATTTATTACTGTTTTCTGTGTATCGGTTTTTGGTTTTATTTTATGTTTAGAAATTGTATCACGTGTCAAAGTTTCAAGAGTTGCTATCTTGCCTTCATTAAGAAACCTTATATAATCTTCAATTTCGTTATCTATAGAAACAGAATCTACTTTATTTATAAATTTATTAGTATTTTCTAATATTCCTGATAAAATTTGCAACATTTGTTGTTTTTTGTCATTAAACATACTTTTTTTACTATCCAATATATTCATTTCTTCATCATAAATTTTCCCAATTTTTTTATTTCTTTTTCTTTCTTGAGGTTCTTCTAATATCTTTAATTTATTTTTCAAAAGACCTTTTTTTATAATCTCTACCTCGTTGTCAATATCATGACTATCTAATTTATTGATTGTACGTAATATATAATTAATATCTAAAATTATATTATTAAACATGTATATAAAATATTAAAGAAAATAATTTTATATACATGTTTAATAATATTCACCTCTTAAAAAACTCAAAAGGAATAGGAAAAGTTAGACCATCGTAGGTGAAATTCCTACTATTGATTTTACATTTTTTTATTATTTTTTGTCAAGTAAAATGGGCGTTTTAAATGAGAAAAGGTGTAAAGGGCAAAGAATGGTACTACGTTTCCTTTATTTGAAATACAGTTAATGCCTTCGGCCAGTCCCCATCAAATATACGTAAATTCAATATTTCTGGGTCTTTTAAATTACAACGAATATAAACATGTTGATCATCATCAGATATTCCGTTTTTATATAACTCAACAACGCAATCATGATATAATTTTTGAAATCTTTCCATAATATGTGTTGGTCCGGCATAAAATGCTCCAATAAATAATTCGTAAGCAAATAATGTTGTGAAAAACATATCATTATCTTCATCTAATATTTTACGACGTAAACAAATCGTAATCTTATTTTTATCAAAATTATTCGTATCTAATATGTTTTTCGGAAGAGATCCTTTATCCAAATGATATGTACTGAAATAACCAAAATCGCTCCATCCAGTAAAATAAGTGTCGATATATTTATTTTGAATTGCATGCATAATAAAATCTATTTTTGAATGATTGATCACATTATACTCTGGATAAATATTCTCTGGGCATAAGTGTTCTCTAACATTTGTTTCTGGTATACCGTTCGGATACATGTAGGGCAATCTTTTCTTTAAAAATGTCTTAAATTCTTCACTATTTAAAATTATTTCGTCGTTTTCTATTAATGACCATGCGTGTATATTCTTATTTAACCATTCACGATTAATTGGAATAAACTTCTTGTTCTTATATTCACTTTTTTCATAAGTTTCAAGAACCTTCCCTATGTATTTCTCATCTATATAACATACCATTTTATAAGGATAATTCAAATATGTTAAAAAAGATGTAATATAAAAGTCAGCTGTTCTCTTAAAATCATTATTTTTCCAATTTTCTCTCCCTATATCAAAGAAAGCAGTTACTAGTGTTATATTGTTTTGGTTTTCCATTTATAATAATATAAAAAACTTTTTTATATTATTTCATCTGTTCTTTATAATAATGAATAGAATTATTCAAAGATACTCCTCTTCACTAAGTTCACTAGTGCAATCTAAATAGTTCTCTTCTTCTGTAATATTTACAAATACATTTGCTGAAGTTGAACCCTTTTTACTTTTTTTATCAGAAGTTTTTGTTGAGGTTTTCGTAGTTGCCTTCGTCTTCTTCTTTGAGGATTGCTTTTTTGTATACACCTCTTCCTCTTCATCCTCCTCATCCTCCTCTTCCTCTTCCTCTTCATCTTCATCATAATCCTCATCTTCATCATCAACTACAAAATCATCTTTAACATATCCTTCCTTTGTTCTTGGTAAATCATCATCTTCATCCTCATCTTCTTCTTCACTATCCTCTTCTCCAAGATCTTCAAACCCTCCAAACAAATAATCATAAATAGAATCCCACTCCTCTTCTGTGATACTTACTGCAACGTCCTCATTTTTATTTACAATAATACAGCTGCCAAAGAATAGTGTATTATCTATAGGAGGTGGAAAATCATATTTGTTTTCTTGATTTGCCTTTCCAGTTATCTTACCAAAGACAGAAATTGAATAGTTTTTATCATTTATATCATCAATATTCCACTCCGCATAACATTTAAAACCTTCTGCGGATTTCAATCCTGCCTTTTTATACAACTCGGATTCATCATATGTTTTTAAAGTAGTCTCTTTAATAGAACCAGATTTATCTACAACAAGAATAGTAATGGGCGCCATTTTTTATAATTCTTACTATCTATTTCGTTTTAATTCAATTTTTCATATTATTTTGTTGTACGTTGAAATAATTAAATATTAATAGTTATTAGTTTATATGTATACTATAATTCTAGGAATATGTATTAAAATATTCGTGTGTTTATTAATTATTTATTTATTTCATTCCATTTGGACATATTTAAAAGATACATATAGTACAAAAAAAACAAAGGATTTAGTAAATACTCAAATTGATAAATATAAGAAAATAATTCATGAATTACAGGAAAATATACCACAAAAAAGTTATCAAAATACATCTATTTTAAATGAAGAAATTTTAGAGTCTATGGATAATGATCTTACAAACTTTATGCAAAATGAACTCTAAAATTATTGATTTTCGTTATAAATGTAATAATTATGTCGTTTATTAAAATATATGAAGTACCCATTTATATTATTTTATAGATACGATAAATACAAAGAAATTGATAATTTTTTTGACACAAACAAGGAGAATTCTCTATTTTCTATAACAATAACAAATGATAAGAATGATCTTAATAAATTATTTGATTCTAGCAACCAAATATTAATTACTTATGGAGATTCAGATTGTTCGGAATATGTGTGGAATGTTCAATCCATAATTGCGGATCGTATGAATAAAAGATGGATACATCTTAATGAATTAACTGACATAAATTACTTTAATGGAATCGTGAATTATTGCTTTATTAATAACGTTGTTGATAACCCTGCATCTAACCGTCCTGTATTCTCCATTTTTACGACCTGCTATAAATCATATGATAAAATATTTCGTGCATATAACAGTATTAAAAAACAAACATTAAAAGATTGGGAATGGGTTATATTAGACGATTCCCCCGAAGACGACCACTTTCTATTCTTAAAATCTATTTTCAAAAATGATAAAAGAATCAGACTATATAAACGTTCTGAAAATAGTGGAAATATAGGTAACGTTAAAAATGAATCTGTATTGTTATGTCGTGGTAAATATCTTCTTGAGTTGGATCATGATGATGAAATATTACCAGATACACTTTATGATTCCGCGCAAGTTTTCGATAAGGATCCTGAGGTGGGTTTTATTTACATGGATTTTGCCAATTTATATGAAAACGGTAATAATTTTAGTTATGGAGATTTTTTCGCTCTAGGATATAGTGGATATTATTGTCAAAAACATGATAATAAATGGATTAATGTTGCTATTTGCCCTAATATTAATAGCACAACACTAAGTCATATAGTAGCTATTCCAAATCATCCAAGAATATGGCGTAAAACAACTCTTCTTGATATAGGTAATTATTCTGAATTTTTACCTATTTCCGACGACTATGAACTTATTTTAAGAACAGCAGTTCACACAAAAATGTGCAGAATACCTAAATTGGGTTATATCCAATACATGAATCATAATAATAATAATTTTTCATTAATACGTAATTCAGAAATTAATCGCCTATGTGTATCTCATTTATATCCTCAGTGTTATGAAAAATATAATATAAATGAAAAAATGAAAGAATTAAATGCATTTGAAGATCCTATTTATAGTAAATTTTTTTCTCAAATATGGAAACGTGAAAATTACCAATATAAATATTGTAATCAAATTATAAACGTAAATCATAAGAAACAATTTTGCATTCTTGGATTAGAAAACTTTCATAAACATAAAGAATTATTGAAGAAATTATATCATGATCCCACAAACGATTTCTTATTATTAGATAATAAATATAACATGGACGATCTTAGTAGAGAAATAGATTATTTAAGATTCGATAGGATGAAATGTTATTATCTAGCAGACAATACAACAGAAGAATTAATAAAATACTATAAATTAATTTATAAAAACTGCGAAGATTCTATCATTATCGATTCTAATTTTAACGAATTAAGTTTACAAAATTATATAGATGTCCCAAAAAGAAAAATTACAATAATTACACCATGCATTCGTCCAGAAAATCTATTAAAGATACAAGAAAGCATAGATTTTGATTACGTTGATAATTGGTATATTATTTATGATGGAACAAAAATTAGTGAACTACCCAATCTATTAGAAAAACATGATAAAATAAAAGAGTATATTTATGTTGGCGAAGGAATAAGTGGGAATCCACAACGAAATTATGCGTTAGATTTAATAGAAACGCAAGATACTTATTTATACTTCTTAGATGATGATAACATAATTCATAGAGATTTTTACTCATTATTGGATAAATTAGAACCTGGAAGAATATATACGTTTGATCAAAGTCGTCCCAATAACGTATATCCGTACAAAGAACTCCTTACAGGAGACAATATAGAAATTTATAATATAGATACAGCCATGTTTTTGATTGATTTTAATTTATGCAAAAATATTCGATGGGAAATCGACAAATATAACGCGGACGGGTACTACATAAAAGAATGTTATGAAAAGAATAAAGATAACTGGATTTATGTAAATAAAATTATGTCTTATTATAATAAACTCGTTTAATTAATTTTAGAAAAAATATAAAAGCAAACCTTGTATATAATGTACTGGTCCATCATAATTAAAATATTATCATGGAACTCTCTCAAAACCAAACTTCCCAACTTATGAAACGTTTCCCTGAATTCGAACTTTCCTATGAAACTATTTCGCATAAGAAAGTTTCTCCTCTTTATAATATTTGTTTAGCTATTCCTACCGGAAAAAAATGTTTTGCATGGTTTACATTTCATCAAAATCAGGATGTTTGTTATTTATTAGATTTAAATCGTGAGAAAAAGGTAACTAAGGCTACTGTTATTCCTACTCCATTTGATAATGCATTATCACTAGGGACAATAGTATACGGAACGTTTTTCCAAGAAGAGTCGGGTAATAAATGGTTTGTGATTGAAGATATTATGTTTTTTAAAGGTATTTCCATGAAAAAAAATAATTTAACAGAAAGACTAGCTTTCCTAGCTGAATGTATGAGTCTTATTAAACAAGAATTCAATACTGCGAAGGAAGTAGTATTTGTATTACCGGTTATTTGGCAAGTCGAATTGAATGATACTATGACAGAATATCCTATTACTATGCCTTCAGATATTTACTATCATGTTCATCACATTCAGTATAGAAGTCATCAAGAAATTATGCCATACTTAAATGTAAACACGAATAAAAAATTAAATAATGCAGTTGTTTCAAGTGAACCTAAGAAAAATCCGATTTATAATTTTGAGTCCACCGAACTCATTATGGATTATATGAAACCGCAATATAAATATCCTACCACGTTTCAAGTAATAGCGGATGTACAATTTGATATTTATCATCTATTTGCATACGGTAAAAATAATGAATCTGTTTACTATAATATTGCATATATCCCTAATTATAAAACAAGTGTTTTTATGAATGGTCTGTTTCGAAATATTCGCGAGAATAAGAATTTGGATTATATTGAAGAAAGTGACGATGAAGAGGATTTCCAAAATATGGATATTGATAAATATGTTGAAATTGAGAAAGTATTATTAATGGAATGCGTTTTTAATAGAAAGTTTAAGAGGTGGACACCGGTTCGTCTTGCGGATCCAAAATCAAAAATCGTTCATATTAGTAATTTAATTGCGGAGAAAAACACTCAAAATAAACCTAAATTTCCTAAGAAAACGAGTTACAAAAATTATCGTTAATTTCCTTTTTTCTCAATAACAACTTCTTTTAATACATTTTTCATAATTTTATCAATATCTTTTTCTTCTTCTTCTTTTGAATATGCACCCAAAGCATTTAATGAAATCTTCATATATTCATTATTTTCAGGTGTATCTGACTTTGTAAATTCAGGATGTTGTTCTTGCCATGCAGGTAATTGTTGTAAGTTTTTACGGGCAATTTTCTTAACAACCTGTTTTAATGTGCTTTTCTCTGTACTCTCTTTCTCCCATACATCTTTATCTTTGATATAAACCGTCTCCCGTTTTATATCAGTGCAATGTAATGGGCGCTCATGTATATCTAATTCCTTTAATTTATTAATGAAAATTCTTGAAATACCCAATACATAACCTAATTTACCGGTGGCTTCTAAGTCAGAGACTTCTACCTGGAGAGAATCAATAAAATCTGTTATACTAATTGCATCTTTGCACTGCTCATTTAAAAACATATTTAAGTTGAAATTATTTTGCACATTATTTTGAATATTATTCGTAATATGTGGCGTCTGAGACATCTCTACAAGTTTATTTTGTAATTCTCGATTTTGCTCTATAAATGTGTTTTGTATTTCCTGATTTTGTTTTATGATTTCCAATAGCATAACATCATTATTACCAGTAGATTTAGGTTTATTACAAGTTTTACGATGATTGCATAAACTTGACATGTGTTTATACTCTTTACCGCAGTCACAAATATGCTTATTAATAACAAACTCTTCACTTGTATTACGTATATGTTTTTTTGTAGAGAGATGGGCAGCCCAGTTACTATACTTATTTGCAGTAAAATTACATTTCTCACAGCAAAACTCCTCTTGAAATTTCGGCATTTTTTCATTAGGATTTATTAGGCATTTTTTCCTAACGTCACAATCTTGATTTTTATTTATAATTTCCATTACGATTATATATAATAAGTTTAGATTTATTTTTTCTGGCATTTTCCGCATTTTTTTATTCGCCTAAAGAAAAAATGCCGATATGATTTTGTGTAAAAGTATTTATTTTCTTATGCAGCGCATTTTTGAATGATTTTTTTGGTATTGAAACCATATACGAGTAAAACAGTATTTTCAAGGACCCTTTTGTAAATTTCTTTTCCATAAAATTAAAATTGGACAAAAATAAATGTCCAAAATGAAAAACGTCCCCCATTTCTTTTCTTTGATTCTAAAGAATATTTTATGTAAAACTATTTATTTTTGTAGGTTTGTGTAATAGAAATCAATTTTAGATATTATATTTTTATATAATATATAAATGAGTGGAAACGGTTCTTTAACTGGAACTGAATTTAAAGAAGGAACAACTTTACCTAGTCCAACAACTACTTCTACTGGGGGAAACACAGCGGCCTATGAATCAAAACAAGTTGGTGGAAGAAGAAAGAAGTTAAGTTCATTAAGATCGGCTAAGAGATCAACCAGAATAACAACTTTAAAATTAAGAGGTGGTCGTAAAACAAAAAAGTCACGTAAACATAGAAAATCTAGAAAGTGTTTTACGTTGTGGCCTTTCTAATCTTCCAAACCATCTATTCCAGCTAAATTAATCAAACATTTACCTTGATTTGAACAAATAACTCGGTTCGCATCAAGTTCATCCTCGGAATCTTGTTTTTCATTTGTACAAGCGCTTTTATTTTTTGGGTCAAAACTACGAGTCCATAGTTTATCCGTATCCCAATCCACCATCATATTTGTATATTTAGTTGAATCGATTTCTCGGATACGGTAATTACATTTTTTATAGAAACGCTTACGTTGTTTCCACTGATTTTCAAATAAATCATGAGAATCTACAATATCTACAATAATAGGATTCTCATGTTTAACACGTAAAATACGTCCAACTGATTGTGTAATATCAGTTTTAGGAGTTACCATGATTAATGTAGATAATGTTTTTATATCTAAGGCTTCTGCTGCCATTGCATATGTAGCAAGGACTATTTGTTTACCTTCAGTTTCTTGTAAATTTGCCTGCTTCATACCGCCTATATAATACCCTACCTCAGCAATTTTCCGATGAATAATTCCATCAAATAGGTAAGATAAAAGTGAACGATTATGACAGAGAATCATAATTTGATTTTCCGGTTCCTCCTGTACTAGATCCTTAATAATACGAAGAATGAAATCACTACGCGGACCAAATGAACATAATTTAGTAATCATCGTACTATATTTTGGCATACCGCGGAAATCAACATCAACTTCGTTAAACTCAGGGTCATTCGAAATGTAACGAATCGCACGAACTGATACTAAATCATCGTCCTCTCGTTTTTCACTATAAATTTTGTCACCAATAAACATGTGAAGCACCCGAGTTAGTTTATCTTTACGGTCTACAGTTGCTGAAATACCAAGCATATAAGGAGTAATTGTTTTAAATAATGTTCGAGAAAATTGTTCACTTCCAATACGATGAACTTCATCAATTATAGTAAGACCAAAACACGAAAACGCATCCTGTGCATAATCTTTATCATATAAAGTTTGAACCATTCCAATCACGATATCTTTACATTCAATATCAAACGTAGAACCTTGGATTTTTCCAACGGTAGCTTCTGGTAAGAAATCTCGTATACGTTCTATCCATTGGTTCATAAGAAATTCTTTATGAACAATAATAAGCGTTTTCTTTTTAAGCAACGATATGATTTTTAAAGCCATGATAGTTTTACCTCTACCACAAGGAACCTCCAATATACCACCATTTCCTTTTTCTAAAGAACCTCTGCATATTTCAGAATTTACATAATTTGTATAAACACTAATAATTTTCTCTTGATAATCACGTAAAGGTTTAGTAAATTCTACATTAATATCTTCTCCTATACCAATCTCAGAACGAGGTGGTAATCCATAACGTTGAATACCATAAAATCTAGGCAAATATATTTTATTTGCATTTTCACGAAAGACAGGAAATATACTACTATCATCAGAACCCTTTCCTCCAAAATTAGTGCCAAATATTATAGGTTTAACGAATAATTCTTTACGGAGAAATTCCTCATCTTCTTTTATTAAACTATTTTTTAGTATAGTATATCCTTTTTTTCCTAGATAAGATTGGCTACAAATAAGAGTTTTATATTCATCGGTCAACGTAAAATCTTTATTTTTTGGTGAAACTGCTTTTGATGCATTTTTCTTATTTGGAAAGAATTTCTTACGATTCATTAGTATAATTACAAGTATATTTTATATATTCTTTTATAAATCTATTTAGGATGTTTCAATTTTCTGAGGAATGATAACCTTGAGAATTGAAAAAATATAATAGTAATGTATAATATAAAATGAATTTCCCAAATATTCCAAATGTTTTTAAATCGTTTTCACAATTGGAAATCGGATTATTAATCGTTTTTATAATTTATATTGTTTTACCAATCCAAACACCTGATTTTTTAGCGGGTATAATTGATTCATCTTTAGGTATGTTAACAATTTTTATAGTAACTGTATATTTATTATTTTATGTGAATCCAATTTTAGCAGTAGTTTATGTTTTTGTTGCTTACGAATTATTACGTCGTAGTGAAAATAAAACAGGACGTATACAGATGATCAAATATACACCAACACAAGCTAAAAAAGATTTTGAATTGGCAGCTATGAACCCAGCAAAACCAGAATCATTAGAAGAAGAATTAGTGCAAAAAATGGCGCCTATAGGACATAGCGAACCTAGTGTATTTACATCAAGCAGTTATAAGCCCGTAGCCGATAACATAAAAGATGCATCTATGTATTCTTTATAATAAGGCGAGTTTTAATATGAATTCACAAAATTTTCATATTAAAAATTATGGTGAAATAAAAAAATAAAATATAGGAAATCCAATAATTATAAGCAACCCTATTTCTGTAAAATATGTAATAAAATCTTTAGGGTTTACTTGATTTGAAGATCGTAAATATAACATTACTAATGTAAATAAAAACAATAATACCAATATATGCATAAATGGACCATTTGTAACCTTTGTAGCATAACCACCTGCTAATCCTAAGAATTTAAATATATCGTCATGGTCATAGAAACTTGTTGTTTTTTCTTCATCAGGAATATATTTTGTTGTAATATCTCTCGTTCTCATAAACTCATCATTTAATTTATTAAATTGAATTATAGATGCAGATAAAAGAAAAAATGTTAGCACGAATAAGCCACTCATAGCAATTTCAATATTACCGTCCTTACTAAACCCGAAAAATATATTTGTAACTCCGTAGGCTAAAAATAAAAAACATAAACATACATCCACACTTCGAATACGAATTTTTCTTTCTTTATCACCTGTTAGTAAAACATTTGCCTTATCTATTACTACTGATTTATAAGCCATCGGAACAACTAGATAAATACACATAATCGCTAATGTAAAAATAAAAAAGTTAACACCCGTTTTAATAAAATTCATTTGTTGAAGATCTTGTGAAAAAGCACTATTAATCGGAATTTGATAGGTTGTAACCTCACCGACTCCTGGTCCAGTAGGTTTACAATCAATATATATTTCATCTTCTGGCAACGCTTTTTTATAACCACTAGAATCAGAACCAGAAGCATTAGTAGTACTACCACTAGCCTGTTCTGCCGTAACATTTTTATAATCATTTGGTGCAGACATACTAAATAAAGCAGTACCAGTTTCTAGTTTAGATATTATTGTTTTTGTATTTTCAGTTGTTAATACTATAGGTTGCATAAGCATAATAACAAAATTGGAAAAATCTTTATATATAATACACTTTTCTGAAGCAGGAATATCAACATCTAACTTCGTCTGTATACTAGTTTTATAGTTACTTTGATTATTTGGATCTGAATTAATCATTTCAATAATCTTATCAATAGTTGTAGGATTCATTGTAGACGCAGAGACCGGTGATTGTAAAAAAACACAAAGAAAAACTTTGGAAAAATCAGAATCATTAACACACTCAATAACTAACTCTCCAACAATATTTGTCTTATCCGACGAGGTTAATCCAGTAATATTGTTATGTATTAACCCACACAAATACATATGTGTTGGACGAAACACACTCGGGGTTCCATTTTTAAAATATGATAATCGAGTATCGTTATTTGCTGGATATTTTATTTTATAGTAATAATTTGAACTTAAAAAAGAAATCTTTTCTTTTGACCATTGACCTTGATTAAATAATGTAACTTCTGGAAAACTATAAGATAAAAAAGATGATTTTACAGGTACTGAATCTTTAATATCAAAAAATGACATGATAAACTATATTATAGTAAGATATAGTTTATTCTTAATTTTTTTTTTATTATTTCTAAAGTTGAGGTAAATATTGGAAAGTATTTGTTTCATAAACAGTTGCACGGAATGTATCATTATAACCTTCAACATAAACAACATCACCATTATTAATATTATCACAACCATACTCACTCGTGCAACTTTTTCCATTTAAGCTTACTGGTAATTTTGTATTTAAATTTCCTGTATTTGATATAGTATAATATTGCCATTTATCACGTCCAGACATAGTACGACGTCCCATTAATGGAAGAATCATATCA
>Ga0209189_1001791_pt1 | contig 15652 bp, 10 predicted proteins | sample C_130820_EF_Meta_FD_187308 | JGI IMG/M metagenome (GOLD analysis project Ga0209189, IMG submission 187308) | Freshwater microbial communities from Lake Croche, Canada to study carbon cycling - C_130820_EF_MetaG (SPAdes) (version 3) | ecosystem: Environmental > Aquatic > Freshwater > Lake... | reverse complement strand
AATGATCTCGAAGCTGACCCATCCCCCCGTGGTGCCAAGCACATGCGCCGACCCGATTCCGGGGAGGGCCCCGAGTGCATTCACGGCTTCCGTGGGATCAGGAACCATGGCCTCAAGGCGCACCGGACCGGCAAGCGAGAGCCCTGTTCTTTCGCGGAGTTCAGAAGGTGTGCCGTTGGCGATAATCCTCCCCCTGTTGAGGATCAGGACACGGGAGCAGGTCATCTCGACCTCGCTCAGGATGTGGCTGGAGAGGAGGATCGTATGCCGGGTGGCCAGTCCCTTGATCAGGGTGCGCACCTCGCGGATTTGCTCCGGATCGAGTCCGATGGTCGGCTCGTCGAGTATCAGGATATCGGGTTCGTTGACCAGGGCGTCGGCGAGACCCACGCGCTGTCTGTATCCCTTGGAGAGGGTTCCGATGAGTTGCCGTCGGACATGCGTCAGTCCGCAGAGTTGCAGTGCATCATCCACCTTCTCCGGCAGGCGGCGGGCACGCACACCCTTGAGGGCGGCGCGGTAGCCCAGATACTCGCCGACCCTCATCTCGGGGTAGAGCGGGACGTTCTCCGGAAGATAGCCGATGCGGGAACGCGCCTTGATCGACTGGGTGAAAATATCAAATCCTGCGATCCGCACCTCCCCCGCATCGGCGGGCAGATAGCCGCTGAGGATTTTCATGGTGGTGCTTTTTCCCGCTCCGTTGGGTCCCAGAAAGCCGACCAGTTCCCCCTTGTTCACTGTGAAGGAGATCTCCCTGATCGCTTCGGTCGGGCCGTAGCTTTTGGAGAGTCCTTGGACGGAAATCATGACGCGGAAATGGGGAATGTTGGTGCTTCATCCTATCCTCGGGGGGGATCAGTTGCAAGAAAGCCCATTGCCAGCTTGCTCCGCACGGTTCTTCTGCTAAAGCATTGACATTTCGCGCCTGTTGCCAAAGTCACGGAATCAGCGACTTCGGAGAGGTGCGGAGAAGCGACGAATTTTCCATCCTATTTCATGAGCACATCCTTCACGGCCCGCTGGAACGAGGCGGCCATCGACGAGAACTATGAAAAATGGCGCCAAGACGCCGCCTCGGTTTCGCGCGATTGGGCCTCCTTTTTCGAGGGATTCGAACTCGGTTTTGCCAGTTATCAGAAAGCAAAGCCCTCCGTGGATTCCGGTTCCCGGATCCCGGCTTCCTCATCCGGTGACGCCTCCCTGCAGAGTCGGGTCGAGGCGCTCATCTACACCTACCGGACGCTCGGTCACACCGCCTCGAGGTTGAACCCCCTGACCGACGAAGTGACTTACCAGCCCTTGCTGGAGTTGAAGGAATTCGGACTCACCGAGGCCGATCTCGAGGCCACGGTCGGCTCACGATCTTTCCGTGACGGCGCTCCGATGAAGCTCCGCGACATCGTCGGGCAACTCCGCTCCATCTACTGCGACACCATGGGGGTCGAGTACATGCACATCCAGAACCCGCGGATCCGCCACTGGATCCGCGAGCGGGTCGAGGCGCGCGGTGGAAAGGTCGACACCTCGACACCCCATTTCCGTATCCTCAGGACCCTGCACAAGGCCGAGAGCTTCGAGAACTTCATTCACACCACCTACGTTGGAAGCAAGCGCTTCTCGCTCGAGGGTGGTGAGTCGATGATGGTCGCGCTTTCGGAAATTCTCTTCCGCTCTCCCGACCTTGGCGTGAAGGAGATCATCCTTGGCATGGCTCACCGTGGCCGCCTCAACGTTCTCACCAATTTCCTCAAGAAACCCTTCGCGATCGTCTTCAATGAGTTCAGCGACAAATACGACCCCGACCTCGGAGAGGCGAGCGGCGATGTGAAGTACCACCTCGGCTACCAGACGACCCGCCGAAACGACCAGGGCAAGGAAGTCGAGGTCTATCTGGCGGCAAATCCCAGTCACCTCGAGGCCGTCAATCCTGTTGTTCTGGGCAAGGTGCGCGCCCGCCAGCGCATTCTCGAGGACACTGTGGATCGCCGGAAGGTCATCCCGGTTCTCATCCATGGCGACGCTGCCTTCCCTGGCCAGGGCATCGTGGCGGAATGCTTCAATCTCTCCCAACTCGACGGCTACAAGGTCGGCGGCACCGTCCACCTGATCGTCAACAATCAGATCGGCTTCACCACGCTTCCGAAGGACTCCCGCTCCGCCCTCTACTGCACCGAGATAGCAAAGACCGTCGAGGCCCCGATTTTCCACGTCAACGGTGACGACCCGATCGCCGTCGCCGAGGCCGCCCGCATCGCCATCGCTTATCGCCAGGAATTCGGCCGCGACATCGTCATCGACATCGTCTGCTACCGCCGCTACGGGCATAACGAGGGGGACGAGCCGTTCTTCACCCAACCCGACCTCTACAAGGTCATCCGCGCCCACAAGCGCCCCAGCGAGGTCTTTTTGGAACGCGCCAAGACGCTCGGCACCCTCACGCAGGAGGATTTTGACGCCAGCTGGAAGAAGTCACAGGCTCAACTCGAGGCCGCCCTCGCGGAGATGAAGAAGGGGATCGTGACCGACGTGAAGGCCAACCAGAAGGCCTTCGTCGGATCGACCGCCGTCTTCCAGCCCGACTACTCGTTCCAGCCGGTCAAGACCGGCATCGATGCCAAGATGCTCAAGACGATCGTCGATGGCCTCACGACCGTCCCCTCCGACTTCCGCGTCCTGCCCAAGCTGCGCAAGGCCGTCCTGGAGCGCCGCCGGGAGATCTTTGAGAAAGGGGCCGGCTACGACTGGGCCTATGGTGAGGCGCTCGCCTTCGGCTCGCTCATGATCCAGGGGATCCCGATCCGCCTCTCCGGACAGGACAGTCGCCGCGGCACCTTCAGCCACCGTCACTCCGTTTTCTACGATGAGCAGACCCGTGAGCGCTACATCCCGCTCCAGCACCTCGCGCCCGACCAGGCCCGCTTCTGTGTCTACAACAGCCCCCTCTCCGAGGCGGCCGTACTCGGCTTTGATTACGGATACTCCATGGATTATCCCAAGATGCTCTGCATGTGGGAGGCGCAGTTCGGCGACTTTGCCAACGGTGCCCAGATCATCATCGACCAGTTCATCTGTTCGGCGGAGACCAAGTGGCTCCGCCCCAGTTCGCTTGTCATGCTCCTCCCCCACGGTTACGAGGGACAGGGACCCGAGCACTCCAGCGCCCGTCTGGAGCGCTTCCTCCAGCTCTGCGCCGAGGAGAACATGGAGGTCTGCAACCTCACCACCCCCGCGCAGTATTTCCACGTGCTGCGCAGGCAGATGCTACGCGAGTTCCGCAAGCCCCTCGTCATCATGACGCCCAAAAGCCTCCTGCGTTCCGAGGCCGCCGTCTCGACCACGGAGGATTTCACCAAGGGGTCATTCCACGAGATCCTCGAGGGCCCCAAGCCCGCGGACGCGTCTAAGGTCGAGCGCCTCATCCTCTGCTCCGGCAAGGTCTACTACGACCTGCAGGCCTACCGGGAGAAGAACGGCTGGAGCGACCGCTCCGCGATCGTCCGCCTCGAGCAGATTTATCCGCTCCATGAGGAGGAACTCCGCAAGATCACCGCTCCCTACGCCGGGGCCAAGGAAATCCTCTGGTGTCAGGAAGAGCCGCAGAACATGGGCTCGTGGCACCACCTCCTGCCCGTGCTCATGAAGTCCTTCGGTCGCGCCATCGGCTACGCGGGCCGCGAGGCCAGCGCCAGCACGGCCGTCGGCACCACCGCCGCCCATAAGCACGAACAGGCCGCCCTCATCGCGCAGGCCTTCGGTGAAAAATAACACATAGCGTTTCCTGATAATCACCAACCTCTCTCCAACCCATCCTGACATGAGCGTCCCCGTCCTCGTCCCTGCCGTCGGCGAATCCATCTCCTCCGGCGTCCTCTCCGCCTGGCATAAGAAAGATGGTGACCATGTTTCCGTCGGAGACCTCCTCTTCACCCTCGATACCGACAAGGTCTCCTCCGAGGTGACAGCCCTGGAGCCTGGAATCCTGCGGATCAAGGTCGCCGAAGGTGCCGAGGTGCCGATCGGCTCAGTCGTCGCCGAGATCGAGGCTGGGGCGGCTCCCGCTGCTCCGAAGGAGGAAGCGAAGGCCAAGGCGGAAAAGGTTGAGGAAAAGAAGCCCGAGCCGAAGGCGGAAGCCAAGACCGAGGTGGCGAAGCCCGCCACTCCTGCGCCTGTGGCACCTGTTCATGCCACAAAAGCTCAGCCCGAGGGCCGCGTGACCCGCCGCAAGCTCACCCCGCTCCGCCGCAAGATCGCTCTCCAGTTGGTCAACGCCCAGCAGACCGCCGCGATCCTGACCACCTTCAACGAAGTCGACATGAGCGCTGTCATGAGCCTCCGCAAGGACGTTCAGGAGGGCTTCCAGGCCAAGCACGGCGTGAAGCTCGGCTTCATGTCCTTCTTCATCAAGGCGACCGTCGAGGCCCTGCAGGCCGTTCCCCAGATCAATGCCCAACTTGAGGGGGACGAACTCATCGAGAACCACTACTACGACATCGGTGTGGCGGTCGGCACCGAGAAGGGTCTTGTCGTCCCCGTCATTCGCGGCTGCGAGACGCTCAGCCTCGCGGGCCTAGAGAAGGAACTCCTCGGATACGCCGTCAAGGCACGAGAGGGAAAGATCGGCCTCTCCGACCTCCAGGGCGGTTGCTTCACCATCTCCAACGGCGGCGTCTACGGATCACTCCTGAGCACCCCGATTCTCAACCCTCCCCAGAGCGGCATCCTCGGCATGCACAAGATCCAGGAGCGCCCCGTCGCCATCAACGGCAAGGTGGAGATCCGCCCGATGATGTATCTCGCACTTTCCTATGATCATCGCGTGGTGGATGGGAAAGAGGCCGTCACCTTCCTGATTAAAATTAAGGAAGCGCTTGAAAATCCTGTGAGGTTGTTTCTCGACTGAGCGTCGAGAAACAGACCTCGGATTTTTAAGGCTTGGGATTTTGGCGCAGGCCTTCGTTGCTGTTCGGTCGGCGTAGGACTACTACGCCTTCCCTCACGACGCCTAGCCCTGCATCCAAACTTCCAAGCCTTAATACCGAAGTTGCACTGTGGTTACCCCAAAAGATCAGGTCGCTAATAGGGTCGTGCAATATATCCTGACTTAACCCCTCTGCGTCTCTGCGCCTCAGCGGGGAATTGTTTCCTTAACTCCCGAACAATTCATCCGCGATGATGCGGATTCCTTCGCGGACGTCGTTGTCGTCCATGGCGAAGGAGAGGCGGAGGCATTCGTGGCGGTGGGGCCAACTCTCATCTTCCAGTCCGAAGAAGAAGTATTCTCCCGGGACGACGAGCACGCCACGCTCCTTGAGGGCGCGATAGATCTCCTTGGAGGTGCGTTTGGAGTCCTGGATCCAGAGCCAGAGGAACATGGCTCCTCCGCTTTCATGGATTGCGTAGGGTGCGGTGTCCGGAAAGAACTCGTCGATGGCGGCGAGGGCCTTGTCCCGTTTGGCGAGGTAGTAGGGGCGGATGACCTCCCTGCTGAGGCGGGTGATCTCGCCACTTGCGATGAGCGGTCCGGCGATGGACTGGCCGAAATTTCCATTGGCTAGTCCGGTGACAGCGGTCATTGAAGCCACCGCGGCAGCCACCTCGGGAGGACCGACTACAAAGGCCGTACGGGTGCCGGGGAGACCGAACTTCGAGAGGCTCATCACATGGATGGTGTGCTCGGTCCAGAGAGGAGCGACTTCGTCGAAGAGGATGCCAGGGAAGGGCCATCCGTAGGCATTATCGATGATGAGAGGGATGTCGTGTTGGGCTGCCAACTCCGCGAGGTGCCGCATTTCTCCGTCGGTGATGACGTTGCCGCTCGGATTGGTCGGGCGGGAGACGCAGAGGGCCCTGATGTCGGGAGTCACGCGGAGGTCGTCGAAATCGATCCGGTACTTGAACCGATGGGGCCCCGTGATCTCGATGCGGGGCTTCAGCGCGGTGAAGGAATCCGGCGTGAGTGCCTGATCAGCATAGCCGATATACTCCGGCATGAGGGGGAATAAAATTCTGCCTTTACCTCCATCGGCTGCGCGTCCCGCGAAGAGGTTGAAGAGCTGGAAGAAGGCGGTCTGGCCACCGGGAGTGACCGCGATGTTCTCCGGGCCGACGGGCCATCCCAACTGACTCCGCAAAAGTTCGGCCAGTGCCTCGAGGCATCCCGGATTCCCACGCGGCGGATCGTAGATGGCGAGGGTGCGCCGCAGCACGGCAGGATCGGCGATGATCTCTTTCATCCGCTCCTCCCAGACTGCCTCCATCGCGGGAATGTGGGCGGGGTTACCTCCTCCCAGCATCAGCGGGGCCGGATCTGCTGATGCCGCCAAGGCCTCTCCCAGATCCGCCATCAGATCATTGATGCCGGTTTGTCCTGCCAAGCGGGTTCCAAGTTCGGAAAATCTCATGAATCACTTCTAGGTATCATGCCGGGAAACAATCAGGAACTCATGAACTCGGGAGAGGCTAATTTAGAATGATTCTTGATAAAGATTGAGGGGCTGATAGCATGGACGTTCACCCGATGAAGAAGGACGACACGAACCAGATCGATTCCGGCGAGCGCGCTTTGGGGCCGTATGCCTCCGCCATGGTCCAAGGTGGGTTCCGCCTCACGCCCCAGCGTCGTCAGGTCTACGAGGTGCTGATGGCCAAGAGGGATCATCCCACGGCCACCGAGGTCTTCATCCGGACCCAGAAGAAGATGCCCTCGATCTCGCTCGCCACGGTTTACAACTGCCTCGAGACAATGGTGGGCAATGGTCTGGTGAAGGCCGTCCATGTCGATCGGGAGCCTACCCGATTCTGCGCGAACCTCCGGGAGCATGGTCACTTCCACTGCACGGAGTGCGCTCAGATTGCCGACATTGAATTTACGCCGGCCCACGGGAAGGCATGGAAGCTCCCCGTGGGATTTCTGGTCACCCAACACGATGTGACGCTCCGCGGCCTCTGCGCCGACTGCGTAACCTTTTCCAAGAACACGAATCACTCCCAATCAAAACCATCCATCAAGTAACCGCCATGTCCGCTTCTTCTCTCTCCATTTGTGATCTCCACGCCTCCATCGGGGACAAGCCGATTCTCAGGGGGCTGACCCTTGACATCCCCAAGGGCGAGATCCACGCCATCATGGGCAAGAACGGCGCAGGCAAGAGCACGCTCGCGAAGATCATTGCGGGTCATCCCGACTACACGGTGACCTCAGGTGACGTCCTGCTCGACGGCGAGAGCATCCTCGGGTTGGAGCCCGATGTGCGGGCCCGTCTTGGTCTCTTTCTTGCCTTCCAGTACCCGATGGAGATCCCCGGTGTGACGATCGCCAACTTCATCCGGGCCGCGCTTCAAGCGCGTCTTCCCCAGGGTGAGGAACTCGAGGCGACCGAGTATTACGCAAAGCTCTATGCCAAGATGGATGCCCTGAGCGTGCCCAGGAACTTCACCTCCCGTTCAGTCAACGAGGGCTTCTCGGGCGGCGAGAAGAAGCGCTGCGAGATCCTCCAGATGGCGATGCTCGAGCCCTCCTACGCCGTGCTCGACGAGACCGACAGCGGTCTCGACATCGACGCCCTCAAGATCGTCTCCGCCGGGGTGAACGCCTTGCGCGGTCCCAACATCGGCATGCTCGTGATCACCCACTACCAGCGCCTGCTCGACTACATTGTTCCCGACAAGGTCCATGTCATGTCCGAGGGACGCATCATCCACAGCGGTGACAAGGATCTCGCCCTGAAGCTCGAGGCAGACGGATACGACTGGGTCGAAAAACAATTTGGGGAATCCGGAAGCAAGGCCGCCTGATCCCGTTCTTCAACTATTTAAGCTTTAATTTTCAACTTTCCGATGAGCACAGAGACCAAGCCCGAGATCGATATCGACCGTTCCGTCGGCGATTTCCGCTACGAGATGGACTACGCCTACGATGCTGGCGTCGGACTGACCGAGGCGACGATCGATTACATCAGCGACGTGAAGGGGGATCCCGACTGGGTCCGAACCTTCCGCAAGGAGGGATACCGCAAGTTTCTTGAGAAGCCGATGCCGACAAACTGGGCGACCAAGGATCTGGAGAACATCGTTTTCGAGAATATCCGCTACTATCTCGCGCAGGGACAGCAACCCAAGCGCAGCTGGGACGAAGTTCCTGACGATATCAAGAAGACCTTCGAGCGTCTCGGCATTCCCGAGCAGGAACGCAAGTTTCTGGCCGGCGTTGAGGCGCAGTTCGACAGCGAGGCCGCCTACTCCAATATCAAGGCCGCCGTCGGCGAGCAGGGGGTCATCTTTGTGGGAAGCACCGAGGGACTCAAGGAGTACCCCGAGATCTTCAAGAAGTGGTTCGGCAAGGTCATCCCCAGCGGTGACAACAAATTCTCCGCGCTGAACAGCGCGGTCTTCAGCGGGGGAAGTTTTATCTACGTCCCGCCGGGCGTGAAGGTGAAGCACCCGCTCCAGGCCTACTTCCGCATCAATGCGCAGAACTTCGGGCAGTTCGAGCGCACCCTCATCATCGCCGACGAGGGGGCCGAGGTCATGTACATGGAAGGATGCACGGCTCCCAAGTTCGAGACCTCGACGCTGCACAGTGCCGTTGTGGAACTGGTGGCCATGAAGGGGGCCAAGATCCAGTACATCACCGTCCAGAACTGGAGCTCGAACGTCTTCAACCTCGTTACCAAGCGCGGTCTCGCCCACGAGGATGCCGAGATCAAGTGGATCGACTGCAACATTGGCTCCCGCCTCACCATGAAGTATCCCGGCGTTGTCATGAAGGGGAAGGGGGCGCGGGGCGAGGTTGTCTCGATCGCCCTGGCCGGCGATGGCCAGCATCAGGATACCGGAGCCAAGATGATCCACGCGGCCGACAACACGACCAGCAACATCGTCTCCAAGTCGATCAGTCTGGGAAGCGGACGCGCCACCTATCGCGGCATGGTCCATGTCCCGAAGCATCTCAAGGGGTGCAAGAACAACACGGAGTGCGACGCCCTGCTCATCAACACCCACAGTCGCACGGACACCTACCCCGCCATCAGTGTCCGCGGGCAGGGTAACGCCGTCCAGCACGAGGCGAGCGTCAGCCAGATCAGCGCCGAGCAGATCTTCTACATGCAGCAGCGCGGCCTGAGTGAGGGGGCGGCCATGAGCCTCGCCGTGAACGGATTCGTCAACGACCTCGTCCAGCAGTTCCCGATGGAATACTCCGTCGAGTTGAAGCGCCTCATCGACCTCGAGATGGAGGGTTCCGTTGGATGAGTGCCACTAACTCCATCACCTCCACCCCCCCCGTTCCCGGTCGCTGGCCCGAGTGGTTTCAACACGATCAGCAGAGGGCCTGGGATCTCTTCCAGTCGCTTCCCCTGCCGAGCCGTCGTGACGAACCATGGCGCTTCGCAAATATCAAGGCGACCGACCTTTCCGGCTTTTCTGCGGCCGCTCCCGTCAGGGATGCCGCGGATCTGGTCTCCCGTTCCTCGGGACTGACCGGACTCTCGGCCAAGCTCGTCTTCGGCAACGATGCGCTTCTCCACTCCGAGACGGCGGATCTCCCATCCGGAGTTCTCGTGATGCCCTTGGAGAAGGCGGCTAAGGAGCATGGGGATCTTGTCAGAAAGAGTTTCATGACCTCGGAAGTCCGCCTCGGATCGAAGAAATTCGCCGCCCTTCACAAGGCGCGCCTCCGCGCGGGAACCTTCGTTCATGTTCCCAAGGGGGTTGCCGTGCACAAGCCGATCGAGATCTGGCACTGGGTCGAGGGCGAGTCGGCGGCCGTCTTTCCCCACACCCTGATCGTCCTTGAGGAGGGTGCCTCCGCGACTGTCATCGATCGCTTCGTCTCTGCTGGAAACGATGCCTCCCTGGCCGTGGCCGTGAATGACCTTTCGCTCGGCGCGGGTTCCCGACTCTCCTATGTCGGTGTTCAGGACTGGAGCGGCAGGACGACAGCCTTCCATCTCAATACCACCGAGGTGGAGAAGGATGGGACGTCCATCGCGCTCCAGATGAACCTTGGCGGAGCCTACATCCGGGGCGAAAGCGACAGCCATCTTCTCGGCGAGGGATCCCGGAGCGTCATGCTCTCCGTCAACCCTGCTTCGGGTGAGCGGGAGATCGACCAGCGCACGTTCCAGGATCACTTTGCCCCCCGTGCCACGAGCGACCTACTCTATCACAATGCCCTCGCCGATTCCTCTAAGACGATCTTCGCCGGCTTGATCAAGGTCGAGGATGCGGCGCACGAGACCGATGCCTACCAGAAGGTGCGCAATCTCATGCTCAGCGACGAGGCTGAGGCCAACTCCATGCCCGGACTTGAGATCCTGGCCGATAACGTCCGATGCACCCACGGAGCGACCTCAGGCGAACTCAACCAGGACGAGCTCTTCTACATGATGGCCCGAGGCATTTCACCCAAGCAGGCGGCGCAACTGATCGTGCGTGGCTTCTTAGGAACCGTCCTCGAGCGTCTTGAAAACGAGGAGCTCCAGTCCCATCTGGGAGCAATCCTCGACCGAAAGTTGGAGATTTGAATCATGAAGGCAGGTAGGGAGGAAAGAAGAACAGCCGCCCCGCAGGATTTCATCCCTTCCTGCCTTTCTGATCAATCCTCCAGGGCTTCAATTCCCGGGCGCTGATACCTGAAGCATCCGAGCGTAGGTTCGGCGGGAAAGTCTTTACCGAAGGCGATCGCCTTGAACTGTCGCCCCATAGTGACGGGGTTCAGAAGTGTCTGCAGGGAGCGCAGGTCGCCGCGCGCCGCATCGCTCGCGGCGGTGAGATCGCCGAGTGAGCGGAGCCACGGCTCGGCGGTTCCGACGAGGAAGTGATGCTGGTCGCTATACCCGAGGAGCACGAAGCCGACCGCCCGCGCCGATTGTGCGAGTGTTGTGAAATCGACCTGGGCTGTGATGTCGCGCAGACCCGGTTCGGGGAGGGGATCGTTGTAACGTTGATGACCCCGGTATGCCGTCACGGTGCCGTCGGCCCGATGCGGCGCGTAGCGGTCCTCTCCCGATTGCCCGTAGTCGACCGTGAGGATGATGCCGCGTTGGAGCTTTGTGTGCAGGGTTGCGAGCCATGGGGAAAGTCCGGGATTGATTTCGACACGGAAACCCTGCGGTAGATGAGTCGGCAGGTTAGCGGTAGCCTGTTGAAGATACGGATCTTCGATTGATCGTTGGGTCCAAGACAGCAACCCATCGCGGCATGCCACGCACTCCTCTTCCCAGTTTGCTCCGCTCCACCGGAGTACATCAACGGGAAAGGCGTCCAGAAGCTCGTTGGAGAGATGGATGCCGGTGAATTCCGGCAACTCTTCCAGCGAGGAGACCCAGGAAACATTCGGAACATTTTGTAGCTTTTGTTGCTGGCGCTCCCGATTTTTTGGAGAGGGCTCAACGATTACGAATCGCGCGGCGAGATGGAAGTCTTGATCACCCTCCTGAACGGCTCCGAGAATATCCCAGGCCATGCTCCCATCGTTGGCCCCCTGCTCGATGATGGTGAATTCGCTCGGGCGTTCTAGTCGCTCCCAGACCTCGCGGCAGACGGTGGCAAGGAGTCGGCCGTAGATCCCGCCGACGCTCACACTGGTGAAAAAGTCCCCCTCCTTGCCCACCCGGGCGCGTCCCGAGGAGTAGTAACCGTGCTCGGGATGATAGAGCGCCAGTTCCATGAACCGCCGGAACGGGATGGCACCTGACCGGTGAAGCTCCCCGAGGATCACGGGAAGCAGGGGCGGCGATGAAACCTGAGATCCTGACTTCATGAAAGTGGTTTCCTGAAAAATGGCCTCACGGATTCGTTGGTTTCGTCTTTGGAGAGAAGCCATGCGGCTTAATCCACGAGCTTCAAGGTTCAGATTTCATCTTTCGCGGTCTTCGACCGCTCCGCTACTGGCCTCGCGTCACTTCGCGCGCGTAAATGTTGATCTGGCCGTCCTCCCCTCGTTTGACGGAGGTAATCTGGAAGGGGCGGAGCGTATCACGGGAGAGTTGGCTTCCCTCCGAAGGGGGGATCATTCCCGCCGGGAACTCCACGATCACGCGCACCTTGGAACTGGGACCCATGGGCACTCCGGCGATGGCGCTCTGAGGGCGAAGGACGGCACGGCCGTTGCCCGATGCCGTGACGGTGAAGCGCCCCTTGAGATAGTTGCGTTCCTCTCCGACACCCCGGGAGGCGAGATCCTGATTGTCGGAAGGCTCCAAGAGACGGCCGCGCGGCATCTGGCCCGGCGCATAAATCGGCCAGACTTGGGACGGGGAGACGGTTGTCGGTTGGTTCGTTGCGGTCATGGCATTGGTGGCTCCGGGAGTGCTTGGAGCGACGGGTGGTGTGGGAGGATTCGTGACCGCGGCGGGACGGACGATGGGAGCGGCTACTGTTGCGGGTTTTGCAGGCATCGGGGGAACACTTACTGGTGGCGCGGGGGGAGCCGCCGGTGCAGCCTGTACCGCCGCCGTGGAGGGAATCGGAGTGGCCGCGGGAACGGCCGCGGCAACCGGGATGGCGGGAAGGACGGGTTGCTCGTTCAACGGGATCGCGCGTGCCACGGTGGGTTCGGGGGAAGGAAGCGCCGCATTGGCGGGAGGCGCGACGGCCACTGCCTTTGCAACCCTCGGTTCGGGGGTGGGTGTCGCCATTTCCTCGGCGATCCGGCTCAACCGCAGGCCGAGAGAGGTCTTGTCTCCACCCTTTCCGGGTTTCCCTCCGGAGAGTTCACTGATCTGATCACGGGAGAGCACGGGGAGTTCCGCATCCAGATTGAGCTCCTGCGGCGGCTCCAGGGAGAAACTTGTTCCCCCTTTTGCCGATCCGTAGCTGCCATAGAGGAGCGGCATGGTGGTCAGGAGAAGGCGGCTTTCGTTGATCCGCTCGATATGGATGACTGCCGAGAGGTCGAGAGGCTTCTCCAGTTTGATCTCCTGCCCCGGATTGAGCGCCTGTTTGAGGGCCGGAAGATTCTTCTCATCGCAGGTGAAGGGTTGTTCCAGAAGGATCTCCGACTGTTCCACGCCCCGAAGTAGCGCTACCAGTCCCGGTGTGCAGAAGGACTTCTCGTTTAGCGGAAGGGTGCCGATGACCTGGTAGGTACCGACGGCATAGGGAACCAAGTCCCTGTTCTGATGATAGTTGCGGACAAAGTTTCGGAGCAGCGCCTCGTTCGAGCGGCGGATCTCTGAGCCCGTCATCGATCCGAAGCGCTCAAGAAGTTGCCCGGGCTTGAGGAATTCCCCCCGTGGGGCGGCGGTGATCTCAAACCTCTGCGGCGGATCGACCTTGTGGAGCCTGGAAAGCAGACGGTAGTTGGCCGCCTTCTCCGGATGGGCGAAAATGTAGTAACTGCCCATCCAGCAGAGGAAGACGAAGCCGAGCAACACGAAGATGAAGACGGTCCATCCGAAGAGACCGTCCACGTTGCCTCCGCTCCGGTGACCGGAATGCCCCTGATAGCTGTAGTAGCGTTTGCCTGCCATGTGATCAGGAAAGAAGAGCCGTGGGAGAAATCCGTGGCAACCGAAAACGGAGCCCCGGGGCGGGTTTAGTGGGCCTTTTCCGCGGAGGGCTCAAACGAAGTCCCGCATCCGCAGCTTCGGGCGGCTTTCGGATTGATGATCCGGAAGCCGGCACCCGTCAGGTCATCGGTGTAGTCGAGGGTGCATCCGGAGAGTTGGGCAAGGCTTTCCGGCTCAACCGAGACAAAGACCCCGTCCCGTTCCGTGACCTCGTCACCCGCCTGGGGGCCTCCGAGGCTCATCGCATACTGCAGGCCGGCACAGCCGCCCTTTTCGACGGCCAGACGGAGTCCCGCGGAACCTTTTTCGGCGGCCAGTTCCCTCAGGTGCTTTGCCGCCGCCTCGGTGATCTCTATCATGATGATGACATTCTAAGGGAGTCGTTCATGAAGTCAACGGGGGGGCGTCGCCGGGTCCGTTTCGTTCTTCATAATTCATCCTTGATCATTCATCCTTTGCGGATGGGTTCCATCCGCCTCCTTACCGACATCCTCGCCAGTCAGGTGGCTGCCGGTGAAGTCGTCGAGAGGCCCGCTTCCGTTGTCAAGGAACTCGTGGAGAACTCCATCGACGCGGGCGCACGGCGGATTACCGTCGAGTTCCAGCGCGGCGGGGCGCGCCTGATCCGCGTGACCGACGACGGGTGCGGCATGGACCGTTCCGACGCGCTCCTCTGCCTTGAGCGTCATGCCACCAGCAAGATTCGCGAAAGCGGGGATCTTGCCGCGATCACCACCCTGGGATTCCGGGGCGAAGCACTGCCGAGCATCGCGAGTGTTTCACGATTCCGTCTCTCCACGCGCCGCAGGGAGGACGGGGCCGGTACCCTGATCGAGGTGACCGGCGGCAAGATCCAGGAGGTGCAGGATTCCGGCGAGGCTCCCGGAACATCGGTCGAGGTGACCGATCTTTTCTTCAATGTGCCGGCCCGGAGGAAGTTCCTGCGCGGAGAACAGACAGAGGCCGCGAATCTCCTCCAGCAGGTCGAGATCCTGGCTGTCGCCCATCCTGAGATCTCCTTCATCTGCAGGCGTGACGACCGCGAGGTCTTTCGTCTTGCCGCCACCGGGGATCTGGCGGTCCGGCTCCGCGACCTCCACGGCGAGGCATTCCTAAAAAAGCTCCTACCCGTTCCCTCGCTCGAGAGTCACGGCGTGCGCGTCCATGGATGGATTGCCAGACCGGGTGAGGGCAGGAGCGACAGGACCCTCCAGATGACCTTCGTGAACGGGCGCATCATCCGCAGCCCCGTTCTCTCCCTCCCTTTGCGCGAAGCCTGCGACGGGGTTTTGGCGAAGGGACTGCACCCTCCTGCCGTCCTGTTTTTCGAGATGGATCCGAGTGCGGTCGATTGCAATGTCCATCCCGCCAAACGCGAGGTGCGGTTCCGCGATCCCGGCTCCCTGCGTGCCGTAGCCCTTGAGGCCGCGCGTGTAGCTTGGAGAACGGCCCTCTCTGTTCCCATGCCCGGATCCGATCCGCTCTTCCCCCCGATCATCAAGTCTGATTGGCCCCCCACCGCGGTATCCCATCAACGGGAACTTCCCGTTCAGGAGGTCGATTCGTGCCGCGTTGCCGAGTCACCCTTTGCATGTGAACCCCCAACTTCCCATTCCCGAATTCCGGATCCTCCGGCGGTTGAGTTTCGAGGATCGCTGGCGGACCGCTACCTTCTCTTCGAGCAGGAAGAGAGCCTGATGATCCTCGAGATCCGTGCCGCTCGGGAGAGGATCTTCTACGAGCGCTTTATGGCCCGGCTTGGTCAGGGCGAGTTGGAGAGCCAGCACCTGCTCCTTCCCGAGGTTCTTGAAATGTCTGCGGCCGATATGGCTTGGATCGACGCGCATTGCCTTGTCCTTCGTGCGGCGGGACTTGTCGCGGAATCCTTCGGACAGGGAAGCCTCAAAGTGGATGCCATTCCCGCCGATGCGACTCACCTTCCTGTCATGGAGATCGTCATCCGTCTGGTTGATGATCTCCGCACCTTCGCCGATACCCCGAGCCTTGAAGCTCCCGGCCGGGAGGCGCTTGCCGCATCCGTGAGTCGGCTTGCCGCGGCAGGCGGGAGGATGCCTTCCGGTGAGGAGGGGGCGCGGATGCTTCTCCGGGACCTTCTGGCCTGCGACTCCCCCTATGTC
>Ga0209189_1001790_pt1 | contig 15662 bp, 18 predicted proteins | sample C_130820_EF_Meta_FD_187308 | JGI IMG/M metagenome (GOLD analysis project Ga0209189, IMG submission 187308) | Freshwater microbial communities from Lake Croche, Canada to study carbon cycling - C_130820_EF_MetaG (SPAdes) (version 3) | ecosystem: Environmental > Aquatic > Freshwater > Lake... | reverse complement strand
TGCGCAGCTGATGGGCCAACTCGGCGCTCATGCGGCCCATGGCGGCAAGACGGTCCCGGCGCGCGTCGTTCTCGCGTTCACGAAGCATCTCGGTCACGTCTTCCAGACGGATGAGCTGCCGCGTCGCGTCCGTGTCGTCTGGCAAGCAGGTCACGTTCACCACGCGAGCGCAGTCGCCACGGCCTGTGCTGTAGTTGTCGCTGCCTCCCTGACGGCCCCAGGCGGTCGGCATTTCCCACACCGCGCCGACTGACAGGCAGGGCACAAGCGCCGCGGCCGCGCTATTGAGCGCGACCACCTGTCCGTTGTGAACAGACAACAGGCCGAAGGGGGCCGACGAAAACATCGAACCCAGGTGCGCTTCTGCGGCCGTGCGTCGCCGGATCTCTTCATGCAGACGCGTCTTCGTGTGTTCCAGATCGCAACGCAGCCGGTCTACCGACTGCTCCAGCGCCTTGTCCTGCCCCACGAGCTCCGAGGTGTGCTCAGCGAACGCGGCCAACGCAGCGGCCAGCGTGTCGACTGCAGGCGCACGCACGGCGGAGGGGGCGGGGGAGGCAAATGTCACGGCCTGAACGTCGTTTAAAAACTGATTCTATTGCCCTTAACGGTTGATTAACGCAAATCAGTTATAAACGGTGAATGTCTTCTTTTGGCTATTGTTTGAGTCTCTTCGGAGCATGTCGCTTTTTACTGCATCCTGCCTGCGGATCGGTCTTCGAGATGTCGGGATTACGAGATGAGTGATGGCGCTGCGCAGTTAGAACGTTCCCCCAATGCCGTGACGGCTGATCCGTCGACGCTGGTCGGTCGGATGCGTGCCATGACCGACCGGGTCATGAGCCTGGCGATGCCACAGCGGCTGATGCTCGGCGCCTCGGTGGTGCTGGTTTTGGCGGTGATGGTCGCCGTGTTGCTGGGTGATCGCAGCCGGGATGACTACAGGGTGCTGTTCTCCAACGTGGCTCAGCGCGATGGTGCGGCCATCATCGCGTCACTGCAGCAAATGAACGTGCCCTACCGGTTCACGGAGGGCGGTGGCGCCATCATGGTGCCCGGTCCACAGGTCAACGAAGTGAGACTGCGGCTCGCGGGGCAGGGACTGCCCAAGGACGGCTCTGTCGGCTTCGAATTGCTGGAAAACCAGAAGCTGGGCACCAGCCAGTTTGTCGAGCAGATCAACTACCAGCGCGGACTCGAGGGCGAACTCGCCAAGACCATTCAATCCATCTCTCAGGTCAAGCAAGCGCGCGTGCATCTGGCCATTCCCAAGGGATCGGCCTTCAGCCGGGAGGAGCAGCGGCCCACAGCGTCGGTGGTGCTGGCCTTGTACCCGGGGCGCTTTCTCGATGAATCGCAAGTCACGGCGGTGACGAATCTGGTCAGCTCTTCGGTGCCGCAGATGGGCCCGCAGTCGGTCACGGTGATGGACAGCGAAGGAAATCTGCTGTCGCCGAACCCGAGCAGGCAAGGCGCTTTGGGGCTTGACGCAGCGCAGCTGAAGTACGTGTCCGAGATGGAATCGACGATCGCCAAACGCATTTCGTCCATCGTCGAGCCGGTGACCGGGCGCGACAACGTGCGCGCGCAGGTCTCGGTGGAGGTCGACTTCACCCAGGTCGACCGTGCCGAAGAAACCTTCAAGCCGAATTCGCCGCCCGAACAGAGTGCGATCCGCAGCCAGCAAAGCGTCGAGTCCTCCAGCCCGACCAACACCGCGGGCGGCATTCCGGGGGCGCTCAGCAATCAGCCCCCGCAGCCTGCGCAAACACCCATCGACAACCGTCCACCAACGCAACAAGACCCGGCGGCTTCCGCGGCGGCGCCTGCAGTCCCCGCTGTTTTGGCACCACAAGCGACCAACACGGCCCGCAAGGAATCCACCACGAACTACGAGGTCGACCGTGCGGTCCAGGTGATCAAGGGCGGACGCGGAACCATCAAGCGGATTTCCGCGGCGGTGATCGTCAACAACAGAAAGGGTCAGGACAAGGGTGGAAAACCGACCTCCACGCCTTTCGAGCCTGACGAGCTCAAGCAGATCAACCAGATGGTGCGCGATGCCATGGGTTACAGCCAGGCGCGAGGCGATTCGGTCAGCGTTTCCAACATTCCCTTCACCGTGGAGCCCCCCGAAGAGGTGCCTTTCTGGCGCGATGGCGGGGTGATCGAGATCGTCAAGGAAACGCTGAAGGTGGCCTTGTTGCTGGCGATCGTGGGCATCGTGTTCCTGGTGGTGGTCAAGCCACTGCTGTATCCGCCGCCGGCGCCGGTGGTCGACGAGGCCCAGCAGCTCGATGAGCAGTTTGACGAGAAGATGAAGATGGAACTCGCGATGCTCACGCCACAGGCGCGCGAAAAGCGCCGGCTGGAGATGGAGCTCGACAAGGAGCGTCGCCGGCTGGAGCTCGAGGAGAGGCAGATGGCTGAAGAGGAGGCCCGCGTGCGCGCCGAGGAAGACCGGCGCCGCGAGGACGAAGACCGCAAGCGCATGGAAGAAGACAAGCAGCGCGAGTACGAGGAGCTGCTGGCCTACGCCAAGGACTATGTCAGCCGAGATGCGGCCGTGGTCGCCGCCGTCTTCAAGGACTGGCTGCGCGAACAGAAGCCGGGGGCCTGACATGGGCCGTCCAATGAACCCATTGCCTGACGCTCCGCTGTGGCATCTCGCCACACCTGAGTGCGACTGCACGACCAGAGCTGACCATGGCTGAACAAGACGATACGGGCGCCCCGGCAGCGCCCCGGCCAATGTCATTGGCCGACGCAATGAAGGAGGGCGTCAAGGGCGCTCAGGGTTCGATCAACAGTGCCGCCGACCTGGATGGCCCGTCGAAGTCGGCCGTGGTGTTGCTCGCCGTCGGTGCCGAGGCCGCTGCCGATGTGCTGCGCGAGTTGTCACCCTTCGAGGTGCAACGTCTGTCAGCAAAGATGGCCGTGGTGCGGGCACTGTCGCGAGATCTGGTGCTCGAAGTGCTGCGTGAATTCCGCGAGACCACCTCAAACAATGCCCAAGTCGCGTTCGACACCGACTCGTTCATGCAAAACATGCTGGGCAAGGCGCTGGGCATGGAAGCGGCGTCTGACCTGCTGGGTCGGCTGGAGTCTGCCGTCGACATGTCGGGCATCGAGACGCTCAAGCGCATGGAGCCCGATGTGCTGTTCGAGATCATCAAGAACGAGCACCCGCAGATCATTGCCACCGTCTTCGTCTTCCTAGAGCCCGAGCTGTCGTCCCAGGTGGTCAAGCTGTTCGAGGAGCAAGAGCGCAGCGAGATCTTGCTGCGCGTTGCCTTGCTGGAAAAGGTCCAGCCTGCAGCGCTGAAGGAGCTCAATGAAGTCATGAGCCGCGTGGCCGGACCTGATAGCGACCTCAAGCGCAGCACCGTGGGCGGCGTGGGCCCGACCGCCGACATCTTGAATCTGCTCTCGGGTGGCATCGATCAGCAGGCGCTGACCCGCATCCGTGAATTCGACCCCGAACTGGCGGCCCGGATCGTCGAGAGCATGTTCACCTTCGAGGATCTGTTCGAGCTTGAGGATCGCTCGTTGCAGACACTGATGCTGGAAATTCCACAGCCACAGTTGGTCATTGCGCTCAAGGGCGCCAGCCCTCGCCTGCGCGAAAAGCTGTTGAAGAACATGGCCAAGCGGGCTGCCGAAGCGGTGCGCGAGGAACTCGAGACCAAGGGCCCGGTCAAGGTCCAGGAGGTCGAGGACACGCAAAAGGAAATCCTCGCCATCGGGCGTGCGCTGACCGAAGAGGGTCGCATGCTGATGCAGCGAGGCAAACAGTCGGACGCCTTCCTGTAAGCGCGCTGTCCCCGGCTGATAGCGCCCGCCACCACCCATGTCTTCCATCGATACCCTGACGCCCGCGCGCAGTTGGCTGCCACCGTCTTTCGACGCACCACCGCCACCGCCGCCTCCGCCACCCACGCTGAGCCAGGCCGACATCGACGCGACCCTGGAACAAGCGCGGCGCGATGGGCTGGTCACCGGCTACGAGCAAGGCTTCGAGCAGGGCTTGGCCGATGGCCGCGCTCAGGGTCTGACCCAAGGGTTGGCCGATGGCCGACTTCAGGCCTTCGATGAGGCCAGCGAGCGGTTGTCCGCGTTGACTGACGCACTGGAAGCCGTCCTGAGCGAAATCAGCGCCTTGCCCGATGCCATGGCCGAGCCGGTGGTCGATCTGGCCCTGCTGGTGGCTCAGCGCCTGAGCGGCAGCCAGGCGTTCGAGCGCACCGCCTTCATGGCTGCGGTTCAGGAAGCGCTGATGCATCTGCCCATGCCGGGCGAGAAGTTGTTGCTGCGCATTGGGTCTGACGACGCGCAGAACTGGCAGGAAGCCCTGCAAAGGTTTGACCTGCCCTTTGGCCACACTGTCATCGTCGATGCCGATTTACCCGTCGGTCGGATCCTGGTCGAGGTGGGCGGCACGCGGCTCGACATCGGGCCTGCCGCCCGACAGGCCCTGGTGCGCTCGGCGCTCGGCCTGCCCCTGGTGCCATGACGCAGGCCGTGGTCTCTGGAGCGCCAGCGCTCCCCGCCACGGCCACCTCGCGCGCGCTGGTCCGTCTGCAAGCGGCGACGCGGCGGCTGGCCCATGCGCCGAGTTCGGTGCGCAGCGGCCGCCTGGTTCGCGTCAGCGGGCTGATCCTGGATGTCGAAGGACTGCCGCTGGCCATCGACCAGCGTGCCCTGATCCGCACCGGCGACGGTCGCACCATCGAGGCGTGCTGCGTGTCGTTCCAGCACGGCATCACGCAGTTGATGGCCCTGGACGCCGAGACCAACGTGGGACCGGGCGCACTGGTCTACCCGGCTGGCACGCCCGCAGACGCTGGTGACCGGTTCGAGTTGATGGATCGTCGCCGGGCGATGCCGATCGGTTTGTCCTTGCTGGGGCGCATCGTCGATGGGTTCGGCCGCCCGCTCGACGACCTGCCGATCACTTTGTCGGCCGTGCCGGGACAAGGCAGCGGGCGGCTCAACCCGCTGACGCGCAAGCAGATTGACCAGCCGATGGACGTCGGCGTGCGTGCGATCAACGGCCTGCTCACGGTGGGTCGTGGCCAGCGCATGGGCATCTTCGCAGGTACGGGCGTGGGCAAGAGCCTGCTGCTCGGGATGCTCGCGCGCAACAGTGAGGCCGACGTGGTGGTGGTCGGACTGATCGGTGAACGCGGCCGCGAGGTGCGTGAATTCGTTGAGGACATTTTGGGTGCGCAGGCGCTCAAGCATTCGGTGCTGGTGGTTGCCACTGCGGACTCGTCGCCCTTGGCGCGTGTGCGCGGCGCGTGGTTCGCCACCGACGTGGCCACCTGGTTTCGAGATCAGGGGCATCACGTGCTGCTGATCATGGATTCGCTAAGCCGCTTCGCCATGGCCCAGCGCGAAATCGCCCTCGGTCTGGGCGAACCGCCAGTGGCCCGCGGTTACCCGCCCAGTGTTTTTCAACGCCTGCCTGAACTCGTCGAGCGCGTTGGCAACAGCGAGGTCTCGGGGGGCTCTGTGACGGCGTTCTACACCGTGCTCCTCGACGATGACGACAGCAGTGACCCTCTGGCCGACACGGCCCGCGGGGTGCTCGATGGTCACGTCTACCTGTCGCGCTCCCTGGCCGAGGCCGGCCACTACCCAGCCATCGACATCGAGCGCTCGATCTCGCGCGTGATGCCCCGCGTCGCTTCGGCTGAACAAGTGGCGCAAGCGCGCCAGATCAAGCGTCTGTTCGGACGCTTCATGCGTGGTCGCGACATGGTGGCGATGGGCGCCTACAGCCCCGGCGCCGACCCCGAGCTCGACACCGCACTGCGGTGCTGGCCGGCGATTGCGTCGTTCCTGCAGCAGTCTGCCGACGAGGTCGTGAACCATGGTGAGGCTCTGGACCGGCTGGCGGCCCTGGGCCTCGAGACACAGCGCGGCAACTGAGCATGCAAAGCCGTGACCTTGGCCAGTTGCTGCTGCTGGTGAATACGCAAGTCAAGCAGGTGTCCGGCGAGCTGCGCCTGGCCAGGCAGCAAATGCAGCGGGCCATGCATCTGCGCCAGCAGCTCAATGACTTCAGCAGCGAATACCTCGCCTCAGCAATGGACGGTCAGCGAAGCGGACGCCTTGTCAGCTTCGCCCGAGACGCCCAAGCCTTTGGCCAACGGCTGAAAGGCACGGCGGGTCAGCAAACCGAAGCCATCAGCCGCCATCAGGAACGCGTCCAGATCCTGCAGCAGCGGCTGCAAGACCTCCAGCAGCGCTGCGAGGGGCTGGACAAGCAGCACGCCAAGGTCCTGCGCGCGGAGCAGCGGATCGCACAGCGCCGCCTCGATGCCGAACTGGAGGACGTGATCAACGCACGCCTGCAGCCGAGGTTGGCACAGAAAATGCGACAACTGTGAACTTAACTGTGTAAATCATGGCAACAACACCGATAGGCATTTCAGTTGTTTTTCAGACGGCGGGTGCGTCCCATCGCCAAGGCGCCATGGCCCACCTTGGCGAGCCGGCAGTCAGTGGATCCGATTTTGCGCAGCTGCTGCGCGTGCGCCATGGCAAGCCGGACGAAGCCGTTGATGCAACTTTTGAGGAGCCGGAGTCGCCCGCCGGGAAGCCGGGGAGCGACGCTTCGGTCTGGGCGGCTGACGCACAGTCAAGCGCGGATGCGGCAAATCTTGCCGCTGTTGCATTAGTTGCCGTGGCTCCTGCGGTCCCATCGGCTGCCAACACGGCATCACCTTTGACGCCAGAGGCGCTGTCGGACCCAGCTGCCGCTGTCGCGTCAGTTGCCGGCGCCAAGTTGATGATGGGGGTGTCGCTAGACCTCGCGCCGAGCCCGCTCTTTGGTGGCGCTGTTGCAGCAGCGTCCCAAGCACCTGTGAGCCCGACTGATGCCGAGGCAGCCACACCTGTCACGGCGGGTGCGCTGCCGAATCCAGATGCCACTGCCGGGTCAGTCGATCGCGCCAAGCCGATGGCGGCGATGTCGCAAGACCTCGCGCCGCGCCCGGTCGTGGTCGCCGTTGATGCAGCAATCGTCGACGTTCCTGCGCTCAGCACTGATGCCGAGGCAGCCGCACTTGTCGCACCGGTCGAACCCGTCGCGCCGGGCGAGCTGTCGGGTCCAGCGGCCAATGTCGCCTCAGCCGTCAGCGCCACGCCGAGTGCGGCGATCTCGCAAGACCTCACGCCGCGCCTGGTCGTGGTCGCCGCTGATGCAGCGGCTGCCGACGCAGCCACGTTCAGCACTGATGCCCAGAAAGCCGCACCTGCGCTGCCCGGTCCAGCTGACACTGACACTGACACTGACACTGACACTGACACTGACACTGCCCCTGTCACTGTCACTGTCACCACGGTCGCCAGCGCCACGCCGAGTGCTGCGACTTCGCAAGACCTCACGCCGCGCCCGGTCTTGGTCGCCGCTGATGCAACAGCTGGCGACACTGCAGCGCTCGGCAATGATGCTGACGCAGCCGCACCTGTCGTGCCGGCTGCACTGCCCGGTCCAGCTGCTGCCGCTGCTGTCACTGCCACCCTGGTCGCCGGCGCCAAGCCGATGGCGGCGATGTCGCAAGACGTCACACCTCGCGCGCTCGTGGTCGGTGCTGAGGAGGGTGGGGTCGATGTCGTGTTTGCTCCAGCCTCGCAAGCGCCGAAACCTGTGCCGCGCAGCACCGCATCCGCCCCAGTCACGGTGGTGGCGAGCGCACCCGAGCCGTCTTCACGTTCGAATTTTCTGGCGCTCACGGTGCCCAACGCGCCGCAACTCGATGCGGCAGGCGCGATCCAGCTGCGCACAGCGGTCGCCGAGCACGGCACACCGGTCTTGTCGGATGCGGTTTTTGATCCTGTCGAGATGACGTCCGACACGGTCATACCCTTGCCAACGTCACAGGGCGCTGTCGGGTTGGCCGATGACCAGGCGGCGCCGTTGGTGTCAGCAAATCCGAGCGTCGTTCAGGCGCTGGCCAGTGCAGCCGCTGAAGCCAGTGCGCGCTTGTCAGGTGTTGCAGCCGAACACATGGCGACGCAAAAACTGCAACTGGTCATCGACAACGGCGAGGCTGGTCGCATGCGCATGGACATGGTTTTCAGCGAACCTGGACATGCCGCACTGGTGCTCCATGCCAGCAGCGAAGCGCAGTCCCGACTGCTCGGCCAGCGCAGCCAGCAACTGGTCGACACCCTGCAGGCAATGGGTCTGGTGGTGCAGGTGAGCGTGCGCCACGACGGCGCCAGCGGCGACCCCTCAGACGGCAGACCCCAGAGCGGCCAGGGGCAAGGCACGGCTGTCGTCGCATCGACAAATGCGGCACGCCGCACTACAGGCTCAGTGACACCTGTGTCCGCCATCGCGCCACGCGTCAATGGCGGCACCCGACTCGACCTCTACGCCTGACGGCGTTCACTCTCTTCACAAGGTTCCCATGGCTGACCAAACCCCGACCCCTGACGCCCCTACCGCCGAGTCCGCTGTGCCGGCTGTTGAACCGGCTAATCCACCCAAATCCAAGAAACTGTTGCTGCTCGGCGGTCTTGGCGTGCTCGTGCTCGTGGCCGCTGGCGTTGGCTTCACGATGTGGTCTTCAGCGAAGAAGCACGCCGAGGAAGAGGCGGAGAACTCTGTTGAAAAGCGGCTGATGAAGCAGCTGGAACACAAAAAGGAAAACAAGCCGCCGGTGTTCATCACGCTGGATGAATTCCTGGTGAACCTGCCGGGCCAAGGTGGCGAGCACTACCTGCAGACGAAGCTGGTGCTGCGCACCGCGGACGCCGCGACGGAAAAGCGCATCACTGAATTTCTGCCGCTGGTACGCGACCGTGTGCTGGCTGTGCTGTCGGCACGCACGGTGCCCGAGCTGGCCAGCGTTGAGGGCAAGGCTGCGATGGCCAAGGACATCGCGCTGGTGATCAACGCGATCATCGAACCGCAACTGACGGCCATCTTCATCTTGCAGCAGGAACCTTCGACGGCCGATCTGCGCAACCTGGAGCGCCTGGGTGCGATTCCGAAGGAGACCGCCGGAGGTGGCTCTTACAGCGCGGTGGCGAAGGAGGCTGCCGCCCAATTCTGGAAGGTCACCGAGATGGACCTGCCGGTGCAGGCGGTGCTGTTCAACGCGCTGGTGATGCAGTGACACGCCTGCCCACGAATCGCGCATGAACGAGCCCGCTTCACCCCCAACGAACGCTGGAGCGAGTTCGTCGGCCTACGTGTTCGACAAGATGCAGCGCGTCGTCAAGCGACGCATGCCGACGCTCGAGCTCATCCACGAGCGGTTTGCCCGCACGGCGCGGCTGACGCTGTTCAACATGGTCCGCCGTGCGGTCGAGGTCGAGGTCAAGCTGCCCGAGCTCAAGCCTTATGCGGCGTTCGTCAATGCCTTTCCGGAGCGGACCAACATCAACCTGGTCAACATCCGGCCTCTGCGTGGCGTGGGATGTTGGATCATCGATCCGCAGGTGGTCTACATCACCATCGACAACATGTTCGGTGGCGAAGGAAAGCTGCCGCCGAAGATCTCGACCAAGGAATACACGGCCATCGAGTTGCGCATCATCCGGCGCCTGGTCGACAGCCTGCTCAACGAGTACGAAAAGGCCTGGAAGCCCGTCCACGAGATCAAGTTCGACTTTTTGCGTCAGGAAACGAGCTTCCAGTTCGCCCGCATCACCGACAACGAAGAGATGGTGCTGCACTGCAGCTTCACGGTCGACATCAACGGGCGCAAGGGCAGCGTCGATCTGTGCATCCCGTTTTGGGTGCTCGAGCCGATCAAGACGCTGCTTTTCAGCCAGATGCAGGCCTTTCAGGCCGACGACGACAGCGGCTGGACCGACAACCTGCGCTCCGAGGTGCAATCGGCGCAGGTGGCGATGGTGGCCGTGCTCGCCCGCAAGCACACGACGCTGGGCGAAGTGCTGTCGTTCAACGTCGGTGATCTGCTGCCTATCGAACTGCTCGACCCCGTGACGGTGATGGTTGACGGCCTGCCGATGATCAAGGGCGATTACGGCGTGCGCAATGGTCGCTATGCCGTCAAGGTCACCGAGATCGAGCACCCGGTCACCTTCGGCCAGAAGCCCGACGAGCGCGGCTTCATGAGCCCGCAATTCCGAGAGCGGCCGACCACCGCCAGCCCCACCGAATCCACTTCCCAGAGGGACACCCCGTGAACATCGAAGCCAATACCAGTGCAGGAACGGGTCCCGGCGAATCGCCAGGCAGCAACTGGCGCAAGCCAGGCGTTGAACGATCACCGTACAGCCTTCTGGAAGACACCTCAGGGTCAGCTACCGCCAGCAACGACATCGAGCTGGTGATGGATGTGCCGGTGCAACTCACCGTCGAGCTGGGGCGAGCCAAGATGCAGATTCGCCACCTTGTGGGCCTCACCTACGGTGCGGTGATCGAGCTGGATGTGCCTGCGGGTGATCCCCTGGATGTGGTGGTCAACGGCACGCTGGTCGCTCAAGGGGAGGTGGTGATCGTCAACGACCGCTACGCCATCCGTCTGACCGATATCGTCACGCCCACCGAGCGGTTGCGCAAGCTCAGTCGATGAGCGACATGGCCGGCTTTACCTTGTCGCTGTTGCTGCTGCTGGTGCTGGTGGCTTTGGCGCTGTGGCTGGCGTGGCGCAAGCGCTTGCCGGGTGCGCGCTTTGCGACGGGCGAGGTTCGCGTGCTGGAGGTGGTGCCCGTGGGCCCGACGGACCGTTTGGTGCTGGTGGGCCATGCCGGCCAGCGTTACTTGTTGGCTCAGGGCTCCGGGGGATTGACGTTGCTGGTGGCGCCACCTGCGGCACCAGCTTTCGCCCCATCGGGGGATGGGTCCGCTGCTTCCAAGACCATGCCAGCGCCTGAATCGAGCCTGCCATGAAATCCAGGCGTGCCATCCAAACAGGGCTGGCGCTGGGCATGCTGACGGCTGTCGGTTTCGTCAGTGCCCAGGCCATTCCCTTGGTCGACGGCGTGGCGGGCCCCGGCGGCGCCATGAACTACACCGTGCCTGTGCAGACTGTGCTGCTGCTGTCGGCGCTGTCTTTTCTGCCTGCCGCGCTGATGCTGATGACCAGCTTCACTCGCATCCTCATCGTCTTGTCGCTGCTGCGTCAGGCCCTGGGCCTGCAAGCCATGCCGCCGAATTCGGTGCTGGTTGCGCTATCCCTGTTCCTGACCTATTTCGTGATGACCCCGGTCTTCGACGAGATGTACCAAAAGGGCTGGAAGCCTTACGCGAGCAAGGAAATTTCGCTCGAGACCGCCTTGGATCGGGGCAGCCAACCGCTGAAGAACTTCATGGTGAATCACACCCGTGCCAGCGACCTGCAAATGTTTTCCCGACTGGCACGCGAGCCCCTGACCGACCGCGAAAGCGCGCCGCTCAGGGTGGTGGTGCCAGCTTTCGCCATCTCGGAGATACGCACCGGTTTTCTCATTGGCTTTGTCGTGTTTCTGCCCTTCTTGGTGATCGACCTTGCCGTAGCCAGCATCCTGACCTCCGTCGGTATGGTGATGGTGTCGCCGGTCATGTTCTCGTTGCCGATCAAGCTGATCGTCTTCGCGCTGGCCGATGGATGGAGCCTGCTTGCTGGCGCTCTGGTCGAGAGCTTTCTCGCCAAGTAAGAGCAGACATCCATGGAAGTCAGTGTGGTCATTGAATTGCTGATTGGCGCGCTGCGCATGGCCGCCTTCCTGGGTGGACCGGTCATCTTGACCGTGCTGGTTGTCGGCATCGTCATTGGTGCGCTTCAGTCGGCCACCCAGATCAACGAGCCCGCAGTCGCCTTTGTGCCCAAGTTGCTGGCGGTGATGCTGGTGCTGGCTGTCACGGGGGCGTGGTCGCTGGGACTGTTCGTCGACTACGTGCGAGAAATGATCGCGCGCATTCCGCAGCTTGCCGGATGAGCCCCAACGCACTCGATGCCGCCTTGCTGGACCTGGCGGCCACCCACCTGCTGGCCTCGGTGCGCTTGCTGGGCCTGTTCCTGTCTTTGCCATTGCTGTCGTTTCGCGCACTGCCCTTGTCGCTTCGCGTTGGACCCGTGCTGATCCTGGCCCTGGTGGCCGCACCGCCGTCCGGCGCGCCTGTCAATGCCGATCTGCTGTGCGTGGGCAGCGAACTGGCCATCGGCCTGGTGATGGGCTGGTCGCTGCGCCTGGCCATGCTGGCCGTCGATCTGACGACCGAGGCGCTGTCCATGCATTCGGGCTTCAGCTTCGCGCAGACCGTGTCACCCCAGGCCGCACTGCCGTCCACGGCCCTTGGCGAATTTCTGGGCATGGGCCTGCTGGCCACTCTGTTCGTCAGCGATTTGCACCTGATTTTCATAGAACGCCTGGCCACCAGCATGAGCTACGTGCCGCTGGGCACTTGGCCTTCCGGCTGGAAGCTGCAGGGGCTGGTGACGTTGATCACCAGCGCGTTCTCGATGGGACTGGTGCTGTCATGCGGCAGCTTTGCCCTTTACCTGTTTTCAAACACGATGCTTGGACTGATTGGCCGCATCTCGCCACAGCTCAACCTGATGGCCGTGGGCTTCTCGATCAACGCGCCTCTGGCCGCGCTGGTCATGCTGATGCTGGTGCTGCAACTGCCTGCGCTGTCGGACGCGATCGCCACGGCCGCCCTGGCCTTTGTCGGGCAAGGCCTTGGCCCGGGCCCGCCTTGAACCACCGAGTTGGCTGCCCGTCGAGGTCGCCAGCTCACAAACCTGTACCCGTCTCGCAGCACGCTAGCTGAATGCGTTGTCGAGCGAGATGGCTGTGAACACGCCCGCTTTTCGATTACCCAAAGAGATTGAACATGATGCGAAAACCAACCCTCGCCCGCCTGAACGCCTGCAAACCCCTGGCCATGAGCCTTTTGCTTTGTGTGACCGCTGCGGCGGTCTGTGCGAAGGAGGACGGTCCTCCTGCCATCAAGGACGCCCTGCCCAAGCCTGCTGCGGCACCGGCTTCTGGAGCGCTGTCGCCCTTCAAGTCGAAAGCCACCGCAAAGTCTTCCGCCGAGGCTGGCGAGCCTGAGAGCAAGGCTTCCGCTGCACCGGCCAAAGGGGAAGCCAGCTCCGACGAGACGCTGCAAAAACTGCTCGCCGAGCGCATTGCGGGGTCGGGCGATGTGATTCTCAGATCTGGCGATGGCTCGCCGGCCAAGCCCGCAGCCGCAGAGGCGTCCCCAGCGAAGCGCCCATCCAGCGCAAAAAAAGCGCCCAAGGTCGAAGCGGCTGATCTGGCCGCGGCCCATCGCGACGCTTACCTTGCCGAACACCCGCCACGCTGGGACTATGCCGGTGACGGCGGTCCTGAACGGTGGAGCAAGCTCAAGCCTGAAAACGCGCTGTGCGCCAGCGGTTTGCGTCAAAGCCCGATCGACATCCGCGATGCCATCAAGGTCCAGCTCGAGCCGGTCAAGTTCGATTACCGGCCAAGTGGCTTCAGCGTCATCGACAACGGCCGCACCGTGCAGGTCAACGTGGCTGCGGGCAACACCATCGAGATCACCGGCAAGCGCTACGAGCTGGTGTATTTCGATTTCCACCGGCCATCGGAAGAGCGCGTTGATGGTCGCGGTTTTGACATGGCGGTCCACATGGTCCACAAGGACATGGAGGGTCGGCTGGCGGTGTTGGCCGTGATGCTGACGCGCGGTGCTGCGCAGCCAGTGGTGCAGACGGTCTTGAACAACCTGCCGCTCGAGCGCGACCAGCAGCTTGCGGCGACGTCGCCGATCGACCCGGCCAAGCTGCTGCCGGATGACCCCCGTTACATCACCTACATGGGTTCACTGACCCAACCCCCCTGTACCGAGGGCGTTTTGTGGATCGTGATGAAGACGCCCGTGCAGATTTCTGCCGAACAGATCGCGATCTTCGCCCACCTGTATTCGATGAACGCGCGTCCGCTGCAGCCATCGAACGGCCGCCTGATCAAGGAATCCAACTGATGCCGCCTGCCGCGCAACAGCGGCAAGTGTTGCCGGCGCTTTCAGGTAGCGATTGCCTCCAAAGCGGCAAGCCGGCAAAAATCATTACTGATCTAACCCTGTAAAGCACGTTAACAATCAGGCATGAGATTTGCTATAGGTATACGTATCGAAAACGTGCCCAGTCAACATGACCTCTGTTCCTCCCTACGACTCTGCCGCCTTTCATGCCGCTGCGTTGCAGTTGCGCAGCCACCGGCAAGAGGTGCTGGCCTCCAATCTGGCGAACGCCGACACGCCCGGCTATCTCGCGCGAGATCTCGACTTTTCGTCGGCGCTGCGCGAAAAGATGCAGGGATTGAATGCGTCACCCCAGCTGCCCATGACCAGAACTGCCAGTGGACATCTGGCGGGCCTGGAGGCGTCGTCGTCGCCGAGCCTGGCGTATCGCACGGTGCTGCAACCCAGCGCTGACGGCAACACCGTCGACCCCGATGTCGAGCGTGCGCACTTCGCCGAAAACACGACCGGCTTCGAGTTGGCTACGGCGCTGCTGAGCAGCACGATGCGTGGCCGTCAAATGGCCATCACGGGGCAGCCATGAGTCTTTTGAACGTCTTGCACATCGGCGCGAGCGCGACCGTGGCGCAGAGCCAGCGGCTCAACGCCATCGCCTCGAACATCGCCAACGCCGAGTCGACCACCTCAGCCAATGGCGAGGCTTACCGCGCCTTGCAGGTCGTGTTCAGGCCCAAGCCTGACCTGGGCGGTGTCGGTGCCGGGGTGGAGGTTGCTTCGGTGGTGCCCAGCACGGCGCCGCTCAGGCGCATGTACCAGCCGGGGCATCCGAACGCCGACACGGATGGGTATGTGCAGGGGTCCAACGTGGATCCGGTAGAGGAGATGGTCAATATGGTGGCGGCCTCGCGCTCCTACCAGATGAACATCGAACTGATGAACAACTCACGCCAGCTGCTGCAACGCGTGATCGACATGGTGAGGACCTGATGACGACAACCAACGTGGGCGGATTGCCGTCCGGCATTCCCAGCTATGACCCTGCGGCTGCTACTGCAGCGAAAACATCGAGTGGCCTGGGGACCTCCGCTGCGGAAACGCAGGACTACTTCATGAAGATGCTGCTGGCGCAGATCCAGAACCAGGATCCGATGAGTGCCCAGGATCCTGCTCAGATGACCAGTCAGCTCACCCAGCTGAACACGGCCAGTGGCATCGAAAAGCTCAACACCACCATGGCGTCGATGTTGTCCCAGATGTCGGCCCAGTCCTTCATGAATGATGCAGCGCTGATCGGCAGCAACGTGATTGCTCCTGGATCCAGCCTGACGCTGGGCGACAAGAACGCGGTGGACTTTGGTGTGAACGTGAGTGCGCCCAGCACCCAGACCACGGTCAAGGTCCTGGCCGCAGACGGCACCGTTGTTGACGAGCTCAGCCTCGGTGCCATGACCAAAGGCACGCATCGCTTCACCTGGGACGGCGCTGGCTACAACGGCCAGCGCGCAGCCTCGGGCCAGTACCGCCTGCAAGTCGTGGCTACCGACGGCGCTGGTGCTGCAGTCACGGCCAAAACGCTGACTGCTGGTGTGGTCAACGCTATAGGGCGCGACAGCAGCGGCGGTGTGCAACTTCTCACGACCGACGGCCGCAGCGTGGCGCCGGCCGACTTACTTCAACTATCCAAATCCTGAGGACATCACCATGAGTGCATTCGATA
>Ga0209189_1001785_pt1 | contig 15696 bp, 14 predicted proteins | sample C_130820_EF_Meta_FD_187308 | JGI IMG/M metagenome (GOLD analysis project Ga0209189, IMG submission 187308) | Freshwater microbial communities from Lake Croche, Canada to study carbon cycling - C_130820_EF_MetaG (SPAdes) (version 3) | ecosystem: Environmental > Aquatic > Freshwater > Lake... | reverse complement strand
TTTGATGAAAAAAAAGAGGAAAAAAAACCATTTTTCAGAATTATCATTGAATTTATAATAATTATATGGTTATATGGTGTTATTGTTTATATTGTACGTAATTTAGCAGAATTAATACCATTTCCATTAAATGGGATTAGTGGGTTTCATCATTCTCGATTGAAAGAACTAGGTAGTGCAAGTATATTTACATTAACATTTTTATTATTTTGTAATTTCTTAAAAAAAAAATTGTTATATTTTAATGATGCTATTAAAAAAAAATTAGATAATAATAATTTATAAATAAATTTATGTAAAAGTGGTTATACGCATTTTTTATTCAAATAATATTCGTGTAATCCTAAATTTTCAAAAAGAATATGTAATAAAAATCCAATTAAAAAAATAATAATATATTTTTTTTTAATTATTATTGATAAAAACATTCCTAAAATAATAAAATAGATACCTTCTATAAAATTATCATAAAAAGATGGCCAAGTAGCCATCGCTGAAGGACTCTTATATATTTTACAATACGCAGTTTGTAATCCAAGAATATATCCAAAAAGATGTTTTAGAATACCTAGAATAAATAATAATATGATAAAAGGGATTTCTTTTATCGGTTTATAAATATTGATTAAAATTAAATATATTGTAAGAGAATAAATACCGACGATGATTGCTTCTAAAACATAATGCATTCTTATACTATTAGTGCTATATTTTATTATAGTAGTATTATCTACCGATAATTCAATAAAATTCCATATTGGACTTATTTTTCAAAAAACGAATACTACAGGATTCAACTAATAATCCTCCATTTGCATAGACGCCATAATTCAATCCATCATCATTATTTTCAAGGGCAAAATGCAGAATTGTATATTCGCCTTGAGAATTCCAAGGCTCAGCGCGTTCATCTAGAAAAGCCATGAGTCTATATTTTTTATCTGTGACATAGAGCTTACCAAGTTGTTTGATAGTGTCTTCCTTTTGTTTTTCTGTTATAGGAAACTCTAGAATAGAATGGCTACCTGTAATATATAAATCTTTGTTAAGTTCAGGATAATTCGAAGTAGAACATTTATAGAGACGATTCTCGGATCTTTCATTATCCCCAGGGTTTTGAATGGTTCCTTTTCCAATTAATACAACTGGTTTATATCCATCTAGACTGGTTTTAACAAGTGTTCCTGGTTTAAGTTCTTCAACTGGGACATATGTTTCAATACCATCTATAAGACATAAAATCGTAGAACCTTTTAAGAAGCACGGCGCAGAGGGATATAAAAAGTAGTATGCGGTATCACCATCGGAATTCAATAAACTACCGTTGTTATAAATAATATTTTGTGATGATGAACCAGTACTACTTGAAGAAATTCTCCAACTTGTATATCCGTTTAAACCGCCATTAACATGTTCGCCAACTGTATATACTGGATAACCACTATATGCTAATTCATTTGGTTGAGAATTTGAAGCATCCGCTTGTGTAGAGTAATAATATATACCTGCGGATCTACCTACAGGTTCAGCGAGTTCATTCATCGGACCAAGTAATAAACGAGGAATATTTTCCGTATATTTTGATTCGTGCGAAAGTCCTTCATTGAAAATAAATCCAGTATTATTTCGAATCGGATAAGATTGTGAATCGATGATAAATTCACCAGGAGAATCATTTAAATATACTAAATATGTATTTTCGAAATTTGATTGGCCAATATCTACGTGTGGTGCGATATCCCCCTTAATCCATCTCATTGGTATTTTTGAATCTGCTGGGAGATTTAAACCAAGTTGTGTTAATAACGTATCATGAAGTAAATCCGTTATAGGTAGAGAAAAATATACCATTCCAGATGATTGGGAATCTAATTCAGATTTCGCTAAAATGACTTCAGGTTGATTATTTAAATAATATAATTCTTCATTAGAAAAGAGATTTGTATGTACAGAAGGCATTATTTAATATAGGTATATAATTTATTCTAAGTAAAGAGTTAATTATTTTCACTGATTAAAAAAAAGAGTAAAAATGTGTAAAAGAGAAGGTAGTTTTTTTCTATAGTTATCGATACATTCTTTACGTTTTTCAAATATTTGTTTATCTTTCATTGTAATTTTTGAGAGATTTTTAGATTGGATTATTCAATAAATTATAATATTTGTTGAATATATTCTTAACTTTTACAAATAAACGGTTAAAATTATTTATAATAGCGACATATATAATTCGCCGAGTTTATTATTTCCTTCTTTAATAGTATTTGTAGCCTCATCTACATGTGCACCCCATTCCATATCCATTCGAGAGAAATGGACAAGGTGGATATTTTCCCGTTTGACTATTTCCAAAATATTTCGAATATCTTCATGTCTCTCGACCTTGGATCTTATAAGCGCGTCCATAATATCATGTCTTTTAGAATTCCAACACACTGGGTCCATTGCAATACCTTCTTTTTTCATAGCACCCTTTCCACCAGCGGATTTTGCCTGTTCTGGAGTCTCTAGAGATCTGACTTTTTCTATAAATTCGGTCTTTTTATCTTCAGATATAGGTTGACCTTTTTTATCCACTAAACATCTCCCTTTTTGGGCTTGGAATGCGTGTTCTACTGTAGGATACAATTTACCTTGATATTCAACATCGTGTTTTGAGAAATTCGAGAGATCTCTCATTGCAGTAGGTGGTAAAGGAGATGATTTTGGAAGAAGTTTCGATTTAGAATGGAATTGTAGAATAGTCATTTTTGAAGAGGCGGATTTACTTTTATCTGGAGAAGGTGTTTTAGATTTTGAAATCAATTTTTCAGGAGACTTTGTTTTAGATTTCGGGGATTCAGATTTTGGTGATTCTTCTGATTCTTCTATAAGAGAAGGTAGTTTACCCCTATAGACTTCAATACAAGATTTTCGTTGTTCAAATATTTTTTTATCTTTCATTGTCATTTTTGAGAGATTTTTTGGTGGTTTTCTTGGTTCGATTTGTTTTTCTGGTTTTTGTTTTTCTTCCATTTTCTCTCCTTTCTCTCCCTTTTTTTCACATAGTCCAGTTTTCGGATTTCGTTGTTCACCTTTTGGACATCGCTTCGTTTTATTTTTCGGGGATTTTTCTTTTGGAGATTTCGTAGATTTAGGAGGCATTCTTTATATTAGAGGGAGATAATATTTTAAAGGGGAAAAATATTGATATAATGTATAAAATGTCTGATGTTATAAACTTTATTAAAAATACTTTTACAAAAAAAGAGAAAGAACCAACGGAATGTGAAAAATTAAGGGATCAATATTGCGCTACAAGATTTATTGATCCTAAAAATTATCCAACCGTAATTGGAGAAGATGGTAAATGTAATTTTACTGAACAAGATGGTAAAGTAAATTACGATCCATATACCCCTGGTAAATATACTCAAAACTCTGGTGAAGAATTTGGTGGAAAAAAAAGAAAATCCGCAAAAAAATCAAAAAAATCCACCAAAAAATCAAAAAAATCAAAAAAATCTAGAAAAGCAAGAAGAAAATCTAAAAAATCTAGAAAATAGATTCTCTCAATACAAAATAATATATTATCCGCGTAGAACTTAAAAATATTTATTATATATTTATCATAAACATATAATGGAAGTCATTGATATTGGATTAAGTGATCTAGAACCTATTTCTTTAAATTTAGACGAACCTTCTTCTAATAACTATGGATCCGGATCAGGTAGTTCCGTGAATTTCGGATCAGGAATCGAACTTTTAATGAATGAAAAAAAAATGTCGTCCTCCTCATCGACAAACGCGGATTTAGGCGATTTAGACCGATTAGAAGCTGAATTAAATGACCTATCCTCTTCTGCAAACGGTGGAAATTATTCTAAATCAGGGGATTCAACAACAAAAACCATGAGTGGATTAGGTGGTTTTGGAAATATGTTTGGAGATATGTTCGGATCTTCATCCAATGATAAAAAAGTCAATATCGATATCACTGAACCAAGTGATTCAAATTTAGGACAAGCCACATCAGATAGTATGGGGAATACTAAGACTTGGGATGGATTCACTAAATTAGGTGATACAAATACTAGCGCACCAAAAGCACCTTTATCAGATAGGGAAAAACGTCGTAAGAAACGTGCTATGCTTCAAAAGTTAGAAGATTGGTATTCCAAGGGCCAGATTAAACACAGTACCCAATTCACCATGGAATCGAGTTACGAAGAAATCGAGGATGAATATGAAACCGCATTAGAAGATAAGCGTAAAAAAGACAGTGTGAAACTACAGCAATGGTGGTTTATGACATTTGTAAATTCTCTCGAATATGCGAATTCTGCCTTTAATCCTTTTGATATCAATCTGGATGGTTGGGGTGAACAAGTAAGTGAGGATATTGATTCGTATGAGGAGATTTTCAATGAACTCCATGATAAATACAAGGGTGGAAAAATGGCGCCTGAGCTTTCTCTTCTTCTAAGACTCGGATTTTCGGCCGCTGTAGTGAATTTCTCAAACAAAGCACTTTCATCTGCTACGCCTGCATTTAATGATGTGATCAAACAGAGTCCGGAACTCATGCGAATGTTTACGAATGCGACAGTAAATTCAATGTCACAGTCTAGCCCAGGATTTGCATTTGCGAATAATTTAATGAATGAACAGGGCCCGACGCGAAATATGGGTCCACCACCTGCGGCACAGGACCCGAAGAATATTCCACCACCACCGAGACCAGGACAGATGCAGTTCCAGGAACGGCCGGGACATCCATCCTTTTCTAACCAACAACAAAGTGAAAGACCCGATATTGCAATGGCGCGTGGATCCATGTTCCGAGAACAGGGGGTCGATATGAATCGGTGAATAATGAGAGACAACCAACCACTTTACCTCCTCAAAGACAGGAGACAACACAAAGACCCGAGATGCGTGGCCCACAGAATACTGATATTGATAATATCCTATCAGGTTTGAAAACAAAGACGGTTGATATTCATCAGAATCAACAGAATAACTCCTATGAAAATACATATATGAATTCATCGAATGCGGATGATTCTGTTATTTCCATATCTTCATTAAGAGATATGCAAGGAACAACAATGCCGAAAAAATCGAAAAAGAAGAATAATGGCTCGGCTAGAAATACGATTTCATTGGATATCTAAATAAAGGGAACTACGTTATTGTCACTACGAAGTGAGCGCCTTTAAAACCCTCCTTTCTAAGGGATTCATTATTCAAAAAATCGATAAAATTGATAAATAAAAAATATTTTTATTAAATGTATACCGGCCGATTAAATAAAGAATGGAAGTTACGCAAGAAGAATACGACAAAATCGCTAAAAAAATTAAAGACAATATGGAATATCGTAATCATTTTTATAACGATAGCATTATTAAAGAAAAAGTTTATAAATATTATACAGAATTTTTAAATAATGCCGAACAAAATAAAATCGAAGAAATAATCCGACAAAATTTCGCAGAAAATTATGGATATAACGGTGAATCAGAAAAATCTGTCTTACCCACAGGTCATTTAATCTGTTGGGAAATACAAGTCGTTGTCTCTCATTTTAATAAGTTTTTCGATAAAGAATATATGGAAAAATGGTATTCACAACATTATTATAACCAGTTAGCAAGTATTATAAAATCGAAGAAATTATAAATAAAATAAATCGAAAAAATTATACATCCGATATTTTACAAATATATTTTACACAAACGCCATATTATTTATATAGAGATGCAACTAATACAGGGAATATGGCTTTTGCTGGAATCGGACTAGGACTCATAAATTCCCAACGTATTTTCTGGATAGCGAATTTTGGAACAGGACTCTACTTTTATTATGATTTATCTCATTTAAGTAATTTTTTATTTGCAGTTATACTTGCTTATTTATATTATCATTCTATTTCCAAAACAATCTATTTATTAGATCTATGCACAAACAATATGTGTAACTAAATACCCTGTAATATTTGATACCAATGTCACCAAATGTAAAAATAAAAAGAATTTCGCTGGTTTTTCATAACCATTATTTAAATGTAAAATAGAATAAACCACATCTCCCGTATAGAAGCGCCATGGTAAATATACCATAGTTAACCATAGATAATTCCATCGATAAGAGACCCAAAGTGTATGTAAATCAAACGAATAGCATTCGTCCGAAAGAATCAATTCTCTCAAAAACAGAGCATATGGAAGTCCATGCGAAACAGACGACCACGCTGTCTCATACCATTGAATAATCCCCGAATTCGGTTTTTCCAAAAGTAAGTCTTCATCTTGTGACCCAATCGCCCGCCCTGTCCAATATCCAACAGTAATGAAAAAATGCACATTATGTGCGAGTTGTAAATATGACCTGTCCATCAAATATAAAAAAGAGACGAGATGCCCCGTATCGGTCATTCGGACGAATTGTTTTACAAATGTATATTGTTTTGGAATATTTGTATAGGAATAAGCGTCGCCAAACCAATAATAATGATTCGCTGGATATAATTTCACTGTAATAATTGTCGATACTAATAGATTTTGGGTGAACCATAGTAATCCAACATATAAAAATGGTATATAGAATCCATTTTTCATATAGTTTATGAATGTTGATTTCATTTTAGAATAATATTCTTTGGTTGAATTATAAACAAACTTATCATCGTCCGTGAGAATTTTTATAATATCGGTAGCATATTCTAAAAATTCATCATTTTTTAACATTATACAAAGTGAATATTATATTATTTAAGTAACATATATTTATATTATTTTAGAAATAGAATTATGGGTAAATATGATATATTATATATTTATATATATATTTGAAATATCATAAATAGAAATGGTTTTATTTTCTCCTCAAAAAAAACCCAAAAAGCAAACACCAATAATGGTATCTCTTGAATCGGTAGATTTAAACGATGATGATACTTCACCATTTTATGAATTAGCAAAAGAGAGAGGAATATCAAAGAGACCACCTATTTCTGGAAAACCCCCACTAAGTTCTGCAAAATCTACACCTCGTTCAGGTTCAATCTGTAATAAATTTCCAAAAGAGGAATGTAATCCACCTGCTTGCGAATATGTAGAAGGTGAAAAACGACATTATTGTCGAATGTCCCGTAAATATAAAAAAAACGCTAGAGGAAATAGTACACGTAGAATAAAAACTCCTGAAGCTACCGAAAAAATCAAAAAATTTTTAAAAGGTAATCCTCGTGTAATAAAAGCCATATGCGGTAATTCTAGTCAATGTATTAGTTTTGGAAAAATGACTACCGAAATAACAAACTTATTTAAAGGATTCGCTGGATTCGAATATGCAGTAGGACCCATTAAATCGATTGGTCCTTTATCGAATAATGGGTTTGTAAAACAGATTGAATATCTTCGTAATGGTTATAAGGCATTTGCAATTTTGAAATCTTCAATATCGCCAGATTCGGATAATTTGATTTATGAATATTTAGTCGGAGAAAAATTTATAAATCGGTATATAAAAAAATTCCCATGTTTCGTAGAAACATATGGCCGTTATTTTTATAAATCAAATGTGGAGTGGACAAAAATGAACTCTACATATCCGATTCATATATCGAATCTAAATGGACTCGAGTTACAAAAATCCGTAGATTTTAATCGTACTTGTCGCGAGTCAAAATTAGCATCTATTCTAATACAACATATTTCTGGTGCAAAATCGGTTGCTGATTTAACTTCTTCTGGAACATATGATAATTTTATAAAATATAATTTATTATATGTATTTTTTATTATATATCAGGCACTTGCATCACTTTCTAAAATATTCACGCATTATGATTTACATGATGGTAACGTACTACTTTATGAACCTGCACCTGGAAAATTTATTCGGTATTATTATCATTTAAAACGTGGCGAAATAATCGAATTCAATTGTCCATTTGTACCCAAAATTATTGATTATGGCCGATCTTTTTTTGATAATGGAAATGTATCTTCTAAGACGATTTATGATAAATTATGTAAGGCGGCTAACTGCGTTAACTGTGGAAAAGATGTTGGGTTTACCTGGTTAGCACCAATTACATTTTTAGGTATTAGTAGTCAGAAAAAAAACGAGAGTCACGATTTACGATTAGTTGAAGAAATACGATTACGAATAAATGCGATTTTACACGGTCAAGCCAAACCCACCCAAAATACATATATTGTATTAGACCGATTTTTAAACCAAATAAAATATGGACGACGTATTTCAGGCAATAAACGATTCGGAACAAAAGAGAATTTAGACGCGTATGTGAGAGGTCGTCGTATTTCCAATGTAACTGCTGCATATGACTATTTAAAAGAGGCTATTAAAACACCTGATATTATTGCAGAAAATAGTTCACAGTATAATAATCCTGCGGATAAAATTGGCGACTTCCATATTTATGAAGATGGTCGAGATATGGAATATGTTCCAATTTATCGATTATAAAGTAACCGTTACCAAATCACATGTAGAGCGAAGCGGTGAATTTGATTTTGTGTAGAAAAAGGGAGAAAACAAAAGAAAAACATCCAAAAAATACAAAAAACAATATAAAACATAAATCGGTTTATGTTTTATATGTCAGAGTTAGAAACCAATGAATTCGAAATAAATGAATGTGGATTATCCTTTTTATTTTGGATAAGTTTAGTAATCAATCGATTATCTGATTGCTGGCTCTCTATTTATTCTAATAATGCGTATATTAGTACGAGTGCGGATAATATTTCGTATTTTACGACATGGTCATGTAATAGTTTACAGAGAAAGCGTACTGCACCGAATGAGACGATCTGGGGATCTGGTTGTAAAATCATAAATAATAATGAGTTAATAGAAGAATTTGTTTATGAATATACTATTGGAATACCTGTACATTTGGGATATTTTTTAGTATATCATCATCCGAATTATGTTTTATGTTCTGGTTCAACTATTATTGAGAGAAATGAAGTCCCTGTATATTCAGAGATCCGTTTTTTATCGATTGAATATACCCATCCAGAAATGAGAGAATCTATTCAATTGGTTTTAGAAAAGGAATGGTGTATTGTAGGGAATGAATTATTAGGACGAATTCATATTCTAAGAATGTTGGAATATCAGCTATCCGAAGGATCTTATATATTCGATGATAGATATGTTTTGAAAATCATCGATTCGAATATTAATGTATTTGATATAAATTCGAGTCAATATATCCGATTAGGGAGCGATAACTATGAGATAATTGAATAAAATATATATTTTGTAGAATAAATATTTTATCTGCGCGTTTTTCTGTTATTTTTTCTGTGTTTTTTGGTCTTTTTTTTATTTTTAGATTGTTTTTTGGTTTTTCTTTGTTTTTTAGATTGTTTTTTATATTTTCTTCTGGATTTACCACCTACTACAATATTTCCAACAGTATGTGATGTATATGCATAATTCGCCTTACGTAAAAAATTAGATAAGGCTTTGTTTTCTGTATCGTATTTATATTCATAGTTCGAAGAACTTGATGATATTGGAACTCCATTAAACTGTTCATTAGTTTTTTCAATTGAACCTATTTTAATATAAAGATTTGATTGAGAATTTAAATATAATTCATAATCAATTTTTAGTACATCTAACTGAGTATTTGTAATAGATTGATTACCATTACCATTATCTGTAGTAAAAGAAGTAGTTATAGACGAAAGTAAATCCATCGTGGCTTTATCATTAATTAATGTTTTTATATTTGATGAATTTAATTGATTTACTAATATATCATCTATAGTGCCTGATGTAATTTTTTCGGCTTCTATACTTCCTTCTAATTCAGATATTTGAATTTCTGGCTGCGATGCATAAAGTACGCGATCTTTTACAGCTAATTTGAAACTAACATTTGCCTTATATTTTTTATTTTGTAATGCTTCTTCTTGTATTGCTTTTGCTTCGTTTTCTTTTTGGTTTGCTTCTGCGGCTGCTGCTTCTGCTTGTCTAACGTCTTCTTCTGCTTTTATAGCTTGTTCTGCTGCTATTCTAGCATCTTCATCTGCCTTTTCTTTTGCTGCTTTTTCTTGAGCTGCTTGTTCTTCTGCTTTTCTAGCTTCTTCTTTTGCTTTTCTAGCTTCTTCTGCTAGTCTCTCTTGTTCTTCTTTTGCTGCTTGTCTTTGTCTAGCGGCTTCTACTTCTGCAGCTGCTTTTTTTTCAGCTTCTCTTTTTTTTGCTGCTTGTTTTTCAGCTTCTATTTCTGCAGCTTCTTTTTCTTTTGCCGCCTTTTCAGCTGCATCAGCAGCTTCTTTTGCTAATCTTTCAGCTTCTTCTTTTTCTCTTTTGTCTCTTTCAGCTACTTCGCTTTCAGCTGCTGCCTTAGCAACTTCATCTGCAGCAGCTTGTTCATCAGCTTTTTTCTTTTCTAATAATTCATTTGCAACATTTACAAGATTTTTAACTATATGCATATTTAATTCAGTCGGTAAAGTATTGATTTCTGCAAGAGAAGGAGAAGCCTCTCCTACAACAGAAACAACCCTCGGTTCATAAGGTTGATCCGTATGCTTTGTATTCCAAATAGTTATAGCTTTTGCAATTGATGTAATATCTGCTTTATTAACATTCGTAAGAGACCAATCTTTTGAATTTACGAGATTCGAAATATTTTCTCCAGATAAGGTTATAACTGATACAACATGGGGTTTCGCACCAGTTATAGTAAAAAATGGTAACGTCACATTTAGTTCGGCGTCAGGATTCACAACTATACCATATTTTGGTGGGGTTTTATTATTTTTAATTACTTTACCAATAGATACCGGAATATCATCAATAGTTCCCCCAATAATTTTATTCATATCTTCTTATACATTACCCCTATAAATTATTCCGAATCCTATGATAATAAAAACATCAAAACCATATAAAGGTTCATCCATACTAAATCTATAAGGATACAATGAGTACTTCCTCCCCAAAATACCCTTTGAATGGTAAATGGAATCTATATTACCATTTACCACACGATACGAAATGGGATTTATCGAGTTATAACCTTATTTTGGGGGAAATCGATTCTGTCGAACAGGTCCTCGCATTAAATGAAGCGATTCCTGAGCAGACGATAAAGAGTTGCATGTTTTTTCTAATGCGCCAAGGAATTACCCCGATGTGGGAAGATCCGAAGAACAGAGCCGGTGGTTGTTTTTCCTATAAAGTCCTAAATAAACAAGTCCCAGAAATTTGGAAGACGCTTTTTTATATGACATGTGGCGAATCCCTTACAACAACAAAACACACAAGTCACTATATAAATGGAATAACGATTTCACCAAAGAAAAATTTCTGTATCATCAAAATTTGGTTAAATACAACGGAATTCCAAGATCCCACATTTATTACACAAATCCCGAATTTACCAACACAGGGATGTTTGTTTAAGAAACATGCGCCTGAATTTTAAAGGGCGCTCCACAGTAACCTATGGTTATTACGCCCGCCGCAGGCGGGACTGCTCTTTTAGACCCATCCGTTATACTACGCATATGGATTACTGATGGAGTACAAATATAAATTTCTAATATTTTCCAAAATATATATTTTGGAAAATAATCATTAAATATAACCCGAATTATAAAATCCGATTGAAATTTTATGGATCCTTTATCATATTATATATTCGTTGAAAGGACCCTTTGTATTCGGGGTCATGTTCAAATTGTAAATCTTTTGTTTTAGATACTATTATTATATTATTCGTTTGAATAACATCATTACCCGTGTATTAACAATCAGTAAATAAAAAACAATTATTTCCATTAATATCTCCAGAACTTACATATAATATGGTTTTATTTATAAAAATGAATTTAATATAGATTTAACGAATTCAGTAAATTGGATTGATTGTATACACATAAACGTATTTCTAAGAAGGCGGCAGTGGCGCTAGACATAGTTTAATCTCTCCAAGAGACGCTACATCATATTTCACAATGAGAGGTAAATCATTACCCAAATACATCTCCAGATTCGTACAAAGTGGTGTACATTTAATAAAATGTGAGAGCGATTTGAGAGAGAATTCGCCCTGGATAATCACAGAAGCATCAGGTTTCTGAATAAAATTCATAAATCCATCGGATTCGGATCGCAGGATCTTCGAACTCGCAAAATTCCCCTCGCATGAAAACATCAGATCATTTCCTACCGATTTAATCTCAATTCTATCCGAAATTCCATTTAAATCGCGAATAATCTTTTGGAAGTCCGCGGAAGGTAAATTAATCACCGTCGAATATTCGACATCTGGGACAACGAGCTCCTCTGTATCTGGCTCAATCAATCGTAACTTTTGGTTATAACATTGGCGAATACTACCATTATCATATTGGAGACCCAAATGAGAGACGACGCCATCATGATAATCCGATTTTTCGATATACATAGAGAGAGTATCATCATTCGACATGGTCGAAATGACTTTAAAAAGGTGGAGAGTATTTGCACATACAATGATTTTATCGGGATGACACACATATTTCTCGAATTTATGGGCATGGAGAATGACATTCACAAGAATTGTATGAGTTTTATCGAAATTGATGATTTTTAATCCGTTTTTTGTAAAAGTAATCGTTGCATCGGTTAGAATATCTTTGATTGCAGTAATCGTATTACGAATAGGCTGGATTTGTACGGTTTGGACAGTTAATACATTATTTTCTTCGTTCATTTTATGAAAGAAAGGATATGGATGATTTCAAAAAATACTTTTATATTGTATTTTTTGAAAGTTTTATTTTGGGGGATTTAATTTATTTTATTGGGAGAGAGATTTGGAGATTTTTATGAGAAATATTTGGAGATTTTATGAATAGTTCACTATTATTAGAAATACTTTAATTGGATTTTAAATTCATGTATTTATTTTTGAAGAAGAGCTTCAATTAACTGTAATCTGCATTCAAAATAATCATTTTTCTCTTTTAATATAATATTATTAGCGGTTAATATATAAATTTGTCATTGTAAGATTCTATTTCTTCTTTTTGTGATTCATTAATAATATCTATCTCTTTTATTTCTGCAGTTAATAACGAAACTATAGAATCAGTTTTACTTGTATGAAAATCATTAACTGTTTTTCCACGCACAAATAATTTATTTTCTTTTAAAATATCTTTTACTTGGAATGTCTATTCATCGATAATTTTCGTAATAATAGATTTATATTCATTCTTTGATATATCATAATATACAACTTCTATTGGATTATTTCATTCATCATAAGTAAATACGGAAGTACACCCAGATGGTCGAGTTTAATAATAGACCAATTTGGATTATATCTAACAGTTCCTAGAGTATAAATATTATGAATTGAATTACTGGTTTACATGACACTTTTTGGTATAATTTGGGATACTTCCTCTGCAATAAATCCATAATGAGGTATGCTATCGTGCTTGACGACATCAATATAATTATAGCTAAAGGATTTAATTTACGTAGTTTGGTCAATCCGTCAATAATATTGATAGTATGAACAATGGTTTTAATACGTCAGTCCGATGCACTGAATCAGCCAGATGTACTGGAAAAGGTATTATCTGTATAAATAGAACCTATTGCAATTATAGAAGTGATATTTTGACTATTGGGGGCATAATTTGTTATATTAGAAGTAATACAAATGAAATAATACTATTGCTTGTCTTACTAGTCCTGCTACGTTGTGAGTTCCGTCTGCTCTCCTTAGTATCCTTTGAGGAGTAGTTTACATAATTTTATTTCCTATTGTTAAATCAGTATTAATTGTTGCTCCTAAACTAGTAGTTCCATTCACGCTTAAATTCAAAGGAACGATTGACTACCCTGTTCTATAGGAAAGTTAACATAGTGTAAATCAGCATATTCTTTATTAAATCCAGTTGAAAAAGATCATAATTGATGTATAAAAGAACTAGTAATAAGTTTCGGAAATATTGTTTAATACATAATATATAATATATAGAATAAATTTATGCTATTCTTGTATATTGATAATAGCAATTACCTGAAGATATAGTTGGAGCAACAGTAGTAGTTGGTCCGACAACAGCATTCAAATATATAGCGACTGGCGTTGCTGGCGTTTGGTATATTATACACTGACTTGGAAGCGAAATTGCTGATGAAGTAGTAGTATTAGCAGGTATATACCCTATAATATTTGTTCCTGTTATTAATCCTGTAGTAGAAGCAGAAGTAGTTCCCCAAAAGTATTGAACTGCTCCAGCAGTAGCACTTCCTCCTCCATAAGAAAGTAGAAAATTAGTTGTTATAAGATAAGTTCCAGCGTTAGGTGGCGTAAAAGTAGCATATTGGGCGAGTGAAGTTGTTAAAGTGGCTGGTGTTATAGCAGTTTTGGTGCTTCCTCCTAATTGTGTTCCTGTTGTTGGATTTGTTGCTCCAGAACCAAGAGTAATTTTTGTATCTCCACTTAAAATAAGACCAGCAGTTGTAACATTTCCTAATGTATAAGATAAGTTATTTGATGGATCTACAGAGAAAGTATTGATTTGAATATTTGAAGTATAAATATATCCATTACTGCTACTGTATGATACAGCAGTCTGATACTGTCCATTAGCAGATATAGATACTGAATACCAATTATAACTTTGTGGTGCGGATGTAGCTAGTGTCCAAGTATTTCCATAATTTGAAGAACTATAAATTCCAGTTGTTGTGATCGTTATAGATTGATATTGACCAGTTGATGATAAAGAAACAGAGGAATAATTCTTAGTGTTAACAGTTGTATTTTGTGTCCAAGAAGCACCATAATTAGATGATACCCAAATATATGCACCATCTGCTACTGCTGTCTGATATTGTCCTGTTGCGGATATTGAAATACCGACAAAGCTATATGTTGAAGCTATTGAAGATACAACCCAAGTAACACCATAGTTAGATGATAAATATATATATCCTAAATTTCCTGCATTTCCTGAATTATTACTTACTGCGGTTTGATATTGTCCCGAAGAAGAAATCGAAATTCCTCTCCAATTTAGTGTTTGTGGAGCAGAAGTATTTAATGACCAAGTAACACCATAGTTAGATGACGTATATAATGAACCACCATTAATAACAGCAGTTTGGTATTGTCCAGTAGAGGACATAGATACTGAAAACCAATTTGAGTTACCTGGTTGAGTTGTTGCTGATGTCCATGTTACTCCATAATTTGAAGATATATAAATATTTCCATTATAAACAACGGCAGTTTGGTATTGTCCAGTAGCGGATACTGATACTGAATACCAATTTGAGTTACCTGGTTGAGTTGTTGCTGATGTCCATGTTACTCCATAATTTGAAGATATATAAATTAATCCACTATTAATAACGCCAGTTTGGTATTGTCCAGTAGCGGATACTGATACTGAAAACCAATTTGAGTTACCTGGTTGATTTGGTGCTAATCCCCATGTTTGTCCAAAATTACTTAAATTCATTCCCATTTTACTTATTATTGAATCACTTGCCTGAGAACTATATAGCTGAGACCCGTCTGAAAAACGTAATGCAGAACCAGTAGCTCCAATATTAATTGAACCACTAATATCAACTACATACTGAGGATTTGTTTTCCCTATACCCAGATTACCAACAATATTCATATTTTGGAAATACCCT
>Ga0209189_1001783_pt1 | contig 15710 bp, 13 predicted proteins | sample C_130820_EF_Meta_FD_187308 | JGI IMG/M metagenome (GOLD analysis project Ga0209189, IMG submission 187308) | Freshwater microbial communities from Lake Croche, Canada to study carbon cycling - C_130820_EF_MetaG (SPAdes) (version 3) | ecosystem: Environmental > Aquatic > Freshwater > Lake... | reverse complement strand
CTTATTATTTTTTTGTTTGTTTATTCTTATATAATTTAACAATTACTTTAAAATTATCAACTTTAAATAAAATAATATTATATCTAATTATATTATTTCATGCATATGATGTTTATTGGTTTTATAATTATGATTCTAATGCCCCAATATAAATAATTTTATATAAAAAAATATTTATTAATATTATTAATGAATATTGTTTTAGGAACTATGAATATTAATTATCAATATACTTCTAATAAAAATAATAATATCGATTATTATAATAAAATTATTAATAAATATATTAATTCAGTTAGTAATCCTATTTTAGATTCTGCATTTTATTATGGTAATAATGAAACTGAAAAAACATTAGGTCAAATTAAACCTAATGTAAAAATAACAACTAAAGCAAATCCATGGTTTAATAATGATTTTACCAATGGATATTTAGGTCAATTATCCTCTCTTAGTTTAGAAAAACAATTAAATATATCTTTAAAAAATTTAAGATTAGAAAAAGTTGATATATTTTTTTTACATTGTCCAGATTATGAAACTGATATTTATGAAACTTTAGAAAAATGTGATGAATTATGGCGACATGAAAAATTTGATTATTTAGGTATTTCTAATTATTCATATGCTCAATTAAATAAAATTATTAATATTTGCGAAAATGATTTTTTTGAATCACCTACTTATTATCAGGGTATGTATAATTTAATTTCACGTAATTGTGAAGAATTATTTCCTTTATTAAATAATTATGGTATTGAATTTTGGGCTTATAATCCATTAGCAGGTGGATTATTAACAAATAAATATAAAGATAATATTATTATTGATAATTCAAGATTTAATAATCCTATTTATCAAAATATATTTTGGAAAAAAGAAATATTAAATAAATTAACTGATTTTAATAATATTAATAATTATGATCATACTCATTTAGCATATAATTGGTTAAGAAATCATTCTAAATTAAGACCTAATGATAAAATAATTATGGGTGTTTCTACTATTGAACAGTTAGAACATAATTTACAATTTAATAATTTTGATATTGATATTAATACATTAAATATATTAAATAATATTTATGATAAAAATATTGCTCCTAATTATTATTATTAATTTCTTCTAATATAAAAAAGTAAATATGCCTTCTTAGTTTGTAATTCATAATCTTTTAATTTTACAAGATGTTTATCATCATCAAATTTATACCATTTATTATTTGTATTTTTAACATAACTAATATAATGACCTGAATTTACTGATTGTTCTGAAATATGAATATTTATTCCAATTAAATCATAAATACAATTATGTTTATATGGTGAATTAGGATGAATATATTTTTTTATATTTAAATTAGTAATTGGATAAATTACTGAATTATCTATTTTATTAACTTGATAATTTTCATCCGTTATAAATCTTTTTATTTGAAAAACTAATATTTTTGGTGTTTTCCAAAATAATATTTTTTTATTTATTATATTATTTATACCACAAATTTCACATAATATTTTTGAATTTGATAACGTCTCATTTTTTATAAACATATCTAAACATTCTTCTAATCTAAATATTGAATTTTCATTTCTTTTTGTTGGAATACTTATTGGTATTGTTATAAATGCTTCAAAAGATGGTGAATGTGAATAACAAAAATTACATTCAATATTTGAAATTAAATATCCTATAAATAATTCTTTTAGATATGAATAATCTTTTCTTTCTGATTTAAATATATTATCTATACCTATTATTTTTAATATAAAATCATCATCATTAATTATATTATTATTAATTATATTACAATTAATAATATTATCACCATGTTCTTCTTCAATACAACTTATTAACCAATTATAAAATTCTTGTGAATCTTGTTGTTCATCTTGTTCCCATAAATTATTTTTTTTATTGATAGTTTCTTTAAAACTATGTGGAATAATAAGTCTATCTGTATTTTTTTTAGCATAATTTATTAATTTATATAAACTGAACATTACTGAATTCTCATCTTTTATTTTTGTTTTTAATAAATAATTATAAAAGTCTGGAATAAGTTTTAATATATGTATTATTGAAACCATGTAACATGATATATTATTTAAATTCTTTATTCGTGATTTATCAACTATTTTATTTGATTCATCCAATATATCATTATCATTTGTTAAATCTATCATATCAATTGACATATAATATTTACTATTTAATTATTATTTTAATCAATTTTTTATCAATCATTTTATAATGAAATATGATTTTAATAAAATTATAAATATTAAATCGATAAATGATATTAATAAATTCGCTATAGATAAACCTATTTTTTTTAATAACTATTTATTTCATTATTTAATTATATTTAATAAACTTGAAGAACTTAAATTAACTAAATTTCCTATTTATGAAGAAAATGAAGAGGGTTATAATGGTTTCTTATTAGCTGCTAAATATAAACATATGGATATATTAAAATATTTAATTAAAACATATCCAGAATATATTTATAATAAAAATAATGAAAATAAAACATTTCTAGATTTTTTAGATATTAACAATATTATTAAATTATTCAAATATAAATTAAATTGGAATTTATTATTAAAACATAAATTGAATTATTTATTTGCTAATATGACATTGGAACAATTAAACAAATTATTTAAAATTTATACTCCTAAAAATAAACCATTACATTATTTAACTATTAATGATAAACTAACTGAAAAACAATTAATTTCATTATTAGATAAATTTCCTGATAATTTAAATATTTATAATACTGCTGATCAAAATTTAATATTTCCTGTTATATTTAAAAAAAGATTATCTATACTAAAATATTTAATTGATAAAAATCTTGTTCTAGATTATTATACATTTTATAATACTTATCATCCATTAATTTTTTCATATAGAAATAAATTTATGGATGGTTATGCATTAATTTGGAAACATATTAAATCAAATTTTAATTATAATGCTACTAATAAATATTTAGATAATATTGGTCATGTTTTATTATTTAATAATAATATTAAATTAGATAAAACAAGTTTAGATATTTTAGAAAATTTAAATAATGAAGCATGGTTACAATTAAATATTGATAAAAATACACCATTACATTTATTATGTTATTTTAATTTTGATGAATTTCATTATCTTATTAAAAATATTAGTATTACAAAAAATATATTAGAAGATTTAGAAAAAGAAAATAAAGAACTTAATAATTCCAATTTTAATAATTGGATCAAATTTATTAATAAATTGCCAATAATAAAAGATCCTATTAATATTGAAATGAATAATTATAAATATAGTAATTATAATTTATTTAGAGCTACTTTTAAAGATATGATATTTTATATCAATCATTATAAACATAAATATAAAAATTTATATATACCAACTATTAATGATCAATTAATTAATAATATAGCTAGTAATGAATTTAGTATTCCATGGCCTGATAATTTATTTAATAATAAACCAATATTTCCATGGATTATTATTTATGAAAATAAAAATAAATATTGGATTCATTCTTATCTTAATACATTAATTAATAATAAAAGAAGAAGTAATAAATATGATTTTGTATTTTGTTATTTATCTTTAAGATTTGAAGATACTTTTCATGCTAATATTTTAATTTATGATTTTAATAATTTATCTATTGAAAGATTTGATCCGTATGGTAGTACTCATATTGATTCTGAATTAGATTCTATTTTAGAAGAAGAATTAACATGGAATACTGGTTTAACTTATCATAGTCCAAATGATTATATGCCAACTGCTGCTTTTCAAACAATATCAGATGAATTAAATGCTGCTAATCAAAAAATTGGTGATTATGGTGGTTATTGTTTAGCATGGTGTAATTGGTATTTAGAAAATAGATTATTAAATAAAAAAGTTAGTAATAAAATATTAGTTGAAAAGTTATTAAAAAAATTATCTCAATTAGATATTACCTTTAATGAATATATTAGAAATTATGCAAATAGTTTAAATAAATATAGACACAAATATTTATTAAAAGCTGGTATTGATAGTAATGATTTTAATAATCTTTATTTTACTAATAAAGATGAGCAATTAATAGATGAATATATTATTACTAAATTAAATAAAGATTAAATTAAAAATCCCATTATTAAATTAAAATTCATTATTCTAAATCTCATCAATGTCTAAATCTGCATCATCCATTTCTGTATAAATATCTGAATAATCACTTGCTTTCTTTTCCTTAGTTGGGACAATTCTTTTCAAAAATAAAACCAATTTATCTTTTACTGATAATGAAGGATCATAATTAAATACTAATTCTTCTGAATCATCATTATTTTCATCTGGTTCATCATTATCTGATTCAAAATCAAAATCATCATCATAATTATTATTTAAATTATATTTATTATTTAAATCATCATCTAATAATGCCATATTATCTTCTTCATCATATTCTTCTGATGAAATAGAATTAGTATCTGATTCATCTTCGTCTGATTCAGGTTGATTAGAATTAATAATATTGATAATATCTTTATTTTTAAAATTAAAAGTATTAATTTGATTTTGGGATGGATAAGTAAAACCACCTAATTTATTAATTAGATTTTTTTGATAAGTAGTAGCAACCCAAAAGATAGTATAACATTTACCATTTAAAGTATATGGAATAATTAATTGATTATTTACTTTCTTTTCTTTTTTATTTTGAATATAATCATTTTCTTGAAAAGCAGCTAATAACATAAAATCACTACTTAAATAATCATTAAAATTAATAATGTCATTATTATTACTGTTTAAGATATCTTGATAAATACCACGAGCTGAATCCATTTCACTATATTTACCAGATTTTCTTTTTTTATTATTATTCTTTTTCTTTTTAGATAATAATCTTTGACCTGTCATTGATGCTGCATAAGAATAACTTTTAACCGTTTTTTTACCGTGTTTTCCAGATTTTCTTTGTTTTTGAGTTACCTTTTTAGTAAAAGCATCAACTAATATTCGAGTCCCATCAATAAAACCAACATATTTACCATGACTTATTTCAGGAATTAAATAACCATATGTTAAGTTATTAAAATCCCATGCATCCATTCCAGGTACATATATGTTATTTCTTTCTAATATCCATTTATCCGATCCTTCTGAATATTCTTTATTCTTCTTTTTAATTTCCCGATATTCAGGAACATTAATAATATTCTTCTTTTTCTTATAATTATTATTAAACTGATTAGTTTGATAATTATTATTTTGATTGGTTATTATAGGCGCATAAATATCTAGGCCTCTTGCATTAATTCTATCATAAATTTCTGAGTTCATTGTAATAGTTTCCATTTAATTATAATACAATTATAATTAATATTTTCAATTTTTTTATATATTATCCAAAAATTCATCATCAATATTAATATCTTCTATCGTATTATCCATTTGTAATACATTATTCTGGGTTATTGATAATTCACCCATATCTATTAATTTCTTTTTATCATCTTCATTATATATATGTTTTAAACAATAATCATTCTTTCCTATACCTAATTGAATTAATACCCAATATTCATTCTTATCGGGTGATGAAAAATGTACATTTTCTTTCTTTGATCCTGAATAAAAATTACCACGCACCGTTACTAAATATTCGTCGCCTTTAATATCTTTTACACGAATATGACGCCCACCTTCATTTTTTATAACTCTTCCATAAAATTCTCCTTCTTCTTTATTTGCAAATATTGTTTCTAAAACAACATATCTATTCTTAGAATGTTTTTTTGTATGTGTATCACCTTTAGCCATTAATATATAAATTAAAAATTTTTTAAATCATTTTTTAATTTATGTATTTTTGTTTATTTAAAATAATATTTATGCAGAACAATTTTCACAAATTTCTTCATTTATCATTTCTGATAATTTTCTTTCAATATTTGGATCTATTGTTACCTTTACCGCTTCTTTTGCTGGTTTGCTTCTTAGATAATATATTCCTGTTTTTAATCCATTCTTCCATGCCCAAAAATGTGATGAATATAATTTTTGATAATCTGGTACTGCCATATATATATTCATACTTTGAGTTTGATCTACAAATGGACCTCTTGCTACTGCATTCTTTAAAATCCAAATTTGTTTTATTTCCCAAATTGTTGGATATAAATTTCTAATTACTTCTGGTATAATACTTAAATTTTGAATTGATCCATTATTTGCAATAATTAATTGTTTCATTTCATCATTCCATAAATTTATTTTATTTAAATCATCAATTAAATATTTATTTACTAATGGAAAATCACCGGCTAATGTTCTTCTAGTATAAATATTATTTGTAAAGAATTCAAAACATTCGTTATTTCCTAATATTTGACTAGTTGATGCAGTTGGCATTAATGCAGTTACTAATGAATTTCTAATACCATATAACATTATATTTTTTCTTAATATTTCCCATTTTTCTAAATGCATTAATTTACTATTATCCAAATTCCACAAATCAAATTGAAATTTACCTTCACTAATTGGTGATCCTTTAAAACTTGAATATGCTCCGGAATAATTATCTATCGGTTGATTTAATTCAAAACTATTTGGTTTTAATTCATGATATAATTGATTCATTTCATTATCTTCTAATATTAATTCATCATTATAATATACATACCTTAATAATAGTGTTGATGATTCAATATATGATTTTAATTTATTCATCTTTTCACATCTATTAATTGATTCATCATTAGATGCGGTTAATGCTGCCAAATAAATTGTTTCCATCATTTTACTATTGAAATCTAATGATTCATTACTTTCAAATTTAATTTTTAATAATACTAATGCATCGGCTAAACCTTGAATACCTAATCCAATTGGACGATGTTTTAAATTTGATTTTTTTGCTTCTTCAACAGGATAATAATTAATATCAATTATTCTATTTAAATTTTTAGTAGCAACATATGCAATTTCATATAATTTATTATAATCAAATGTACCTTTAGTATAATTAAATAATGAATTATATCCACCTATTAATTCATCACCATAATATATCTGTGGATAAGTATCATTATTTGTTAATTTAATTAACTCTTCTCTTTCAATTGTTTTCTCAGTAAAAGTATAATTATTATTTATCATAAATGTTTTAGCCCATTTACAATATTTACAATCATTTTTAGTATATATTATCCATTCTCTTTCACTTTTAAATGGAATTACACATTTATTAATTGCTATTGATGCTAAATTACAAACTGCATATTCATCCGCTGATGAATATTGAACAATTTCATTACATAAATTAGAACATCTAATTACACCTATATTTTTTTGATTTGATTTATTATTTACATTATCTTTAAAAGTAATATAAGGTGTTCCAGTTTCTAATTGTGAATCTAATATAGCTTTCATAACTTCTCTGGCTTTTATTTTTTTATTATACATATTATTATTAACATAATACCAATATAAATTTTCATATTCTTCACCATAAACATCACATAATCTAGGACATTTATCAGGACACATTAAATACCAATCTTCATCTTTCTCTACTAATTTCATAAATAAGTCAGATACCCACACCGCTAAAAATAAATCTCTTGCACGTTCGGTTTCTGCACCAAAATTCTTTTTTAAATCTAAGAAAGCTAATATATCTGGATGATGTGGTTCAAGATAAATTGCAATACTACCTTTTCTTTTTCCACCTTGATTAACATATCTAGCTATTTCATTATATACTTTTAACATTGGTATAATTCCACTACATGGTCCATTTGTTCCACGAATTAATGAATCTTTTGCACGAATATTTGAAATACTTAAACCTATTCCTCCTCCCCATTTTGATATTTGTGCAACATCACTCCAGGTTTTTGTTATTTTACTTAAATCATCTTTCGTTCCTAATAAAAAACAACTTGATAATTGCATTTTTTTTGTACCTGAATTAAATAATGTTGGTGATGCATGAGTATAATATCCTAATGACATTAAATTATAACATTCTTTCGTTTCTTCTAAATTATTCATATTAATACTACTAGCAACACGCATAAACATATCTTGTGGTCTTTCAACTATTGTTCCATCTATTGATATTAAATATGCACGATCTAATGTTTTAAATCCAAAATAATCAAATAAATAATCTCTTTTATAATCAATTATATTATTAATTTCTTCTCTATTATCTTGAATATATTGTAACCAATCATCACTTAATAAATTTAATTTTTCTTGAATTAATTGATATTTTTCTACAAATGAATTTAATGTTTTTTTTTGTAAATTACTAATTGATATTCTTCCTGCTAACATACTATATAAATAATGTGATGTACATAAATTTATACAAATTTTAGCTGACTCATTATCTAATTCTTCAGTTGTTATTCCTGCATATATTGAACCTACTACTTTTTGTGCTATTAATATTGGATCTATTACATTATTTTCTTCTACTTTAATTAATTGTGATATTCTTTTAGTAATTTTATCAAAATGAACTTGTTCTATTTTTCCGTCTCTTTTCTTAACAAACATAATATAAATTATATTTTAATTTTAAATCTTTTCAATTTTTTATATAAAATAATAATTAAAAGTCTTCAATAAATGTAAAACTTTCTTCTCGTGATGATGAATTTAATACCGATGCTTTTTGATATTGAGTTGGTCTAGATTCAAAAAAGTTAGTTTTACCTTCAATACTAATACTTTCCATAAAATCAAATGGATTACTAGTTCCCCATATTTTATCATAATTTAATTGAACTAATAATCTATCTGCTACATATTGTATATAATCTATCATTAATCCATTATTCATTCCTAATAATGAACATGGTAATGATTCAATTATAAATTCTTTTTCTATTTCTATTGCTTCCTTAAACATATTATGAATAACTTGTTGATCTAATTTATTATTAATCATAGAATATAATAATATTGCAAATTCAGTATGCATACCTTCATCCCTTGCTATTAATTCATTGGAATCACATAATCCTGACATTAAATTTTTCTTTTTTAACCAAAAAATAGAACAAAATGAACCTGAAAAAAATATTCCTTCTACTATTACAAATGCTATTAATCTTTGTGCAAATGGTGCGGATGATTCAATCCATTTATTTGCCCAATTTGCTTTTTTAGCAATACATGGATATTCTGATATTGCATTAAATAATTTTTCTTTTTCTTCATTATTACGAATTATATTATCTATCATTAATGAATATACTTCAGAATGAATTGATTCCATTGCCATTTGAAAAGTATAAGTTATAATTGCTTCTCTAATTTGTATTTCTTGAATAAATCTTTCACCTAAATTTATATTTACTATTGTATCTGAGGCTGCAAAAAATGCTAATACCATTTTTATAAAATATTGTTCATTGCTATTTAATTTTTGAAAGTCACTATAATCATTTGAAAAATCTATTTCTTCGGCTGTCCAAAATGCTGCCATTTGCATCTTATATGCTTCCCAAATTTTATTGTATTTTATTGGATAAACGGTTAAACGATTATTTTCTGAATTTAATAATATTTCTGAACTATTATTCATTATATATATATTATAATATATTTATAAAACAATTTTTTTATACTTTATATTAATGACGTCTTTTTTATCTGAAAATAAATTTAAACCTAAATTAATTGAACCGGTTTTATTTGATAAAATAATGAAAGAACAATATAATAATGATACTTTTGGTAATAAATTATATAATATGATATATACATATTTAATTAATAATTATATCATTTTTGTTATTTTAATTTCAATAATTGGATTGTTATATTGGCGATATCATGAAATAAATAATAAACGTAATAAAAAAAAGAAATATCAAATGTACGAAGATTCTGATTCAGACGAATATGAATTATCTGAATAATTTATTTAAAGATTTTATATATACTATATTAATGGATAATTTTAATGTTAAGTTTGAAAATTTTTTATTTTATATAAAAGATCTATTTTCGGATAATTTATTAATTGATGAGTTGTTAAATGAATCAACTGAAGATCGTTATATTAGAGCATCTAATTTAAATAATTCTATTAATTCAATAACTTTATTTAATTATTTACTTAAATGTAAAATTAAGTTATTTTCTCATAAAGAAAATGATACTTTAATCGTATCAGAAAGTTTATTTGGTAGTGAATTATCATTAAAGAAAATTTTTAATAATCAAGATGATACTATTAAAAATAAGTTATGGGATTTATTATATAATATTCTTTTATCATATAATGAAATTTTATTAACTAATGATACTGATAATAAATCTATTAATGATAGAATTAATAAATTAAGAAATAGAACAAATGAAACTAGTGATACTAAACCTATTCTTCCTAAAGATGGATTATTTAAATTATTGAATCTAGATAATACTAATGATTCAACTAATGATATGATAAATGATATTTTTGGTAATTTTCAAAATGCATTTGCTGAAAATTCAAATCCATTTAATAATATTTTAAATATTACTAATACTATTAAAGATAAATATGCTAATAAAATTGAAAATGGTGAAATTAATTTAGATAATTTATTCAAAAACATGACTAATATTCCTGGAATGGAAGGTATGGGTGATATGATTTCTAATTTAACTAAAAATTTAGGAAAAAAAGAATCTGAAGAAAAAGTTATTATTGATGAAAACTTTTCTACTGCTGATGTTGTTCAAGGTAATATAGATGAACAAAATTCTAATGTAGATATTAGTTCTATTTTAAAAACAGTATCTGCATTAAATGGATCTAATCCAGATATGCCAAATATTGGTAATTTTATGAATGTATTTAATAAATTATCATCTACTACTGATTTATCAGATATTAATAATATTATTAGTAATGATTTGGGTATTGATGTTAATAAAGTTACTGATCAAATGTCTAAATTATTAGGAGAAAATGATTAAAATAAATTAAATAATGATTTATTTTGTGGTTTATCATATTCATTCCAATTTTTACTAGACATTTTTAAATTACAATAATGACATATTGGTCTTAAATTATTTAATTCATCTTTACCATTATTTTTACAACTAATAATATGACCACAATGATACCCATTTTTTTCTAAAATTATTTCATTTTTGCAAATTGATATAGGACATTTTCCTTTTAATTTATTACCGAATTCTTTTTCCCATACTGCTTTTCTTAATTTGGGTGTTAATTTTTCTCTTATTGTTTTAAATTTAGAATGAGATATTAATATATTACTATCTTGTAAATAATCTATAAAATTATTATTTTTAAATCCAAATGTATAAAATATATCTTTATCCAATATATTTTGTTCATCTTTATAAAATCTTTCTGATTCTTCTAAATATAAACTTTTATAACCAATTAATGTATTAAATAAATTATTCATTTTTATTAATTTTTTTTCAAAATCATTAAAATTTATATTTTTTTTTATACATAATTCTATAAATTCGGATGGTGAATATAAATTACTTTTTTCACTTATATTTTTTGAAAAATATAATTTATATTTAGTACTTAATAATGATTTATATAATTCATAATTTGGTTTATCTAATTCTGATATATTTATATACACATTATTTTTATAAGAATCCATATTGATACTTATGAATAATTCACGCATTTCATCATTACTTTTTATATTATAATAATAAAAATAAAATGTTCCATCTATTTTATCTTCATTATATAATCTTTTTGCCATTTCTATTCTATGTTGTCCATCTAATAAATGAATCAAATGTGTATTATCATATTTAAAATAACTTAATATTATATTTTTTTTACAAGCCCAATATTTTGGATTTTTTAAATAATCATTTTTCATTTCTTCTATTTTATCTTCATTTATATCTATTTGATAAATTGGTTTTAATAATTCATCTATTAATAATAATTTTTGAAAAGTTATTTCACATATAATATAACTTTCTTCTATTTTAATTATTTTATTACAAGGTAAAAATTTATAATCCATATACTATCTTATTTACTAATATTTTTTTATATAAAAATTACTTAAATAATACTTAATAAATAATATAATGTGTGGAATATGGTCTTATATCGGAAATAATGATTATTATAATTGGTTTATGAAGTTAAAACATCGTGGTCCTGATTATAGTAGTTATCAAATATATAATGATAATATAAATATTGGATTTCATAGATTATCTATTATGGATAAAAGTTTTAGTTCTAATCAACCTTATTTAATTAAAGATTATAATAGATCTATTATTTTTATTTGTAATGGTGAAATATATAATTTTAAAGAATTAATTAATACATATAATTTAAATATTACTAATAATAGTGATTGTTTAACTATTCCTTTATTATATTTAAAATTAGAATATATTGAATTTTGTAATTTATTTCAAAATAAAATTAAAGGTGAATTTGCTTTTATACTTTATGAATTTGATAATAATCAAAAATTAAGACATCTTATTACAGGTCGTGATGTTATTGGTATTCGTCCTTTATATTATTCGGTTTTAAATAATGAATTAATTTATAGTTCAGAAGTTAAAGGTATTCCGTCTAATTTTACATTAGTTCATGAATTTGAGCCAGGTACTATTAGAAAAACATTATGTGTAGGATCTAATTTTGTATATATGATAAATTATTTTAATAAAATATATTTAACTAAATCTATTTCATCTCCTGAAAATATATTATTAAATAATATTTATCAATCGGTTATTAAATCAGTTAATAGACGTTTAGATTCTGATCAACCTATTGGATTTTTATTATCAGGTGGTGTTGATTCTAGTTTAGTTGCAGCTATTTCTAATATGTTATTAAATTATGTACATAATGAAGTTAGAATAAAAACATTTTGTTGTGGTATGTCATATGGTAGTGATTTTGAATATGCTAGTTTAGTTGCTAAACATATTAATTCTATTCATACTGAAGTTTTATTTACTCCAGAAGAAGCATTAAATGCTATTAATGATGTTATTTATACAATAGAATCATGGGATACTACAACTATTCGTGCATCAGTAGGACAATATTTAGTTAGTAAATATATTAGTCAAAATACCGATATTAAAGTTTTATTTGTTGGTGAAGGACCTGATGAAGTTTGTTCTTCTTATTTATTTAATTGGTATGCACCTGAAAATGATAAAAATAGTATTCATGAATCTGCATTAGATTATGTTAAAGATATTCATTATTATGATGTTAAACGTGCTGATCGATGTATTGCTAGATGGGGTTTAGAAGCGAGAGTTCCATTATTAGATCCACAATTTATAGAATCATATTGGAATGTAGGATCAGAATTAAGACATCCTAAATTTAAAAATATTGAAAAATGGTGGTTACGTAAAGCATTTGATAATAATATTTTACCAGAAAAAGTATTATGGCGTAAAAAAGAAGCATTTAGTGATGGTATTAGTTCTATTGAAAAATCATGGTTTGAAATTATTAAAGAATATATATTTAATAATTTTAAATTAAGTGAAGAAGAATATTATAAACAAAAGTTTATTGAATATTTTGGTCAAGATAGATTAAATATTATTCCTCATTATTGGCAACCTAAATGGAATAAAGATGGTTCAGTTGTTTCTAATTATGTTGATCCATCTGCACGTACATTAGATATTTATAACTAATATATATTATGGAAAATAAATATATTATAAAAGTTTTTACAGATTTTACTAGTTCAGAATATATTAAACAACTTTATGAAAATATTTCTTTGGTTGAAAATTTAAGTTATTATGGTAAAGATAAAGAAATATATTTTACAACAGAAGAAGATTATACCCATGCTATAATATTATGTACATATATGCCAGTATTAAAAGATATACCAAAAGAAAATGTAATAGGATTAGCATATGAACCAAAACGATATTTAGGAATAAATGATGAATTTATTGAATATAGTAAAAAATATATAGGTAAATATTTTATTGGTTGTTTAAATAATTTGCCATTACCATTTATAGAAAATTATTCTTTTATGGTATATACAAAAATGCCAAATTATATACCTTTGAAAACAAAACCTATTTCTATTATTATAAGTTTCAAAAAGAATGCACATGGTAATAGATACCGTCATAAAATAGTTAATCAGATTTTAAATAGTGATTTACCTATTGATATATATGGAAATGGTTGTTATATGTATGAAAAATATAATAATGAACGTGTAAAAGGTGGATTTAAAGATTCAGAACCATATTTAGATTATACTTTTCATATTTGTATTGAAAACTATGTTGAAAATGATTACATTTCAGAAAAATTTATAAATTGTTTAACTCATAAATGTATTCCTATTTATATGGGTGCTAAAAATATAGATAAATATTTTCCTGATACATATATAAAACTTTCTGGCGATATTCAATCTGATATGAATCTATTAACTGATATTTGTTCTAATCCAAATAATTATTATAAACAAATTGATTATGAAAAAGAAGAAGAAAAATTTAATATTGTAAAAAATATAAAAAAATTATTTCAATAACATTGTTTTCTTTTATTAATTATTTTTTCTTTACATTTAATGAAAAAATTATTAATAATATCTGGTAAATTATCTAATTTTTCAGATCTATTTATTGTATTTATTTCTTCTTTAGTTAAAACTTTATATTCAATATTCATCATTTTTAAATAATCCTCTAATAAAGCATAAATACATCTATTATAAGTATCAGTTTCTTCATAAACATATATACTATATTCATTGAAATAATTTTTAAGATATTTATCTATTATTTCTACTTTATTTATTGGAATTTCAATTATAGATATATATTTACCTTTTTTTATTTCATCTGCAATATATATTTTACTAGTTTTTTTTAAATCTTTAGTTGTTCCCATTATTATAACACCTTTTATTCTATACCATTCATTATCTCTAAGATAAATATATCCTTTTCCTTCTATCATATAATTTTATTTGTTATAATAATTAATTTATCAATTTTTATAATGGACATGAATCAATTTTATGTGTTACACTTTTTATTTCAAAAGTTGATAAATCAAATTCTTCTTTAGTTATACTTTTTTTTGTATTATATAATGATTCTGAACAACCAATTACAGTATAATTATCGGCTGCATTATTTACTATAATATCATCACCATATAACCACCAATCATTTATAATTTTATTATGATAATCATTAAAATTTAATTTTAAACGTTTAGCGGTTATAGTTTCTAATTTTATTGACATATTTTTTAACATTTCCATATAATTTAATATATTTTCAAAATTTTGTCTTGATATTACTATACTCATTTGATGTTGCATTAATTTAGATGATTGGGTTATATATCTAATATCACATGATTGAAATATATGAAATGCCATTGAATATGCTTTATTTGCAATACATTGAATTGATCTATTTAAACTTCTATAATAATTAAATTGATTTATTAAATGTTCCCCAGCATCTATACTTCCACCATTAGAATCAATATAAATATACATTACATCATTTTTAATTAATTGTAAATCACGAATATTTTTATTTATTGATTCATGATTTATTGTATCTTTTATTGCTATAAAATTATTTGGTTCTAAAGTTATTATTTT
>Ga0209189_1001781_pt1 | contig 15726 bp, 12 predicted proteins | sample C_130820_EF_Meta_FD_187308 | JGI IMG/M metagenome (GOLD analysis project Ga0209189, IMG submission 187308) | Freshwater microbial communities from Lake Croche, Canada to study carbon cycling - C_130820_EF_MetaG (SPAdes) (version 3) | ecosystem: Environmental > Aquatic > Freshwater > Lake... | reverse complement strand
TTGGTTGTTGCATAATATTATGTTTGTTGTGTAGAATTTGTCCGAACCTTTTGTCGAAGGTTGTATTGGTTGTTGCATAATATTATGTTTGTTATGTAGAATTTGTCGCAACCTTTTGTAGAGTATTGTTACAGAAGGTTGTATTGGTTGTTGCATAATATCGTTTTTGTTATGTACATTTTTATGCAACCTTTTGTAGAGATTCGTTACAGAAGGTTGTATTGGTTGTTGCATAATATCGTTTTTGTTATGTAGAATTTTTCGGAACCTTTTGTAGAGTATTGTTACAGAAGGTTCGGTTGGGTTCGTTGCATTTTTTTGTTTTTGTTATGTAGAATTTGTCGCAACCTTTTGTAGAGTATTGTTACAGAAGGTTTATTGGTTGTTGCATAATAGGGTGGAACCGGAAATGAGTAGGTTATTCCATTATGAGTTTCATGCATAATATTGTATTCCTTTTGTAGCGGATTGTTACAGAAGGTTCGGTTGCGTTCGTTGCATTTTTTTTTTTGTTGTTTACATTTTTTTGCAACCCGTTATGTTTTACTTTTTACCTTTTTTAACTTTTTAGTTTAAATGTTTATTACTATTACTTATATTACCTTTTATGGACTCCTTTTCCGTTGACTCTTTTTTATTTAATAAACACTCATTCTGTAATAATTGTAGGAAATTTGGTCACCATTTCAATAAATGTAAACTTCCTATCGTTTCTTTCGGACTCATCTGTTTTACAATCATTTCAGGTAAGATACATTTTTTAATGATTTGCAGAAAAAAAACACTAGGTTTCATTGATTTATTGCGAGGCAAATATTCTATTTTCAATAAATTTTACCTTATTAATATGTTGTCTCAACTAACAAAGCATGAGTTGTATTTTATTATTCATTGTAGTTTTTCTAATTTATGGAATTATTTATGGAGCAATGACAATTCTGATGAATTTTTATTAAAACAAAAAGAAGACAAAAGAAATATAGAAAAAAATAGAAGTAATTTGGAAGAACAAAATACTCAAGAATCATTTACAGATGAATTCAATTCGCAAAAAAATCAAAAAGAAACATGGGCAAGCCGTTTAGAGGAAAAACCAGCATACAGAGAAAATACACAAAGTCAGTATTATCAAGAAGAAAATAACAGTAGAGTAAAATTTAATGCATTAAAAAAAGGGATTCATTACAATGGTGAATTTTATAATTTGGAATCTTTGATAGAAGAGAGTAAAAGACAAGGTGAATGGCAAGAACCTGAATGGGGATTTCCGAAAGGTAGGCGAAACTATCAGGAGAATGATTATGAATGTGCATTGCGGGAATTTACGGAAGAGACCGGATATCCGAAAGATATATTGAAACTAGTATCCAATGTTTTTCCATTTGAAGAGGTTTTCATAGGGTCTAATTATAAGTCTTATAAACACAAATATTTTCTTACATACATGGATTACGAAGATACGAAGAAGTATCCATTCCAACCGAATTCAGAAGTATCCAAGATTGAATGGTTGAATTATGAGGATTCTATTCATAAAATAAGGGATTATAACGAAGAGAAAAAGAAGATGATTACTAAGGTAAATCATTGTATACAGAATTATATCCTATAACGAGGAACCCTGCGGTACGAGGAACCCTGCGGGTTCCTACGTGTTACCTCCGCGTGATATCGTCCACCCTTCGGGCGGACGTAACAACTACAAAAGCTTGGCCCACTGTAACATTCACTATCGGAGCCCAAGGGCTCCTTCGTTGCTGCTAGAGGGAGTTCGGGCCGTTGGCCCTCACGGCTCAGCCCTTCGGGCTTCGCCTACTATATTCTTTATGTAAAATCATACAAAAACAATATAGAATTTTTAATGGGCGAAGCCCGAAGGGCTGAGCCGTGAGGGCCAACGGCCCGAACTCCCTCTAGCAGCAACAAAGGAGCCCTTGGGCTCCGATAGTGAATGTTACAGTAGGATGAGTGGGTAAGTTGTTACGTCCGCCCGAAGGGTGGACGATATCACGCGGAGGTAACACGTAGGAACCCGCAGGGTTCCTCGTACCGCAGGGTTCCTCGTAGATATTTATAAGTTTACTATATATAAAGGATGCCTTCTTCCAAAAATAGAAAAACTATCAAAAAAAATGTATATTACGGAAGTTCTCCACCTGAGCAAAAACCGAAAACAAGAAAGAAGTGCCCTACTGGAACAAGATGGAATGGAGAAGAATGTATGCCGACCGAGAAGAAAATAAAGGAGCACGATTTATCACAAGAAACAAAGGATAAGATAATACGTCTTATCAAAGAGAGAAAAACAATCAAAGACTTAGCCGAATTAACCGAACCCTTAACTTCATCCGGTGTTTTGAAAACAGACAAGGCCTATGGTATGAATTACCGCATTTTCCCCAACGGTTCACGATGGTATTATCCTCTAGCCGAACAACAAGAATTATGGAGATATTGGAGAAAAATGAAAAAAGAATTGAAACAGAAGAAAGGAACTAACAAAAATAAAGCAACAGAAGTGGTTGAAGAAGAGGATGAAGAGGATGAAGAGGATGAAGAGGGTGAGGAAGGTAAAGATGAGGAAGGTAAAGAGGAGGGGAAAGATAAAGATAATGGAATGTTAAAACCAGCTTTCGAAGAAGTAAACAAGGTAATTACACCAAAACGTAACGCAGACGATTCTACAATAAAACAAGGTGAATTGAAAAAATCAGATAGTGCCAAATCAGTTATTTTAAAACCGCTAGAAGAAGCAAAAGAGGAATATATAGACCCAGCCTTAAAAAATCTGGATTCAGCGCGAGATACATTAAGACAATCCGTCGGATTGGATAAACCGTCCAAAGAAATGAAGGGAAAAACCGTGAAAGATATCGTTACAAAGGGTGTCAAGAAAGTATCCAAGGCTGTTTCACAAGGTTTGAAAAATGCACAAGACGGCTTGAAAACGGTTACAGAAGGTGTTGGTAATGCAACAAAACAGGTACAAGATGGTTTGAAAACTGTTACAGAAGGTGTTGGTAATGTATTGCCATTAGGTTCGAAGAATGTACAGGAAGGACAACCAGTAGATAGTGTTGTAATTCCAGAAAACAACCAAAATTTGCCAGATAAAATCGTTTTGAAAAAAGAGGGCGAAGAAAACGTTGTTAATGAAAATGAAGAGACGCAGATTCCAGATGTAGAACCCAATGTTTCCATTTTGAATGAAGAAAACGAAGAAGTCCGTATCAAAGAGGACAAACCAGAATTGGAAGCCGAGGTCAACCCCAAATCTGTAACGAAGCCAAATAAGGAACTCACAGTAGAAGAATCGAAAAACGCCACAGAAGGCGATGTAGATAAGGATACGCCATCTATGAATTCAAACGAACGAGACCATTATTCGAAAAATACGCGAACTTTTTTGTTGCAACAAGAGAAGTTAGAAGGACAGGCCAATCAATCGGAAAACAATCCGGAACTGTATCCCGATGTAAATGACACTTCTTTTGCTCAAAAAATAGCGGCAAAGAAGGAGTTCTTCCATACTCAATATGACAACACCATATACGATATCGAGAAACATGCAGACAAGATGTGTAATGCAACATTCGAAATAAGTCCACACCAGTTGTTTATAAAGAATTTCATGTCTCCAGAGACACCCTATAACAGTTTGCTTCTATATCACGGTCTAGGAACAGGCAAGACATGTACAGCTATAGGTGTAGCAGAGACATACCGCCAATACATGAAAGAAACAGGGAATGTCAAAAAAATCGTTATTGTAGCGAATCGAAATGTACGCGACAATTTCCGCAAGCAGTTGTTCGACGAATCGCGTATTGGCGACGACATGACAAATATTCAGATGGATTGCGTAGGCAACGATTTACTGCGCGAAATCAATCCCTCGATGAATTTTACAGGAATGACTAAGGAGGAAATCGTCAAGTTGGTTTCGGCAGTTATCAAGAAATATTACAAATTCGTAGGATATCAGAAGTTGGCACACGAAATCTACGATATTGTCAAAACGCAAATCAACGAGAAGAACGAAATCACACCGGCCGGTATCCAACTGATTCGTAAACACTATGACAACACGATGATTATTATCGACGAGGTCCACAACATTGGCGATGTCGAAATCGAACGAAGCAGCGAATTAGAAGACCCAGTTACGTTGAAAGAGGCCGAAGAGATGCGCAAAATAGGTAAATTGCTAACTACGATTGCAACCCATGCCGAGAATATGCGCCTTCTTCTTTTGACTGCCACACCGATTTCCAATTCTTTCGAGGAAATCATTTGGCTCACCAATCTGATGAACGCAAATGACAAGAGGCCCAAACTTCATGTAGACGAGGTCTTCTATACCAGGGACAAGGATTCCGAAAAGAAGGGCGAATTCAGAGAACCGACCACGCTCCCCTCTGGTGTTGCGGTAGAAGGAGGCCGCGACCTCTTGAAACGAAAATTATCCGGTTACGTTTCTTATGTACGCAGCGAGAATCCATATACATTCCCTTTCCGCGTATTTCCCGATATTTTCGCACCAGACCGGATGTTAGGCAGCCCCCTATTTCCAAAACCGACCGTACAATTCGACAAAAAGGAGATTACAGATGGAGGTCTCAAGTTCATCAAGGTCTACGGCGACCTCTTACAACCGCTACAGTTGAGTGTGTATCGGAAATCGGTAGAATCTATCAGCAGTCAATTGAAGGCGAGTGAGGGTCGTTCCCTGTTGAAATACTATACAATTCTGCAGCCAGTTATACAGGCACTGAACATGGTATATACACGTTCGGAAACAGAGGAAATCGCCGCCAACAAAATCAGTTCTATGATAGGCAACGCAGGATTCAATCGTGTTATGCAGCTGTCCGCCAACAAAAAGCAGTTTTCTTATACAGACCCCAACAATCGCATTTTCTCCTCTGATAAATTGGCAAAACACAGTTGCAAGATTGCCTCTATCGTCAATTCTGTGAAAAAAGCTACAGGGGTTGTGTTGATTTATTCGCAATATCTGAATTCGGGTATTATTTCGGTCGCCCTAGCATTGGAAGAGGCCGGATTCAGCAAATATGTGGGCGAAGGACGGCGGGAAGAGCCGGCATCCCTCTTTGCCGAACCGCTCCCGGGCGTCCAGAAGCTCGACGCCACAACAAAACCGATGCAAGCAAAGACCGCGCCCCAATATCCGGCTACGTATATGATTGTGTCTGGAAGCAATGAATTCTCACCAGTAAATGCAGCCAATGTAGAAAGGGCTACACGCGATGATAACATGGACGGCAAATTCATCAAAGTCATTCTGATTTCAAAGGCCGGAACCGAAGGCATCGATTTCAAATACATACGCCAGGTCCATATTTTGGAGCCATGGTACAATATGAACAAGATAGAACAGGTCATTGGTCGTGCAGTACGTAACAAGAGTCATTGCCGACTCCCCTTTCGCGAACGCAATGTAGAGATTTATTTGCATACAGCTATTATCCCATCGTTGATACCTTCCGGCATATTGATAGAAAACAGTGCAGAACCAGTTAAAGAATCCGCTACAGGAAGTGTTGAATCTGCTGCACAACCCGTCGAATCTGCTGCACAACCTTCTGTAACGAATGTCGGAACTGCTGCACAACCATCTTTGGAAAATGCTACAGGAAGTGTTGCAACTAGTGCACAACCTTCTGTAACGAATACTACAGGGAATAAAATGATGGGTGGTGGAGCCGAAGGCTCTGTTGGTGGAGCCGAAGGCTCTGTTGGTGGAGCCGAAGGCTCTGTAGAAGAAGCTGTCGACCTCTTCATGTACCGCTATTACGCCGAGCGAAAGGCCATCCAGAATGGTAAAATCACGCGACTTTTGAAAGAGGTGTCGATTGATTGTGTTCTGAATCTGGGACAAATGAATAACACAGCCGAAAAGCTGAAGCAAATCGATGCCAATCGCGGTATCAAGATTCATTTGGCATCGAGTCCTTCTGATACCGATTTGGTACCTTTTGAAGTAGGGGACAAGCCCTTTACAGAAATGTGCGATTACGATAAGACATGCGAATATTCTTCGGCAAAGCCGCCTCTGGAGAGTTCCGTAACGACCGCTACTTATTCGTCGCGCTTCATACACAATGTCGAAAACGTATTGTTACCCAAATTGAAGGCCATGTTCCGCGAAAATTCGTTTTTAACAAGCCAGGAAATTTTGCATCGCATTATGCTGCATAAGAAATATCCGGTTGAGCAGGTTTATTCGGCTCTGTCATTGTTGGTGAACGATTCAAGTCAATATGTGATTGACCGTTATGGACGCATCGGCAATATTGTCAATTACGAGAACAGCTATTTTTTCCAGCCGGTCGAACTGCTAGATGAGAAGGCGTCGTTATTTGAGAGAATGGTACCGATTGAATACAAGAATTCGTCGGTCTTGCTTACCATACCGAAATCGGAACAGCGAGAAGAAGTGCCTGCAAAAACCGGCGAGGAAATACTACATGGGTTGTCGATGGTGGTTCAATATACGAAGAACCAAAATGCCATTTGGTCGGGCGATTCTTCGTGGAAAATGCTGAAGGAATGGTGTCTATCCCTGCGTAAAACAATGCCTGTATTGGATAAATTCATAATAATGGAATTGATTACAATGGAGAAAATAGAGACCTTCATTGCCCATCATTATTTCGATACACTGCCGTATGAAGAGCGCTGGACTCTGTTACAGAAGTGTGTGTCCGACAAATCGCGACTCTTGGAAAATTACTTTGGTGAACGCAAAATCGTTTCAGGGGAGGGTGAATCGGTCTATTGTCTATATCATCACGTCGAGGGAAAGAATATATACCATCGCTATACACATGCAACAGGGGAATGGAATACGGTCGACAAAGACGACCCAAGTCTGGCCGGGTTTTTCGAGGACGAGGCCTATTTCCGCGATATGATTCGACGGCTTTTCAGCATTTTCGGCTTCATTTGGCGCAACCAGAAGGATACCGGTTGGGTCTTCAAAGTCAAGGACAAGCGCGGCGACAATCAGAAGAATCCTGCGAAAACCGGTTCTGAATGCCGTTCGGGAATTCTCAATCGCTTTTTGAAATACGAAAACGCACCGAAAATCATTCAGAATGTAGCGAATTTGGACAATCGCGGTAAAATGAGCAATGCCGAAATTTGCTGTTTGAGCGAATTAGCCCTGCGTGCAATGAATCTGGAGGATTCGAACCACATTTACTTTTTGACTACAGAAATGTTCGCCATGTTATACGGCTATGTATAAACGTATTTTTTGTTGACTTTTGTGTTTCTTCTTTTTATATTTGGCCCAATCAAAAAGTAGTGGAGCCAAATATAAAAATATAAATCGTTCCTTATAATTCCGTACATAACGATTCATTCCTTGTGTAGAAAATGATATACAGTCTGTTACAAGAATTCGGTATTTTGTTACAGAGGTTCGCGTCGGTTACATTTGCAACCCTCGCCTTATCTACCGCCACCTGTAGCGTTTTTTCGACACCCTTCTTCAACCCCTTAAATACGTTTGACAAAACAATGTATAAAGTTGCAACAACCGTATATACCAGCTTGACGTCCATCTTGATATTCGCTACAGGGTTGGTTGCTGTGAATTGCGGTGTTCGCTATATATGCAGCTCTTCTTCTCTGTTTGGATTGTGTGGCAATGACCGTCTCATTTATATCGATAATTACGAGTCTATCTTTCATGGCGCTGCCAATACATATTCGCCTACTTTCGGATACATATGGATACCTCTTGAATACTGCTTCTTCGTCGAGCTTGTGTATTATATATATCATCGCCTTATGCATACAAGGAGATGGTATCGATATAGCCATTATTATCATCACATGAACTTGGTTGTATATCCTGCCGACATCTTGCATGCAGATATTTTGGATACTACTCTGACCATTTTGTGTCTGTATATGCCGGTGTTATGGGTCAGGGGTATTACATCAGGAATGTTCTCCTTTTTGCAAACGGCACTGATTACTTATTCGTTCTTGCAACATTCGGACCGCTTTGTAAAGATTCATACGATTCACCACAGGAGATTTGACTATAATTATTGCTTCTGCTTGCCGATTTTCGATTGGTTATTGGGGACTCTGTCATATGATTAGGAATTGGCGCGTTCCAGAGGTTTGGTGCTGTGATACATACGCAGGCGCTGCTCTTTCAAGGGCTCGAATTTCTCGGGAACAATGACGGGCGTTTTTTGATAAATGGACAACGACGGCATTTTATTTAGTTCTGGGGTTAGGGGTTGTTGTGGATTGACTAAATTCGTGCTGCTAATGCCGTAGAGGCGCGATTCAATATCTACAAAATTGCGCGATAGTTGTGCAGAACCTATTCTGGGGAGTCCTAGACCGTCGCCAGCAAAGTTGGTTTGATAGGCATGGCCTGCATAAGAATGTGTATATAATACATTTTGCCGGCTGTTCTTCATACTGGCCTGTTCCATTTCGTAATTTCCAGGGTTATTGATATCTCGAGTAGAGGCCATCCTTTCCTTTATTTATACTATGAATATATTTAATATGCGAGTTCGATATTTTAAATATATACCTGCTGTTATTTCGTCTTGTACACGAGGACACGCGGTGGTTCGGCTGTGTTGAACTCCTCTAAAATAGTGTCTGTAGTATATTGCCACAGACGGCTATGATTGGTATTAAAACGGGCGTCGACATACATCGTCTTGTATTTCTTGTTGCGTAGCGTATCGGTCAAGGGCTGCACTACTTTGACCTGATATTCAATGACGTCCTTCATCGGTATTTCGCCCTTTTGGAAACGTTTCATCAAGTCTTTGAGCAACGTCTCTTGTTCATGTAACAGGAGGGCTGCGTCGGCGATTTCGTCCTGCTCTTTCTGTCGCTTGACTGGGTTGTTTCGGGTCGTATCTTTTTGAATACGCTCCTGGAATTTCTTGATTTCCTCGTAGGTTGATATTGCCTTCTTCGATTTCTCGACCGTCTCGGCCTGGGGCGATAATTCGAACACCATTTTCAGCCTGAGCGAAATAATCTCGTTCTCCAACTGTAGCATTTCCTCCCGATTCTGCGGGACCAGTTGTTCAACATCCTGATAATTCCCTGTGAAAATCTCGATGTGGAGTGGACAGGGTCTCGTCTTATTGCCACAGGTTGCAATGTATCGATTCTGCTTCCTGGCGAAATAGGTTCCACCATATTGGCCGCAATTCACACATGTCAGCTTCTTTTCCTGTGTCTTGGTTTCAGCCTCCTTCATTCCTTGTTTCCGGTTCAATCGGGGGAACAGCTGCGTTTCATATGCCGCCAATAACTCGAAATATTCCTGTAGCGCTTTCTCTACATTGTTCTCCTGATTACGTATCTTGGTCTGTTTCGGCGTTTCTACATGGTCGAGGACATTGGTTTCGGTATTTTCGTGCTGGAAATCGACGACCGATTTGGGCAGATTGGGAATCGTTACAGGGGTTGCGTTATTGTTGATAGTAAGGACATATAAATTGTCCTGTTTAGAATGAAACTGCAGGGTATCTAAATGACAGTTCGATGCATAGAGCTCTTCCAGGGATGGGGGAAGGCGGTCAATCTTTTGTATCGGGTTATTGTCGATACTAAGAATAACAAGGTATTTCAGTGATTCTAAAGAGGCTACGTCTTCCAAGGCGTTGTTTTGCAAATAGAGCTCCTCTAATTTGGACTGTTCCGGCTGTATGAAGAAGGTTTTGGTGGTTTTGAGTTTTTGATTGTTACAGTAGAGAATCACCACATTTTTAGGAATATTATGCAATGCAGTGATTTTTCCGGGAACCTGGAATACGATTCTCTGTATACAATCATACTGCCTATTATGAATGAAAGAGAGGTCCAATTCACCCTCTAGCGATACCGGAATCACCCATTCGGAACTTTGGGGGTCGACTAATTCCAACAATGATTCGATTACCTCTTGTGAATTATTTTCCAGGTCTTCTTCTTCCATTTCCTTTGGCGGTTGTTCTAATTCTGTATTTCTTTGTTCAGCCTTATTTTCTAGTTCTTCGAAATCCAATTCTTCCATTCTTACAAAAGGTAAATATTATTTCGATGGAATATGTAAATAAAACAGATTTTTGAATGTTTCCTTTGAATAACAAAACACTATATAAATATCGATTAGCTAGTTCCCTTGCATTATTTCTATTATTAGCTTGGCTAGTCCATCTGGTAAAACCTGCCATTATGTACAATGAGGATGGCAGTTTTCGCGAGTTTGGCGTCGGTTACAAACATAAGACGGTGATGCCTTGTTGGTTTGTATTCGCTGTTTTAGCTATTTTATCATATATGTTCTTCTCGACTCGTATATAACAAAAGTGTTGTTATGCAGCATTCTTACAAACCTCTTGGAGAAATTCGCTACAGGTGGGTTTGCTGGCAATAATTATTGTTTTTATCGACTCTTTTTGTTTGAAATTTCATTTCTTTTTGTTTGAAATTTCATTTCTTTTTCCATTTCTGAAAACCATAGGACCTCTCCATCGAATAGACATGCGGAATGATTTTCTGTGCAACATGCACCCCTATTTTATCCAACTCCTGTAACGAGTCGTAATAGGTCTGTTCGATTTCTGACAACGGCTTGGGCATTTTCGCTACAGGTGGTTCGATAATTCTTTTTTGAGGATTCGTGTTTTTCTCCATACTTAATAATAAGGTTAATACTTTTTATTATTATGTTATTTTTCATTGCAATTTTGATTTTGTTTATTTTGGGTTGGGGAGCATATTGGCTCTATTTGATGAAGGACAGAAAAGGCAATAAGGGGCGAGAAGGTAAAATGCCGGCATCTTCTGTTATTGAAAACATGACAGTAGCCGACCTCTTTGGAATACGTAGTGATGAAGATAAAAAAGTCATTGAGAGTAGCCACAGGATTGGTATCGTATCAATGATTAAGGAGCCGAAAAACATAGAACAATGGTTGAAGCATCATCGCGACATGGGAATTTTGCGATTCTATATACGCCTGGAGGAAACGCCTGACCTAGTTTCTTATTTAGATTCACAGAAGGATGTCGTACTGGATAAGGGGAGCTCTACAGGGAAAAATGAATATACCGAAATCCAGGTTCGACAGAAGAAGATGGTGGATACGGCCCTTAAAAAAGCATACGAGGCAGGCGATATTGACTGGCTCATCCACATCGACTGTGATGAATTGTTAGAGGGCGACCTAGATGAAATAAGGGGGTTGTCGCCGAAGAATCGCCTCTTTTGGATGGAGAATGTAGAGGCAGTCTATGAAGATATACCAGAGAAGGCAGATACTTGTTTCAAAGCAGCTACTTTTCGCAAATGTAGCGACCCGAGTGTTCATTGTGTAAGTTATGTAAATGGAAAGGGTGGAGGTCGTGTTGCTACTGATGTAACCTTAGGAGGGCCTCATCGATTTACGAGTACTTTAGAAGAGGGTGGAGGAATTAAATTGGAAAAAGTAGTAGTCAAACATTATGAAAGTTGCGATTTCTATTCTTATAAAAAGAAATTTATGCATCTAGCATTGAATGACGATAAAATGGAAATACCGTTTTCTTATTACAATGAATCGATAGAGGCTGCTAAAAAGGCGAATGAAACTGGGAAGGACAATATTTTAGAATGTGTATATGAAAAGCATCGAACCACCAAGGGAGAATCGTTACAGGAGGATTGCTTGTCTTCATCTACATCTTCTAATACGTCTTCATCTACATCTTCTAATACGTCTTCATCTACATCTTCTAATACGTCTTTATCATCGTCCGATTAACTTTATTTTGACGTAAACTATTTCATCAGATACGTCAAAATAATAATAAAAAAATAAAACAATACAGTAAAATGGCAGAAAGTGAAATTACGTTTTCATTAAAAAATTATAACAAATTGGTGTCCGATTTCTGTCTTGATTTGTCGCGAACCTTTCCAGAATACCGATTTTTATGGCAACAGTGGGAATCGCCCGAATTACCGGAAGAAGAGCTAAAAAACTTACTGGGTTATATGGCAACGGTTTTCCCTGAACGTTTCTTCGATATTCTGTATCAAAACGAGGAGGTCTTTACCAAGAAAACACCGGCCGAGGCCAATACTTGTTTTTTACCAAGTGTCGAATTCAGAGCCTTGTTCATGGCACCCGATATTAGCGAAAACACCAAACAGACCCTGTGGAAATACTTACAGCTGTTATTGTTTCAAATCATGGAGGAGGTCAAGACCAAGAGTGCTTTTGGTGAGACTGCCAATATTTTCGAGGGAATTAAGGAAGAAGACCTTCAGAAAAAGCTAATGGAGACCTTTGAAAATCTGAAAGACTTTTTTGGGAAATCGCCACAGGAGAGTTCAGAAGGTGAGGAGGGCGAAGGAAGTAGTAGCAGCAGAAGTGACGGTTCTTCACCCTTTTCCAATATCAATATGGAGAACATGCAAGAACACATCAAGAAACTGATGGACGGGAAAATCGGCGGGCTGGTCAAAGAGCTGATGGAGGAGCTGAAAGACGATTTCCAGGAATTTCAAGACGAAGTAAGCGGCCATTTTGGCGGCGACGACGCAGCCAATTCGGAAAACCCTCCAGAAATGGGCGAAATTATGAAACAGCTGATGAAGGACCCTACCAAAGTAATGAAAATCATGAAGAAAGTATCGGATAAGCTGAAGAATCATATGACTGGCGAGAACCAACGAGAATACATGAATGAAACCATGGATATTCTGAAACAGATGGGAGGTCGCGACGAATTCATGCGCATGTTCGAACAAATGAAACACTCAATGCCTGGAGGTGGCAAGAATATGAAGGTCGACCCAAATGCTCTGGCTCGTTTAGAGAAACAGATGAATATTCGTGACAGAATGCGCCGTAATTTGGAGAAGAAGAAGGAAGAGGGAAATGAGGAAAAAGATTCCTCTTCTTTGCTGAAAGTACGTGCAGATGGAACCCAAGTTTTCAAAATAGAGGGGCAAGAACAACCTAAGACATCGAAAGAAGATATCGAAAAACTTATAAAACAATTCGGTCTAGAGGAGGACAATACAAAGAAGACACCTGTTGTTGAAAAATCAAAGAAATCAAAGAAATCGAAGAAATGAAAAATGAATAAAGAATAAAGGAAAAAGAAAAAAAATGAAAAATCAATTGTTTTTTCATTTTTTACGATGATGTATCAATATTATTTGACCGTAGCATTTACCAGTTGAGTAGCATTATCAATAAATAAATCTTTATGTTCCTTATTAACACAAACATAACTTTGTCCAGGGAAATAACCTAAGTTATAAACACTAAGATAATAACCGTCCTTACATGATGTAGATGGGTCAGGAAACATGGAATTCGACAGTACATAACCTTCTTCATATTGTGTAGGTTGAGGTGTAACAATATTTTGCGAAAAAACAGTATTCATAAAATTGTCTAATGGAATCGGATTATATAAAGATTGCATAGGGTAATCAGAATTTTTACCTAACATAATATATCTCAAATCAAGGAAATATTTCATTCTAAATTTCATCATATTATAGTAATTATCTTGATTTGATGCATTCATAAAATAGGGTTGCGTTGCAATATCAGGAAACAATGAACTCGACATTGTATCGTTCAAACCAAACAGTTTTTCCTTTACAACATTTTGACAATCTGTAACAAATTGATTAATATTTGTTTGTGTTGTTTTAATGGGATATTTTGATGATGGAGTTATGAATGTAGCTGATGAAGATGAAGAGGATGGTACTGTTGATATCGTCTTCATATCTATCAACGCGCTTATATAAGTAGTCAAATTAGTACTTCCAAAGGAAGGAGAACTATAAAAGAAATATGGATGCGAAAATGTAGTAAAATCATCCATTGACTCTATGGCTGTATTGGTTGTATTCAAAACTAGCCCTATTAAGTCAGCTTTTGGTAAATACATACCATCTTGTAAAACAGGATCATAATGACTTTCTGGAGGAAGTCTAAGTCCAGCTGCTTTAGAACCTACAAATAAAGATTCAATATACTGATGAATTAAAATATTCATTTGGTTAAAGAATTCAAACTGTAATCTTGTAAATTGATAAATATTTGCACTATTATCGACGAAAATACTGTTAATTGTATTGCGGTTTTTCCAATATTGTTCTTGCTGGGTTTTATCATTTGTCTTATCGGGTTGTGATTCACCAAACACAGGATACATGATATCGATTACAGCATGTATAGGTTTTTTAATTACATTCATGTACTCGGTTGTCAAATAATTATCCATAGGTGCATAAGAAGCTAGATTATCCAATTCACTTTTAATATAATCAAGTAATCCATTATTTCCTGCATTTACGCTTATATTCGGATGTTGAGAAACAGGATTGTCCTTGATAACAGAGACAATATCAGCTACTATGATATTAGTAAGATTTTTCTTCAAATTATCTACATTTTTATCAGACAATTCCAATACTTGGTCATCAAACCCTTCTGTAGTAACATAAGACGAAAATTGAGAATACAATACAAGAAGAACCATGACCGAAATAAAAATAAGAAAATATAAAACAATCTTTTTCATAATAATAATAACACCGATAAAAAAGTATTGAATATTTCATTTTATAAAATGATTTATTGAGTTGAGTAACCTTTATTTTTTACATATATATCCGTTGTATTGAATGAATCATTCAACTTTGTATTAACTACATTTGTAAGATTATTTAAAATTTGACTCATTTTTCCTGTTTTTAAATCATTCATAATTGCACTTTGTATATCTCTTTTAAGATTACCATAATACTGTTGTACAGATGGGTAATCAATCGCGTGTAAATCATTACCATTACTTGCATTGTTAATTAAACTATTCAACCCAGAATTTGCTTGATTATTCATGCTTGGCAATAATTCGCTAAACTGAATAGATGTAATACTATTATTTATATTTTGCATAAGCTGATTATTAATTTTACCTTGATATTCCTTAGCTTGCTTTTCAACTGAGTTCAATGAACCACCAAACCCTTCTTTTACTACACGTAGCGAAAAAAATACGATTATAAAAATGACCAATGCAAAAATAAGAACCAATGTTGAAATATTTTTCATTTTATACATAGACATAAGATTTTGTTACTTATAAAATGTATTTTTCCAATTCTAACTCACTCGAACAATCCAAGAAATTTTCGTCCACTTCTGTAAAGCAAATCACACCATCATCATATTTTCCTATTTTTAAATTCGATTGACTCGTCTTCTTCTTCCTCCCCTTCGCCTGTTTTACTTCCTCTTCTTCCTCTTCTATATCTTCCTCTTCTTCCTCTTCCTCCTCGTCTTCTTCTACATCTTCCTCATCTTCATCCTCTTCCTCATCGTCATCCTCATCATTTTCATCATATTTTTCATATATGAGTTCAAATAGACTGTCCCACAACTTACTATTCAAATCGGAATCGCTACATACTAACACACAATTTCCATAAAAGCTGGCCTCTTCAAAGGGAGGCGGGAAACTATATGTATTTTTATTCTGAGCTCTACCGCTCTTTTTAGCATAAAGTGATACCAAATATTTAGTATCTTCATATTGAAGTTCCCAACCAAATTGCTCATTGAAGCCCTCGCTGGTTTTGAACCCAGCTTTTTTATACAATTCGTTGATTCCCTGTTGCGTATCCTTGATAGTTATTTCACTGACAGC
>Ga0209189_1001777_pt1 | contig 15747 bp, 16 predicted proteins | sample C_130820_EF_Meta_FD_187308 | JGI IMG/M metagenome (GOLD analysis project Ga0209189, IMG submission 187308) | Freshwater microbial communities from Lake Croche, Canada to study carbon cycling - C_130820_EF_MetaG (SPAdes) (version 3) | ecosystem: Environmental > Aquatic > Freshwater > Lake... | reverse complement strand
ATCCGCCGCATTAAAGATATTCGTCGTTGAGTTTTTGGTCAATTCGGGCTTGTGATACTGCGTTGCACCCCATTGAGTATCGTAAGTATCATTTGTGATGTTACGGATACGATCCATGCGATTTTTAATGTCCGCAAGAGTACGCCGCGCTTCGTCAGGTGACATGCTGTTGTTTAATGAAGCAATGCGGTCTTGAACGATAGGCCACTCTTTTTCCGTCATAGCGCCAATCGAACCACCTGACCGGAACAAAGTAAGTCCGGCTTCTTTAAGCGCAGCTTTAATGCTTTCAAGTTTTGTAGCTACGTCGCGAGCGCCGGGGGTTTTAGATGTAATAGTAGATCCATAGCCAAAATTCGCGTCAAAATCAGCCGCTTTTTTAGGGTCAAGAATTTTATCAATGTCTGAAAATGTACTATCGGTTGTTGCGTTAACCAATTGCACATTTTTAGAATCACCTGCATGGGCTTTGCTATTTTTGACATATAGACGACTGCCAGGAACATCTTCAATGTTGCCTTCCGACGTCATACGTTGACCGGGTTCAAGTTTAACATTTGCCGCCGCTAATTGTTTAGCATCCGCTGGACCGCCGGGGATAACTTCCATTGAAGTATTGTCAGGAGCCATACGATAGCCAGGAGGTATGGTAGCTTCTCTAGGTTGAGCGCTAGTTCCTAAAGATGATAATTCTTGATTAAATGTCGGGCTTTGTGGGTTACTGTCAATAATCGCAACGCGGCCACCAAGGTTAATTTCTTTAGGCACCGGCGCGTTAAATTTAGTAGCGTTCTGCTGACCTGTCTGGACCGTATTAGCTGTAGTGGCTTGAGTGCCAGCCAACGTAGCTGCCGATTGCAATTCTTTAGAATGCGCTTCTGCGGCTTTAGCAGCGCCTTGCGCGAACATAGCGCGGGCGGCGTCAAAACCTTGCGTTTGGATGGCTTCTTGCAGTTTGGCTTGCGATGTGTTGGCGTCGATACCCATGCGGTCGAACATGTCGCGTAACGGGCTTTTATCGCTGTGAATAGCGGCGTTGAGCGCCAACAATTCTTCAGGCGACGATACTCTGTCAGCTTCTGCTTGAGCCTGTTGAAGTGTTGAATTTTCCAAATTTAATTTATCAGCAGATATCTTAATGCCACCTTGTTCTGCCGTATTTTCCGCTTGCTTTTGCTTGGCTTGTTGCTCAAGAAAATTAGACAGCGTATTGGCTTCAGTGGTGCGGCCCTGCAACGCAAGCGCGTTCGTTGCGCGTTGAACGCTAGGCATGTACGGCCCTGCGGCTTCGCCGGGCAATCCAACAACGCTGTTGGACAATGCGTTTGTTACGGCAGCTTTAGACGCGGCGGTATTTGCTAATGCGTTGGCATGCGCTTGTTGAGCGATTAAAAATTTCTGACGTTCAATGTCGGCTTGTTCGTTCAATCGGTTAGAACGCGCCATCTCAAGATTAATTTTATACCGGTCGTCCATAGCATTACCGATACCGGCGGCAAAGTTAGGAATTTGTACGGGTTGGATGCTATAATCGACCATTAGTACCCCCTACCGTACATGCCTGACATTGCGTATTGACCAGGATAGTTTGTGCCGTATCCGCCGCCATATCCGCCGTAACGAGCCATGCCCGTCGAGTATTGACCAGCCGCGTTAGCGACGCCGCTTAGGGCATTATTCCAAGCGTTAGCCTGACCGATGTAGCCGGACGCTTGAGCGTTGCCGGAGCCTACTGCCAGATTGGCGGCGTTGTTGCCGTAGTTGGCTAATGTGTTCGAACCCAGACCGGCGTTACCCGCAGCGGCGTTGCCCATAACGCCTGACGCCGTTTGCGCTTGACCGGTCAAAGACTGAAGCGGGTTAAGCAGATTGGAGCGGTTGGTCTGGTAACGGTTAAAAGCGTTTTGGTATTCTTGGCTACCCATGTCTTGGCCGTAAGCCGTAGCGGCCTTGAGCGCCGCACCAGAGATAAGCCCGCCGCGAGCAGCGGCGTTTGCATCCAGTGCTTTAAGACCTTCGTTGAGACGGAATTGATAACCTGGGTCGGTCGTAAGATCAGATGGTGCAAAGTTACGGTTAGCGATGCCATAATCCGAAACACCGGTATTGCCGCTCAACCCTAATAAATCCATCAAACGATTTTGGCCTTTTAAGCCCGCCTGACGAAACGGCTCTTGCAATTCAATTTCTTTGTTGAACATTTCCTTTTGCAAGGCCAACTGTTCATCAGAGACTTGTTTTTGAATGCCTGTAGCTTTTTCAGACGCCGCAACTTGAGCGTTTGAGGCTTGTTGTGTGGCGTTAGCGGACATCACCCCACCGATAAGCGAAGCGCCTGCGCTAACGACAGCAGCGGTTAAGAAGAAAGCCATGTTAATTCCCTCTTGGCGTGAGCGATCTGCTGTCTGTTGGCAGATCCGCCTTGCAATTCGGCGGCGGTGGACTCGGTCAATTCTTCGACGAGTTTATCAAGATTTGTTTCAGTTGTCGCGTGGATATTTGTCCACACGGAATCTTCTAAGGCGTAAATGGCGCGTTTAGCGCCGGGGTAGGCAATAAGCGTAGCAGGGGCGACCAGTTCGACAGGGCCATCATCCGTTGCGACGCGAACACGGCCTTTGGACAGTATACACATATGCTTCGTTTTGTGAACTGCCCCCGTCAAAATTGACCCCGCCGGCATAAACATCTCGCGGGCATAGATGCCGTCAGCGAAGTGATGCTTCAGAGGCAGCTCAACCGGCGGCAAATTCTGAAGGATTGCCTCTAGCTCTTCGACCTTTTCTCTCATACTTCAGGCCATACCATATTCGTGACCGCCGTCACAAGAGCCGGTACGTCGATCGCAGCCGTAATGGCGACTTTGATCGTCGCCGCAGCGGTCCGAACGGCGGCGCGGTAGGTTAGTGTTGCTTCTGGAACATCGACCGCCGTCTCAGCCTTGCGGACAATCATCCAGTCGGTTTGAACCAAAAGCGAATAGGCAATCTGGTCCACTTGTTTGGTCCATTGTGTTTTAAGACCATCCAGATTTTTTGGGTTGTCGACGCCCCAGTAGAACCGGTCGTCGTAATAAGCTGGCTCAGGCGCGTCGGTGATGCCTAACGCAGCCTTCTCTTCCGGCGTGGATAGCCGCAGCCAGTTGGCAGGGTACTGGATGTCATCATGCGTGAATGGAACGTCCAGTTGAAGGGGTTGACCATTAAGTAAAAACATTATCTTGCCCTCGACGAGTTGAATGGATTTTCAGCAAAAGCTGCGTAAATAATTGTGTTGCCAGAACCGTTTATGGATGATGATGTATTTCTGATAGACATACCATTGGACAACGCATCTATTTGCCAAGTTTGAGAACTTGATTCCGCAGCAGAACTTTCTGCTTGTAATGAATACGGTACAAATTGATTGTATGTATCTCTTGACGTATCCATCATGGCCCAAGGCGTTCCCGCAGCACTAACATTTTTAAACATGATAAACCGTGGACGGAAACCCAAATAAACAAATGGCCCCGGATTTACTCCTGTCCCAGCGTAACTTCCAAATGCACTGTAGCCAGCTACTGCGGCGAAGCAGTAGGCGACGTAAGTTTCCGTATTAGCGTTGACGTTTCCGTCAGTTCCAAGAGAAACAACAGAAGATGTCGGAGATGTGTTATTCCAATTTGTAGACGCGGTACTTGTCGCACCAGTGGTGTTAAGAAATACAGCGCCCGTATTGCCAATACTTATGTGATAAACTTGCCAATTTCTAACACCAGAACGGCTTTTAATAATAACCATAGATGGCGCAACGCCTAGCCCATGCCCAATAGTAGCCCCCGCCGTTCCATTACCCGTATAAGTCACCACAGAAAACCCTGCGGTCGTGTTAGCCGACACGGTGGATGTGATGCTGCCATTGGTGTTGGACACGCCTGACGAACCACCTGCTTTCCATTGCCATGCAACGTAAGTAGCAGCATTGGTATTTGTGATAGCTGCGTCAGCGTTTAAACTAAGCCCAGTACTTGCAAAAGATGTAATGCCACCGTTGGTAGATTCAGCGGCAGTTGAGTCAGAAATAAGGCGAGGGTAAGAACTGTTTGCTCCTATCCCACGCAGTACGTCTGATAATGAATTGCTTGTTGCTGCCGATCTGGATTTTAACCATGCAAAATCCGGCTGGAACGTAGTGCCGATAGTTGTATTGGTCCCATTGTTGATCGTTAACGTAGAACCATTACCCGTATACAACGTAGCCGCCATATACTGCGCCCCGTTTGCAATCGTAGGCGTAGGCAGGTTGTAGGTGTTCAGTGCATTGAAGCCCGTTGGCGGGGTGTAGGTGAATGGGCGTTGGCCAAAGTTGGCGTAATAAGTTGAAGTTCCTCCAGAAGAATCAGAAGAACAATTAAAATATTGCGTTGTTGTTAAATTTGATACAGTAAGAGTACCTTGGCTTACATTGTTTTTGTAAAATGTCACAACACCAGTGGATGAGTTATATGTAACACCAATAATATCTCCAGTAGTATAACTGGCAAAACTTGTACCCGCCGTTCCGTTTACGTTGGTAGTGCCATCCGACCGGTATTGCGCCCTTAAAACCCATGCAGTTGCACTACTTGAAACACCAATAGTCCAATAAGTTCCAGTTTTTGAACCAACGGTAATTTCGCAATACCAATTTCCAGTTGTTGTTACGGAAATTGTAGAAAGAGCAGACTTTTGATCAGTTGTAGGAGAGACCCAAGTTAAATTGCCATCTTGGTATGTTCCTCCTGATACGTTTAATGGATTCAAAACCGCATAATTAGCCACTGTAGCAGACGACACCGTGCAGCTATCCGTCATGCTGTCGTAGGTCGTACCCGCCGTCAGTGAGATATTGTTGACGGTCCAAGTGTTGCCGTTGCCTGAGCTGTCATTGCCAAGCGTAGCTGTGCTGGTTGTATTGCCGAAGGTCAGATAGAACCCGTTCGTGCCGTACGAACCAGTGTACTTAGCAGGTTGCCAGACGCCGTTGGTGTCGTATGCACCGAAGCTGGATGGGGTTAGGGCTTGGCCGTCAATGAAGTTTACTTCGGCAAGGTATCCGTCAAAGTAATTGGACGCGCCGCCATAACGGCCAATATCATGAGGAACAGTGCCATTGATGGTATTAGTTTGACTTAAAGTTGGATATGTAGAAATAGAAAAAGATGTTATTTGAACACCGTTTACATATACTGATGCACGATTTGAAGCCGTTGCTTGGGCTGAGTCATAAACCGCTACAACATGATACCAAGCTGATGGATCGCGATAAACCGCTGTTGATTTTAAACTCATCGTAATGCTTGATGAAGTTTGATTAAACCAAGTTAACGTATCATCGTTATGTAATTGCAAAATACCGTAGTTAGCGCCAGCGCCGGAATAAGCATCAAATAAAGCGCCATATGCCGTTAATACGCCGCGCTTAAACCATAACGAAATAGTAAATTTGGTTTGGTTTCCTGTAACACTCGGCGTCCTACTTAAATACGCACTTGCAGACGAACGAAAGCGCAGCGATTTGCTGACGCTGTATGAGCCAGACGTTTTTAGTTGAAGTGGATTGATCTCGACGGGTAAAGCCATTCAGATCACGCTATGTTAAGAAGAGATTGAACCGTAATGCTGGTGCTTGTACGAACCGTGTACACTAAAGCATCAACCGCACTAGCCGTAGTCGTGAGCGTTGGAGCCGTTCCACCGGGAAATTTCCAGTAGGATGAGTAAGCAAGTGTACGGGAACCAGTAGCATCTTGCGTCACATAAATAATGCCCGATTGGCCTGCCGTAAGGCCGGTTGGGTTGCCAAGGGTGCGGTTGCCACCAAGCGTGACCGAGAAGTTATTGCCACCCGTAACAGACATATCGACGGCAATTGTGGCCGCGTCAGTCAAGGCTATAATTGACATATACGCATTATGTGTCGCTGACACAGTACCCGTAGCCGCGACGTTTGCTGCCCCGACTGTACCCGTAAAAGTAGGTGAAGCAGATAAAACTGTTGAACCTGTACCAGTCGAAGTGGTGGTACCTGTACCGCCGTTTGCAACAGGTAACGTACCCGTTACGCCCGTTGTAAGTGGAAGACCTGTTAAATTGGTAGCAACACCGCTAGCTGGAGTGCCGAGCGCAGGGGTCGTCAACGTAGGTGATGTAAGCGTTTTATTGGTAAGCGTTTGAGTAGCCGCCAAAGTAACGACCGTATCCGTAACCGCCGGAAACGTAATGGTATTAGCACCTGCAACAGCGGGCGCTACAAGGTCAATGTAACCGGACGTAGAACCCGTTAACCGAAGCGATGTGGTAACCGACGATGAGATACCGTTGATATTATCCCAAGCCGCTATTTGAGTGCCTGTCGAATCTTTTAGCACCAATTTATAATTGACGCCTGTGGTAAGCCAGACTTCGCCAGCTACGCGACCAGCCGAATCCAACACAATCGGATTTGAATTGGCCGTACCGCCTGTATTGTCCGTATATGTTGTCTGGGATGTGGTGGTGCCTGCGGCGTAGGTGTACAGCAACCCGCCTGTTAGAACAGCGCCGGTATTGGTAAAAAATTGCCAGCCTGCACCAGCAAGGGGGGAAAGAAGAACTGCCATGACCGCACCTTACAGTGATTTTCAGATTTAGACAATCTGATACGTTACGGAGAAAGTATAGGTTGTAGCGACAATGCTAGATGCCACAAATTGGAATGTGAATGTTTTATTGGTGGCATCCGCAACAATACCACCTTGCGATGTCCCACCTGCTGTCGTGGTGGCAAGCGTGCCGCCAGCTTGACCTACAGATGCAAAGTTACTGGCAATCGGTAACGACATTCGAAGCACTGTGTTACCTATAGCCGTAGCCGTAATTGACACCGATCCGCTGACTGTAACCGCTGTAAGTACCCGCATATATTGGCAAACAACCGCTGTGCTGGAAGTTATGTTGGTCACGTTGGTCAATGTCGGTGTATAAGTGCCTGAAGTTAATTGACTTGCGTCAAGCGTAACGCCCGCAGGCAAAGCGCCTGTCGTAACCTGAGTAGCAGGTAAGGTGACGCCTGAAGGCAAAGCGCCTGAGTTAATTTGCGTGGTGGCTATGGCAATTGAGACGTTAGCCGCTGCTGTAAGCTGGCCTCTAGCATTGACCGTGTACGTCGGAACAGCGGTTGCAGATCCGTAGCTTGCCGCTGTAACCGTGGTGCTGGCTATAGCAGGCGTAATAGTGCCTGGGCCATTGGTAATGGTAAGCCCTGCACCTGCCGTTAATGTATTAAGTGAATAGTTGGTGTTATTGCCAATTAAAAGCTGACCATTAGTAGGCAATGTGGCAAGGCCCGTACCACCTGCGTTAATAGGCGTTACCCCTGTGCCGCCACCAACAAGCACGTTAACATTGTTAAAATACCGAAACCAGTCACGCGACATTAAGCCTGTGGTAGGATCTACCACATTAACACGAGGCGCAGGAATCTGGGTAATATTACTAACCATTAGTCGGACTCAAGATTAAATTTGCGCCCATAATTGTAACTTTAACCGGATCTGTACCTGACACTTCATACACACGGTCGCGGAGCTTGTTGGTCATGCCAAGCCGACGCCAAAAGGTACGAGTGCCATAAGTGCCTATTGCACCCATAGATGCCCAATGTTCGTTGGACCATGTGTGACCGCCGTCATCAGACCAGCGGAGCATAACTTGAGGATCACTGCCCTGCCCGCTGTTTAAACCAACGCCTGTTTCGCAATCAAGCTGAAGGCTATGCTGGGCTGTGCGTTTCATGTCATTGCCGTTTACTGGCAAAGCCCGCCAAGACCGAAGCCATTTTTGAATGTTGTCGTCATCAGCATACACAGACAAATCATACGCATAAATGCGTCCGTCTTTATAATCACCAAGGATAATTTGGTTATTATAGTTCATTTGGCAATTAGGACGCTGACGGGTAAACGACCCATTATCCCACCCAGCCCGCTCATGCCAGTTGTCGGTTGAAACGTCGTATACCCATGTTGCTTGGGCGGTTGGGAACGTCAATACATAGAAAGCATGGCCTTCCTGTTGGTATGTGTATCCAATTGCGTCTGTTACCGTGCTGTAATTTTGGATAGCATACTCAACTGCATGGGTCGAAATACGAGCGCCGGTGTAACCATTAGTACGGTAGACAATACCGCGACCACGGGCATCAGCCCCTAGCCAGAATACACCGTTGTCAAGTTTGGCGATGGAATAGACCGCAGCAAGGCCAATTTCATTGTACGCACCCTGAATACGCGCTAAGGGAAACGTGGCTGTACCGGCATCGTACCAGACTTCGACCGAGTTAGATCCAAACAGCCATGCTTCGCGGTGGTCTACAATAAGGGCGAGCAGTTTGTCTGGTGAACCTTCGGCACTGGCAAACCCAAGCGGATCAATGGACTGACCGTCGTAAAGAGATGTTACCCACACAGTTTGCGAATTGGGCTGGTTAAATACGAAATAACCATCAAGAAAGCCTACCGTTACCGCGCCTGCAAAGTCAGAATCGGTAATTTGAGCAAACGCCAACGTGTTCATGTTGTAGATATAGCCATTAGGATTAGTGGCTATAAAGATCTGGTTACCGTTGTCGGCTATAGATACTGGACCAGTACCGGCCACCGTCCCACGAAGTACAGCGTTGTAGCTGCTATCAATCTGATAAAATTCACTGCCAGATACGACATAGGCATAGGTGCCATTAGGCTCAGGAGCCCACAACCCACGGATTGGGCCTGTGCCTATGGTCGCGAGTTTACGCAAACCAGGAGCGCGGTTCAAAAATCCTAATGTTTTACCAGTTTGAATTGTAGCTTCTGGAAACAAATTGACCATGCGGTTGTCCGAAGCATTGACGCTTCGGGCAACGTAGCTTTGGCCGAGGATAGGCGTTTGCATTAGAAATTGCCCGCAAAGATGTTAAACCGCTGGCGGGTGCCAACAATCGAGTATGGAATCGACATGATGTCATCAGGGTTGTTGATGCGCTTGAGATTGCGCTTGGATGTCATGGCAATCCGTTGAACCGTAGGTGGTGGCTCGACGCCAAACTCAGCCGCGATTTCACATGCAAGATTGTATTTAAAACACCGCAGATAGCCTGGCGGGAACGCCAAAGTTGTAGATAATGACGTTGCTGTATCTAACGGATCAACCGAAATAAAGTGCCATTCCAACACTTTAGTAGGCACAGGGTAGATGTGCATATCAATATCAGGGTAATTTGTGTTGATCCACATTACCTGTGGATAAGTGCTAGTAACCGTTTTGACCGCTATGCCGTCGTACTGCTGTTGATTGATCAGCATGATGCCGAACGAGATGCCATTGGCAGGGTCAACGAAATAAGTGGCGTCGTCCATAAGAATAGGACGGTTGCCGACAAAGTCACCGGATGGGCCTAATGTCTGGCTAATACGTCCTGGAAGCCAAGAGAATACTTGTTCTTGGGTAGTGAAGATGGAGAGCCGCTCGGTGTTCCAAGAGTCAAGCATTTGATTAAGCGCCGCAAGGGCATCTTGAGATGTTGCGGCAGAAGGAACTTCAGATTCGGCCAACTGACCGATCAAGCGAAGGGCTGCATTGATTTGATCGCCAGCGGTCGTAGCCATGTAAACTCCTTATGCGGCTTCTTGACGCCGCCTACGACGAAGCTCGTTACTTGGAGCTTCTTCTTCCTTTACCTCACGGTTGTCAGGATCAAACTCTACCCAACCGTTTTCCTTGTCCGCCTCTACTTCAGCATCCAAAGTAGCTACTTTTGTACCATGAACCGGATGTCTTAGATAGGTGTTCAAATTACTCTCCCATGATGAAGGGCGGGGCCGAAACCCCGCCCGTTTTTATTAGCAAACGCGGTAAAGCGTCCAAGTACCCGTGCCTGTACGACGGCAAATGAACTGAGCCGATGTACCAACTGCAATGGTAACCGAACCAGTGCTAGCCAACGTACCCCAGCCCGTGTTCGTAACCATCGTAATAGCGCCCGAAGACGTACCAATGTTGATGATTGTGAACGCGAGGGTGCTGTTAACCTTAGCGTTAGGAAGTGCAGTGTCGAGATCCGTGCCAAGCGGAAGCGTATAGGATGCTGCCGAAGTGCCAGGATTTGCAACCATCAACTGCGTAAGAAGCTGTGCAGTTGTAAGAGTTGCAGTTGCGGTAGGGGTTGCTACGTCGCCCTGATCAGACAAGAAGGCTTCGTTTACGTTGCCATCACCAATCTGATAGCCGCCACCAGAAACAGGAAGTGCCATGATATTTAACTCCTAGAGAGAAAGGGAAAGAACCCCCGCATTGCTGCGGGGGTTAAATTATTAGCCCCAGATACGAGCAGCCATTGGTGCGCGGATCGTGCTGTAGCCATAAAGAACGTCAATACGGCAAGGCATACGGTCGTTATTGATGTCATACTGACGGACAATACGAAGCGAAATGCCGTTGTGAACCTGACGCGAGGCCATATCGACGCCCTGTGGCAGAAGAAGATCTGCTGTAGCGAACGTGATGGCGTCCTTTTGGTACACAAGGTTCTGTGGGTATACGGTTGAAGCCGCACCAAGAACCGTAACCGCCGCGTTGTCTGCTGGGAACGAGTCCACAGTAGCAAGCGCGTTGCTGGACGTATAGATGGCAGGCGAGATAGCAAGGCTTGTCCATGCGCCCGAAGATGCCGTGTTAGCGGCGGTTACAACGAACTGTTGCAAGCTGCCGGTTGACTGACGGGTCTGTGGGTTGACTGCGTAGACGTTAGCAATCGTAAACACGTCGCCAACAGCAAACGTAGCCGAGCCTGTACCACCATCGACGTTGATGGTTGTAGCACCCTGCGTTGTTACTGCACCGTTAACAAGGATCGTGTCCGAAGCCGAACGCGAACCGGTCGTGTGCTGAACAATCGACTGCGACATGCTGATTTCGTCGTAGCCAAGAACACCAGAGCCCATAAGGCCGTTCTTGAATTGACGGGAAATCGTATCGCCTGGGTTGAACAAGCCTTTCATGCCTTCGACAAGACCAGCGTTAGCTGCTGGGTTGACGGTAGCATAACGGTTGCCCATTGGAGCAGCATATTCGTTCAGCTTCTGCTGGGCCTGAAGAAGGACCAAAGAAGTCGAAGGCGTCGTGCCTGGCGTTCCAACCGACGAGTAAATGCCTTTGTAAGCATTTGCGACGTCGTTATCAACCGAAGCAGCAAGCTGCGAGATACGAGGCTTGAGAACACGTTCAGCAAAATCGTCCAACTGCATCGTCAATTCTGCCGATGTGAAGTTGACGCCAATGTGCTTCTGGCTCGACACGGTGAGCGTGGTGTACTGCTCGTTGTCGTCCTGAACCTGAAGTGCTGCACCGTCCGTGACAAGCGCACGATCTGGCAAACGGATACGGAGGGTTGAACCGATCTTAGCACCTTCGACAGCGAAGCTGTCGTCGTACTGACGGTTCACATTGCGGGTGATTACCAGGTTGTTCTCAAGAATTTCGAGAGCCTTGCGGGTAATCATATCAATAGTCAGTAATGAGTTTGACATGATGTTGTCCTTTTAGGGATTAGCGGAATTTGTTAGATGCTTCCATCTTCTTTATCTGTCTGGCACGGTCAGCGGCAATCCATTCGGACGTTGACATAGATTTTACAGACCGAGGGTCCGTAGTATCATATGATGGCGATCCACTGCTTTTGGCCGATACAGGAGATATAGGCGATGGTGCGGTAGAAGATCTTTTTACTGGTGGATTATCAGCCAATTTGGCTTCAACCTTACCAATTTCTTTTGCTTGCAAAAATGGAGCAAGGCGGGAGATCCGTTCAGCTTCTTTTGGGTTCGCCCCTAGATAATAGGCCAATTCTGGTCCAATATCAGATGCTTGAATGGTCTGCGCCATCACGGTCGTAATTGGAAGCGCGGGGTTATATGCGACTTGTTCAAAGTCATCATACTTGGTCCGAGCATCTTCTTCACGCTCATGGTAGGCGTCGAGAGTTTCCCTTTGCTGCCTTTCCATCTCACGCCGTTGAAGCAATTCTTCAGCCTTGCGCTCCGCCAATGCGTCGGCGTAAGCCTCAGTGTTGTTAAACTGCTCTGGCTTGGGTGGATCGACTAAAGGTGCCGGTGCTGATCTTAGCGCCGATTCTCTTTCCCACTTACGCTGTTCTCTTGCGAGACGTTTAGAAATAGCTGCGTCTAAGTCTTCTTGTGTGAAAGTCTTAGGTGCTGCTTCCGGCTGGGTAACTTCAGGTTCCGGTGCCGCCGTGGCTACTGGTTCCGACGCGGGTAGTTCCGCTAACACTTCATCAGTCATTTTTGATCCTTTAAGATCCCTGGCAAGCCGCGCCAGTGCGGTTTGTTATTCGTAAATAACGGTGGCCGTTACGGTCCCGCCAAGAACGATATATAGTCCTTTGTTCAGGTATATACCATCGAACGAATTAAAAGGATAGTTGGTAGACGAAGTAGGCGTAAAGACGCCAACGACGGTCGTCGTGGTGCCTTTTGCGTCCGAGTCGTACACCGTAATAGTAGGGGTGCTGCTGGCGGCACTTACGAAAATGCCTTTTAATTTGCCTGCGCCGACTTTTATTTGCGAAGTTGCTGAAATATAGGAGTAATTTGACATTGGAGCCTCACGATAAGAATTTCAATTTATAAAGCGTGGTAAGGTAAAGCTCGACAATGTTGTCGATCAATTGCTGAAGCGACGTATCTTTGCGGTCTACCACATCATACCGAGCCGCTTCAATTTCGTCCAATTGGTTTTGGAGGAAATCAGTTACATTGGCCGTTTTGTTGTGCGATTGAAGCGAAATGCCACCAATCAACCCATGACGGCCTTGATATGCTTCGGCAAACGCATCCGCAGCATCTACAATACCCTCGTAGAACTTCTGAAGGGCTTTATGCTTGGCGTAGCTGCGCGTGTTCAGATGAACCGAATGGGTCACATCGCGGGCTAAAAACAACATTCCCATAAAATCAGACGCTTTCATTGCGGTGGCATCCCTTGTGGTGGTGGCGGTGCACCCTGTGGAGGCATCCCCTGTGGAGGCATTGGAGCGCCCTGTTGCATCTCACCCATGTCTTCGCCGGGCAACTGCTGGCCTGGCATGTCAGCCACCAGATCACCGCTTGTGATCATACCGTGGACGGTGCCAAGCACAATGTCTTGGATCTGTTCAGGTGACATGGACGCTTGAACCGCTGCAATACGCTTGGTTTCAGCATCGTAAGCCTTAATCTGAGCTTCAAATTCTTTAACTTCCAACGTCTGCGCTTCCATCGACTGGCTGACGTTTTGAAGCATTTTGTGCATATGGTCCATTTCCTGGCCCATTGCCTGAATTTGCTGTTCGGCCGCCTGAAGTGCTGGTGGCTTGTCGTCTTCGGCCATCAATTTAGGATCAATGGTTTTGGCAAGACGGGCTGACATCTCATCAGCACCCGGCCAATCCATGTGCTTGACAAACAAATCACCAGCCACTGCCCAAAGCTGCGGGTTGGCTTGCAGAAGCTGCGACATACCGTCGAGAGCTTCTTGGCGCTTGGTCATATAGCTTGGGCCGGTCGTAACCACAACGTCGTACTTACCGACGGCTGGGTTGTAGATCTTTTCAATTTCAATGTTGTTCTGGTCGCGGATCGATTTTACAGCTTGCGGCTGCGTTGGGTCAATCTTCACCATGCTTGTTTCGCCATCCATGTTAATAATGCGGGCGATACGTTGCGTGTCGTAAATCTTAGGGATCAAATCAACAATCTGACGGGTCATGTAGCGAATAGCACGAGCCAGATTGTCCACATAGTGGTACGTTCCGGTGTCACCTTGCTTTTCACGGGCCAAAATAGCCCGTCCAGACCGCTCATTTGACGTCGCACCAAGGCTGCTGTCGTACTGTCCAGTGGTCGATTTAATGTCGTCAGAAGCGCCCATTTTAGCTTGAATTAGGCCAGTTTGAGCCATTGGAGGCATAGAACGCTGTGGAAGTGGCAATACACCACCCTGACCGTCTGTAACGTCAGGATTGACCTCCAAATACGGCCAATTATTGGTGTTTGCGGTTTTCCATTGCTGCTCATACCCTTCAAATTGACCGCCGTAGCCAATAAATGGCGCTTTTGGGGCCAATGCAAGCATTTCAGTTTCCTGAGATACCCAATAATTGTACATACGTTGGGCATCTTTAGCGTTTCTGACGATGCCAGACACAAATATACGGCCATCGACCTGAAATTCGTTGCCTACAACGCGAATAACTGGAATATCCTTACCGGCCCAGTCGCTTTCTTCAAGCACTTCATAGCCGTTGGTCTTCATCCACTTGATTGTACGGACTTGAACATCACGGGAACGAATAGGCTTCACGCCCATCGCCTTCATGTGCTTGTCTTCAGGGCTATTGGCTTCAAAAGCCTGATTGCCGGGGTACAAATTCAATTTGCCGGGCGTATAGACTGCGTAAAAATACTCAGCAATACGGACCACATCCTCGTTGATCCAGTTGGTCAGCGAATCATCGCCGACGCCCTGCACCTGAATGGACGACATAGGCATGGCATCAGGAAACTGACGTTCGTATTCGTCTTTGGTCAGATCTTCTGTAATAAAGCAATACTCAGCATCCGCACCGCATGGGTCTTGGATGGTGGGGTCCATGTACACGCTGAACGAGTTACGGACACGCTTGATACGGATGTCTTGTTCGAACGTCTTGTCGTCGCAATATTCGGTAACAAGACGGAGGTAGCCTTCGCCGTAGGTTACTTGGTTCTCAGACGCCGTGTCATAGGCCACATCTGCGTCGGATGCGTACTCAATATGCTTGACCATGCCGTCGAAGATTTCCGCGACCTTGGGGTCGGCACGGTCATCAGCGGGGATGACTTTGCCAGACGGACGGTTCTGCCGTTGGTCGTTGGTAACTTGGCGTACATGCTGCGGTAGTTTGTTAATTGTGAGGCAAGGGCGGGCATTAATCGTCTGCCCTTGCACAGATCCACGGGTTGCCAACACGTCAGCCGGCCATTGCCACTGATTGTCAGGTGACCCTGCAAAAAACCTCAGATCATCCAGTTCGTCTTCGCGGCTTTCCGAGTACGCGCTAATCGCCATGTTAAGGCGAAAACGCATTGTACTCATAATGTCGGACTCTTTCGATCCGCCATTTGCTACTCTGCCAGCCGTTCCAACGCCTGAATAATCGGTCATTTCTTCAACATCTTGTTAGCTTTGGCGTCAATCTTGGCTTTAGCTGAAGGGCTGAGTTTGCCAGCCTTCACCATCTGCGTTGCGCGAGCCTTAGCGTTTGCTGCGTGGGCTTTATCCGGCATAGGATACTTGCGTTCCTTAGGCATGCCGAACTCAGACTTGGCGAGCTTGTTAACAGTCTTCGCCTTGAGGACCGCCATGTTAGCAGACCTTCTTGCCGAGCTTGCCCATATCTACCTTGATTGGGTTTGTTGGCTTGTCACGTTTGTGGCTTGCGCTAGACGATGCTTTCTTAACCATTGGCTTTTTCATTTTGCTTTCCTTTTCACCGAATAGGCGATAGCCACCGCCTGTTTGACGGGCTTGCCCGCTTTAACTTCAGCCTTGATATTTTCTTTAAACGCCTTAGCGCTCTTGGACTTTTTCAACGGCATTATTTCTTCCTTGTCTTGGCAGACTCACGAAACGCCTTGGCGGTGGGTGCGCCTTTAGTTCCTGGCTTACG
>Ga0209189_1001776_pt1 | contig 15748 bp, 17 predicted proteins | sample C_130820_EF_Meta_FD_187308 | JGI IMG/M metagenome (GOLD analysis project Ga0209189, IMG submission 187308) | Freshwater microbial communities from Lake Croche, Canada to study carbon cycling - C_130820_EF_MetaG (SPAdes) (version 3) | ecosystem: Environmental > Aquatic > Freshwater > Lake... | reverse complement strand
TTTCTCAATCCGTGGAGAATTTTCTCATGGTACATCAACTGGTTTATCTTGGAGAGCTGCTAATAACTATGGTAACAATTCTGCTTGGGTAAAGAATGGTTACCAAGCAAACACGGTTAGTGCTGCTGGAGTAAGAACTGCTGCTAAAGATCAAGTTTTTTACAATTACAAAGCTTCTGTAAATAATTTAAGCGTTGAAGGTGTATTGAACGTATCTAACATCAACTTCCACAATGCAAAAACAAAAGTTAGCTTGTATGGTTTTGCAGGACTAGGTTTGGGTTGGTATGGTACTAAAATTAACGCATTGAATGCTAGTGGTGTAAAATACAACACCTCCGCTACTTCTGGTTTCAATGCTATACCAACAGGTACTTATGCTACAAGAAGAGCCACAATAACTGCATTGAAAAACTTGTTGGATAATACTTACGAAACTGATGCTGAAACCAACAATGGCATGAAATTGTTTGGCAAATCAGCAAAGTTGACTTCTACTTTAGGATTCGGTGTGGCTGTAAGATTGTCTAAGCGTTTAAATATTGCTTTAGAAGACAGAATTATCTTGTTCAGAGACGATTTGTTGGATGGTCAACAATGGGCTGAGCAAGCATTCGGTAATGCAACTTATACAAGAAATTACGATTACTACAATTTCTTGTCTTTGGGTTTAAATATCAATATATTTTAATTTCTAAAAATAGATAAAAATGAAATTCATTAAAATAACATTAGTTTTCTTCATTGCATTGGTATTGGTACAGTCAAATGCCCAAGCACAGAAGAACGGTAAAAAGTCTGTAGAACCTCTTTATTGGGAAAATCCTTTAAACTTCATATATAGTGAAGTTAACGCTCCTAAAAGAATGAAATTACCAAAGCCAGTATTGGCTGATGCTGATGGTGATGGCATTACTGATCAATTTGATAATGAGCCTAATACTCCAGCAGGATCTCCAGTTGATGTTCATGGTGTTAGCCGTGATTCTGATGGTGATGGTGTTCCTGACTTCAAAGACAAGCAATTGATAACTCCAACTGAGTGCCAGCCTGTAAATGCTGACGGAGTTGGAAAATGCCCTGAGCCTGAATGTTGCAAAAACATTGTAGTTATTCCACCAGTTGTTTGTGCAATTTCTGATTTACCAAGTGTTAGTTTCAAAGCAAGTGCTGTTACCTTAAGCAAAGATGCTCAAGTTGTTTTGAATGGTGTTGCTGACAAAATGAAGAATAATCCTAACTGTAAAGTAGTTGTTACAGGATACGGGTTGCCTTCAAAATCTAGCCAACAATTAAGTTGGGATAGAGTAAATGCCGTTATTAAGTATTTACACGAAAATCAAAGTATTGGTTTAGAAAGATTCATCTTCCGTTATGGACAGAATGAAGGTGAACCTAATACCGTTGATTTAAAAGGTACTTTAAGCAGCGAAGAAGGAATGAACAATGTTCCTGCTCCTCATCCAAACTTACGTAAAAAGTAATTGGTTTTAAGTGCAATAAAATACTAAACCCTCCAACTGGAGGGTTTAGTATTTTATTAACTATTGAATTTTATAAACAATTATTAAATTAAAGCGAAAAATAGTATTTTTGCTAACTTTTATGAATAGTAAGAATATTATACTGCTAATAGCAGCAATGGTTTTTTTGGTTTCCTGCTCAAAATTCAGCAAGGTTTTGAAGAGTAAGGATTATGAATATAAATTGCAAATGGCTAATTCTTATTACGGTAAGAATAAACTTCGCCAAGCACAAATGCTTTATGAAGAGCTTTTTCCAATTTTTAAAGGAACGCCTGATTTCGAAACTTTGTATTTTAATTATGCAAATTGTGCTTACAAACAAAGAGATTACGTAAATGCTGAAAATCTTTTTAAAGGTTTCCAAGAAATGTTCCCCAACAGTAGTAAATCTGAAGAAGTGCAGTTTTTAGAAGCTTATACTTATTTCAAACAATCTCCTAAACCTGAATTGGAACAATCCAATACAAATAAGGCAATCGGAATGATGCAGACTTTTATTAATACACATATAGGATCTGCTAAAAATAAAGAGGCACAAGATATTATTGATAAACTTGTTCGTAAATTAGAACAAAAAGAATTAAAATCTGCTGAATTATATTTCAACTTAGGCCAGTACAAAGCAGCAGCTATTGCTTTTACCTCTCTCATTAACAATTATCCTGATTCTCCTACTAGTGATTCTTATAAATTGATGATTATAAAATCTTACTTCAATTACGCTAATATGAGTGTAGATGAAAAAAAAGCTGAACGTTTTAATAAAGTTATTAATGAAGTTCATGATTTTCAAGATAGATTCCCAGAAAGCAAACTACTAAAAGAAGCTGAACAATTTCTAACAATATCTCTTAACAATATAAAATCATAATATATGAGCAAAATACGTAAACAAGTTGGTGTTAGCATTCCAAATACCATTGAAACTAAAGATGTTTCTAAGATCAAAGCAAAAACTGGAAATGCTTATGAATCAATTTCCATAATATCTAAAAGAGCAAATCAAATAAATATTATGATGAAAGAAGAATTGCATAATAAGTTAGAAGAATTTGCAAGCCATACTGATAGTTTAGAAGAAATTCATGAAAATAAAGAACAAATTGAAATTTCTAAAGCTTACGAAAAAATGCCTAATCCAGCTCTTTTGGCTATCCAAGAGTTTATGGACGATAAAATTTATTTCAAAAAGAATGAAACCGATTTGTTTAGTTAATTGCTCAACATAATTTTAAAAAAGCGACAATTAAATTTTTGTCGCTTTTTTTGTGAAGTTTTCTTTATAATTCTTCTATATGCTGCATCAAAAAAAAATATTGGTTGGAATAACAGGTAGTATTGCAGCTTATAAAACTGCATCTTTAGTGAGATTGCTTGTTAAGCAAGGTGCAGAGGTAAAAGTTGTTATGACAAAAGCTGCTACTGATTTTATTTCTCCTCTTACACTTTCAACTTTATCTAAACAACAAGTATTAACTGGTTTGTTTACAAATAATGAGTGGGAAAATCACGTTCATTTAGGCAGATGGGCTGATGTTATGGTAATTGCACCTCTAAGTGCAAATACCCTATCTAAAATGGCTTCTGGAGCTTGTGACAATATATTGTTGGCAATATATTTGTCTGCTACTTGCCCTATAATTGTTGCTCCTGCAATGGATGAAGATATGTGGATCCACCCCTCGGTTCAAAAAAATATTAAAACCTTAAAAAGTTTTGGCAATCAAATTTTACCTGTAAACAAAGGCGAACTTGCGAGCGGACTAATTGGTGAAGGGCGAATGTCTGAACCTGAAGAAATTGTTAACTATTTAAATGGTTATTTCTCTGATAATCAAGATTTAAAAGGCAAGAAGGTTCTTGTTTCGGCAGGTCCAACTTATGAACCAATAGATCCGGTTCGCTTTATAGGAAATAGATCTTCTGGGAAAATGGGGGTAGCTATTGCAAGAGAATGTTACAAAAGAGGGGCAGAAGTTGTTTTAATTCTAGGTCCAGTTACCAATGATTTTGATACTAGCGGAATTAAATTACTTAAAGTGGAAACTGCAAATGAAATGTTTGAAGCGTGCAAATCAGTTTTCCAAACTGTTGATATTGCCATAATGGCTGCAGCTGTTGCAGATTATTCTCCTTCTGTTATTCAAAACCAAAAGATAAAGAAACATAACAATGAAATCTCTTTAGAACTTGTAAAAACACCAGACATTTTGCATCATTTAGGAAGTATAAAAAGAAATTCTCAGATTTTAGTAGGTTTTGCATTAGAAACACAAAATGGGCATACTTATGCTATTGAAAAATTAAAATCAAAAAACGCAGATATAATTGTATTGAATAGTATGTCAAATTCGGGTGTTGGATTTAACTTTGACACCAATCAAATTACTATTTTTGATAAAACTGGAAACATACTACCCTTTGAATTGAAAACCAAGACACTAGTTGCCCAGGATATAGTTAATTACATCATCAATTACAGCCATGAAAGCATTTAAAAATTCAATTCTAGTACTCATGTTCGGATTCTTATCTGCAATTGCTGAGGGGCAAGAATTGAATGCTCGGGTTTCCGTGGTTGCCAGTCAAGTAAGCAGTTCGATCGATAAAAAGGTTTTTGTAACATTACAAACTGCTTTAAACAATTTTCTCAATAAGCGTAAATGGACAAACGATGCTTATGGGATACAAGAAAAGATTAGTTGTAATTTTTTACTAAATGTTCAAGCTAGTACAGAAGCCAATGTGTACAAAGCTAGTTTAACTGTTCAAGCTGCCCGACCAATATTTAATTCCACATACCAAGCAGCATTAATGAATTATCAGGATAATGATATAGTGTTTAGGTATGTAGAATTTCAGCCGATTGAATTTAATGAAAATAGAATGCAAGGAACCGAGCCCTTAGCGTCTAATTTATCGGTTGTGTTTGCATATTATGTGCAAATTATTTTAGGGTTAGATAACGATTCTTTTTCACCTAGGGGAGGAGATGCCAATTTTCAAAAGGCAAATATAATTGTAAATAGTGCTCCTGAAGATAGAAGTATTCTAGGTTGGAAAGCATTTGATGGGCAAAGAAATCGTTATTGGTTGGCTGAAAATCTTCAAAATAGTAGGTACGCTCTTGCTCATGATGCTTTGTATTCATATTATAGGTTGGCTTTAGATAAATTTTATGAAGATGAGGTTGCAGGAAGGCAAGGATTATTAAATACACTAAACGCTTTATATACTTTATACATTGACAATCAAAATATTATGTTTTTTCCATTTTTCTTTCAAGGAAAATCTGATGAAATAATAAAAATGATAAAAAAGGCGGATGTAGGTGATCGTTCACGAGCAGTAGAGATTTTGCAACGTATTGATGTTACAAACGCATCAAAATATATTCAAGAATTAAAATGAGTTTAAAGAATTCCATTGTTTTAGGATTATTTTTTACAGTTTTTGTTGGTTGTGGCAATGGTGTGCCTAGTGATTTGCTTCAACCTAAACAAATGGAAGAGCTTATGATGGATATGGTGGTAGTAGATAGTTATTCTGATGCTGTAGTAGGTTTAAATAGCAGGGATAAAAAAACAGAGTGGTTATCAAGTGAAACTGATAAAGTATTGGCAATTAGAAAGATTTCTAAAGATAAATTCTTAAAGAGTTATAATTTTATAAGGGCCGACCAGATTTGTTCAAAGTTATTATTGACACTTTACAGAATAGGTCTCAGCGCAATAAGGATAAAATTTACGATGCAAAAAAGTTTAAATATGTTGAATGATTAAAATCTTATTGATAAAATTTTTTTAATCAACAAGATTATTTTTGACTGCAAAGAATACAAGACCTGCTGTGTTTTTAGTGCCAAATCGTTCCATTAGTCGGTCTTTTATTGCTTCAACTGTTCTTGGGCTAATATTTAATTTTAAAGCCGTTTCTTGGGCTGTATATTCTCTACAAAGCAATCTTAGCACTTCTCTTTCTCTTTCGTTAATGGTAATTTCGTTTGTTAAGGATGGAATGGTTTTGACTTTTGTATGTGATTTTTTTAGAAGTATTTTGTTTACAAAATTATTAAGATAATAACCCCGAACCAAGACTTCCATAATTGCTTTTTTAATCTCGGATGGGTCTGTACTTTTTAGCAAATATCCGTTAGCTCCATTTTCCATTAAATGCGAAACAAATCTTTCATCTTCATACATCGTTAGAACCAATATTTTGATATTGGGATAAAGTTTATGTATGATTTTTGTGGTTTCAATGCCATCTTTGTGTGGCATTCTAAGATCCATCAAGATTACATCAGGTTGATTTTCAACAATTCCTTCTAGGAGTTCATCTCCATTATCCGCTTCTTGGACAAACTTAATATTCGGGTATGTTCGCATTGAAAGGATTACACCTTTTCTGAAAATTTTATGATCGTCAGCAATGGCCACTTTTATTTGGCTCATGATGGTATGGTTGCTTTGAGGTAAAAGTTAGCAGTGGTAATTTTTGTGGTTGTTTGAAAATGAATTTTATTCTTCTACAAATTCATTTTCTACATCAATTTCAATGGTTACTTTGAAAAATGTATTAGATGAGTCTTTTTCGAAATTAATATTTCCGTGTAAAACCCTCATTCTACTTTGAATGTTTTTCAATCCTAAACCAGTTGAGCTTCTATTTAGCTTTTCAAATTCTGGCTGAGTTAACCCCTTTCCATCATGTTGAATAAAGATAACAAATTTTTCATCACAATAGTTTTGGGTAACCCGAATGAAGCTTGAATTGCTGTGTTTAAGTATATTATTTACCAATTCTTGTATTACCCTGAAAATCAATAACTCCTGCTCTGGTTTGAGCCTTTCTCTATAATTGTGAAATTTACTGCTCGCATTGATTGCTCCTGATCCATTCATTTTTTGAAATAAATCATTTACTGCTGACTCAAGACCAAAATTCTTGAGTGTTGGTGGCATCAAACTGTGTGAAATGTTTCTTATGAGTTGAATTGTATCGTCTATAATTTGTTTTGCATTAAAAATACTTTGCAATTGAACACTTACTTCTTGATGGATTAGATTTTCGTTTAAATAAAGCCTTGCCGTTGCCAGTAAAGGACCAGCATCATCGTGTAAATCTGCTGCAATACGCTGGCGTTCCTCTTCTTGCCAACGGATAGAGGCATTCAGCAATATTTTTTGTTGCTCATCTTCCATCTTTTGCAATTGCATTTGGTAACGTATCACTTTTCTCTGATGAAAAACAATAAACACAACCAAGCCTATTGCCAAAACCAACATGCCTACTGTCCCTAAAAAAAGAACTGAGATTGTTTCAATATTTAGAAGTACTAATTTTGTCATTTTTGTTTTGTCAACATTAAGATTTGGATTGAATTTTTGGGTTTAATCTACTAACTTTTTTTTGTTTCAAAGGTTTGAATTGACGTTTGGCTATTATGAAAGCTATTAAAAACATTATGTTTTCAATAATGCTGGATATTGCATTTATTGTATTAAAGGTTTCTTTAAATGAATTTTGATTTAAACTGTTTTGTGCAAATATAAAAATGAAAAAATTTCCCGAAAAGTATATGATTATGCCAAATACAACCCAGAATTCAGGCAAATCATAAACAAAACCATCAACTTTGGATATACGCTCGTATAAATAAATTATAGAAAAACTAATAAATAATATACACTCTAAGCCTGTTGATATTGAATCAAATTCAGTGGCATTTGAATTTTTTAAATCATAAACTGAAAATATAAAAAAAAGTAAGATTAAAATTTCGAATATCAGCTTCGAGACTTTAGGTAAAATATTTATAAAAAATAAAGCAAAAAATAAAGTTTCAATAATTGTAAAAACTCTTGTTGATAATGACTTAAAATTGAAGTTTTCTTTTAGAAAGTTGTTCAAATAAAGCAAGTAAAAAATAGAGAAAAGTGCATAAAAAAATACAAACATTAAGTTGTATTTTTTTTTCACAAAAAAATAATATACAACTAGTAATGTTTGTATTAAAAAAATTGATATCGTCAAATTATTTTCTATAAGAATCGAATTAGAGCGAATTTATAGAAAAAAACTGAGATTCAAACTAGCGTTTTTTTGTCCAGCCAAAAAAAAGTTCAAATAAATCGCCGTTTCTCATAATTTTTGGTTTTTTAGAAGTTCGTGAATGCAAATGTTCAATTTTTATTGGTTGTGTAAAACATACATTTTTTATTTTTAATTTATTTATCAAGAAAATAAATATAAAATACTGATTATCATTTTTATATATAATTTATATTTCAAAATTAGGGCTAAAAAGAAGTAATTATACAAATGAAAAATAGTAAAAATACTATGCACATAATAGGAGAAACACTATACTTCTTTTGGTATAATGACGATAAGAAAGTGGGGATTCTCACATAAATCTTATCGTAGTTGCACTAGAAATTGGTGTATTTCAATGTTGTTAATTTTTTCAAGAAAAGATTAATTTGATTTATGAAAATTTTAAAAAATAATATTAATATGTATGGTCTAATAATTTTTATAATCTGGCTTCAGAAGAAGCATTTTTTATTATTAGTTGGCTAGATTTTTTTTATTAATATTTATGAGTAAATGTTTTGAATTAGATTTTATTTTAATATTTCCACTGTTTTTTGAGAAATATTATTCATTTGATATTAATTATTTATAAAATAAGTTAAAAATCTTATTGCCTCTGTGTTGTTTTTCTATGTAATTTCGTTATATTATCAATCCAATATAGTGTATGACCAATTTTACCCCTATAAAAGTAGCTATTGCAGATGACCATAAGATTTTTAGAGATGGTATCAGAATGGCTTTGTCTGGGAAAGAAATGCTCAAAATAATATGGGAGGCAGAGGATGGAAAGGATTTAATGCATAAAATTAAATTGAAGGCTCCTGATGTTTTATTGATGGATATACGTATGCCAGAGATTGATGGGATAAATGCTATTTCCTTAATAAGAAAGGAATTTGAAGATGTCAAAATCATAGTAGTAACCATGTATGATGATCAGGAAATGATTACTAAAATGATGGAAATGGGTGCAAACGCTTATTTAACAAAAACAACAGACCCAGAAGAAATTTATAATGCAATAGTAACCTGTAAAAATGATGATTTTTATTTCAATGATTTGGTAAATAGTGCACTTTTAGGAAAATTGAAACAACGAAATGGCGACAGAACAACTATTACTCCTGTTGTAAATTTTAACGAAAAAGAGTTAAAGATTTTAAAATTATTGGCAGAAGACAAAACTACTGAAGAAATTTCTAAAGTGATTTTTCTTTCACCACGAACAATAGAAACCATCCGCCAAAATATGAAGTTGAAGGTTGGTGCAAAAACTATTGCTGGTCTTGTAATGTATGGTATAAAAAATAAAATGCTAGTATAATTATATAATTACTAAGCCATGTTTGATTGCATACATAGTTAATCCAACCCTGCTTTTTACATCTAATTTTTCAAACATCGTATCCCTTAAAGAATCAACTGTTCTTGGGTTCATATTCATTTCAATAGCAATTTCTTTATAGGTTAATTCACTACATACTAGTTTTAAAAACACTAAATCTTGTTCAGTCAAGATTTTATCCCAAAAAGGAATTGATTCTCTTTCAGTAAAAAATCCTGCTAATTTTGCACTTGTGTGAACTGAATAATAAAAGCCATCAGTAATAACCGATTGAATAGCTTTTTGTAATTCATTAGGATGAATGTCTTTTTTCATGAAGCCCTTTACACCAGCCTGTAATAATTTAATGAGCATCAATTCTGTATCGTACATGGTTAGCATCAATATTGGTACAGTTGGATAGTTTATTTTCATCCAATTTGCACATTCAAGTCCATTCATTTCAGGCATATTATAATCAATAATAGCAAGGTTTGGTATTTCTTTTTTAATCAGTTCGCAGAATTCTTTGCCATTATCAGCTTCAAATATGACTTCACAACCTTCGAATGTATTTATCAATTTGGCAAGGGCATTGCGTAACAATTTATGGTCATCGGCTAAAGCAATTTTAATCATTTTGTTTTTTTTAGTATGGTATTTTTACCGAAATAGTAGTTCCTTTTTTCAAGTATGATTCAATTATAAATTGGCCACCAACCATTTCAGCCCTTTGTTTCATGTTTTTTAGTCCAGCTTTTTTGCCAATTTTTTTATTTTCTAGTTCTTTTTCTGGATCAAACCCAATTCCATTGTCTTTAATTGTAAACAATAACTCATTTGATGAGTAGTTAAGAGCTATCAAGATAGAAGAGGCATTTGCATATTTTAAAATATTACTCAGTGATTCTTGTATAATTCTAAATACAATAAGTTCAGTTGATGTTTTAATGTATTGTACCTCCCCAATAACTTCTAATTTTAATTTTGTTTTGGCATGCATGCTCCATTTTTCCAATTCAAATTGGAGTGCTTGTGTAAGTCCGTGGTTTGCAATAAGATCTGCATCCAAACTTTTAGAGAGGTTGTTGAGGTCTGATAATGATTTGGATATCAGATCAACTGATTTAGTAACCAGTACATTTATTTCTAATGGATTTTTATAATCTAAAACATTTAGATTCAATTTGGCTAAACTTAAGGTTTGTATTATGTTGTCGTGAATTTCTCTTGAAATAAATTGAAATGTTTGCTCCTGGATTTCAACTTCCGTTTCTAAAATCATTTTTTCTTGATTGATTTTAAGTTCTTCAAGATCTTTTTGAAGGAGCAATGATTTTTCATTGTAGTTTTTTATTGAGTTAAAAATCATAACTCCATAAAATACTATTATGATTGTTGAAAAGAAACTTAATACCAATATTATATTAAAAACTAAGTTAGTTTGAAACATTTCAAAGATTTTATTATTGTTATATTCAGAAAGAGAAAACACAGAACTTCACTAGTTTTTATCAGAAGAAATGTATTGTAGTTTTGAAAAATCATTTTAGCAAAAAATGGTTTTTCAAAAATAATCAAATAACTATAAATTGAATCTACTGGTAATGAAATACCATATGCAAAAAATAAACCAATTATTAAGAGATATAATGGATCATTAAATAGTGAAGTTTTGTTTAAAGTAAAGGATATTTTTTTCAAGTAAATTTTTAAATAGAATAATGTTAAAATTGAAAATAAAAAATAAATAATTGTAAGATGATTATTTATATCATTTATGTCATTTAAATTGGGACTTAATATTGTATAAATTATTACTAGTATTGTTGATATAATTGTATAAAATACTATTACAATAGATCTAGGTGTTGATAATATTTTATTAAAAACAGAAACTAAAAATGTTATTTCTAAATAAGTTGTTATGATTTTGAGAATTAAATTAATAAATTTATTATTATTTAACGGACTAAAGCTTACTAAAGTAAAAATGCTTAAAATTAAATAAGTATAGAAAATAGTTTTATAGTTTGTTGGAATTAATTTAAAATACTTAATGATAGTAAGTATACAAATTACATATGATATATATACAGAGATGACAATAAGTATAACATACACCGTTTCCCAATTCATTTTCATAATCAAATTTAGCACGTTGTACCATAACCGACAAAGTTTTTACACCCCGTAATTTTGGGAAAAACACTACAACTTTAAAGTATTTTCCCCATCCAGTAAATTGGGTACTTTTACTGTAGTGAATTAACTTAAAAATGACCATCTTGCACTTAGTAAATAATCATCCAATTCCTGTATAAATCCCATTGAACTATGAAACTAGAAGAAACCGGCGAAATCATTAAAGTTATTATTGCCGACGATCACGCTCTATTCCGTGCTGGCGTTAAAACAACGCTATCTATGAAAAAAGATATAAAAATGCTTGGCGAAGCCGATAACGGTGCTCAATTGCTCACCCTCTTAAAAGTGCTGCAACCTGATGTAATTCTCCTTGATATCCAAATGCCTATTATGGACGGCATCACTACACTTCCTGAAATCAAAGAATTGTATCCCGATATTCGCGTTATCATGCTAACCATGCACAACGATCATTCCATGATTTCCAAACTTATGGAACTTGGTGCTAACTCTTACCTCACCAAAAACTCCGACGCAGAAATTATTTACGAAGCCATCAAAACTGTTCATGAACAAGAATATTTTTTTAATGCCCTAACCAATAGAGCTTTAATTGATGGTTTACGCACCAAACGTCAGGTTGAAACTACGCTTCCAGTTGATACTAAATTGTCTGACAAAGAAATTACCATACTCAAATTGATGTGTGAAGAAAAAAGCACAAAGGATATTGCTGATTTGGTTTTCTTAAGCCCTCGCACTGTTGAAGCTATTCGCGATAAGCTTAAAGTAAAAACCGGTGCAAAATCTATGGCTGGTTTAGTAATGTATGCCGTAAAAGCTGGAATCATTACAAAATGATATGATTTGAAATGATTCTTTTAGGATTATATTAGCAGAATGCCTGGATATATAAATTACAATGGGACTATTTTGCCCGAGAATTCAGCTTTTATCTCTGCTTCTAATCGTAGTTTCCGCTACGGGGAGGGTTTTTATGCTTCTGTTAGAGTCGCAAACGGTATTGTTTCTTTATGGGATCTTCATGTAGAACGAATAAAATCAGCTATTGAAACCCTTGGTTTCAAACAACCTAAGTTTTTTTCTACTGATGTTTTAAAAGAGCAACTGCTAAAACTGTGTATCAAAAATAATTTCCCTAAAGCAAGGGTTAGAATCACCTTTTTTCAAGGTAGTGGTGGTTTATTTGATGATTCTAACGATTCTCTTGAATATATAATTGAAACATGGCCTCTACTTGATGTAATCCCTCGTTGGAATGTAAATGGTCTTCAAATCGGTATATTCACTAATGGGTTAAAAGCCGTGGATGCTTTTGCTCCAATCCAATCTAACAGTGCAATTCTGCAAATTATGGCTGCCAAATTTGCGAAATCCAATCTTTGGAATGATGCTCTTATTTTAAATCACTTCTACAGATTTGCTGAATCTGTTATCGGCAATATTTTTTGGATTCAATCCAAGCAAATTTTCACCAACCCGCTTTCAGAAGGTCCAATTGATGGTGTAATGCGTAATTATCTTGTATCAAAATTACCAGTTATTGAAAAACCTCTTTCAACTGATAATATTTCTGAAATTGATGAAATGTTCATTGCTAGTCCTGTTCGTGGTATCCAATGGGTAAAATCTTGCAACAATACTGAATTTTCTAATTTGCAAATTCAAACCATTTATAATTCGGTAATCATTCCTCTTTTTTCCTAAACTATCAACCAAAAGCTCAGTTTTATGTTGTTTATTTTATGACTTCAGTTTCTGTTTTTTGGTTTCGTCGCGATTTGCGTTTGGAAGACAACCATGGCTTGTTTCAAGCCATGCAATCTGGATTTCCGGTAGTACCAATTTTTATTTTTGATAAAGCTATTCTTGATAAATTGCCCAATTCTACTGACAGACGGGTAGAATTTATTCATCAATCCTTAATCACTATTCAAGATAAACTCGTTTCAATTGGCAGTTCTTTAGAAGTTTTTTATGGACTTCCTTATGAAGTTTTTAATCTATTGTCGGAGCGATATATCATTAAAAACGTATTCACTAACCACGATTACGAGCCTTATGCCCAAATTAGAGATGCTTCTATAAAAGATTTACTTAATACAAAACAAGCAAGTTTCTACACTTTTAAAGACCAGGTGATTTTTGAAAAATCGGAGGTGATGAAAGACGATGGACTTCCTTACACCGTTTTTACACCTTACAGTAAAAAGTGGAAACAACGGTTAAAAGATATTGGTATTGAAATTTTTGCATCAGAGAATCATTTAGACAAACTGTATCAACAACCTCAGAAGCCAATTCCCACTTTAGTATCAATGGGATTTCAACCTGCTAGCATTGATTTTCCTTCGGCTATATTTCAAGAAGATATCATTAAAGAATATACTGAAAACCGCAACTTTCCTTGGAAACTGGGTACAACAAGATTGGGTGTTCATCTTAGATTTGGTACCATTAGTATAAGAATGTTGGCAAAAGTAGCTGTTGATTTATGCGAAACGTATCTTAATGAGTTGATTTGGAGAGATTTTTACCAAATGATTTTATGGAATTTCCCTCAAGTAGGAAAGGGGAAGGCTTTTAAACCTGATTATGAAAAAATTCAGTGGAGAAATGATGTAGTAGAATTTGAGCGTTGGTGCAATGGAACAACTGGTTATCCAATTGTTGATGCCGGAATGCGCGAGTTGAACGCCACTGGATTTATGCACAATAGAGTAAGAATGATTGTTGCAAGTTTTCTATGCAAGCATTTGTTGATTGATTGGCGTTGGGGAGAAGCATATTTTGCAGAAAAACTTTTAGATTTTGATTTGGCTTCTAACAATGGAGGTTGGCAATGGGCTGCAGGTTCTGGTTGCGATGCTGCTCCTTATTTTAGAATATTTAGTCCCAAGTTACAAACAGAAAAATTTGATAAGTCTCTAAGTTATATCAAAAAATGGGTGCCTGAATTCCAAGAATTTACATATCCAGCTCCTATTGTTGATCACGATTTTGCAAGAAAAAGATGCTTGGAAAGTTACAAAAATGCACTAGCTCTAAATAATTAAGAATTAGGAATTAGGAATTAAGAATTATGGAAAAAAGGTATTTTGATTTAAGATTTAGGAATTAGGATTTTGGAATTATGGAAAAAAGATATTTTAGATTTAGGAATTTAGATTTAGGAATTAAGGATTTTTTTATCTATTCACAAACTCTGAAAAATTTCAAAACTTCCAGTTACAGGCTCTGGATGTAAAATGTTTGCTGTTTCTAGCAATTGAAAAACTGCTTGTCTACCTAATTTACCCAATTGTTGGCTAAATTCATTTACATACAAGTCAATATGCTTGCGCATGATATCGGGTTGCATTTCTTGTGCATTGTTGATTACAAACTCCGATAAATTTGGATAATTGTTTTGTGAAAAATCCAAACTTTTTTGTATCAATGTGTTTGTATTTTTCATGGTTAAATCAACAAACTTTCTATTCATTACAATGCCTCCTAAAGGAATTGGACATTGGGTTTCTTGTTCCCAATATTCGCCAAGATCAATAATTTTATGCAATCCTTTTTCTGCATACGTAAATCTATTTTCATGGATAATTACCCCGCAATCTACCAACCCGCTACTTACAGCATTTTCAATTGAGGAAAATACCATGAAATTCTTCTTCTTTGCATTAGGAAAAGCCATTGCAAATAAAAGATGTGCAGTAGTATTAATTCCTGGAATTGCTATAATACAATCTTGTATTTTTTCAATGGGAATTGGACTTTTTGAAACCAATAATGGTCCAACTCCTTTGCCTAAAGCTCCTCCAGCATCTAATACTTTATAATTGGGTAACACTTTAGATAAAACGCCATAACTAATTTTGGTGATGTCTAATTTTCCCTGAACTGCCATTTTGTTTAGGGTTTCTACATCTTCCATTACTACCTCAAATTCAATATTTCCGGTATCAATTTTTTTATTTACCAATGCATCAAAAATAAATGTATCGTTTGGACAAGGCGAAAATCCTATCGAAAGTTTCATCAAATTTTATTTAGATAGTTCGTTGATTAATTGAATGAGTTCGGAATTTAGTATTTCAATTGCTTCTTTCATTTTCCAATTGGCTTTGTTTCTATCTCCCACAATGTTTGATATTGCCCTCATTTGAATGAATGGAATTTGCTCTTTCAGGCAAACATAATGAAAAACAGCTCCTTCCATTGATTCTATATCTGGATTGTATTTTTTAATCAAAGCATCAATTAAAATTGGATTTGTTGAAACTTGATTAACCGTAATACCTGTTACTTTCTGATAATTGAGGCGATTTATCAACTGCTGGTGAGGATTTGATAATTTTTTTTCAAACCAAATTCCATTGTTGTTTTCCTCTAATCCCATATCAAATAGATCTAACCATTGGTTGTTTTCTAAAACACCACAATCGCCCAATAGTTCATCTTTCACAATAACTATGGATTTTGAACTCAAATTTTTATGAAATGATCCCGCAACACCTGCTTGTATTACTAAGTCGAAGTTGTTGTTTATCAAAGATTTAGTAAGATTAAAGCAACTATTTAAAATACCAACTCCTGTAATGATTATTTCAATTTCCAAGGTTGAAACAAACGG
>Ga0209189_1001775_pt1 | contig 15758 bp, 18 predicted proteins | sample C_130820_EF_Meta_FD_187308 | JGI IMG/M metagenome (GOLD analysis project Ga0209189, IMG submission 187308) | Freshwater microbial communities from Lake Croche, Canada to study carbon cycling - C_130820_EF_MetaG (SPAdes) (version 3) | ecosystem: Environmental > Aquatic > Freshwater > Lake... | reverse complement strand
CCCGTTGGAATGAGTTTTTCTACGTCAACGTACGCAAACAACTGCGGCTGGTGCTCTTTTTTCCCTTGCATTACCCCTCCCAAGAAAGTGCATTTGATCAAATTTCGAGGGGTTTTTCAACAGGCCCATAATTTTAGTTACGGTGATTAGAGCCCGACAAGAAATGGGCCTTTATGATGCTTATCCTTTATCCCAATATCAGCATTTCGACTGAGGTTTATTGAACTTTTTCCCGCAACAAGCTCTTATCGATTTGGAAGTAGCCAAAAATTTTGGCTTAATCAGGGCTCTGGCGGATTCTGCTCGGGTGACTCAGGAGGACCAGCAATTTTGCCCGAAGGAAATTCAGTTGCCGGCATAGCTGTCCATGTCAAATATATTGATGGGGCCCAAAATTGTCTTACGCAAGGAGCCTTTATGGATTTGTTGTATTTCAAACGATGGATTCAAGACGCGTTAAACCAGCTTAATGGTTCGCGGCACTAAAAGAATGGGAATTAACGTTAATAGCGGAGAGATTCAATTTCACTCAACAAAAGAAAACTGCACGTGAACAAAAGATACTTACTCTTGGTATTTTCCGTTTTCTTTTCGTTGAATTTAGAAGCAAGCGAAAACATTTTTCTCATCGGTAAAGGCCGTGTTGGAAAACTTAAGCTTGGAAGCTCTATTGATTCATTGTATGGCGTCTTTGAAAAAGATGGCCCACTAACTTTGTCAGACAAATATTTAGAGGCTTCATTCACTCCGATTGTCCAGGTACATGCCAAAGATAAGGAATTAGTTATGGACGTGAATGTCGTTATCGAGGGCGGAAAATTCGCGGTTGGGCCAATTGAAATTTTCAGCCCTAAGTTTTTTACAGCTAAAAATGTAAGAGTTGGCACGAGTTACGAGGAGTTGACTAAGTTGCATACGCAAATAGAGTTAGAGCATTTTCATGGAAGCGTCTTTGCAACTTTAAAAGACGAAAAACTAAGTTTCACATTAGATTTCCCAGTCGAAAAATGGCCTGCCGAAATGAATTTTAAAAATTCAATTCCAGGTAGCACTAAGATCAAGTCTGTGGTTATTACTAGATAATCCTCAATTCAAGTGGTTCGTTTAGTCAGACAGATTGGCCATCCAAACTAGAAAACGCAACCGCAATACTGATCGCACTGTAAGCAAAGGGATCTCAAATTCGAATCAATATACTAGGTATCATCTTCTTTTGTATGAGTTGGATTAGGAAAAACAAAAGCAAAATAATTGCTTGAACCATGTCTCGATGTTCAGCTTGCAATCCGTTTCCACATTCGTTCAAATATCTTGCGGATTCGGACAGACAGCTGAGCGATTGCCCGTTTGCTTCATGAATGCTATGAATATATTAGAAAATTTTGATATTCTGGGAGGCTAAAATGCGTTTTCTATTTGCCAGTGTGCTAGCAATGAGTATCGCTGTTTCAGCGCAAGCTGCCGTTCAGGCGTTTTTGAAGCCAGACCCGGTTGTTATTGTAGTTAACGGGACGGATGCGAATCGAATTTATGATTACCTAGACGTTTCGCCAGCCGAAAAGCCAGGGTCGATCGTAGAAAAGCAGCTTGACTCACCGTCAGGCCAGGTAGCGTTCTCTTGTCGTTACGCGACCCTGACCGGCCAAGCGTCTTGCACATTGAAGGTTAAGCGGGATACAAATCTTGAAGTGTCTGAAGAAAGGAAACGGGTGTATCTTGTGTCCTATAAATCTGAAGACACTGCATTCTTATTCGATAGGTTTGTAAAGAACGCGGAAGGTCTGGTGCCCATGTACGTGAGCGAAAAGCAGGACTTCGCTTTTTCATCTAATCCGGAACGTTTTATTCTATCTTATCAGCAGGTCGGCAATTAGTCTGCAATCGCGGCGTATTCATGAATGGCCATTCTCGCAGTCACGTTTAGGATTCGCCAATGCGTCCGTATACTGACCACTCCCGATTTGTCCTGGGTTTTTAAAACCAGCCAACACAGCTTGTTAGACTGTTTTATTCGCTATAATTTTAGTTACGGTGATTAGAGCCCAACAAGAAATGGGCCTTTATGATGCTTATCCTTTGACCCCCTGCCGGAGCGAGGTCGTCACGAGGAAGTGCCTGAACGAATGGCTCGTGAGTCTGCTGTTTGCTCCGAGGCCACAGGCTCGAAGGTGGGTCTTTACGATTCTGCGGATGGTTCTTGTCGAAAGTCTCTGCCCCCAGTTGCCGTCACTGAGCGATGCGAATAGCGGCGACGATGGAGTTGTTCCTCCACGCGCGGTCAGATAGTTGTTGATGGGTTGAAGTGAATTTCCAACCAGCACAACGATTTCGTCTTTTGAGTCGGAACCTTTTCGTTGCAAAGTTAAAATGGTCTCGTCGCCAACTTGACGTATGTCCCCCACATCGGCGCGAATCACCTCGATGGTTCGCAAACCCGTTCTTGCAAGCAGGTTGATGAGAGCGAAGTCTCTTTTTCCTACGAGTGTTGTCGTGTCGATGGAACCGAGAATCGATTGCACCTGCTCGACTGAGAATGCGTCACGGCAGAACCCTTTTTGACGGCGACTGCCTTTCACACCACGAGCAATATTGGGATGAACTTTGACAGACTCGGTCCAGGTAAAGAACTGACGGACGGCGACCAGGTAGCCAGAGATTGTGTACGACGTGAAACCCTTGGAAACGAGATGACGTTTGTACTCCACGATAGTTGTTTTATCCGCGCTCGTCGTTTGGTTGGATTCGCACCAAGAAAAGAACTGCCGCAACCTTCGTTTGTACCCATCGCGAGTGACGGGTTTGACATCATGTGATTTGAGAAACTGTGCGATAAGGGTCGTGAATGACCGAGAAACTGCCTTTTGTCCTAGAGGGAGTGTTGGTATTTCCATTCCCCATTTTAACACGGCATAATGGTCTGATGGAATATTGCGTTAGGATTGGCTTTCGGGGCGTAGGGCAAAATGGGTTTAGCTACTCAACCCCTCAGGAAGCATTTCGACCACAAGGAGAGGCACAGGAAGGGCCAAGGAACGCACTTTTTTTGGTGATTTAAAATCCGCAGAAACCCAGTTTGTTAGGCCTTCTCAGCAAGAGGTTATGCAGTTGACAAACCTATGAAACCCATCGAAATTTGTTGCAAAATTAAAACTATAAGGGGGTCATATGATAAAAAAGTTGGGTGTCGCAAGTTTCTGTGTGTCGCTACTTTGCGCGACCGCGTTTGCAGAAAATAAATCAAACTTAGAACAGGCGTTGGTGTCTTCGATTGCGTCGCCCGTCGCGATGGATGGAGTCGTCGGTCCAGCAGCAAATACCTCTGTCCCCCTTGAAGACCTGCAAATCTTGAAGGACATTTTCAAAGATAAGATTGCCACTTCCGATAAGTTTGTGGACCAGGCAGAAGGGCTTACCTACCAAGTTTACAACAAGGGGTCCGCAATCACGCTTGCTCAGTGCCAAGCTATTGAAGCCAAAATGTCTAAAAATTACCCCCTACACACTTATGACGATTACTCCGACATGAAGACGCATCAAGGAGTTCATGTTTGTCCGCCTCTTACTGGAGATGGGATGGGTGTATTTGACGGTGACTGGGTGATGGCGAAGTCGATTGAAATGTCTTTATCTACGGCTCCCATCAACAATCTTCTAGGCGTTAAGGGCAACAGCGTTTTGACGATTGCCTACCGCAAATCGAATTCAGTAAACTATCTTCGCCAGTACCTCCTAGATTCAAATTATAAAATGATTCAGTTCAACTGGGCGAACTCAGACGTGGTTCCTCAGTTTTATGTGGTGATATCTGCAACTAACGCTAACGGCGATGTGCTTTCGAAAACCTATCGATGGTGGAAAAATCCAAATGACCCTTACCTCTGGAAACATTGGGCTGGTTTTGTATCTGCAAAAGGCGACGTCTCTCCAGCTTCTCGCTACGTTCAGAATGATGGCAAAGGCGTAGAAGTTGAGCAACGGTCCTACATAGCTCCCTATAATATGAAGTGGGACGCGTTCGAACTTTCACCGTACACTAGAAGTGGTGGCATTTATAAAATCGGAAGCGACACAACCTCTTGGCTCAGTTCACAAGCGCAACTAAGACTGTACTCCAAACCGTCGGCCTCTTGTGGTAACGGCTATGTTGGGTATGACCAAAGTGGCAACTACATTCGAGAGTTTGGAACTCAAAGTTGCTCAACGGATTTCGACGTAAACACAACTCGGTTTTAAAGGTTTAGGCGTCCAAGCTCGGGTAAGTTTCCAAGCGGGCAACGGACGCCGTATACTGACCACTCCCGATTTGTCCTGGGTTTTTAAAACCAGCCAACACAGCTTGTTAGACTGTTTTATTCGCTATAATTTTAGTTACGGTGATTAGAGCCCAACAAGAAATGGGCCTTTATGATGCTTATCCTTGAAGCAGCAAAGAACTCGCTTGAGCCTCGCGCCGAGGCGGCTAGGAGGAAAGTTGATGAGCGGTATAAAGCAGCGTTGAAAAAACTATAAAGACGAATTTACCTGGTAGTAGTTTTGTCCTTGAAATAACTGTTACTTCGCCCTCACTCAAAAAGGAGCCTTTTACTTTCACAGTATTTCTATGGTGAACGTATCCATCCCGTTCTAAAGCGGCGTTCCGCTCCAATTGCTTCTGGTTTTCGTTACCCAACGGAGAGGCCGTTCTTATTTCACCCCGGCGCCTGTCGTCTTTCGGCCATCGGATTAATGGCTGCGATATTTCACGGTCCGCTTTGAAAATTGATGTAGCATACTTTTATTAATTGAACTAATACGCCTTTTACCTGGTACTAAATTGTAGAGCTCCTGAACTTCGGTAGGCATTTGTGTGCACTACCAGCCAGGTAAAATCCTTATACATCCCCGAGATGCTCCGAACGTCTTTTAATTTAGAAAATTCAATACCTCTCAACCAAGATCTAAGTTATTGGGGGATCTTAGATAACTCAACTGTCAGGGAGATCTTTTTCTCGACTACCCGAGAAGTCATCATCCCAGGGCTTAAAATATTCGGGGTTGAATTCAACGACGCTTGGGAAACAAATTTATTAACTTAAAATCTCCTTGCTAAGGAATTTACCTGGAACAATTTGGTGGGCCATATCATGATGGAGAGGGCTGCGTAGCTTCGCATTCCAGGTAAATGTTCCTTTCTAAATCCTTAAGAAAACCCCTCTTCATTTTAATGGTGCAAATCGGCACTCACTCTTCAGATCAGTATGACAAGAGCTTTAAGAAAAGGTGGAAATTAAACCGGATGGGCAGTGCCCGCAGGAACCGATGCTTTAGTCTAGGTCCTTCAGTTGTTAGTAACCGAAGGCCTTGAGTTCTTCACCCCTCTAGTTTATGTTTTTTGTTGATGAAACCCAGACGAACAAGAGTCAGCTTAGTACTGGTACACGAGGGAAAACTGTTGGGGTTTCACATCGAAGACCCCGTATCTAAAGCGCAGTATTTCATTTTGCCTGGCGGTGCCATTGAATCCGGAGAAACCCCGGAGCAAGCGGTCATCAGAGAAACTTTGGAGGAGACGGGTTACGAAAGTGAAATTGCTTCAGAGCGATCAGTGACTTTGCGCTATGATTTTGAGTGGAGTGGAGTCGTCGTGGATTGCACAACCACTTTCTTTTTGGGGCGATTAAAATCTCATGCGCCAACGGAGGTTCACGATGCGGATTATCATCGTGGAGTTGCTTGGATTTCTACTCAAGACATTCAAAAGGTCTTCAATTACTCCGAGCCGATTTTAAAAGGTATTCAGACTGTGCTCGATGAATCAATCTACTAAAAATTAAATCCACTCTCCGGTTTCCTGATCACGATTTGCCTTTAAGAATCTGCTCGATTTCACGAGCCAGCTGACGATTGGCTTTGGAAGTCTGGGTATCCGCTCTAAAGATAAGACTATGTCTGTCCTGAAACTGCGGTGCGTTTTTAATAGCTTTTAAATCTAACTTTAGCACTTCGTTTTGAGCGACTCTGGTGGGAAGTATCCCCATTCCAGCTCCAGAATTCACTAATGAGGCTATGACTTCAAGGCTCGAGGAAGTGATAATGCGAGCGTACTGCATTTGGCTTTTTTTAATTTGCTTTAAGACGGAATCGGTTTGAATCAGTTCTGGATCACAAATGAGAACGGCTCGGCCGGATTTTGGGTCTTGCAGTGAAGTCTCTTTTTTTGAAGTCCACAGAGTCACAGTATCATCCCAAAGGTGCTTAATAATCAGATCGGGATGTTGAACTGCGTTGACGACAATTCCAAAATCGATTTTAAAACTTATGACATCTTCAGTAACCTTCCTGGAAAGCCCATGCACACATTTCAGCTCTATTCCCTCGTGTTTCGAAGCCAACGCCTCAACAAACTTTGGAAAAGTAAAAAGAGCCACGGAAGGGTGTGCCCCAAGCGTGTAATTGCCTCGAATTTCCTCTTCATCTTTTAAAACATCTTCACGAAGCTTCTCCCAATCCCGAACAAGGGCTTGAGCTTGTCGAGCCAGCTTGTGGCCGGCTCGAGTAAGCTGCACTCCCGTTTTGGAGCGAATCAGAAGAGCAGTCCCAACACTTCGTATACTGACCACTCCCGATTTGTCCTGGGTTTTTAAAACCAGCCAACACAGCTTGTTAGACTGTTTTATTCGCTATAATTTTAGTTACGGTGATTAGAGCCCAACAAGAAATGGGCCTTTATGATGCTTATCCTTTTGCCAAAGTGCATGAGGTCGGAATTGTTCCGCACTTTTCGCACCGGTCGTACTTCCAGAGTGAGTTCGGTGGATCGTCCATTCGGATCATTGATACGGAACAGCCTTTTCCGCAGGTCATTAAGGACATTCTCTCGTGCAAAGCGATTTTATCCACTTCGTTGCATGGCCTCATAATCTCCGAAGCCTATGGCTTACCAGCTTTGCTAACAGTCGAGAAAAAGCCACTGCACGGAAGCCTATTTAAGTTTGAAGACTACTTTCATGCCACTGGAAGAGATCCGCTTTTCAGACAGATAGATTCTCAGAAGGCGGACAAACTTATCGACTTAGCTTACCAGGCAAAAAAGCCGATCTTCGACCACGCAAATCTTTTGAGGGCCTTTCCCTATAATGCGCATATCGAAAAAAACAGAAAATCTATTTCGATGTTATCCGACCCACAGCCCCACAAATTACATCTGTATCAGCTATCCAAACACATTTTGGCTAATCCCTACGTGAGAGATGGATAGGCGAAATTTCCTTGCGCCAAGATTACGACGGTCTCTAGTTTTTCATCTCAAAGAAAACATCAATGAGCGCCTGAACTCTACGAGGAATAGCTCGACCAGCTAGCGTTGCGATATAAATGTCATTCAACAGTGGCTTTCCGTTCCCCTGATACTCAAAGATCTTTTTTGATTGAAAAAGATCATCGACACAATGTTTCGGGATAATCGTCACCCCCATTTTTGACACAACCATCTCCAATACACCGTGAAGGTTGTTGATTTCACCAACGACATTAAGAGCATTCCACGTAATGTCGCGAGTTTTGGGGAAGTGATGCGCAAGCCAGTAGCCGAACAGTACATCGACGCCTGGGTAGGCTAGAAACCTTGTCTTGAGCAGTGATTTTGGATTTAAGTTTTCCAGTTCTCGTTTATCTCCTGCCACAAGGACATATTCTTCCTGGCAGAAGGTACTGAAGCTGATGTCGGGATCGTGGGTGTGTTTCGTTACGAAACCAAAATCGATTTCGTTCGCTAAAAGTTTTTCGATGACCTTATCGCTCGGACAAATTGTGACCTTGAGTTCGACTCCAGGATATTTTTGACGACGCGATTCAAGTAGTAATGCAAAATGCGGCGTCATCAAACAGCTCGCTGGCATTGCATACGATACCAATCCCTGAAGTTCCGTTGTTTCTCGGCTCAAGGTCTCTTTAAGCAAATCAATATCGTCGAGATACCTTTCAACGTAGTCTTTCAGCTTTTTTCCCGCGTCCGTCAGGATGACGTTCTTCTTGACGCGAAGAAATAGAGGCACACCAAGCTGCGCCTCTAGTTTTGCGATGAGCTGGCTCACTCCTGATTGCGTGAGGGCAGCTTTTTTAGCGGCTTGCGTGAAATTGAGCGTTTCGGCGGAATAATAAAACGCCTTAAACGCCCCTGTATCTAAGTCATGGAAATTACGCATAGTTTAATCAATCAAGAAACATGATTGATATAAGTAAAACAAATAATTTTATTAATCAATAGAAAAAATGCAAATTCGTTCTTGGATTCGATGAACAACTAAACAGGAGAAGTTTTTATGAAATTTGTACTGATGCTAAGTCTGATCTTGAGCCAACTGGCTTCAGCCGCACCGGCGAAACGCGTTCTCGTCATACTATCCAGCGAAGACAAGATTACAGTCGTAAAAGATCGGCAGACTGACGAAACCACAACGCACTCGACCGGATTTTTTCTATCCGAGCTGATGGTGCCGCTGAAAGCTCTGAAAGATGCCGGGTATGAACCCGTCTATGCCAGTCCCAAGGAAGGCTATGCGGTCATGGACAAAGTGAGCGATAGCGCTTTTTGGTTTGGCGGCAGCGAAGAAAAATATCGAACGACTCGTGATCTATGTGAACGCGAAGGACTTTGCGGAGAAGGACTAATTGGAACGCAAAAACTGAAATCGTTAGCCGCTGTGATGACTTCCGGACTTGATGCCTACGCAGGTGTCCTTGTTCCAGGAGGGCACGCCCCAATGGAGGATCTTTGGAAGGATAAACACCTTGGAAAGATTTTGCGTGTTTTCCACCAGTCGATGCGTCCAACTGCCTTAATTTGCCATGGCCCGATTGCTTTGCTTTCCGCCATGAATCAACCCGTTGCATTTGCTGGAATGCTGCAAAAGGGAAAATTCCAAGAGGCAGCTCAACTGGCCAAGGACTGGATTTATCGCGGTTACAAAATGACTGCGTTCAGCACGAAAGAGGAACAGCAAGAAGAACCTGGCCAAGACAATGTTCTAGGTGGTTGGATGAAATTTTATCCCGATGAAGCTTTAGATATTGCCGGCGGGAAAGTTCTTGTTCGGGCGCAAAAATGGCAATCCAATGTCGTTCGCGACCGCGAACTTATTACAGGTCAAAATCCATTTTCAGATGAAACGTTCGCCAAGGAATTTGTTTCTGCGCTGAACGAGAAAAAGGAAGGACGGTAGGGCAATGCTGCGTAACAAGGTTTCGATCATAACAGGTGCATCAAGCGGTATCGGTGAGGCCACCGCGCAAACCTTGGCCAAGGCAGGAAGCTACGTTGTATTAGCAGCGCGGAGAGCAGATAGGCTACAAGCGGTAAAAGAGAGGATCGAAGCCGATGGTGGAAAGGCACTCGTCGTCACAACAGATGTCACTAACGGAAAAGATGTACAAAATCTCGCAGAACAAGCGGTTAAGCAATTCGGCAAGGTGGATATCTTCATCAACAATGCGGGTATCATGCCTCTTTCTTTCATGAGGAATCTTCGCGTCGAAGAGTGGAACCGAACCATTGATGTGAATATTAAGGGTGTGCTGAATGGTATAGCGGCAGCTTTACCCATCTTCCGCAAACAAAAGAGCGGCCACATTGTAAATATTGCAAGCGTTGGCGGCCGAAGATTATACGCCGGTGCTGCCGTGTACTGCGCAACCAAGTTCGCTGTCAGAGCGATCTCCGAGGGGCTGAGAATGGTGATTGATCCTGCTGACAACATCAAAGTGACAGTCATTGAGCCTGGTGCCGTTAAAACGGAACTTCCAAACTCCATCACGGACACAGAGTATCTTGAAATATTCAAAAAGTTCTCGGGAACATTCGCATTCCTTGAGGCGCAGGACATTGCTCAGAGCATCTTGTATGCGGTGACTCAAGCGGATCGCGTAAACGTAGACGAAATTTTAATTATGCCTAGAGAACAAGGGCACTAAACACAATAGGAGAAGGTCATGCGAAATCAATTTATTCTAATCGGAATGTTTGCACTAAGTAGTGCCGCGATGGCAGACCAAAAATATTGGAACTGCACTCAAGACACGCCGAAATATGCTAAAAAAATCTCTATCGAGATTTCTGATGAATACGCTCATATTGAGTGGCACGGGAAAACGTGTGATCTCACGCTCGACCCTAGTTATAGGCCCACTACATATAAGAATTATCGCCGATTCAACTCGGACTCTGTAGCTTGCGGAGATATTTTTACATCTGAAGGCGGTGTAAACAGACTATGGTTAACCAGCCTGAGAGCCGCATTTTTTGAAGATCGTCCTAATCCGAGGAAAACCGTTTTCTTAGACATGCAACCGTCGGACGGCTTTAACTTTACATGGAAATTTAAATGCGAAGAGCGAGATGACAATGAGTAACGAAGTTTGTAGTGAAGGTGTTTTTCGCGGCTCGTCAGAATCTCCATTGTCTTCGTTGCGGAGCAAATTTTCAGAGATTATTCGTCGATTCTTGGTCGGTATTTCAACAAAGCTGAATCGCCCAAATATCATGTTTGATCACGAAGGTAATCAGCCGTACCTTTCTAGGTACTATCTCCTGCGCGGTCCTCGATCAAAAGACGGAACTCATCCTTTTGATGATTTCGGTAGACCGAGAAAAAACATCATCAGAACTAATGGCTGGAGTTTAGTGCTTCATCACTTTCATCAAAGTGATTCCACATCGAAGCTGCACAATCATGGTTGGACTTGGGGCCTCTCATTTGTCCTGGTTGGGGGCTACTCGGAAGAAAAACTCGTGGCGGGTACGATTGTACGAAGAATAGTGAAACCATTTTCTTTCAATTTTATTCGTCCTCATGACTTTCACCGTGTCGATCTTTTGGAGCAAGATGCTTGGACTCTATTTTTAAGGGGGCCTCGAATAAAAGAGTGGTTCTATAAGGATCGTTTCACCCAGCAAGAAATCAAATGGGATGAACACGTTAAGCTCGCGGCAGCGAATGGGGAAGGAAAATGACGCGATCCCTGGAATCCCTGGACGTTTGGGTGGCGTCTGGGAACTCAGCTAAAGTGAAAGAACTATCAGACTTTGTGTGCAGTTTTTTTCCAGAGTATGACTCGGTAAAAGCCAGAGAACCAAATGGTGTCGTCGAGGATGCTCCGACTTTTATTGGCAATGCAAAACTGAAAGCGCATGCCCTAGTTCAAGAGCTAATCGGTGAGGGCTGGCATAATTTTGCCGTCATCGGCGATGACTCAGGATTATGTGTTGATCTCTTGGGTGGAAAACCCGGCATTTACTCTGCACGTTACTCAGGACCGACCGCAAATCCGTCTAAAAATGTAGATAAAATTCTTTTCGATCTTGAAAAAGTATCCACCAATATAAGTAAGCGAACTGCAAAATACCACTGTTCACTCTGTATGCTGGTCGTATCCGGTGGAAGAATCAAAGAAGAATACTTGGTTGAGGCCGAACGCGAAGGATTGATAGCGTTAGCTCGCCAAGGTTCTGGCGGTTATGCCTATGACTCCATATTCCTCGATCCAAAAACGCTCTTTAGTTACGGCGATATTTCGTATGAGGAAAAACAACGTGACTCACACCGTTATCGAGCTTTCGCAAAGCTTAGGTCTCGCATTTTGGAGAGTGTGCCGTTATGAATACGGGCGCGGTATTGTTGAGTACAACATGCGCAGTTTCAGTCAGCGCAATTTCCCTATTATCGAGTCGCCTCTATAGGAGAGAGCCGCTAGTCACTTCTGAGTTGATGGGGCTCGTATCTTTTCTTCCCGCCGCTGTTTTCGCGGCAGTTGCAGCATGGCAAACCTCTATTCATTTGACGGACAGTTTGATTGCCGCACTGATGCTCAAGAATATTCTTTACTGCCTGTCCTTTTATTTTCGATACGAATCACTGCGAATATTTGGTCCCTTCGTCGGTGCATTGATGATGGGAACGCAGCCTATTGTAATCTTCGTTTTGGGCTCGATACTTCTCGGGGAGAATCTATCCGTAACTCAGTCCTTCAGCATGGCAGTTGCTTCTGCTGGCCTTCTATTGCTCGCAAGCAAGGACTCACACATTTCGGTCAATGCACAGAGAATCAGCCCAAAAGATTTTGGAAAATATTATCTGCTGCCAACCTTGGCGTCGTCACTTGCAATCATTTGGGATCGGTACTTCCTGAGAGGAGCACTTTCAGGTAACGAGTTTTTCATTCTCGACCGACTTCTCATAATACCAGCTTTTGCTTTACTGTTGATCTCTCTTCGTGGAAAGCGGCTTTGGGCCGGAACTTGGTTGACTGATTCTGCTTCGGTACTGAGGCGCAATGGGCAGTCACTAGCCCTCATCGGAATTCTTTTTGCGGTATCGATTTACACCTATAATCTGGCACTCGAAATTGAGAAGGTCGCACTCGTATCGTTAGTACGCAATCTATCCTATCCGATGGCAGCATTCATCGGAGCGTTCACCTTCCGTCAGCAGATCTCTACAAAGAGGTGGTTGAGTTTTTCTCTAGTGCTGTTGTCGGTATTACTTGGCGCCGCATAGTGCATCGGCCTCATTCTGTTGACCCTGATCAATCAAATGTTGTTGCCGCTTTCACAAGTGTACGCAACCAGGAGAGGATTGGGTCGTGGTCAGTGCGTGGATGCCAGATTTGGAGATAGGAATAGGTGCCAAGCTCAATCGGCGGAGCCAACTCTCTGTAGTTCCCAAAGCTGTCGAGTGTCCTCGCAAGTCTTTTTCCAATTGAAAGAATCGCATCTGATTCCTTCAGGAGAAGAACGGCGGACGCAAAGTAAGGCGTTCGCATCAGTACCTTTCGCTCTAGCCCTTTCTCCTCAAGCGCCTTGTCGATGACAAGTTGCGCCCTCTTCATGACAGATATGATGATGTGGGGATATTGCAGGTATCGCGTTAACGATAGCGTTTTGCCTGCGATTGGGTGATCTTCGCGAACCAAACAAACAAATCGCTCCTGAAACAGGACCTCACTTTTTAGCCCGGCTGGTGCTTTTTGAACCCAAAATATCAAGTCAAGGTTGTTGGCTTCGAGGTCTGCAAATGCTGATTCTGTCCAGGGCCGAACGTCGAGCTCGATATGCGGAGCTTCGACCGAAAGTTTTTTTAAGAGGTTCGGGAATATTGTAGCGACCGCATAATCAGTCGCAGCTATCCTGACATTCGCAGATGCTTCTCTTGGATTGAATTCTTCGTTCGCCAGGAGGACTTCGAGACGCGGCAAAATCTTATCTAACTCCCTCGCGATTTGAATGGCACGCAAAGTTGGTTCATAGCCGTATACTGACCACTCCCGATTTGTCCTGGGTTTTTAAAACCAGCCAACACAGCTTGTTAGACTGTTTTATTCGCTATAAGGGCCTGTTGAAAAACCCCTCTAAGAATTCAATAAGCCAGAATTGCAAAGAGGTTGCTAGCCTCTTGAGGTTCTGTACCGTTGCGATCAGGTACGCTTGTATTTGAACTTTTTGTCTCCCTCTGTATCTTGCTCTCCTTAATCCATGGTTTTGTTTAGCCTCGCCAAAGAGCCCCTCGATCTTCCACTGCCTTTCTCGGAGCTTTGATTTAAAATAGGCCGTGGTCTGCCGCTTGCGAATTAGGTCCACCTCATCTTGGTGTTCTCCTCGGTGAATGTAGCGAATTTTTTGGGAAGGTTTTTCCGAAACGCACTCTTGTCTTAGTGGGCAAGTCAAACAGAGCTTCCCAGGAACTCGGTAGCGCTTTGTCCCATTGGGAAGTACCGTAAAGGGTAACATGAAATGTTTTTCTGGACAGATGTACCGATCGTTTTTTCTGTCGTAGGCAAATTTACTTCTAGGAATCTTTTCTTTGGCTGTGTTTGGGGCAACCATAGGAATGTAAGGCGTTATTCTTTTAGAACGAAGGTACTGATAGTTCGGACCATTCCCATAAGCCTTATCTGCTGCGATTGCTTCAGTTTCAAATCCAAATCGCTCTAGCTGATAATCAATGCGCTCTGCTAAGAGCTGGCTTTCATGCCGGGCACCGGTTGTGACATGGCAATCCGTAATGACTCTTGATTTTGCATCGCAGGTGTAATGCCCTTTGTAGCAAAGTTTTCGGTAACCACCTGCTCTGGAGACAATCGTAGCATCTGGGTCTGTTGAACTGACGTGGGTATGGTTTGCGAATTTTCGTTGTTTTTTCCCCGTCGCAAAGTCGTGATACTGCTCTTTATAATGACTAGGCTTTTTTGTCTCTGGATCATCATTCTTTCGCTCAACCAATGACCCCAAATTCGCATCAGCATCAATCATACTGGCGTCATGCAATAGTCTTCTTGCTGTTACAAGTCCTGCTCTCTTACATTGCTCGATAATTCGCTCAAAGAGCTTCTTAAATACCTCTTCGCCCAAACGATCTCGAATGCGTGTCATTGAGGAATGGTCAAAAACTTCATCCTCAAGGGCCAATCGCACAAACCAGCGGTACGCAATATTTACACGCACTTCCTCACATAGCTGCCTATCTCCTCTGAGATCATAAATGTAGGACAATAACTGTGCTCTAAAGAAAACTTCAGGATCAATTGATGGGCGGCCGTTATCTGCACAATACAAGCTCTCTGTCTCTGCCCGAATGAATGACAAATCCAAAACTTTATCGATTCTTCTTAAAAGATGCCCCGTTGGAATGAGTTTTTCTACGTCAACGTACGCAAACAACTGCGGCTGGTGCTCTTTTTTCCCTTGCATTACCCCTCCCAAGAAAGTGCATTTGATCAAATTTCGAGGGGTTTTTCAACAGGCCCTTATAGCGAATAAAACAGTCTAACAAGCTGTGTTGGCTGGTTTTAAAAACCCAGGACAAATCGGGAGTGGTCAGTATACGAAGCTACATTTCATTACCAAGGAATCGCTATGCTAAAGTATAGGAATGTCAAAATTTTTTAAAAAATATTCCAAGATCTTGATGCTCGCGATATCCGGCACCGCGATAGCAGCCTTATGTACTATATCCGGAGATCTCAGGATGGAAATGCCTCTTTCACCAAGCTATGGCACTTCAGCAACATCCGAGCAAAGTAAACTTAGAATCAGCCTCACGCACACAAGCCATCACAAAGCAATCGAGCCTGACCTAACTGGCGGGGCACTCGCGGATACGATCGTGAACTCTCAACCAACTACAGCTATTCGTCAGAATTTTGACGTGAATAGCACGGATGATCAAGCTGCCAACTCCGTCGATGTCGAAGAACAAATGGACCGTATTGAGGACGCACGGGTTTTCTGGGATGAGGAAAAAAATGCGTTTTACGAGCAAGCCCTCGGCCTAACCGACACCGAAATCGACGCCATCCGAAACGTCAATGAAGAGGCAGGCAAATCAATTAAGGCAGTGGTGGCTGCAATCACTTCAATTCCCCCAAAAATAGAAGACCACCAGATTGGCGCCACGACTAACCGAATTGTTGAAAAATTGAATTTGGACGTAAAAAAAATTGTGGGTGATGATCGATTTCAGAAAATCCTAGATTTTCGTCAAACGTGGAACGACAACTTAAACGCTCGCTTCGGAATATCTTTTAAATTAAATGGATTTTAAACCGCGCTGGGGCGAGCATTAGGCTCACGTTACCCTCTGATTTACCCGCTAGACATGGCAATAAACCCGAGCTAAAATAAATGTGTCGAAGGATAAGCATCATAAAGGCCCATTTCTTGTTGGGCTCTAATCACCGTAACTAAAATTATAGCGAATAAAACAGTCTAACAAGCTGTGTTGGCTGGT
>Ga0209189_1001769_pt1 | contig 15794 bp, 14 predicted proteins | sample C_130820_EF_Meta_FD_187308 | JGI IMG/M metagenome (GOLD analysis project Ga0209189, IMG submission 187308) | Freshwater microbial communities from Lake Croche, Canada to study carbon cycling - C_130820_EF_MetaG (SPAdes) (version 3) | ecosystem: Environmental > Aquatic > Freshwater > Lake... | reverse complement strand
CCGAGCGACACCTGATCGAACGCGCACGATTCACGGGGCTTGAGGGGCAGCGACATGGGGTTCCTTTCGGTGGTTCAGGGGTGGCCGCCGCCGGCCGTGCATCCGCGGGGCCGGCGGGGGCCCGGCGTGCGGCGCGGTCATGCGGCGCGGTCGGGGCGAGTCGGGGAAGGGCGAGTCGGGGAAGGTCGTCAGGCGGTCGGGAGGCGGGCCGTGTCGAGCGGCGGCACGCCGGCCTCGCGGGCGATCTCGTTCAAGGCTTCCACCTCCGCCGCGGAGAAGAGCAGGCCGCCGGCCTTCGCGCTCCGCGCGGCGGCCTCGGCCTCGATCTGGCCGGGCAGCATGCACGACTCGTTGCCGTGGCCGAGGATGTCGGCGAGCACCGCCTTGACGTTGGCGGCCTGCGTGCGGCCGCCGGCGAAGGCGCCGCCGGAGATCGCCTCGGGGTGGATGACCTGGAAGAAGAAGGCGCACGACTGCTTCTCGCCCGGCACGGCCCCGCGGCTACGGAGCGTGGGGAGCGAGCCGCCGATGAAGCCGGCCACGATCTCGTTGATGAGCGAGAGCCCGTAGCCCTTGTGGTCGCCGAAGGGGAGGAGCGACACCGCCTCCGCCGGGTCGGTCGTGGGGCGGCCCGCGCGGTCGACCGCCGCGTTGTGTGGCAGCGGCTTGCCCTCCCGCTTGAGCTGCTGCACGCGGCCCATCGCGATCACGCTCGTGGCCCAGTCGATCACGATCGGGAAGCCGACGGCCTCCGTCGTGGGGAAGCCCCAGGAATGCGGATTGGTGCCGAGCGTCGGGTGCGACCCGCGGAAGGGCACCACCTCCGCCAGCGACGCGGTGCAGTTGGTGTAGGCGATGTAGCCGCGACGGGCGGCCTCCATCACGTAGCCGCCTCCCCAGAGATAGTGGAAGGCGTTGTCCACCGACACCGTGCCGGTGCCGTGGCGGTCGGCCAGCCGCATGCAGGTGTCGATGGCCTCCCAGGCCACCGCCTGCCCGAGCTTCTTGCCGGCGTCCCAGACCTCCGCCGCGTCGAACCGGCCCGGCAGCCGCCGCACCGCCGCCCGCGGCACGCAGCCGCCCGCCTTCGAGCCGAAGAGCTCGTCGAGGTGGAGCGCCTTGATGGCGTTGTGGGTGCGGATGCCGTGCCGGGTGGCGGCGGTGGCGAGCTTCGCGGCGTGCTCGGCCTCGGCCGCGTCGAAACCGCGGTGGACGTAGGCGGAGCGGACGAGGTGCTCGTGGGCCTCGACCGGCACGACGAAGAAGGTTTCCGACATGGGTCCGGGCGCGGCTCCGTGATGGCTCGGCACGCGATGGCGGTCAGACGACCTTCACCACCGGCACCTCGGGATTGATCTGGGCCAGGGGCGGCTCGCCCCGCATGGCCCGCAGCAGGTTCGTCACGGCCGCCATCGCCTGCCGCTGCACGCTCTCGTGCGTCCGCGAGCCGATGTGGGGCGTGACGATGCAGTTGGGGAGGTTCGTGAGGGGATGGCCCTGCCGGGGCGGCTCCTCGTCGAGCACGTCGGTGCCGTAGCCGCGCACCCGGCCCGCGGCGAGCGCGGCGGCCATGTCGGCGGAGTTGACGATCTCCCCGCGGGCGCAGTTCACGATCACCACGCCGGGCTTGAGCTTCGCGATCGTCTCGGCGCGGAGGAGGTCGCGGGTCTCCGGCGTGAGATTCGTGTGCAGGGAGAGGTAGTCGGCGGCGGCGAACACCTCGTCGAGCGTCGCCGCGCGGGACACGCCGTGGCGGGCCGCGAAGGCGTCGTCCCAGTAGAGGTCGTAGCCCATGACCTGCATGCCGAACGCCCGGGCCCGGATCGCCACCTCCTTGCCGATCCGCCCCATGCCGACGACGCCGATCGTCTTGTCGAGCAGCTCGTGCCCGGTCTGCCGCTTCCAGCCCCCGGAGCGGGTCGAATCGGTGTGGAAGAGCAGGTGCTTCTCGATCGCCAAGAGCAGCAGGAAGGTGTGCTCGGCGACGGTGGTGTGGTTGACGCCGGGCGTGAACAGCAGCGGGATGCCCAGCGCCGTGCAGGCGGCCACGTCGATCTTGTCGACGCCGATCCCGTATTTGCTGAGCACCTTGAGCCGCGGCCGGGCCTTCTCGAGCACCGCCCGCGTGATCATGTCGTCGCCGCAGATGTAGCCGTCGACGGCGCCGACGGCGGCGAGCGTGTCGGCCTCCGAGAGCGGGCCGCGGGTGGTGACGATCTCCCAGCCCGTTTCGGCGAGCGCCGCATGGTGGGGGCCGGGCGTGTCCTGGAAGGAGGTGGTCGAAACGAGGATACGGGGTGTCATCGGGTGCGTCCGCCGGGTGCAAAGGTCACGCGGAACCTACCGCACGCCCGGAAAAATCGCAATTCCGCCGGCGGCCCACGGGTGCCGACCGGGCCAGCGGCTACGATTCCTGTGGTGTGGCGTCGCCGCCACGCCGCGTCGGCCGCCGCCGACGTGCCATCCCCCGTCACGCGTCGCCGAGTTGGAGCCCCGATGCAGCCGAGATCGACCCATGCCCGCAAGGAATACGAGCAGGGTACGCTCGACGAGTCCACCGTGGACCGCGACCCGATCCGCCAGTTCGCCGCCTGGTACGACGCCGCCGTCGCGGCCGGTCTGCCCGAGCCCGAGGCGATGACGCTCTCGACGGCCACGCCCGACGGCCGCCCCTCGGCGCGGATCGTGCTCCTGCGCGGCTTCGACGACCGTGGCTTCTGCTTCTACACCAACTACGAGAGCCGCAAGGGGGGGGAACTCACGGCCAATCCCCATGCCGCGCTCACCTTCCACTGGGCCGAGGTGGAACGGCAGGTGCGGATCGAGGGGCGGGTGGAGCGGACGACCGCGGCCGAAAGCGACGCCTACTTCAAGACCCGCCCGAGCACGTCCCGGATCGGCGCCTGGGGCTCGCCGCAGAGCCAGGTGATCCCCGACAGGGCGGCTCTCGAGCAGCTCTTCGCCCGTTTCCGGGCGGAGCATCCCGACGACGCGGCGATCCCCCGGCCCGACCACTGGGGCGGCTTCCGGCTCGTGCCCGAGCGGATCGAGTTTTGGCAGGGCCGGCCGAGCCGGCTCCACGATCGGCTGCGGTTCCACCGCGACGGTTCGGGCCCGTGGCGGGTCGAGCGGCTCGCGCCCTGACCGCGGCCGCTGCGCTCGCCGGGCCGCCGCCGGCGTGTGCCGCCCCTTGGAGCACGTCCCTCGTGCTCGCTCCGTGCTCGTTGGCGGCCTGTCCTCAAAGCCCGCCCACCCGCTCGGCGACGAAGGGCTCGAGCAGCACGGCCATGACGCCATTCCACTTCCAGAGGTGGCAGAACCTCCGCTCGTTCCCCGCCCCCACGGTGCCGGTGCGGTGCAGCCAGTAGCACTCTCCCGGCCCGAGCCGATGGCGGGCGAACGCCGGCCAGCGCTGCTCCGGCACCCGGGTCTTGATCCAGCTCCAGTGGTTGACGTGGAGGCGGTGGTCGGGATCGGGGTGCCGGTGGCACCAGAGCCGGTAGTCGAGTTCGGTGACGGCGGCGAACCGCGGCCGGCGTTCCCGCGTGAGCGGATCGTCGCGGCCCAGCACGTCGGCCGCCGCGGCGAGGCCGGCGGCGCTGGTCGTGAGCACGATCGCCGGCGGATGCCGCTCCGGGCCGCGTTCCGCGAGGAGCGGCTCCATGGCGCCGTCGAGCCAGGTGACGAGGTGGGCGGCCAGCACCGCCCGCTCCGCCGCCCGCTGCGCGGGGCTCGTTTCGGCCGCGGCCCGGGGCCGCCGCGTGGCGTCGGCGGCGAACTCCCGCAGCCCGTCGAGCCAGGCGAACGCTTCGGACGACACGCGACCCTCCCCACTCCGCCGCGGCGACGCATCCGCCGTTCGCCGTCGTCAGCCACCGTCGTCAGCCACCGTCGTCAGGCTGAATGGCCGATGGCATGCATGCGGTCCCGCAGGGATGGGACGTGAAGCCGCGAACGGAATCTTCAGGATAGCACACGGCGGCAGCACCCCCGCACGGCGCCGTGTCGGGCGGCTGACGGACGCCTGACCGGCGACTCGTTCACCGGTTATCATCGTGGCGGTTCGTCGGCAGGTCGGCACGGCGCCGTGTGGCGCGGGGCCCGACCGGCACTCCCCCGCCCCGTCGCAGATGGCCGCCGCTCCCACGCACCCGTCGGCGTCGTCCGCTCCCAAGTCCGCGTCGTCGCCGGCCGGCGGCCCGCCGCTCGTGGTGCTCGTGATGGGCGTGAGCGGCTGCGGCAAGACCGAGGTGGGCCGCCTCGTCGCCCGCGACATGGGCTGCGGCTTTCTCGATGCCGACGACTTCCATCCCCCCGAGAACGTCGAGCGGATGCGGCGGGGCGTGCCGCTCGACGACGCGCAGCGGCTGCCCTGGCTCGACCGTCTGGCGGCCGTCGTCGACGCCGCGGGCCGCGACGGGCGGCGGGTGGTGCTCGCCTGCTCGGCGCTGAAGCGGAGCTACCGGGAGCGGATCGGCGTCGGCCGGCCGCACGTGCGGCTCGTCCATCTCGACGGGCCCGAGTCGTTGATCCGCGAACGCCTCGAGCGGCGCACCGGGCACTACATGCCCCCGTCGCTGCTCGCGAGTCAATGCGCGCTGCTCGAACGTCCGACGGCGGACGAGCGGGCGGTCACGGTCGACATCGCCGGCACGCCCGAGGCGATCGCCCGGAGCATCACGGCGGCACTGGCCGGCTGTCGTTGAACAGCCTGCGGGAGTCATGCTCCCGCGAAAACACGAGGTTTTCTCCAGTTGGCCGGCCGGTGATGCCCCGGGCGGATCGACGCGTGCAGCTGGCCGATCAGCGGCCGAGCTGCTGACGCAGCCACTCGTTCTTGCGACGCTCCAGCTCGACGAGCTTCGCCACCGGACCCTTGCGGGCGGCGGTGGACGCCTGCGAACGGGAGGCCTTCATCTGCTCGGCGGAGGCGGAACCGGCGACGACGAGGCTGGCGAGAACGGCGATGACGAGGGCGATGCGACGCATGAGGGGGGACTCCAGCGGGGGGAAGGAAAAGAAACCGCGGCCGGCCGTGGCGGGGCACAGTGCGCCGCCACTCTGCCGGACGCATGGCAGCATCGGCGGCCGCAGGGAGATTTTTTCAGCGTCCCGGCCGACGCCCGCGCACCAGACACAACTGGCACCGGCCGTTCCCGCGGCACCGCTGGCACGCCCCGCACGACCCGTGATTTTCCAGTGCGCGCGAATCGGTGCGGGTCAATCGGACCGGCCGCCGGCGCGCTGGCACGCGGGCGCGCCGGCGTCGCGCGAACGGCACGGCCGCCACAGCTTCCGGCCTTGCCGAGGGGCAGCGACGCCCGCGGCGGGCCGCCGCGCCGATCAGCGGCCGCCGGCCAGCGGATCCTCCGGCCAGGCGTGCTTGGGGTAGCGCCGCCGCAGCTCCTTGCGGACCTCGCCGTAGGTGGTCTTCCAGAAGCTCGCCAGGTCGCTCGTCACCTGCTGCGGCCGGTGGTTGGGGCCCAGCAGATGCAGGAGCACCGGCACCCTCCCCCCGGCCACCCGCGGCGTCTCCGGCACCCCGAAGAGCTCCTGGATCCGGGCCGCGAGCACCGGGGCGGAGCCGGGGTCGTAGGTGAGCCGGTAGCGGCGGCCGTTGACGAGCTCGAGCTGCGCCGGCGCGAGTCGGTCGATCTCGGCGAGCCGCACGTGTCCGACCCGCGCCTGGAGCGCCGCGAGCCAGTTGGCGGTCGGAATCTCGTCGAGCGACCGCAGGCCCGTGCAGATGGCCGGCAGTTCGGCCGCGAGGTCGGCGTCGGTGAGCGGCGGCAGGTCCAGGTCGGGCATGGCGGCGGCGAGCCAGCGGACACGGGCGAGGAAGCCGCCGGCCGCGGTGTCGGCGCCGGGCAGGAGCCGCGACAGGAGCGGCCCGGCCTCGCGGGCGAGCATCGCGGCGGCCTCCGTCGCGTCGCGGACGGCCGTCGGCGTCTCGGCGATCACGAGGTCGCCCCAGTAGGTGCGGCGGCGGGCCTCCACCTGCCGGCGGGAGGGATGGTAGAGCAGCTCGTCGGCGTGACGCAGCATCGACGTCGCGGCGGGCCCGGCCTCGAGCCACGCCGGATCGACGGCCGACGCCAGCCGCACACCCACCTCGCCGCCGGCGTCGTTGACGTCGATCGCGAGGAAGAAGGGCTCCCCGCGCACCCGCGACCCGTCGAGCCGCACGCCGCGGCCGCCGACCATCGTGCCGCGATCCTGCCCGCCCGGCCGCAGCCGCACGAGCCGGTCGGGGAAGGCCTCGAGGAGCGCCTGCAGGAGCGGGGCGTCGGCATCGGCCGCGCCCGCCGCCGCGACCGGGGCGGCGCCGGTGGCGCCCGCGTCGCCGCGGGCGTCGGCACCGGGTTCGGCGTCACCGGCGTCGGCGTCACCGGAATCGGCTTCACGGGCGTCGGCGTCACGGGCGTCGGCGTCACGGGCGTTCTGGGCGACGATCCGCTCGAGCTGCTCCGCCGTGCGCAGCGTCTGCCGGGCGGCGCCCGGATGCAGCTCGAGGTCGGCGGCCCCCGGTGGCCGGCCCGCGGCGAACGCCTCGAGCAGGGCCACCCGATCGGCCACGTCGGAGCGGATGCGCACCCGAACGGTGTCGCGCGGACCGCTGCGGGGCCCGTGGGCGGCGGCGCGGAACGGATCCCGCTCCGAGAGCAGCGCCGCGGCGACCGCCGTCTGGCGGGGCACGCCGTGCGCGGCGCCCGCGAGCAGGAGCCTGCCGAGCCGCGGATGCGCGGGCAGGCCCGCGAGCCGTCGGCCGAGGGGCGTGATCGCGTCGTCTTCGGGCGTCGCGGCCGCCGCGATCGCGCCGAGCTGGGAGAGGAGCGACCGGGCGTGCTCGAGGCTCGCGGCGGGGGGCGTGTCGAGCCAGGGAAACGACCGGTGCTCGCCCACCGCCAGCAGCTGGAGCACCGCCCCCGACACGTCGTCGCGGACCGCCTCCGGCACGTCGGCGGCGGGGCGGTGCTGGTGGGCGGCGTCGTCCCACAGCCGCCAGCAGACGCCGGGGCCGGTGCGTCCCGCCCGTCCGGCCCGCTGGTCGGCCGAGGCCCGCGAGATCGGCACGAGCTCGAGCCGTGGCAGGCCGGTCGCGGGGGACACCGCCGACCGCCGCGCGAGCCCGGAATCGACGACCGCGGTGATGCCGGGAATCGTCAGCGACGTTTCGGCGACGTTGGTGGAGAGGATGATCTTGCGGCGGCCGAGGTCGGCGAGCACGCGATCCTGCCGCTCGGGGGGCATGTCGCCGAAGAGCGTGAGCAGGGCGTGCCCCTGCCGGTCGGCCGCGGCGACGAGCTCCTGCTCGCACCGCATGATCTCGCCGACGCCCGGCAGGAAGACGAGCACGTGCCCCGGCGTGGCGGTGAGCGCCCGCGGCACGGCCTCGGCCACCATCTCCACGAGGTCGCGCCGCGGGCCGCGTGGGGCGTGCCGCACGTCCACCGGAAACAGCCGTCCCTCGGCCGACACGATCGCGGCGGGGGCCCCGTCGGCCGTCGCCTCGCCGAGCAGCCGGGCCACGGGCTCCGCGGCGAGGGTGGCGCTCATCACCACGATCCGCAGGTCGGGGCGGAGCGTCTGCCGCACCCGCACGAGCAGGCCGAGCACGAGATCCATCTCGATCGTGCGCTCGTGGAACTCGTCGAGGACGACCGCGTCGATGCCGCCGAGCTCCATGTCGGCGAGGAGCCGCCGGAGCATGATCCCGGTGGTCTCGACGACGAGCCGCGTGTCGCGGCTCACGCGGGAGTCGAACCGCACCTGGTAGCCCACCTCGCCGCCGAGCGGGCCGCCGCGGAGCCGGGCGATCTGCGCCGCCACGGCCCGGGCCGCGAGCCGCCGCGGCTGCAGGAGCACGACCCGGCGGCCGGCCGGCAGGTCGTCGAGCACCGCGGCGGGAACGAGCATCGTCTTGCCGGAGCCCGGCGGCGCCGTCACCACGACGGGACGGCCGCGGCTGGTGGCCACGACCTCGTCGAGGACGGCCGCCACGGGCAGATCGGCGGGCAGGGATGCGGCGGGGGCGTGAGCCATGCGGGGGAGCGTTCCTTGCCGCAGTGTATCGTCGGTCGCGCCGACGGTGCCCGCATGGTCAGTTCGGCCCCGGCGGCCGTACGATGCCCCGACGCGACGGCCCTTGCCGCCGTCGCCACGAGCCCGTCCCTCCCCCAGCAGGTGTCCCATGCCCCGCGTCCCCGTCCACGGTTCTCACCGCACCGACAGCAGGCGGCGTCGTCGCAGGGGGGCTGCCGTCCTGCTCGTCGGTGCGGCGCTGCTCGCCGCCGGGCCCGCGGCCGCGGCCGAGTGGTCGCAGTTCCGTGGCGCCGCCCTCGGGCATGCCGGCGACGCGGCGGTGCCGCTCGCCTGGGGGGAGAAGACGAACCTCGGCTGGCGGACGGCGCTTCCCGGCGCGGGCTGGTCGCAGCCGATCGAGTCGGCGGGCCGCATCTACCTCACGACGGCGGTCGGCCGTGCCGCCGACGCCCCGAGCGGCATGGGGGGCGTGATGTCGATGTCGACCTGGGGGATGCAGTCGACGCCCAAGGATCCGGTGCAGTGGCGGGTGTTGTGCCTCGATCCCGCCGACGGCCGGATCGAGTGGTCGCGGACGGTCGTCGAGTCGGTGCCGAAGTATGCCAAGCACGCCTCCAACAGCTACGCCACCGAAACGCCCTGCGCCACGGCCGACGCCGTGATCGCCTTCTTCGGCGCGACGGGCACGCTCGTGGCGCTCGACCGGGACGGCAAAGAGCTCTGGCGGCGGGAGTTCGGGCCGCAGCCGATCCAGAACCAGTTCGGCACGGGGTCGTCGCCAGTGATCCACCGCGCGGCGGACGGCGACCGTCTCCTCCTGCAGCTCTACAACGAGGACTCCGCCCGGATCCACTGCCTCGACCCGCGGTCCGGCGCCGACCTCTGGAAGGCCGAGCGGGCGAAGGGCACCGCGTGGAGCACGCCCGTGGTGTGGAGCAACGCCGGCACGGCGGAGGTGATCACCGCGGGCGAGGGCTCGGTGATCGCCTACGATCTCGCCGACGGCCGCGAGCGGTGGCGGCTCACCGGCCTCGACACGTCGTTCGCCTGCTCGGTGGTCGCCGACGCCGACGGCGTCTACTTCGGCACGTCGAGCCCCGGCAGCAAGGCGCCGGTCTACTCGATCGCGGCCGGCCACACCGGCGACCTCACGCCGCCGAAGGGGCAGGCCTCCTCCGCGGCCGTGCGCTGGTCGAAGACCAAGAGCGGCGCCGGCATGCCCTCCCCGGTGGTCGTGGGCGACCTGCTCTTCTTCTTCGGCGACAAGGCCGTCTGCTACGACAAGCGGACCGGGGAGGAGAAGTTTCGCAAGCGGCTTCCCGGCGGCACCACCGCCGTGGGCTCGCCGGTGGTGGTCGGCACGCGGATCTACCTCGTCAACGAGAAGGGACGGACGGTGGTCATGGAGGCCGGCCCGGAGTTCAAGGTGCTCGCCGAATCGACGGTGGGGACCGCCGACGAGGTGTTCTGGGCGACCCCCGCGGTCGTCGGCGAAGCGCTGTTGATCCGCTCGTCGGAGGCGCTCTACTGCGTCCGCCCGCCCAAACCCTGACGATGCGGGGCGGCGGTGTTGCGGCGCGGCCAGCCTGCCTGCCGCGGCGGACCGGCCGCGTCAGACCGGCCGCGTCAGATCGGCCGCGTCAGATCGGCCGCGTCAGGGGCCGGTTGCGACGGGCAGCCAGCCCTCGTCCTGCCACGAGGTGTCGCCGGGCCGCCGCACGAAGCTCGTGACCACGACCGGCGGCCGCCCCGCGTGGACGACCGTCTCGAACCGCTTCCGCCGGCCGTCCACGAGCACCACGACCTCCACCGGGGTGGGGTCGGCGCCGCCCCAGTTGCGGTAGTGGTGCACGGCGACGGTGTAGCGGCCCGCGGGTGCGATCCCCCGCGCCCAGAAGACGTTTTCCACCGCCAGCGGCGTGCGCGGCACGACGTTCTCGTCGACGTCGAGCCAGCCGCCGCAGCGGCCGCGGCGGCTCGTGTAGTTCACGAGCGACACCCCCGGCACGAAGGCCGGCGACTCCACGAGCACGTGCAGGTCGATGTCGTTGACGTTGTTCCAGGCGATCGACACCTGCACGTCGCCCGACCGCGCGCCCGCCGCCCGCAGGCGGCGGCCGATCTCGCCGCCGATCCCGCTTCCCACGCCGTCCCCCGCCCCGCGGCCCAGACCGCGTCCCGCCCCGATCCCGCGGGCGTCGCCCGCGACGACGTGGCCCAACGGTCGGACCGCCGCGGGCAGTTCGGCGAGCAGGTCGGCCGGGGCCGGCACCATGTCGAGCGGCCGCAGGTCGTCGGCCGCGGCGAGGTCGAGCGGCTCCGGCAGGGTGAAGGGCTCGGGAGGGGCAAGCGCCGCGACGGGCGTCAGCGGCTCCGCCGGGCCGTCGCCGGCGGAGCCGCCGGGGGGCGTCGGCGCGAGATCGTCGTCGGCGAGCGTCACGGGGGCGACGTCCACCGGCGCCGCCGTCGCCGCGGCGAACGCGACGTCGAGCCGCACCTCGCGGCCCGGCGGAACGGGCGGGACCACCGCCAGCGACAGGGCGAGCAGCCCCGCCACGTGGAGGATCAGGCTCTGGAGAAAGCCGTTGCGGTGGAGCGAGGCCACGCCGGCGTCAATGGCCGAGAACCATCCGGCCGAGAACCGGCCCGCCGCAAAGCCTGCCGGCGCGAAGCCTGCTCCCGGAGTCCGTCGGGCTCTGTGCGCCGCGGGCATCGTGCGCGATCCTCGGGGGAGGCCGGTCGCCGGCGTGTCAGCGGGCGAGCGACACGCGGATGATCTCGGCGTCGTTGCGGACGAAGATCGAGCGGTCGGCGAAGGCCGGCCCGCACCAGACGACCTTGCGGCCGAAGGCGTTGTTCGTGGGCTCGAGGAGGTGGGTGCGGCCGAGCTCCTCGTAGCCCTGCGGCGAGAGTTTCGCGATCACGAGGTCGCCCGTCTCCGCGAACATCCAAAGCCGGCTCCCCTGCCTGACCATGAACGCCGAGCCGGAGCCCTGCTGCCGCCCGGCCAGCGGCCCGCCTCCCTGCCAGACGACGTTGCCGCCGGGGATCGCCACCACGCGGAGGTCGCCCTTCTCGTGGAACCCGTAGATGTGGCCGTCGGCCCCGAAGGGCTGCACGTTGACGGCGGAGATGCCGTGCTTCGCCTTGTTCCGCCAGACGACCTCCGGGGCGTTGCCGTCGGCCGCGAGCTTGAGCAGCAGGTTCTTCTCCTGGAAGCCGCCCACGTAGAGATAGTCCCCCACCTGCACCGGCGCCATGATGATCGAGCCGTTGTCGGCGTTGTAGGGCGACTCCCAGAGCTTCGCCCCCGTGGCCGGGTCGGCCGCGTAGATGCCGTCGGGCTTCATGAAGACGAGCATCCGCCGGCCCGCCGACTCGATGATCGTCGGGGGCGAGTAGCCCTGCTCCGGCGCCGTACCCGTCCGCCAGAGCTCCTTGCCGGTGAGCTTGTCGAAGGCCACGGCATGGGCCACGTCGGTGCCGACCACGCAGACGAGCCGGTCGCCGTCGACGAGGGGATGACTGGCGTAGCCCCAGAGCGCCGCCTTGCAGCGGTAGTCTGCCTTGAGGTCGCGGGCCCAGATCTCCCGGCCGTCGGCCACGGCCAGGCAGAGCAGGTTGCCCTCCGCACCGAGCGTGTAGACGCGGTCGCCGTCCACCGTGGGGGTGCACCGCGGCCCCGCCGGGTAGGCGATCGTGTAGGTGACCGGATACTCCCGCTTCCAGAGGATCGTGCCGGTGGCCTCGTCGAGGCAGAGCACCCGTTCGGTGCCGGTCGAGGTCTTGCGGTCGAAGTTGGCCACCTTGACGTCGGCGTCGGTGACGTAGTCGGTGACGAAGACGCGGCCGCCGGCCACGGCGGGCCCCGCGTAACCGCCGGCGATCGGCGTCCGCCAGAGCACCTTCGGGCCGTCGGCGGGGAAGCTGTCGAGCAGCCCCTCCTCGCGCCAGACGTTGTCGCGCTGCGGGCCCATCCACTGCGGCCAGTCGTCGGCCCGCAGGGCGTCGCCGACCGGCACGAGCGCCGCGGCCGCAAGGGCGAACCCGCGCAGGATCCGCGCACCGGCCGTCGCGGCCGAGCCGCCCCACCGGTCTGTGCGGCCACAGGCACCGTGGTCGCGGGCACCGTCGCTCCCGCGATCCGAGCCGGGCACGTGCCCGCGAACGGTCGTCCGATCCGACATTCCACGCATGGCCGCGAGGCTCCTGACGAGGGAGTGCATCGAACGTGCGGCTCGATGCACGAAACGGCATCCCCGGCCCGTCAGGCCGGGAATGCATCGACATGGACGAACGACACCGGCATCGACACCGCATCGAGACCGGGTGCCATGCACGTCTGGTTCACGGCACCCCGGTGTCCGGGAGCGCCGACGCGATCGCATCGTAGCATGTCGTGGTCAGAGCGCCCGGCGATGCCGCCTGCGGACCTTGCCCGGCCGCGGTGCGGCCGCGGGCTCGGTCCTGGCCGCCGCCGCGGGAGCTTCGGCGCGTTCGCTCCGGCCCGCCGCGTGCCCGCCGGAGGGCCGGCCGCCACCGCGGTTGCCGCCCCCCTGCCGGCCACCGTCGCGGCGGCCACCGTCGCGACGGCCCCGCTGTTGCCGGCCCCGCGGCTGACGGTCGTCCGGGTCGCGGGTCGCCGCCGAGTCACCGGCGGGCACTTCGGGCAGTGCCGGCAGGTCGCTGCGCACGGTGATCGGCTTGCGCAGGAGCCGCTCGATCGCCGCGAGCCGCGGCCGCTCCTCGTGGTCGCACAGCGAGACGGCCTCGCCCGCGAGCCCGGCGCGGCCGGTGCGGCCGATGCGGTGCACGTAGGTCTCCGGCTCGTGGGGCAGATCGAAGTTCACCACGTGCGACACCCGGTCGACGTCGATGCCGCGGGCGGCGATGTCGGTGGCGACGAGCACGGGCGGGTGCTGCGACTTGAAGGCGGCGAGCGCCTTCTCCCGCTGCGCCTGGCTCTTGTTGCCGTGGATGGCCGCGGCACGGATGCCGGCCTTGTCGAGGTCGCGCTGCAGCTTGTCGGCGCCGTGCTTGGTGCGCGTGAAGACGATCACCCGCCGCATCTCGCCGTCGGCGAGGAGGTGCACGAGCAGGTGCCGCTTCTGCCGCTGTGGCAGGAAGAACACCGTCTGCGTGACCGTTCCGGCCGGCGTCGCCGGCGGCGTGGCCCGCACCTCGAGCGGATCCCGGAGCATCGCGTCGGCGAGGTGGCGGATCGCGGCGGGGAGGGTCGCCGAGAAGAAGAGCGTCTGCCGGGCGCGCGGCGTCATGCCCACGATCCGGCGGACGTCGGGGATGAAGCCCATGTCGAGCATGCGGTCGGCCTCGTCGAGGACGAGAAACTCCACCTGCCGCAGATCGACGAGCCCCTGGTCGACGAGGTCGAGCAGCCGGCCCGGCGTGGCCACGAGCACGTCGACGCCGGCGAGCATCGCCTTGGCCTGCGGCTGCTGGCCGACGCCGCCGTAGATCGCGACCGACCGGAGCCCCGCGTGGCGGCCGTAGGCGAGGAAGCTCGCATGGATCTGGCCGGCGAGTTCGCGGGTGGGGGCGAGCACGAGCACGCGGCACCGCCGGGCGGCCCGCGGCCGCGGCTCGGCCGTCATCCGCTCGATGAGCGGCAGCGCGAAGGCGGCCGTCTTGCCGGTGCCGGTCTGGGCGCAGCCGAAGAGGTCACGGCCGGCGAGCACGTGCGGAATGGCTCCGGCCTGGATCGGCGTCGGCTCGGTGTAGCCCTCGGCGGCGAGCGCCCGCAGCACGGGCTCGGAAAGGCCGAGGCTTTCGAACGTCGTTCCCTGCGGCGTCGGGGCGTCGCGGCCCGCCGCCGGGGCGTGCGCGTGGGCGTGGGAAGTCGCACGGGCCGGGGCGGCGTGGGACGGGGCGTGGCTCGGCTGGGGTCGGTTTTTCATCGCGGTGGTGGTCGAGGTCACGGAGGACGTGGAGAGGGGGGACACAGTGACGGAAGAAACGGTCATGGGACTTGTCAAAGCGGAATCCTTGGATGCTTGTCGGACAGAAGACTCGCCGAACGGATCATGGGCGCACGGAGTGCACGCGGAACACCGGTCGCGGCGGCCGCGCTGAGCGACCGGCCACAACACGCGGCCGGAGATGCTCGGGGGGAGGGACAAGCCGGGACGCGACCCTGGCGACAGAAGCTTTTCCCGGGGCCGGCGCTAGGAGCTAGCCGCGAGCCGGAAGGCCGCCTGGCTCCCGCGTGCGGGAGGGACGAGCCGGAAAAACAGCCGTATCAGGAACCGAGCGATCGTGACGAACCTCGAGGCCCGCTCACAGGATGTGGACACACAGCCTGCTGGATCACGGGGACGTGATCCCGGGAGCACAGCTCCCATGAAACCCCCTCGGGGTTTCCGTCGCGGAGGGATCGTCCCAAGGACGTTTTCCGCGGCCTGCCAGCGGGACGGGGTCGCTCTTGCCACCTCGTTACCTTTGAGACGCTACCATCTTCCCGTCCCCGACGCCAGCCGACGGTTCGCGGTTTTCCCGGGCCGCCGCCGGTTTTCGACCCTGCGGGCGGAGACGGGGCCGATATCCCCTCCGGAAAATGGCACCACCCATGACCGACGCCCGGCAGACGCTTCTCGCCAAGGCCCACGAACTGCTGCCGAGCTGGTTCACCGACCGGCTCGCCGGCGAGCCCGCCCGCTTCTCGCTCCTGCTCGACACCCGGCACGTGCTCGTGATCGACGGGGTGACCGGCGTGCGCCAGGCCGCCAACGGCGACGTCTGGATCGACGTCGAGATGCTCGTGCCGTTCCGCAAGGACGGCTTTCCCTGGGGGCACTTCCCGGTCGTGAAGACCGCGGCGCCCGACCGCGCCATGTGCTCGATCAACGCGGCGCGGGTGGTGGCGGTGGTGGAGGTCGATCCGTGGGAGCTGCCGCCGCTCGAATCGTCGGAGGAGACCGGCTGACCGCGGCCGCGCGATCGCCGCGTCGCGCGCCGGTGCCCGCTCCGGTCGTCGCTCCGCACGCGTCCGGTGAATCGGCCGGCCAGTCGGCCGTCTACTCGTCGTAGGCGACGTCCTCGCCGGCCGCCACGATCTCGTCGTAGGCGTCGGCCTCGGCGTCGAACCAGGGGGCCAGGTCGGGAAAGTCCATCGATCGCTCCGCTGCGCTGTCGAGACACATCCCCTCGATCATACTTTCGCCTTCCGCCGCGGGCCGAGCCCGCCGGCCAACCTGTCGCCGTTCCGCCCCGCCTCGCCCCGCCCCGGAGATCGCCATGCCCGCCCCCGGTTATGCCCTCGCGTTCCTGGCGTCGCTCCTCTGGGGCCTCACCTACTGCCTCGACGAGCGGGCGCTGGCGGGCGTCTCGCCGCAGCGACTCTACTTTCTCCACTCGCTCTGCGGATGCGTCGTCGTGGGGGGGCTGCTCCTCTTCCAGGGACACACGCCGGCCGACCTCGTGCGGATCGACGTGCCCGGCGTCTCCCGCGGGCTCATCCTCACGAACATGCTCGTCGGCACGGTGGCGGCGCTGGCGATCTTCGGGTCGATCCAGTCGCTCGGGGCCACCCGGGCCGCCGTGCTCGAGATCTCCTACCCGCTCTTCGTGGCGCTCTTCGCGGTGCTGCTCTTCCGCGAGCGGCTCGACCCGGCCGTGCTCGTGGGGGGCGGTTTCATCGCGGCGGGCTCCGCGATCATCGTGCTCACGTCGCGCTGACTGGCCGTGGAAAAAGTCCTCCGGGACTTTTTCCAGGCATGAAAACCTCCGGTTTTCAC
>Ga0209189_1001767_pt1 | contig 15815 bp, 8 predicted proteins | sample C_130820_EF_Meta_FD_187308 | JGI IMG/M metagenome (GOLD analysis project Ga0209189, IMG submission 187308) | Freshwater microbial communities from Lake Croche, Canada to study carbon cycling - C_130820_EF_MetaG (SPAdes) (version 3) | ecosystem: Environmental > Aquatic > Freshwater > Lake | place... | reverse complement strand
CGGGCAACTACACTATCGATTGCCACAGCCTCCGAGTACGCATTTCCACGCATTTCTTCAAGTGTTTTAATTGGTTCAATAGATTGAGCTTCTAAACTCCTCACTCTTGAGTCCCAAAACATTGGTGAGGTGGCTGGATTTACATTACCATTGGCATCCATCCCATTAAATGCAGTATTGAGAATTGTTTGAGCATTGCGTTTGACAAAGGCAAAAGTGTTTGGACTCAAAAAATGTCGATTTCTACCCAATCCAACGGCATTTACTCCAATTGACAAATCAAGATTATCGGTATAGCCATTGGCGGGATGATGACAAGTTGCACAAGCAACATCTCGCTTACCTGATAAAATTGGGTCCCAAAATAAAGCTTTGCCAAGAGCGATGGTTTCGGTTGAAACAGTTGCATTATCTACTTTAAGTAACGGAACTTCGCTACTGTTTTGGATATCAGTATTGATGGATGATGGAATTAGTTCCTCATTTTTCTGACAAGCAACAAAAACGGAACTAAAAAAACATAAAGAAGCAAATAAAATACCTGATTTTAAATTCATACTTTGATTAGATTTAAGAGTGATTTGGTAAAAAAATAATTAAACGTAAACTTTTATCAAATTACAAATTCAGTTTAGGGTAAGGAAAAGATATGAAAAACTGTCCAAAAGAAAACTTTTGTAGTCTTTTCCTTTTAAGACGAAATTAATTTGAAAATCTTGCGGCCTAAGTCAATTATTTTCAAAAAAAGTTTAATTGGCGTTATTGAACTAAAAAGTGTAATTTTACATCAGTAATCATTATTGGGGACGACCGGTTTTGACGGCGTGAGTGGTTGCGAGTAAAAGCATGTCGGGAGTTGGTAGGATTCTCCCGTTAAAAATTCTTCCAAAAAACAACTGGCAATACTTCGTATGCCATGGCTGCTTAATTTCGTAGTAAATTAACCATACGCCACATTCCGCCTCGGCCAACCTTTGCCGCTGGGGAGCTCGGAGTGCCGAACCTGCAAAGGCGATTATTGGCGGGGAACTTGTTGATAATTAGTATTTAGGTTTCTAAGGAATAGATTTGGTATGTCGGACACCGACCTATTTTCGAATAAATAAGACCGAATAAACATGTAGAAGGCTCGTCAATTGCCAAGTTCGGACCAGGGTTCGAGTCCCTGCGTCTCCACTAACAAAAACACAACTATTTGAATATCAAGTAGTTGTGTTTTTATTTTAAGCCTATTTTGAAACTTTGGATGGTCTGGTAGATAGGTTGAAATTTTCGATCAATTTATCTAGTCTTTTATTCCTGCGTAATCTTTGTAAAATTTTATCATTCCTTCACTTACTGAAAGGCTTTGAATAATTCGATAATTGAAAATAATCCCACGGAAAAAAAGAACTAACTAATTCTGCTTATGAATTAATGACATTATCATTACTTGACTAATCATTTAGTACTTTCTTATCCATAGCATATGTATAACTTTTAGCTGATTTTGGCCGTTTGCCTTCTTAGATTAATTTTTCTACAGTGAGTTTATAGGGAATTTTTGTTTTAATCATAATTGCACGAACATATTTGTAATTACATATTATTTAGTATATTTTTGATATATTAAATAATATTACAATATTTTTTCATACAAATACAGCATTTTTTGTAAATACAAAAAACAATAAAATTATGGAAGAAGTATTTTTAACCGATTTAGATAAACGTATAGCAATGTTTATCGAACAAAAAGGAGGGGATTTTGCGGTAGCTAAAAAAACAGAAAAAAAACCTCAATTATTTCAAGGTGTCCGCACTGGTAAGCGTAATGCTGGAATGATGATTTTTCAAGAACTCCTCAAAGCCTATGATGATTTCGATGAGACCTATATGCTTCGCGGCATACGGTCTACAGGGAAAAATTACCCAAAACTAACAACTACCGAAAATGAAATCGAGCGACTAAAAAAGGAGTTAGAGATAAATCAAAAAATATTGGCAGAAAAAGAATTGTCATTATTAACACAAAAGGAATTATTAGATAGAAAAGACCAAATAATTGAAAATTTATCCGCTGCGTTGGGAAAGGTTTAGGGCGAAACTGATGCCTATCTTGTTGAAGAAGAATGTGTTTATCAAGTTATAAATGTTATAACTATGATTCAGCAAGGAGTTTTCGCTATCAATGAACGGTTGAAATTAGTAAAATCGGTAATATAAAAGATCACGTTTGCTTAAAAAAAACGTTCATAGGCACTAAAAATATAGATAATCGTTGCTCCTTTTTCTCCACAAATATATGATAATCAGCGAGTTAACTCACAAATGATTATCAGATATTTTTATTTCAAAAAACGCTACTAATATCAAGTAGACTCATCATCGAAACTTGTATATTTTCAAATTCCATCAACAACTCTATCAAATCTTTGGAGAATATTGGCTAATAATGCTAACTTACAGCATTATTGTAAAATAACTATTCAATCTTAAACTCTTCCTTAAAATATGAAATTTAAAGTTCTTGGTTTGCTACTTTGTGGTGCATTTTTATTCCAAAATTGTACATCAAAAAAAGAAGAATCTACTACAAGTGATTCTACAATTACAACAAATAAAATTGAAAAAATAAGCTTCGGCAAACTTCCTACTGGCGAAGCAGCTGACCTTTACACATTAAAAAATAGTGCAGGAATGGTTGTAAAAATCACTAATTATGGTGGAATTATCACTTATTGGTCAGCTCCAGACAAAAATGGAAAATATGCTGATGTGACATTAGGTTGTGATTCTTTGGGTGGCTATCTTAAAAATTCGCCATTTTTTGGTGCATTGGTTGGTCGATATGGAAATAGAATCGCAAAGGGCAAATTTACGCTTGATGGAAAACCATATACCTTGGCTCAAAACAATGGTGTTAACTCTCTCCATGGCGGTAAAAATGGATTTGATAAAGTTATTTGGACAGCAACGCCGATTGATGGTGAAGAGCCACAACTAAAACTTATCTATACATCTGCTGACGGCGAAGAAGGATATCCTGGAAAATTGGACGTTGAGGTGGTTTATACTTTACAAAAAGACAATTCATTAAAGATTGATTATAAAGCAAATACAGATAAGCCAACGGTTGTCAACTTGACAAATCACGCATATTTCAATCTTTCGGGCGATTTTAGCAAAGAAATTCTTGATCACGAAGTGACCCTCAACGCAAATAAATTTTTACCAGTTGATGAAACACTAATTCCAACAGGAGAATTGAAAGCAGTAGCAGGAACACCATTTGATTTTACGAAATCATTTAAAATTGGTGCAAGAATCAACGAGGTTAAAGATCTTCAAATTAAATACGGCAAAGGCTATGACCATTGTTGGGTTGCAACAGATTCAAGCAAAACTTTGAAAACGATTGCGAGTGTTTACGAACCAACTTCGGGGCGTGTAATGGAAGTCTTGACAACCGAACCTGCAGTACAGTTTTACACAGGAAATTTTTTGGATGGAATGCCAGCAGGAAAAGGTGTTAATTATAAATTTCGTACAGGATTTTGTTTAGAAACACAACATTATCCAAATTCACCAAATGAGGCAAAATTCCCAACAACGGTTTTAAGACCAAACGAAACTTATCAAACAACAACAGTTTATAAGTTTTCAGCAAAATAAAACAACCAAGGTTTACCGAAGGCTTCGATTTAAGCGAAGCCTTCGGTGATTAAGTCAACTCAATAAACTTTCCATTCTCAATGTTACGGCTCGTTTATGTGCTTCTAATGATTCAGCTTCAGCCATTAATTCTACTGTTGGTCCGATATTCAGAATTCCTTCTTTGGAAATTTCTTGGAAAGTAATTTTCTTGACAAAACTATCAAGCGATACGCCACTATAAGCACGAGCGTAACCGTTCGTTGGTAAGGTATGATTTGTACCTGAAGCATAATCTCCACATGATTCAGGTGTATAATTTCCTAAAAATATTGAACCTGCATTTATTATCTTTTCGCCAACATCAATATAATTTTCAACTGCAATAATCAAATGCTCTGGAGCATATTCATTCAACATATCTATACAATCTTCTTGATTTTCGAGCAAAACAAGCTTAGAGTTTTCGATTGCTTTGGCAGCTAAATCTTTTCTTGGTAAACGATTCAATTGGCCAGAAACAGCTAAATTTACTGCAGAAACAAACTTCTTACTCGTAGAAACCAACAAAACTTGACTATCCGTACCATGTTCAGCTTGCGATAGTAAATCGGCAGCCACAAACGAAGGCACAGCTGAATCATCCGCCATGACTGCAACCTCTGATGGCCCTGCTGGCATATCAATCGCAACACCTTCTTTACTCAATAATTGTTTGGCAGCTGTTACATATTGATTACCCGGTCCAAATATTTTATATACCTGTGGAATCGTTTCAGTTCCATAAGCCATGGCGGCAATGGCTTGAGCACCCCCAATTCTGAAAACTTTGGTAATTCCAACTAATTTTGCCGCATAATAAATCGCTGGATGATTGCTCGGTGAACATAAAATCCGTTCTTGACATTCAGCGATTTGGGCAGGAATTCCCAACATTAAAACTGTTGAAAAAAGTGGAGCAGTTCCACCTGGAATATAGAAACCTACTTTCTGAATACCTACACTTTTTCTCCAACATCTTACGCCTGCCATTGTTTCAATAACTTCGGGAGATTGCTTTTGAGCTTCGTGAAAAGTATAAATATTTTTGTATGCTTGTAAAATCGCTTCCTTCAATTCTGCTGAAAGCTGACTTTCGGCTGCATCTATTTCTTCTTGAGAAACCTGAAAATCATTTAGTTCGATTTTATCAAATTTCAAAGCAAACTCTTTAAGAGCGGCATCGCCTTCGAGTTTTACTTTTTGTAAGATGGGCAATACTTTCTGCTCAATTTCGGCCATTTCTTGTACAGGTCGAGCAAGTAACTGCTTCCATTCAGAGCGTTGTGGAAATGATATAATGTTCATTTATTTTTTTATAAAAATTCTTTACTCTATGATTGTATCAAAAATCGTATCCATATCTACTTCAAAACCTTGTAAAACTTGGCTTTTAATCATTTTTTCAGCAATTGGTAATGCTTGAAATTTATCTCCTTCTAATATGTATTGATGAACAACTTGCTCGTAAGGATATACAACCCAATATTCCTTCACTCCTGCTTGTTCATAAATTTGAAATTTTTGAGACATTTCTCTTCTAGAATTGCCAAACGAAAGAATCTCAATAACTAAGTCTGGAGCTCCAACACAACCTTGTTTTTTAATTTTAGTGGTATCGCAAATTACACACAAATCAGGCTGAACAACAGTTTCTCCTTCTCCTTTTATTGATGGCAAATATACATCGAATGGAGCAGCCATTACCTTGCAAGGCTTTTTTTGAAGAAAATGCCATAAACTTCCGTGCAAATTGCTACTAATTTCTTGATGTGTACTCGTAGGTGCGGGTGACATTTTGGCAATATAACCACGCAACAATTCAACTCTTTCTTGAAATTTCCAGGAAAGATAATCCTTGAAGGTATAAGCCTTTGTAAGGTCTAATTGTTCGATGCTTGTTATCATTTCAATTTTGAATCATTTGTTTTATACTCAAAAGGCACAGAGGTGCAAAGGTTCAGAGGCGACCGTCGCTTGGCACAAAACACTGATAATGAGGCAATTAAATGTCTAAATTTTTGCAAACCATTTTTGGTTTAGTATAAACAATTCCTGTTTTGCGAATAGATGTTTAATAAATCATTTTTTCAATTGGAATCACTAGAATACCCTCTGCCCCTGCCGAACGAATCGCTTCGATATTTTCCCAAAACTGATTTTCTTCCAATACAGAATGAATCGAGCTCCAACCGTCCATTGCTAATGGCACTATCGTTGGGCTTTTCATTCCCGGAATCATATTAATGATGTCTTGAAGTTTATCATTTGGAGCATTTAACAAAATATATTTATAATTTTGAGCCGTTTGAACAGCTTTTACTCTAAATAACAATTTGTTGAGCGTATCGTGTTTTGCTTTTGATAATTTTTTATTTGAAATCAAAATTGCTTCCGAACGGAAAATTGTTTCAACTTCTTTTAAACCATTGCTCAAAAGTGTACTTCCCGAACTTACAATATCGCAAACACCTTCAGCTAAACCAATGCTTGGTGCAATCTCAACCGAGCCACTTATTTCGTGAATTTCAGCTTCTACACCTTGCTCCTTCAGATAATTGCCCAAAATACGAGGATAAGAAGTTGCAATGCTTTTCCCTTGAAAATCATTGATACTATTATATTCTACGCCACGAGGAACAGCAATCGATAGTCGGCATTTTGAAAAACCTAAGCGATAAGTGATTTCCGCCTTACGGTTTGATTCAATAAATACATTTTCCCCTACAATACCGATATCAGCTACACCATCTTCCACATAACCTGCAATATCATCATCCCTTAAAAAAAGAAATTCCGCAGGGAAATTTGATGAGGATGTTTTGAGTTTTCCTGTACCGCTTTCAAACTTAATTCCACACTCTTTAAACAATCTAAACGAATCCTCACTTAATCTACCCGATTTTTGGAGGGCAATTCTCAATATTGAATCTGTATTTGGCATTTGAATCGAAAAGTTTCTTTGGTCAAAGCACAAAATTAGCTTAATCGGATGTCAATGACAAAATATTGTTCGGTTATCCACAAAAAACATTTAATGATATTGTCAAAAAAACTTTCAAAAAGTTTTAAAAAACAAATTCACTGCCTTAAAAAATCGTGGTATTTTGAGACGATTTTTTTTTGTATTTTCAAAATGTAGGTTATTTCTTGAATCTAATCTATTTTTGAAGAAAAAAGACCTAACGACTAATGAAAAACATATTTTTACTACTTTTATTTATACTTTCTTTTGCCCCTACGTTTGCCCAAAAACTTACCAATAAACAAATTGATACCTACCTCGAAGCACTCCAAAAGGAAGAAATTTTAACAGAGTTTGGCAAAGACACCTATTTGAAGATTGTAAAGAAGGAAGACAATTTTTTTCAGCAACGTTATAGTAGTATAATAAATCAATTTGCAAAAAATCAAATAGCGGACTCTCTCATCAAATCTCGAACTTCCATTTTAGGATTTCTTGGTGTATTTGAATTAATGAGAAATATTGGCTCATCGGCCGACGAACTCGTTCGTTTACGAGAATTATCCGAAAAAATGCTGGGTGATAAGATGCTTTTCAAAACAGAAATTGAAGGGACTATAAAACTCAATGACCCGCTGACATTTTTGGTAATAGAGCAAAACCTCAGACCTTCTAAAGATGAATACAAAGAATTAGCTACCAAACTCAAATCAATAAATCTTATCGACGAAAAAGTTTATAACGAGCTGCTTGTTTGGCTAAAAAAAGACCAAATTAAACTCATCAAAGATTTTAGCTTCTTTGTTTATGCTGCCCGACAAACTTACTTTTATGATAATTATACTTCATTGAAGGCATCCCAATTTTCGTTAATTGATAGCTTGCAACAAAAAAAAATGCTATCAATCAGTGATGCCAATAATATCAAGAATTCATATAAAGAGTATGAACTAAAAAGTAAAGTAGAGATTTTATCTTTTTGCAAAAATGTAATCCTGATTCCAGCAGGACAAAAAAATCTAACTCGAAGCGAAATCTATGAGTCATATTGGGAAGAAATAAAACAAAAAATTATTCCGAATTTTGATTTTAGAGACATTCAACTAAGCGAAATCAGTAAAAAAGAAGAAAGTTTTCATCCAAATGTATCAAATATTCCAATCAAAAATCCTTTTGCTGGTAGTCCAAATAAGTTTAAAATGAGCTACCAAGTCAATAATATAACCTATACTCAGAAAGCTGATACAGATTTTTTATTTATAAAAACAATTAATAATATTTTACCTCCTGAAATAGATATTGACACTTCAATCATTCAATCTTATGCATCGGCATTTTCGTTTTTGACAGGTTTTACAAGTAAAGATTTCCAATCAATCAATGATTTTCTGACTGACCAACATTCTTCAAAAAGAATCATTGTGGTCGGTAATGATTACAATCCATTTTTGGCAGTAAGAGATGGTCGCAAAGCTTTGATTTTGGTAGATAGCAATCAGAATGTTTTGTTTGAAGAAAAAAACAAGATAAATCTTCTGTTTGGAGGGCTTGTTGAAACAAAAACAGATTTTACAAGCAATAAAAGCCGAGACAGTCTTTATATGTTTATTAAAGAGTTTCAAACGATTGGACTTATCCCTGCGTCGGATGGCTCGAATATTGATAACGCTATCGTTGAATTGCGTTTTGAACAAAAAAATGCAAGTAATATTAAACGAAATTTATTAAACCAATTTTCAGAAGTAATTGCCAAAGTAAATCCAATTCCAATAAAGGGAAGTGAACAAATAATGATGTTCAAAAATTTCGTTACTAGCTTAGAGAAAATTTCGAGAGGTGTATTTAAAGCGGAAAAAATTAGCGACAATTTTGAAACTGAATTTAAGAAAAGTCCTAAAAAAGAACGGGAATTGGTGGTCAGTTTCAAACTTAATGGCAAAAAATATGAATCAAAAAATAAAATTGCAAAAGCAGATGAAGAAGATGGAAGTGTCAAAGAAAAGTTTTCACTTAACTTTAGCACGCTTTTCTTTAATACCCAAGAATGGCTAGAAGAAATTAATCGAGCATTGGAAGAAAACCAAATTGATGGCAAATTTTACAAAATCAATGTTCGCAAAGCTTTTACTTATGGAGGAAATGAGAATTACATTTTCCTTACAAAAAAACAATCTGAATACATTGAGGAGAAGCACAGTGAAATATTAAATGACCTAGAAAAACCAATTGTCTATGGAGATTATAAACAACAAATAGTTGCTTTTGATGTCGAAAATTTTGTAAAAGCTCTCAAAAGAGAAAAAATGTTGGCCGAAGACAATATAAAAGACTTAAAAACTGCCAAAGAACCATCTGATATTTTGATAGAAAGCAAGCAGGCGGTTGTGATTGATTTGAATGAACTTGCCGAAAAATCTAATACCGAACTCTACACTTATATTTTAAAAAAGCTTAACGAAAAACTTTTACCTAAAGCCAAATTTAGTGGAATCAAGTATCTCCGTGACAACACCGATAACAGCGAAACAGATTTTGAAAAACAGAACATTTCAGCTCTCATCGATGGAAAAAGCTACCAACAAACTTTGTATGTTTCTTTAAGAAATACCATTAAGAGTAATTTGGACTCGCTTAAAGAAAAAAATTCTACTTATTTTCCATCAATTGGAGAAAATCAATTTAAAATAGTAAACGATTATCTGACCGATATTGCCTCGCCCTATCGCTTAGTAATTGTTTGTGATTATCGTAGTCCGAAACTTTCTTTTGTGCTATTTGATAGTACACAGGCAAATATAGTAGAAGAAACTTTGCCCAATAACGCTATCGATTTTACGATGTATGGCACAAAAAATAGTAGAGATAACTTAGGTGCATTACTCGACGAGCTAACACAAATCGAGTTAATTGATAAAATGTCGAACCAAGAGAAAGAGGACTTTATTGTAAATCTTCGAAAATTTTCAATTAACGGTCTTTCTATCCTCGAAAACCTCAAAAACATAACTATACAAAGCAATATTTGGAATGTTGAATCTTACAAAGATATTTATAAATCGCTTATTGATTCTTTGAGTAAAATCTCCCAAAATCAGTTTAACCCTACTGATTTGACAGATAATTTTGCAAAAACTTTAAAGAAAAGTAATTATTCTGACCGCACATTTACTTATGGTTTTACGATGCAGAACGGAAAAAAATATCAAGAAAAACAATTCGTAGAAGCCTTGGTAAAACCCAAAAACAAACAAGAAAAACTCACTTATGAATTATTTGATTTTGATACAGCCAAGCTCATTGATTTAGTAAATCGGGCAATTAGCGAAAATTATGTAGCTGATGGAATGTTTTATCAAATCTATTCCGATGAAGATATTGAAGAATCTATCGGGCCAAGATTCATTTTCCTAAATTCTAAACAATATCGTTGGTTGAAGATAAAATTCCCAGAAATCTTTGAAACCTTTGATAACGAACCAGATAATGATATTGATGAGCGTAAAGAAGAAAAATAATCTAATCAACCTAAAAATATGAAACCTAAAATACTGATTGGCATAATTGTATTTATTATTGCCTCAGCACTCCAAATTAAATCCTTGTCAGATGATGTAGATTGGGCAGAGTATTTAGGTGGTGCAGACCGAAATCACTACTCGGCCTTAACGCAAATTAATCCAGAAAATGCAAATAAACTACAAGTTGCATGGACTTATTCGACACCTGATTCAGGACAAATGCAAGTAAATCCGATTATTATTGGAGGAGTTTTGTATGGTGTAACCTCTGCTGTTCAGGTATTTGCACTCAATGCAGCTACAGGCAAAGAAATATGGCGTTTTGGCGACCCGCACAAAAACTGGGCAAGTACAAGCCGAGGTGTAACTTACTGGCAAGAAGGCGACGACAGAAGAATTTTGTGTACTGTTGGGCCAAACCTTTGGGCGTTAAATGCAAAAACTGGAAAACCTATTGAAACTTTCGGTGATAAAGGGAAAACCGATTTACACACAGGCTTGCCCGATATTGCACAAAATAAGTTCGTTATTTCAAATACTCCAGGAACAATTTTTGAAGATTTAATCGTAATGCCTCTTCGACTTTCAGAAGGTGCAGATGCTGCTCCGGGCGATATTAGAGCATTTAATGTTAAAACTGGAAAATTGGCTTGGACTTTTCATACAATACCCTACCCGGGTGAATTTGGCTACGAAACTTTTCCGAAAGATGCCTATAAAAATACCTATACAGGAGCGGCGAATAATTGGGCAGGAATGGCCGTTGACCGCAAAAGAGGAATAATATTTGTGCCAACTGGCTCGGCTGGCTACGATTTTTATGGTGGAAATCGTAAAGGGCAAAATCTTTTCGCAAACTGCCTTTTAGCTCTTGATGCTCGCTCGGGTAAGCGATTATGGCACTTTCAGACAACTCATCATGATATTTGGGACCGAGATTTACCAGCACCCCCGAATTTGATGACTATAACTCACAAAAGAAAAAAAATCGATGTTGTGGCTCAAGTTACCAAACAAGGTTTTGTTTTTGTGTTTGACCGAGTGACTGGCAAACCGATTTTTCCAATAAAAGAAATGTCAGTTCCGAAATCAACATTAGAAGGAGAAATTTCTTGGCCAACTCAGCCAATTCCGACTAAACCAGCACCATTTGCACGCCAATCTAATAGTTTAGACGAAACTCAAATTAGTCTATACGCTGAAAATAGAGCAGAATTAGTACAAAATTTCAAGAAATATAAAACTTCACTTTATCACCCAGGAACTAAAGAAGGAACAGTGATTTTGCCAGGCTATGATGGTGGTGCAGAATGGGGCGGTGCAGCCGCTGACCCCGAGGGTATTCTTTATGTAAATGCCAACGAAATGGCATGGATTCAAACAATGGTAGAAACACCAAAAGAGGAAAAAACTGCCAAATTGAGTGCAGGCGAAAAACTATATGTTTCTTATTGCAATAGCTGTCACGGAAGAGACCGAAAGGGAAACCCTAAATCAAATTATCCTTCATTGATTGATATTTCGAAAAAACAAGATAAAGCATTTGTAAATAATATTATTGCTAACGGCAAAGGAATGATGCCTGGTTTTACGGCACTTTCGGCTACCGAAAAGCAAGCGATTGTTTCTTTTTTATTCGGTGATGAGAAAAAAGAAGTAGGAACGTCGACAAAAACTTCAAAGACTGTATTTTTACCTTTCAAAAGTACTGGATATAACAAGTTTTTAGATAGTAAAGGTTTACCTGCTATCTCACCACCGTGGGGCACCATGAGTGCAATTGACTTGAACACGGGAGATTTTTTATGGAAAATACCACTTGGATTTGAAGAAAGTCTGAAAGAGAAAGGCATTGAGAATACAGGCGTAGAAAACTACGGAGGCCCAGTAATAACGGCAAGCGGACTACTATTTATAGCCGCTACCAAAGACGGCATGTTTAGAGCATTTAATAAAAAAACTGGCAAATTACTTTGGGAAACAAAATTACCAGCGGCTGGGTTTGCGACCCCATCTTCCTATCAAGTGAATGGTAAACAATATGTAGTAATCGCTTGTGGAGGTACAAAACTCGGTACAAAAAAGGGTAACCAATATGTAGCATTTGCACTTCCTTAAGACAATCTTTTATTGTCATCATAAGTTAACCATTCATTTGATTAAGTTTGAAGAACCATTTGATTTTTTATTTGAAAAGCCGAAAATTAACATTTTCGGCTTTTCAAATAAAATGCGTGAGTCTTTACAAACTTCTATGTTTTAACTTCATCATCTTGTTATTAAAATAATTTTTATTTTTTTTCAGAATCTAAGATTTTTTGAGCAATTTTCCCCGAACTTAAGCTAATATCTCTAAGAATACCAGTTAAAGGTAAATTAAAGCCTAAAAAGTATAATCCTTTATAGCTTTCGGAATCATCCCACATCTCTTTTGGATATGCACGCTCATTGAGTAAAGGGACAATATTTTTCACTATTTTTTCTAAATGTGCATGGTATCCAGTAGCCAACATCACAACATCAAATTTTATATGTTGGCCATCTTTAAATAAGACCTCCTCATGCGTAAACTCCTGAATATCAGGCAGAACAATAATTTTTTTTTCTTTAATTTGCTGAAGTGTACCAACATCAATCACTGGTACTTTGCCATGTTTTCTGAGTTGTTCGGAAGGAGCAAGTGGCGAAATAGGAATGCCTGTATCTTTCATCGAACCAGTCGAAAGTCGCTTGAAAATTTTAGAAATAAAATCATAAAACGAATTCCCGAATTTTGACAAAAAAATAGCTAATCCTTGTGTAGAATGGCCCAAAAACTCTCGATTTACAATATTTACAGGGTTCCTAATTGAGACAAAAGTTTTTGCTCCACTTTCATATAAATCAAGTGCAATTTCAGCACCGGAATTCCCGTAACCGACAACTAAAACATTCTTGCCAGCGTAGCATTTACCATTTTTGTATAGGTTAGAATGAATGATTTCTCCTTCAAACAAAACATCATTTATAAAATGTGGAATTTTCGGCACTCGATTATAGCCAGTCGAAACGATTACATTTTCGGCTAAAAACTCATCATCTGTGGTTTTTACATGCCAAATTCCATCCTTCTTTGCAATATCAACAACTTCCTGTTTATAAATTGGTTGAATTTTAAAAAGTTCAATGTAGAATTCGAGATACTGAATATATTGGTCTTTCGGCACAAAAGTGGGATAATCAGTAGGAAATTCTAAGTGAGGCAAGGCAGAGTGAACTTTATCAGTGTGCAACCTGAGACGGTCGTAGTGATTCCGCCATTCGTTGCCAACGTTTTCTGATTTTTCCAAAAGAATAAATTGAATACCTAATTTACTCAATCTCCCTGCAATAGATAAACCCGAAGGCCCCGCACCGATAATTATATTTTTGTGTATCGTCATTTTAGCTTTTTTTACTTAACAATTTTATTGTATAATTCAAATTCGTAGCCTAAATCTAAGTCTTGCATGGCAAAATTTATTGATTTTTTAGGTACGTACTTTTATAATCAATTTCACTTTATTTACTCTTTAAGCACATCCTTCTTATTACTGCAACCTAATCTCACCTTATTTCATTCCAGAATTCCCACAAAAACCAATTAATTTTAATTTTAAAAAAAACTGACTCTCGATATATTGCTTTTGTCGATTAAAATTCACCTTTAGCAATTGTTTTTAGGTGATTCGGCTATTCTCTCTACAAAAATATTAATAGTTTTGTTTATTGAATAAAAATTGTCAAATTCGCAATATCATTCATTCATCAAATATCCTAAACCTACTCCATGAGAAAACTTCTTACTTTACTCATTGTTTCGCTAATATCTGGTTCTGTTTTTTCTCAAGTCACCTTTCAAAGGAATGGCGTCTATGACGAAAGACCATCGCAGTATGCTTTCAAGAATGCCACAATTGTAGTGGATGCTCAGACAGTTCTTGACAATGCCATGATTTATATTAAAAATGGTTTTATTGAATCAATCGGAAAAGACCTTCAGGTTCCAGCAGGAACGGTAGTCTATGACCTTAAAGGCAAAAGGATTTACCCATCATTGATTGATATTTATTCAGATTACGGTTTACCAGAAATTCAACGTCCATTGGGCAGTGGTAGAGGTTTTGGAGGAACTCCTCAACTCGAAACTAACAAAAAAGGAGCTTATGACTGGAATCAAGCAGTAAAACCTGAAATTGATGCAACATTAGAATTTAAAGTAAATGCCGCAAAAGCAGAAGAAATGCGTAAAATCGGTTTCGGAAGTGCCGCTGTGCATATGGCCGATGGTATTGTTCGTGGAACATCGGCCTTTGTTTCATACGCCGACGACAAAGAGCATAACGTACTCTTGAAAGCAAAATCTTCCGCTCATTATTCGCTCAACAAAGGCACCTCTACTCAATCTTATCCAGTTTCGTTGATGGGTGCAGTAGCTTTGCTTCGCCAAACTTACTATGATGCAGAATGGTATAAAAAAGGTGGAAAATCACAAGAAAAAAACCTTTCTTTAGATGCTTTCAACGAAATGCAATCACTTCCACAAATCTACGAAGCAACTGATAAACTGGCTGTTTTGAGAGCAGATAAAATCGGAAAAGAATTTGGAGTTCAATATATCATCAAAGGTGCAGGCGATGAATATCAAAGAATCGATGAAATAAAAGGTTTAGGCAACTCATTAATTATACCTCTCAATTTCCCTTCGGCATACGATGTTGAAGACCCTTTCGATGCGTCGATGGTAAGTCTTACCGAAATGAAACATTGGGAAATGGCTCCAGCTAATGCAAGTATTTTAGCTAAATCAGGTATAAATTTTGCTTTTACTACTGCTGGTTTAAAAAACAAAACAGAATTTTGGACAAACCTTCGTAAAGCAATCGAAAACGGTTTACCAGAAAACAAAGCTCTGGAAGCTCTTACCTCTGCCCCAGCTAAATTATTGAAAGTAGATAATATGATTGGAAGCTTGAAAAAAGGGATGTTGGCTAATTTTATTATTACATCTGACAATCTTTTCAATAAGGACAATGTAATTTACGAAAACTGGGTACAAGGCAAGCGTTATATATTGAGTGATATGAATGTGACTGATATTAGAGGACTATATGATTTAAAAATTGATGAAAAATCAAGTTTCAAACTCAATATTACTGGTAAAATCGACAAACCTGAATATCAGTTTATTAGCAACGATACCGTAAAAACTACACCAAAAGTAAGCCGTATTAGTGATTTATTGACAATCACTACCAAACTTGAGAAAAAAGATGCCAACGAAACTCGTTTGAGTGGATATTATGATGGCAAAAACATCAAAGGGGATGCAATTTTAGGCGATGGCAAGCAAGTCAAATGGGAAGCTTCTTTCAAAGAAACAGCCAAAGCAGAAGTTGCTAAGAAAGATACAGTTAAAGTGAAAGTTCCACAAATTGGTAAAGTTCTTTATCCATTCACAGCCTATGGTAGCGAGCAAAAACCACAGCAGGAGACACTCTTAATCAAGAATGCAACTGTATGGACTAACGAAAAAGAAGGAATTATAGCAAATACGGACGTTTTATTGCAAAACGGAAAAATTGCTCAAGTTGGCAAAAACTTAAAAGCTCCAGATGGAAGCAATACTATTGATGGTACTG
>Ga0209189_1001766_pt1 | contig 15816 bp, 12 predicted proteins | sample C_130820_EF_Meta_FD_187308 | JGI IMG/M metagenome (GOLD analysis project Ga0209189, IMG submission 187308) | Freshwater microbial communities from Lake Croche, Canada to study carbon cycling - C_130820_EF_MetaG (SPAdes) (version 3) | ecosystem: Environmental > Aquatic > Freshwater > Lake... | reverse complement strand
ATAAACCGCTTTCATTTGATGGCACTCGTTGTGACGTCTTGTATCAAAAGCCAGTGTCCCCAGATTTCTATGGCTGGGTTTTTCCTCATGGCGACACTATTAGCATTGGCACAGGCAGTGCAGATAAAGGCTTCTCCCTGAGAAATGCAGTTGCAAAGCTGCGCGCAGATATCGGCCTAGATGGAGCAGAACTCATTCGTCATGAAGGCGCGCCACTACCAATGAAGCCTTTGAAGAAATGGGATGATGGGCAACAGGTGGTGTTGGCTGGCGATGCTGCAGGCGTTGTTGCTCCGGCTTCAGGTGAGGGGATCTATTACGCTATGCTCGGCGGTCAATTGGCTGGTGAAGCCGTTGTGGAGTTTATCGAGAGTAAAGATCCTGCAAAACTCCAGTTGGCCCGCAAGCGCTTTATGAAAGAACACCGCATGACCTTTTTGGTCTTAGGCATCATGCAATATTTTTGGTATTCAACCGATAAAAGACGCGAGAGTTTTGTCAAGATGTGCGAAGACAAGGATGTTCAAAAGCTCACATTTGAGTCTTATATGAATAAAAAGCTGGTGCGCAAGAAGCCTATGGCACATCTCAAAATATTTATTAAGGATATGGGACATCTTTTAGGGTTAGCTAAGGCATGAAGCTCTTTTTTCAGCGAAAGTATATTTGGCTTATAGCCACTTGGATGGTGACAACCGCAGTCTTGGGTGGTTTAGCCACGAAGTTAGGCCCTTGGTACTTTTCACTCATTCAGCCGCCTTGGAAACCACCAGATTGGTCTTTCGGAGTCATTTGGACCATCATTTTTGTTTTATCTGCATTGGCATGGATGGTTGCATTTGAGAGCAATCCAACACAAGCTCAGAAAAATAAAATCACTTTTCTTTTTGTGCTCAATGGATTTTTAAATGTGCTCTGGAGTGTATTTTATTTCCGGATGCAACATCCTGATTGGTCATTTATAGAGGCATTCTTCCTCTGGGGTTCAGTGCTCGCCATTATTTTGGTGATGTGGCCCATAAGGAGAGTTGCAGCGTACCTCATGGTCCCATATCTTGTTTGGGTCACGATTGCGATGTGCCTGAATTGGGATACGCTGGTTATGAATCCAGGAACTTACTAGACATATGTCAAGTATGAAATTGCTCAACCTCGGTGTTAATCACCATACAGCTCCCATTGATATTCGGGAGAGTGTGGCTGTTGCGCCTGAGGTTTTGCATGATTCTTTAATCGATCTGCGCAAATATTTGCAAAGAGACAATGCGGAGAATCAGCCAGAGGTTGCCATTCTATCTACCTGCAATCGCATGGAGATCTATTGTGCTGCCAATGATGTGGAGTATGAAGATCATCATTTAGAAAGCCGCGCTTTTGAATGGCTGGCTGCTCAGAATAATGTTCACAAAAATGAATTGCGTCCATATATCTATTCAGCAAAAGAAAGCGATGCAGTCAAGCATGCCTTTAGGGTAGGCAGTGGTTTAGATTCTATGGTTCTAGGTGAAACCCAGATCCTAGGGCAAATGAAAAAGGCAATCGAAAACGCTAACCAAGTAGGCACTTTAGGTACTTACTTAAAGCCTTTATTTGATAAAACATTTTCAGTAGCCAAAGTGGTTAGAGGTAATACGAAAATTGGGGCCCATTCCGTCTCAATGGCGGGTGCTTCAATCAAGTTGGTTGAACGCATCTTTGGCAAAATTAGTGATTGCAATGTGTTATTTATTGGTGCCGGTGAGATGATTGGTCTTTGCGCCAATCATTTCGCTAGTAAGAATCCCAAAAAGATTGCGATCTCTAATCGAACCATTGATCGAGGCAGTGAATTACTGCAAACCTTTGCCAGCCAAAATCTGCAGACAGAAGTCTTTCCTTTGGCAGAATTACCTCACCAGTTAAATCAATACGACGTGATTGTTTCCTGTACAGCCAGCTCCTTACCGATTGTAGGTATGGGAATGGTTAAAACAGCACTTAAGGCCCGTCAGTCTCGCCCTATGGTTTTGATTGACCTAGCGGTACCTAGAGATTTTGAACCAGAAATCAAGAGTTTAAAAAATGCTTACCTTTACTCCATTGATGATCTTGGTGAAATAGTTAATACAGGAAAAGCAAACCGACTTGAATCTATTGGCGAAGCAGAGAAAATTATTGAAAAAGGGGTAGTGGAGTTTTATGAAACTCTAGGGAAGAGAGCAGTTGTTCCGATCATCAAGTCAATCCAAGATGTAGGAGAGCAATATCAAAAGATTGAGCTAGAAAAAGCCAGTAGAAGAATTGCAAATGGTGATGATCCTATGGTTGTACTCTCCCATATGGCGATAGCACTGGCGAATAAGTTTATGCATGCCCCAATTCATGCATTAAAGCAGTCTTCGGATGCCAATTTGGAAGAATATAAAAAAATCATCTCTAAAATTTACTCATCGAAATGAGGTTGCTATGCTCAAAATGACTAACCTCCTTGAAACCATATCCAACCCACAAGACTTGCGGGAGCAGGAGGCATCTAAGCTTCCCCAAATTGCGCGTGAGTTGCGAAACTTTATATTGAGCTCTGTTTCCAGTACTGGAGGACATCTTTCTTCTAACTTAGGAACTGTAGAGCTCGCTGTTGCGCTTCATTATGTCTTTGACACCCCTTATGACCGTTTGGTTTGGGATGTGGGCCATCAAAGCTACGCTCATAAAGTGCTCACGGGTCGTAGAGAAGCGATGTCTGGCCTAAGGCAATTTGGCGGTATTTCAGGATTTCCTAAGCGCAGTGAGAGTGAATATGATGCATTCGGTACTGCGCATTCATCCACCAGTATTTCGGCAGCTCTGGGAATGGCAGTGGCTGCTAAAACCAAAAATGAGAAGCGTAATGTAGTAGCCATTATTGGTGATGGTGCCATGAGTGCTGGTATGGCATTCGAGGCGATGAATAATGCCGGCGTGAATAAAAAAGTGCCGCTCATTGTGATTCTGAATGACAACGAGATGTCTATTTCACCAGCAGTAGGAGCGCTGAATCGCTATTTAGTGAAGTTAATTTCTGGATCTATGTATGCGGCCACTAAACGAGGCATAGATAAGGTTCTCTCTGTAGCGCCACCGATTCGTGAATTTGCAAAAAGATTAGAAGGTCATGCTAAGGGGATGGTAGGCCCTGCAACTATTTTCGAAGAGTTTGGATTTGACTATTACGGTCCAATAGATGGCCATAATTTAGAAGTATTAATTTCAACCCTAGAAAATGTGAAAACGCTTGCCCAAACTGAGGGACCCCAGTTTCTTCATATTATTACTAAAAAAGGTAAGGGGTATTCATTAGCAGAGCAAGACCCCATTGCCTATCATGGCCCAAGCGCATTTGATCCGATAGCGGGCATTGTGTCAAAGCCAGTGGCGAAGAAAACCTATACCCAAGTGTTTGGTGAGTGGCTATGTGATATGGCCAAGGCTGATGAGCGCTTGATCGCGATTACTCCTGCTATGCGCGAGGGCTCGGGATTAGTGGAGTTTGAAAAGCGCTTTCCAGAGCGTTATTACGATGTAGGCATAGCAGAGCAACATGCCATTACCTTTGCCGCTGGTATTTCCTGCGAGGGGCTTAAGCCAGTAGTCGCAATTTATTCGACATTCTTACAGCGAGGCTATGACCAGCTGATACATGATGTGACTTTGCAAAACTTGCCCATGGTATTTGCGATTGATCGAGCAGGCATGGTTGGTGCTGACGGCGCAACGCATGCCGGAGTCTTTGACATTGCCTTTTTACGCTGCTTGCCCAATTTAGTATTGATGACACCATCAAATGAGCAGGAATGTCGAGCGATGCTGACAACTGCTTTTGGGCATGATGGTCCTGCAGCGGTGCGCTATCCACGAGGCTCTGGAGCTGGGCTAGAAACAACAGGGCTGCCTTTAGATGCCCTACCAATTGGCAAAGGACTTGTCGTTCGTGCAATAGATAAAGCCTTACCTCCAAAGAAAAAAATGGCTTTCATTTGTTTTGGGCCTTTGCTCTATAGCGCACTCTCCGTGGCTGAAGAAATCAATGCCACCGTTGTAGATATGCGCTTTGTGAAACCTTTGGATGAGAAATTATTATTAGAAATCGCAGATAGTCACGATGGACTGGTATTTGTTGAGGATAGTGCTACTAAGGGTGGTGCTGGTAGTGCTTGCTTAGAAGTCTTGTCAGATCACAATATTCATATTCAATCTTTATTGCTAGGGTTGCCTGATGAGTATGTCGAGCATGGTGAAGTGAATTTACTGTTAGATAGCTATGGGCTGTCTAAGGAAAAGATTAAGCAAAGAGTTTTGGCGCGGTTCTTGTAAGGTCTGATCAAGAGTGGAGACAATTGAGATTGCCCCATTTCGTGATCTATGTACCGATTGCGGCGTATCTCGAACAGCACAACCCAAACGCTGCGCAACTGCCTGTCAGTTTATTCAGCCAAATTACCCGAAATTTGAAACATTAGCTCACGGTAGGGAGCGCGCTACAGATCATTCTGACGAGGTCTTCTTTGGCCCCTATTTAGAAATGTTTAGGGCTAGATTAAAGACGCCATTAAAGGGCGCTCAGTGGACCGGAATTATCACGCGACTTTGTGAAGTGCTGCTAGAGCAAGGGGTTGTTGAAGCAGTAATCACCATGAGCTCTGATCCTGACGATCGTTGGAAGCCTATACCGGTGATCGTCACGAGATCAGAGGATATGGCGCAATGTAGGGGAATGAAGATGGGTTATGCCCCAATTATTCAATACCTCGAACAAGCAAAAGATCTGGGATATAAAAAAGTGGCCATGGTGGGTATCCCATGCCAAGTTTATGCTGCTAGAGCGCTCGAACAAGAATTAGGCTTTGAGAAATTACTCATCATTGGTTCACCATGTTCTGATAACACGACCACCAAACATTTTCATGAGTTCTTGGGTCTACTTTCTGAAAAGCCGGAGACGATTTCTTATCTGGAATTTAGGGCTGACTATCACGTTGAGATTCGTTTTGATGATGGTCGAAAGCAAGAGATCCCTTTTTTAAAGCTCCCTCTATCGAATTTGCCTGCAGATTTTTTTCCAACAACCTGCAAGACTTGTGTTGACTACGTCAATGTACTTTCTGATATTACGATTGGTTATATGGCAGGTACAGGAGAGCAGTGGATCATCGTCCGTAATACTAAAGGCAAAGATCTAGCGAGCTTGCTTGCTCAAGAGCTTGTTTTGGAGCCGGTTTCCTCTGCTGGTAATCGTCTAAATCCTGTAAAAGGCTTTATGAAAAATGTGGAGTTGGCGGCTGGTGGCTTGCCACTGCAAAGAATGCCCAATTTTTTAAGAGGCATATTCGCCTGGGTAATGCCGAGGTTTGGACCTCGCGGTCTTGAGTTCGCAAAAGCAAGAATTGAGATGAAGGCGATAGAGTCAGTGATTCATTTGCGTCAGGTTGCGCCGCACAAAATGAAGAATATGGTGCCGCAACATATTTGGAAACTTGTGCGGGCATACGGTTTGGAGCCCCAGAATGATGAAACTAAAGCTTCTAGGGAAAGCACCTAGCAATAAGTCTTTGTGATTTGATCTAAATCAATTTATAAAGTAATTATTCCAATAAAGAGGCTCTTAGGCAGCCACGGTATTTTTCAAAAGTTCTTTTGAGACCGTGACTTGATCAAGTGATGTTCATGAATTTATCAAAGCTGGTGAGCATTGCTGGGTTTATAAAAAAATCCACACGTGACGAATTCAAGTTAGATCATGAACAGGCTAATAAAGCCTCGAATGATATGTGGGAGGACTGCTTAGTATCAAATGCGCCTTCAAAATCTACTTTTCAGCAAGATAAAAAAACGCATCCAATAGAAAAAGCCTGTACCGAAGGTGAGTATCTAGAGTCGCTCGTGAAAACCATTGAGGGAAACATTCTTCCTCTGATTATTGAGCAACATTTAGATTCATCCATCCCCGCACAATTCCCAGCCAAGCAAGTTATAGATCAAAAAGCGGTTGAGAATTTAACCAAGTTAGTTCTACAAGAAGATGCTCGTATTTCCGTTGACTACGTCAAAGAGATGCATGCCTCTGGAACTGCTTTAGAAGATATTTATTTGCTGCTACTAACTCCAGTAGCCAGAAAATTGGGGGAGATGTGGGAAGAGGATGAATCTAGTTTTACAGAGGTAACCATAGCGCTGTGGCGAATTAAGCAATTGATGTATGACTTAAGCCCGATTTTTCAACAGTATTCTGAACAAGGTAAAACCGGTTCGAGCATTATGTTGGTGCCATTGCCTGGCTCACAACATAACTTAGGACTCTTTATGGTCTCCGAGTTCTTTGCTAAAGCGGGATGGCGTATATGGGGTGAGTTAGCTGCTACCGAAGAAGAGATTGTTTCTATGGCTGCAAATGAATGGTTCGATATTGTTGGTTTATCAGCTAGCGTTCGGGAGCAATTTCCGCAATTGAAGGAATTAATTCAGCGTATCAAAGCTAAGTCAAAAAATCCTCATGTAGGCGTGATCATCGGCAGCCCTGTTTTTAATCAATCCCCCGAACTAGTAGATGATATTGGGGCAGATATGGTTGGCATGGATGCTGCGGATGCGCTTGAAAAAGCATCTTTTTATGTTGAACGATTGCGCTAAATTATCAAGATAATTTAATGACAGTCCAGCTACAGTATAATTTTTAGCTTGGGTAAATTTTTTGGAAAGCTATGACAAGTGCACATCGAATAGTCATAGTGGGTGGAGGCGCAGGCGGGCTTGAATTAGCTACTAAACTGGGCGATGACTCTGGCTCCAATAAAACCAGCATCACTCTTGTTGATAAAAATAGAACGCATATCTGGAAGCCTAAACTCCATGAGGTGGCTGCGGGCTCTATGGATCTCGCTGATCAAGAGTTGGACTATATTGCGCAAGCACATTGGCACCATTTTAAGTTTCGATTGGGTGAACTCATCAGTATTGATCGAGAGAGCAAGCAAATTCAAATTGCCCCTGTTCTTGATGAGACGGGGGAATTAGTAACCCCAATACAAACCATTCCGTATGACACGCTGATTATTTCCATAGGTAGTTTGACAAATGATTTTGGGACGCAAGGTGTTGCTCAGTATGCTCAAAGACTAGAATCGCTAGCTGATGCTAAGCGTTTTCATTTGCGTTTGGTGAATGCCTGTTTGAGAGCTCAAGCACAAGCTGACCCCTTAGCTCCACATCAACTCAAGGTAGCAATTATTGGTGCAGGCGCGACTGGCGTTGAGCTTGCTGCAGAGTTGCATAGAACTACTCGTGCCATTATCTCTTTTGGGATGGATAGAGTCGATCCAGAAAAAGATTTAAAAGTAATATTGATTGAAGCAGCTCCCAAAATACTGCCGGCACTCTCAGATCGTATTTCCACTGCCGCGAAAAAACTATTAGTCGATCTTGGCGTTCAAGTCATTACCAATGCAAAGGTGCAACAAGTCCTACCAGACAGGGTATTGCTCTCAGATGGAGTGGAAATACCAGCTGAATTGATTGTCTGGGCGGCCGGAGTGAAGGCCCCCGATTTTCTCAAAGGGATTGGTGGGCTAGAAACAAATCACGTAAATCAATTACTAGTCTTGCCATCCTTGCAAACTACTTTGGACGCAAATATTTTTGCGATTGGGGATTGTGCGGCTTGCCCTTGGCCTCAAGCAAATAGTGGCAAGGGGGGCATTGTCCCGCCTCGTGCTCAAGCAGCTCATCAACAAGCTTCGCACTTATACAAACAAATTCATCAGATCATTCAGCATGAGCCGCTTAAGCCTTATGCGTATCGAGATTTTGGATCTCTCGTTTCGCTGGGCGAGTACAGCAGTGTTGGCAGCATGATGGGTGGTCTCATCGGTGGAAGTCTGATGGTGGAGGGTCTATTCGCTAAGTTGATGTACATCAGTCTTTATAAGCTTCATCAACTAGCGCTGCATGGTTGGGTAAAGGTAGTTTTAGACACTTTAAGTCGATTAATTCATCGCAGGACCCACTCGATTGTTAAGTTGCACTAGTAGTGATTGCTTACATAGCTTCTACACGGAGCATCAAAAGCAAAAAGGCTTCTGAGTCTATAGACCTAGAAGCCTTCTACTGTTTGGTTGCGGGGGCAGGATTTGAACCTACGACCTTCGGGTTATGAGCCCGACGAGCTGCCAGACTGCTCCACCCCGCGTCTGAGCCTTAGATTCTAGCATTTTTCGAGGGTGTCTGTCGAGGCATTCCTGCAAATAACGCATAAATAAGGCGTTTTTTGGTAGAAATTCTTGATTTAAGGACCGTCGTTAAGGAGTAATATATTGCCACGCAATATCAAGCGAAGGTTTATTTATGTCAGTTAGCAATCCTGAGTTTTCAGAGTCATCCCTATTGAGGCCTGTGGAGATCTCGCGAGAAGATCATCCCCATAAAAAAGGCGCCTCTGTATCGCTCATGTTTGCCGCTATCGGCGTAGTCTTCGGTGATATTGGTACCAGCCCCCTATACGCATTAAAAGAATGCTTTAGTCCAGAGCACGGCATTCCGTTTTCAACAGATGCTGTTTATGGCGTGATCTCCATGGTGTTCTGGGCTTTTGCGATTGTGGTCTCACTGAAATATGTTTTGTTTGTGATGCGCGCAAATAATCATGGTGAGGGCGGCATTTTGGCTCTCATGGCTTTAGCCTTAAGGACGGTACCTGCAAATTCCAAGCGCTCCTTGTGCATCATCATGGCAGGTGTATTTGGCGCCTGCATGTTTTATGGTGATGCCATTATTACTCCAGCGATTTCAGTACTCTCCGCGGTTGAGGGTTTAGAAGTCATCTCTCCCGATCTCGCTCGATATGTCATACCCATCACTATCTTTATTTTAGTCATCCTCTTTTTTATTCAAAAGACAGGGACTGATCTCGTTGGAAAACTGTTTGGTCCCATCATGATGATCTGGTTTGTTGCCATTGGATTGATGGGTTTACATCAAGTTATTCAAAATCCAGCTATTTTTGCCGCTATTAATCCCATGTATGCGATTAATTTTCTGATTGAGCACTCATTGCAAGGTTTTATCGTTTTGGGTGCAGTATTCCTGGTATTAACTGGTGCAGAAGCTTTATATGCCGATATGGGTCACTTTGGACTCAAGCCTATTCGTATGGGCTGGTTTTTTATTGTGATGCCTTGCTTGCTCTTAAATTACTTTGGGCAGGGTGCCATGTTTTTGAATAATCCCGAAACAATTACTAATCCATTTTTCTTAATGGTGCCAGAGTTCTTGGTGTTTCCATTGGTGATTTTGGCAACTTCAGCCACTGTGATTGCTTCGCAAGCGGTTATATCGGGTGCCTTCTCAATGACCAGCCAAGCGATTTTGCTGGGCTTTGTCCCCCGCATGAAGGTACGTCACACATCCGATAGGGAAATTGGCCAGATCTATATGCCTCTGGTCAATTGGACTCTATTGATTTTGGTTATTGCGGTTGTGTTGGCATTTAAGAAATCTGAAAACTTAGCAGCTGCGTATGGTATCGCTGTGACTACCACTATGATTATTACTACGTTTTTAGCTGCGATTGTGATGCGGGTTGTATGGCACTGGAATACTCTTCTGGTTACTTTGGTAATTAGCTCATTCCTGATGGTTGATTTAGCATTCTTGACTGCTAATCTTTTAAAGATTATGGAAGGTGGCTGGTTCCCATTGTTATTGGGTGCAGCTTGCTTCTTGTTGCTGATGACCTGGTATCAAGGCCGTAAGATTTTGCGTCAGAATGCCATGAATAACGGGATTGAATTAAAGAGCTTTATCGATTCCTTGATGATGCATCCACCGCATCGTGTTGAAGGGACGGCGATTTTTTTAACCGCCCACGTCGATTATTTACCGGTTTCATTCCTCCACAACCTAAAGCACAACCATGTCTTACATGAGAGGGTATTTTTCTTGAAGGTAAGTATTTGGGACGTGCCATACGTGAAAGACAGTGAGCGTATTACCCTACGCGATCTTGGTAATGGAATCTATGTAGTACGTGCGGTATATGGCTTTAATGAGACGCCGGATATGGGTCAGATTATTGAGTTGATCGAGAAATCTTCTGATCTTCATTTTGATTTAATGAACACCTCATTCTTTTTATCGCGCGATACGATCGTTTCTACTAGCGTTCCAGGTATGGCTATCTGGCGTGAAAAATTATTCTGTTGGATGTATCAAAATGCTGGACGTCAGTCTGATTTCTTTAAGATTCCTGCAAACCGTTTAGTTGAGTTGGGCGCGAAGGTTGAGATTTGAGAAAAAGCCTTCCTCTTCGCTCAAAGATATTCATTTCAATATTTTTGTTTGTTACTTCCTTGAGTGGCGTTGTTTTAGCCACTCCAGCTGAAGAAGCCGAGCTTGAGCAATTAAATAAGATTGAACAGGAGTTAGAGCTTCAGCGTGAGTGGGCTAAATACCGCTGGGGCAAGACCTCTTCTGAGTGTTACCAACAGTATTGGGTGAATTCTTGTATAAAAGATGCTAGAGCAAACTATCGCAAAGAGATTGATCCGATTCGTGAGCAAGAAGTAGCTTTGCATGAGGTGCAACGCAAGCTTCGTGAGAGCTTGAAGAATCAAGAAGATATTAAGCGCGCAGCTGAACGTGCATCACCAGAAAAAGCTGCCGAACGAGCTGCTAACCAGCGTGAGTTTGAGCAGAAGCAAAAAGATGCTGCGGTACGAGCGGCTGACTTAGAGCAACGTCGTAAAGATGCCCCTAAGCGAGCTCAAGAGAATAAAGCGGGCACTCAGCTCGATTAATTCTCCCCATTTATTTTTTATATTTCATTAGGTAACTCTTGGCTAAAGTCAAAACGATTTATATCTGTCAGTCATGTGGAGGCACCTCTGCCAAGTGGCAGGGTCAGTGCCCATCTTGTCAGGCCTGGAATACCTTAGAGGAAGGTTTGCCTGAAACCACTTCTAATGCTCGTTTTCAGGGTTTGGCACAGTCCTTACCAAGACAAAAACTGTCAGCCATTACTGCTGAAGATCTGCCCAGGTTTAGTACCGGGGTAGAAGAGTTTGACCGTGTGCTGGGCGGCGGTTTAGTGCCGGGTGGCGTTGTGCTTCTCGGTGGTGATCCTGGGATTGGTAAATCGACATTACTACTGCAGGCATTAGCGGAGATGAGTTCTGCTGGCATGAATGTTCTGTATAGCAGCGGTGAAGAATCCGCCGCACAGATTGCTTTGCGCGCTAAACGTATTGCATTGGATGCTCCGCAGCTGGAAGTGTTGGCAGAGATTCAGCTAGAAAAGCTGATTTCGATTATGGATACTGTAAAGCCACAGGTATTGGTGGTGGATTCCATTCAGACTTTGTACTCAGAGGTGCTCAGTTCAGCTCCTGGTTCAGTAGCTCAAGTGCGTGAGTGCGCAGCCCAATTAACCAGAGCTGCAAAATCCAGTGGCATCTGCGTCTTGATGGTAGGTCACGTCACCAAGGATGGTCATTTAGCAGGTCCTCGCGTTCTTGAACATATTGTGGATACGGTTTTGTATTTTGAAGGCGATACGCACTCCTCCTTCCGCTTGGTGCGCTCTATTAAGAATCGCTTTGGCGCTGTAAATGAATTAGGTGTCTTTGCTATGACCGAAAAAGGACTACGTGGCGTCACTAATCCTTCGGCAATTTTCTTGTCGCAACATGAGCAGATGGTTCCAGGCGCTTGTGTGTTGGTGACACAAGAGGGCAGCAGGCCTTTATTGGTTGAGATTCAAGCGTTAGTTGATACTGCACATGTACCTAATCCTCGCCGCCTGGCCGTTGGCTTGGAGCAAGCTCGCTTAGCAATGCTACTGGCGGTGTTACATCGCCATGCTGGTATTGCTTGTTTTGATCAAGATGTTTTCTTGAATGCGGTAGGCGGTGTCAAGATTTCTGAACCCGCTGCTGACTTAGCTGTGCTGCTGGCCATTCAATCTTCGATTCGCAATCGCGCGCTTCCAAAAGAATTAATTGTTTTTGGTGAGGTTGGTTTGGCTGGAGAAATTCGTCCCTGCCCAAGAGGCCAAGAGCGTTTGAAGGAAGCTGCAAAATTGGGCTTTACTGTGGCGATTATTCCGAAGGCTAATATGCCAAAGACCAAGATCCCGGGATTAAAGGTCATTCCAGTAGAGCGAATTGATCAAGCCATTGCTGCTGCCGCAGAACTAAGTTAAAACCGTTTTTTAATTCAGTTTGGCTTGCTTATCGCAAGTCTTCTGCTTGAATTAATAAGACCTGCTCTTCCCCTGCTGATACTTCCATCCAAATTGCTGGGATTTGTGGGAAAGCATTTTTAAAGTTCTCATACTCATTACCAATCTCCAGTAAGATCGCGCCGCGTTCTGAAAGATAGTCTGGTGCTGAAGCAATAATGCGTCTGATCAAATCCATGCCATCCTCACCACCAGCTAAAGCGAGTTCTGGCTCTGCGTGATATTCCGCAGGAAGCATATTCATAGAAGCTGAATTCACATAAGGTGGATTACAGATAATCAGATCGAAGAGGTTATCTTCATTGGGTTCTGGCAAGGCATTCCAAAGATCGCCATCTAATAGCTCTACTTGAGAGCTCAGACCATGACGATCAACGTTACGCGCTGCGACGGAGAGTGCGGGCATGCTGATATCACAGGCGCTCACATGAATATCGGGGCATGAAAGAGCCAAGAGTACTGCCAGTGAACCATTGCCAGTACAAAGATCAAGCGCTTTTCCATCGGCTGGCAACCAAGGTTCTAAAGAACCATCAATGATGAGCTCCGCAATCCAAGAGCGAGGAACAATGCTTTGCTCATTACAGAAAAAAGGAACTCCCATCAGCCACGCTTCACCCAAAATGTAGGCAAGTGGTTTACGTGTAGAGATTCTGGTGTCGGCGATGGCAGATGCTTGTTGCGCTTGCTCATCGGAGATGGCATCGTCTAGGTGATCTAATGCCTCTGTTGGACTGAGCATGAGTTGTTTGCTCACAATCCACAAAGCTTCGCTTTGCGCATCGATTGCACCATGGCCGTAGTGCAAGTTTGCCGCTTCGAGTTTTTGTGCAATCTGATGGATGCACTGGTTTACTGTGAGTTGTTGCTGAGGCTCAGGGTCCATGATGGAGAGGTTCTTTAGAAGAAAAGGCGTGGGCGCAATTAATCGATCAAGTGATTAACTGTTCGAGAGTCTTACGATAGATATTTTTGAGTTGCACTACATCATCAACAATGACACACTCATCAATCTTATGACTCGTTGCATTGAGAGGGCCAAACTCCACCACTTCTTTGCAGATCTTGGCGATAAAGCGGCCGTCACTCGTTCCACCGGTAGTGGAGAGCACTGTATCAACATTGGTTTCTGCTTTGATAGCAGTGCGCAACGCGCCCGCTAGAGCGCCGTCACCGGTTATAAAAGGGCTGCCACCCAATACCCAATCAATCTCAAACTCTAGGCCTGCATCTTTCAGAATCTTTTCTAAGCGCTCACGCAATTGCTCTGGCTTACTTTCGGTAGAAAAGCGGAAATTAAAGTCGACGACCAATTCACCAGGGATGACGTTATTGGCGCCAGTGCCAGCATGCACATTAGAAATCTGAAAACTGGTAGGTTGGAAGTATTCATTGCCTTTATCCCACTCAGTTTCTACCAAAGCCGTAATTGCTGGGGCAGAGAGATGAATGGGGTTCTTGCCGAGGTGAGGGTAGGCGATATGCGCCTGAATACCGCTTACTCTGAGCTTGCCAGACAAAGATCCACGACGACCGTTTTTAATCATGTCGCCAAGCCGATCAACTGAAGTGGGTTCGCCGATGACACAATAGTCCAAACGTTGGCCTTGCTTTTGTAAGCGCTCACACATGATGACGGTGCCATCATTAGCCGGACCTTCTTCGTCGCTGGTGATTAAGAACGCAATAGAGCCTTGATGATCTGGATGATTGGCAACAAACTCTTCTGCGGCCACTACGAATCCAGCGAGGGAGGTTTTCATATCCGCTGCACCACGACCGTAGAGCATACCGTCACGAATGGTTGGGGTAAAAGGATTATTTGTCCATTTTTCCAATGGGCCAGTAGGCACCACATCAGTATGGCCAGCAAACACTAATACTTTGCCTTGATCGCCAGCCTGACCTTTTTTGATTGCCCACAAGTTGGTGACCTGAAAATTTTCAGGACCACTCACCACACTCTCAGTATGAAAACCAATTGCTTGTAGGCGCTGGGCAATTAAATCTTGGCAGCCACCATCAGCCGGGGTGACCGAATGGCAGGCGATGAGAGCTTCAGTGAGCTCAAGCGTGGCGCTCATCGATTTAACTTAGTCGCGAAGTAATTCGTTAATCGCAGTCTTCGCTCGAGTTTGAGCATCAACCTTCTTCACAATGATCGCCGCATACAGGCTGTACTTGCCACAGGCAGACGGAAGTGAGCCTGGCACAACTACTGAACCAGCTGGAACGCGACCATAGTGAACTTCACCTGTTTCACGGTCATAGATCTTGGTGCTTTGGCCAATATAGACGCCCATAGATAAAACAGCATTTTCTTCAATAACCACGCCTTCAACCACTTCAGAGCGAGCGCCGATGAAGCAGTTATCTTCAATAATCACTGGGCCGGCTTGAATGGGCTCCAAAACACCGCCAATACCAACGCCGCCAGAAAGGTGCACGTTTTTGCCAATTTGGGCACAAGAACCTACCGTTGCCCAGGTGTCTACCATGGTGCCTTCACCTACATAAGCACCAATATTGACGTAAGAGGGCATTAAAACGGCGTTTTTGCCAATAAATGAGCCACGGCGGGCTACAGCAGGAGGAACTACCCGAAATCCGCCAGCAGCAAAGTCAGCCGCTGTGTAGTGTTCAAACTTGCTCGGAACCTTATCGTAGAACTGGGTATAGCCCCCAGCACTCATCGGTTGATTGTCCTCTAGGCGGAAAGAGAGCAAAACAGCCTTCTTAACCCATTGATTTACTTCCCATTTGCCGACATCGCGGCGCTCAGCCACGCGAATAGTGCCAGCGTTAAGGCCTTCTAAGACGGCATTGACGGCGTTGCGGACATCCCCAGGGGCACTATCTGGGAAGAGGTTTGCGCGGTTTTCCCAGGCTTGTTCAATGATGTTTTGTGGTGATTTGCTCATGCTTTTTAGTTAACTATCAGATTGTTAAGGGATTTTGTCCCTGAGGGTTAATTGATCATTATATAGATGGGGCAAAAACACGTCTAAGCAGCCCCAAGCTTGCTATCATCTTCCCACTTTAGCTTTAATTTTTACCCCTTTATTTGAACCTCTTTTTTCCCCTACAAAGTACGCCGTGCAACTGAAATCCATCAAACTTTCCGGCTTTAAGTCTTTCGTCGATCCAACCCATTTTGAAATGCCTGGCCAATTGATTGGCGTTGTGGGTCCTAACGGTTGCGGAAAGTCGAACATTATTGATGCCGTCCGTTGGGTTCTGGGTGAATCCCGTGCCAGTGAATTGCGTGGCGAATCCATGCAGGACGTTATTTTTAATGGATCAGGTTTACGTAAGCCATCTGGCCGCGCCAGTGTTGAGCTCATTTTTGATAACACCGAAGGACGTGCTCAAGGTCAGTGGAGTGCATTTACAGAATTAGGTATTAAACGTGTTTTGACGCGTGATGGCAATTCAAGCTACTACGTGAATAACCAAGTAGTTCGCCGTAAAGATATTCAAGATATTTTCTTGGGTACTGGTATGGGTCCAAGAGGTTATGCCATTATTGGACAGGGCACGATCAACCGAATTTTGGAAGCTAAGCCAGA
>Ga0209189_1001765_pt1 | contig 15820 bp, 8 predicted proteins | sample C_130820_EF_Meta_FD_187308 | JGI IMG/M metagenome (GOLD analysis project Ga0209189, IMG submission 187308) | Freshwater microbial communities from Lake Croche, Canada to study carbon cycling - C_130820_EF_MetaG (SPAdes) (version 3) | ecosystem: Environmental > Aquatic > Freshwater > Lake | place... | reverse complement strand
CGGAGTTGGAACCGAGGTTGGCAATGGCGAGGTCGGGCTTGCCGTCGCCGTTGAAGTCGCCGATCGAGACGGAGTTGGGGCCGGTCCCGGTGGCGAACGTGGTCTGGGCGGCGTAGGTCAGCCTCTTGGCACCCGGAGCCGTCGTGTTCAGGAGCACGCTCACGGAGTTGGAACCACTGTTGGCGATGGCGAGGTCGGGCTTGCCGTCGCCGTTCAAGTCGCCGATCGCGACGGAGCGGGGCTTCGTCCCGGTGGCGAAAAAGGTCTGGGTGGCGTAGGACGGGGCCGTGGCACCCGGAACCGTCGTGTTCAGGAGCACGCTCACGGAGTTAATGCCGTTGGCGATGGCGAGGTCGAGCCTGCCGTCGCCGTTCAAGTCGCCGGTCGAGACGGAACGGGGATTGTTCCCGGTGGCGAACTCGGTCTGAGCCGCCAACCCGACATCGAAATAGGTGTCTACCGTGCTCTGGAAGTTGACTGCACCCGCCGTGCTCGTGATCGATGGCGCGGCGACCAGTGTGACGGCGTCGTTGTAGGTTTGGCTGCCCGTGGTCGTGATCGGGCCCGAGAGCGTCGTCGTGCCGCCGTTGCCGGTGGTGAGATCCTTGATCCCCTTGAACGTCGTCCCGTCGATCGTCGTCAGGCCGCTGAAGTTCAGCGTGAGGTTGTTGTCGTTGCCAGCCACGCCGGAGGTGAACGTGGGATCAGTGCCGGTGAGGGTGACGCTGGCGGTGAGCGTGGCCGCGCCAGCGTAGGACTGTCTGCCGGTGGTCGTGACGTTGCCGCCGAGGCTCGTCGTGCCGCTGGCGATGGTCACGCTTGAGAGCGGAGTCGTGCCACCGACGGCGGTCGCGAACGTCGTGCCGGTCGCCGACGACACGGTGAGGTTGCCGCTCGCGGTGGCGTTCAGGAGAACGCTCACGGAGTTGGAATCGCGGTTTGCGATGGCGAGGTCGGGCTTGCCGTCGCCATTCACGTCGCTGATCGAGACGGAGCGGGGGGTGCTCCCGGTGGCGAACGTGGCCTGGGATGCGTAGGACGGGGCCGTGGCTCCCGGTGCCGTCGTGTTCAGGAGCACGCTCACGGAGTTGGAAACGCGGTTGGCGATGGCGAGGTCGGGCTTGCCGTCGCCGTTCAAGTCGCCGATCGCGACGGAAATAGGAGCTGTCCCGGTGGTGAAATCGGTCTTGGCGGCGTAGGACGGGGCCGTGGCTCCCGGAGCGGTCGTGTTCAAGAGCACGCTCACGGAGTTGGAATTCTCGTTGGCGATGGCGAGGTCGGGCCTGCCGTCGCCGTTCAAGTCGCCGATCGAGACGCAGCGGGGGAAGTCCCCGGTGGCGAACGTGGTCTGGGATGCGTAGGACGGGGCCGTGGCTCCCGGAGCCGTCGTGTTCAAGAGCACGCTCACGGAGTAGGAATCGAAGTTGGCGATGGCGAGGTCGGGCTTGCCGTCGCCGTTCAAGTCGCCGATCGAGACGGAGTAGGGATAGTCTCCGGTGGCGAACTTGGTCTGGGCGGCATATGACGGGGCCGTAGCTCCGGGAGCCGTCGTGTTCAGGAGCACGCTCACGGAGTTGGAGTCGAGGTTGGCGATGGCGAGGTCGGGCCTGCCGTCGCCGTTCAAGTCGCCGATCGAGACGGAGAAGGGCGTTGTCCCGGTGGCGAACTCGATCTGGGCGGCGTAGGACGGGGCCGTGGCTCCCGGAGCGGTCGTGCTCAGGAGCACGCTCACGGAGTTGGAACCGGTGTTGGCGATGGCGAGGTCGGGCTTGCCGTCGCCGTTCAAGTCGCCGATCGAGACCGATACGGGGCCAGTTCCGGTGGCGAACGTCGCCTGGGCGGCGTAGGACGGCGTCGTGGCACCCGGGGCCGTCGTGTTCAGGAACACGCTCACGGCGTTAGAGCCGTTGGCGATGGCGAGGTCGGGCTTGCCGTCGCCGTTCAAGTCGCCGGTCGCTACGGAGCTGGGGAATGTCCCGGTGGCGAACGTGGCCTGCGGCGTGATCGCCACGACGGGCGGGCCCACCGGCGTCGTGCTCAAGAGCACGCTCACGGACTTGGAACTGGCGTTGGCGATGGCGAGGTCGGGCTTGCCGTCGCCGTTCAAGTCGCCGATCGAGACGGAGACGGGATTGGCTCCGGTGGCGAACGTGGCCTGGGCGGCGTAGGACGGCGTCATGGCACCCGGGGCCGTCGTGTTCAGCAGCAGGCTCACGGAGCTGGAATCGCTGTTGGCGATGGCGAGGTCGGGCTTGCCGTCGCCGTTCAAGTCGCCGATCGAGACGGAGATGGGTAAGCCGCCGGTGGCGAACGTGGCCTGCGCGGCGTAGGACGCCGTCGTGGCTCCCGATTTCGTCGTGTTCAGGAGCACGCTCACGGAGTTGGAAGTACGGTTGGCGATGGCGAGGTCGGGCTTGCCGTCGCCATTCAGGTCGCCGATCGAGACGGAGTAGGGCGACGCCCCGGTGGCGAACGCGGCTTGGGATGCGTAGGACGGGGCCGTGGCACCCGGGGCCGTCGTGCTCAAGAGCACGCTCACGGAGCCAGAGTAGTTGGCGATGGCGAGGTCGGGCCTGCCGTCGCCGTTCAAGTCGCCGATCGAGACGGAAATCGGTGCTGCGTCGGTGGCGAACTCGGTCTGGGCGGCGTAGGACGGGGCCGTGGCTCCCGGGGCCGTCGTGTTGAGGAGCACGCTCACGGAGGCGGAACGGTAGTTGGCTGTGGCGAGGTCGGGCTTGCCGTCACCGTTCAAGTCGCCGATCGAGACGGAATAGGGCTTTGTCCCGGTGGCGAACGTGGTCTGGGCTTCGTAGGACGGCGTCGTGGCACCCGGAGCCGTCGTGCTCAGGAGCACGCTCACGGAGGCGGAATCACGGTTGGCGATAGCGAGGTCGGGCTTGCCGTCGCCGTTCAAGTCGCCGATCGAGACAGAACGGGGAGCGTTTCCGGTGGCGAACGTGGCCTGGGCGGCGTAGGAAGGGGTCGTGGCTCCCGGGGCCGTCGTGCTCAGGAGCACGCTCACGGAGGCGGAATCACGGTTGGCGATAGCGAGGTCGGGCTTGCCGTCGCCGTTCAAGTCGCCGATCGAGACGGAGGTGGGACTGTCTCCGGTGGCGAACTCGGACTGCGGCGCCATCGCCACGCCGAAGTACGTGTCGACCGTGCTCTGGAAACTGACCGCCCCCCCGGTGCTCGTGATCGATGGCGAGCCGACGAGCAGAACGGCACCACCGTAGGTCTGCGCGCCGGCCGTCGAGATGTGGGCACCGAGCGTGATCGCCGCGGAGGAGAGCGACACCGTGCTACCGGAGAGCGACGTTGCGTTGATCGCCTGGCTGACCGTGGCCACCTCCATCGAGCTGTCGACACTGAGGCTGACGGGGAGCGCCGTCGATCCGTTGAACGTGAACGACTGATTGCCTGTCGCGCCGGTGACGGAGACCGCGGCGGTGACGCCTGAAAACGGCGAGCCCGACACGGCATTTCCGGTGCCGTCTGTCACCGCGTAGGAACTGCCGGTGACCGACAGGAAGGCGGCGTCGCCGTCCGCGCCCAGGGCGATGTTCAGCGTGCCTGCCGACAGGCTCGCCGACACCGCAAACATCGACCGCGGTTCGAGCGTCTCGCCGAGCATCCGGTAGCGGGCAGCGGCCCGCTGGCGACGGTTGGCGGCGCGCCCGCTGCGCAGGGCGCGGCGGGCGAAGAGGCGGTGGAGCATGGCTCGGCCTTCGTGCGACAAGGGAATCCCCCCCTCACGAGCCGAACAGGCGGCGCGTGGTCAAGAAAAGGATTTCACGAACCAGAATGCGGAAAACCCGTCGCAAGGGCAAGGAATGAGCCCGGCGACGGCCAGAAAATCCCGGTCGGGGGGATCCCGGCCGGGGGGCGGGCCCCGAAACACCTGCCCCACGGGCCCGCGGGCTTCGGGGGGCCGGGGCTCAGATCCCGTCGTCGATCACGATCAGCCGCTCGATTTCCGTGGTCTTGAAGCCCAGGGCCATCGGCTGACGGACGCCGGGCAGCACGGCGGGAGCGGCCCGCTTGAACTCACGCCGCCGCCGCTCGATCTCACGCCGGAGTTATTGGAGGATACGGGCGACGCCGCTGGCGGTCGGGCGATTCCGTCGGCTCCGTCACCGTGACAGCACAGGCTCTTCAGGTGGAACCGCCCACGCGACAATCCGGTACGATCGAGAAAGTCGCCGGTGAACTCCTGGAGCATGCCTCATGGCCACGATCACGTTCGAACTTCCAGATGATGTGGAGCGGCACCTCGCCGCGTCCGTGAGCGACGTCGATGCGGCGGCCAAGGAGGCGGCGGTCGTGGAACTCTACCGGCAGGGCCAACTCTCTCATGGCGCTCTGGCGGAATGCCTCGGGCTTTCGCGAGTCGAGGCCGACGCCGTCCTGGGCAGGCACCATGTGACCGAGGATCTCCTGACCGCCGACGAGTTCAGAGAGCAGATGCGGGCGCTGCGTGCCCGCCTCGAGCCATGATCGCGGTGGCTGACACGTCGCCGCTGAACTATCTGATTCTGATCGGCGAAGTCGAACTCCTTCAGAGGATGTTTTCACGCGTTGTCATCCCACCGGCGGTGCGCGCCGAACTATGCCATGAACGCACGCCGCCGGTTGTCACCTCATGGGTCTCCCGGCTGCCTTCCTGGGTTGAGATTGTTTCAGCGGACGAATCGAGTGTCGGCCATGCACTGGGCCGAGGTGAGGCGGAGGCGATCGCTGTGGCGCGACAAATCGCTGCGGACATCACGTTGATTGATGAACGCAAGGCAGCGCTCGTGGCGCGGCAAAACGGCCCGACGGTGACCGGCACGCTCGGCGTTCTGGATCTGGCCGCTGAAAAGGGCCTTGTCGACCTGAATGTGGCGGTCTTGCGACTGCTCGAGACGAACTTCCGCGTGTCGCCGCCAGTCGTCGAGGAACTCCTGAGCAGGCATCGTTGACAGGGCGGGTGGCAGGTTCCCGGCCGGGGGGTCGGGCTACGAAACGCCTCTCCCAACTGGCTGTGGAAAAAGTCCTCCGGACGTTTTTCCACCGATGAAAACCTCCGGTTTTCACGGGAGCTACGCTCCCGGGATCGCATCCCTGCGATCCAGCAGGCTGTTTATCCACAGCCTGCTAGGGCCCGGGTCCGGGCGTCAGATCCCGTCGTCGATCACGATCAGCCGCTCGATTTCCGTGGTCTTGAAACCGAGGGCCATCGGCTGACGGACGCCGGGCAGCACGGCGGAGTCGTAGAGTTCCGTCACCTGCCGGCCCTCGAGCCGCAGCCACTCCGTCACCGTGCCGGTCCGCAGGTCGATGATCTGCAGGCCGCACTGCGGCTCCGCCCCCTTCTTGCCGAGCCGGTCGCTGAGTTCGAGCCCCTGGAACGACATCTCCCGCGGCTTCGAGAGCGTGACGATCGCGTAGTCGCCGTGGAACGACAGGCCACGGGTGTAGCCGGGGCAGAACGTGATCGGCTCGAAACGGCCGCTCGCCAGATCCACCCGACCAAACTCCCCCGTGCCGGAGTTGAGCAGCCAGAGCTGCCCGCGATGGAACCGCGGCGCGTGCGGCATCGAGAGCCCCGTGCAGACCGCCTCCCCCGTCGCCACGTCGAGCACGCAGCCGCCGTCGCGGCGCCGGTCGCGCCAGCCGTCCACCACGTCCGACCGGCTCACCACCGTCACGTACGCCGGCCGGCCGTCGCGCATCGCCAGACCGTTCAGGTGGCAGCGGTCCTCGGGCACAAGCGCGCTCAGGAACGGCGGCCGCCAGAGCGGCTTGAAGTTGGCCCGCTCGCTCAACGTCGCCAGGCAGCCGAACATCGTGTTGACGAACACGAGCCGGCCGTCGGCATCGATGGCCATGTCGTGGACGTCGATGTGGCCGGTCGTGTAGCCGACCCGCGGGATGTAGGTGACGTCGTAGCCCTGGCCCACCCATTCGGGCAGCGGCTGCGATTCGTCGCCGGCCGGCGCAACGGCTGCCGTGCCGGCCGCCGCCGGGCGGTACGGCACAGCCGTCGCCGGCCGCTGCTCGAACCGCCAGATCTGGTAGCGGGAGCTGAGCCAGAGCGTGCGGGCGTCGGCCGACGCGCACATGCCCATGCAGTGGCTGAAGTTCCGCTCGAACATCGACACGGGCGCCTCCGCCCGCCGGTCGGCCTTGCGGCCGACGAGAAACAGCTTGCCCGTCTGGTAGGTCGTGAAGGCGAGGCTGCACTGCTCGCGCTCGAGCCAGTCGGTGAAGGAGCGGGAGAAGAGCGCCTGGATCCAGGGCTCGTCGGCCCCCACCGCCTGCATGTCCGCCGGTTCGCCTGTCGCCATCGTGTCGCCGTTTCTCGGGAGGGGTGGGTAGCGCCGGCCGCGGAACGCCGGCAGGCAGCCGCCTGTTTTCCCTGCGCCGGCCCGCCATCGCAACCGCGGCAGCCCGCCATCGGCGGGAAGTGGCGACGGCGGCGGACTGATCGGCTGCGGGCCAAGGCAGCTGGGCTTCTTTTTCCGCGTTAGAATGGAGATGGGCGTGAGAGGAGGGTTTTCATGGCCACGGCTGCGGATTACGTCACGACCGACGAGCATGGAGTGATGCGGGTAGGGCAGGCCCGCGTGATGTTCGACTCCGTACTCGCCTCCTTCCAAGAGGGCTGTTCCGCGGAGACCATCGCGCAGCAATATCCCGCGCTTTCGCTCGAGGAAGTCTACGGAGCGATCGCCTTCTATCTCGGCCATGGCGATATCGTCAACGCGTACCTCGCCCGCCAAGACACGGTCTGGCGGCAGGAGCGTCAGGCCGCTGAACAGTCTGTCAGCCCCGTCGTCGCCCGACTCCGGGCGGAGGCCGCCCGTGCCGGAATCGGCCGATCATGACCCGGCCGCGGTTTCTGGCCGACCACGATCTGAACGAGCACCTCGTCACCGGCGTCATGCGGCTGCATCCGGAGATCGAGTTCGTCCGCGTGCGCGACGTGGGACTCGCGGACGCATCCGATCTCGATGTGCTCGGCTACGCCTCCCGCATGTCGTTGTGCGTGGTTTCCCATGACGTCAACACCATGACGGCGGCTGTCGCGGCGACGATCGGCTCGGGCGGCTCGTTCCCGGGACTGTTCATGGTGAGGCAGACGACGCCGGTCCGCGTCGCGATCGAGAGCCTCGTTCTCGTGTGGTCGGCGAGCGATCAGGACGAGTGGCGCAACCAGGTGGTTTTCCTGCCGTTTTGACGGTGCCTTCGCGCTCAGAACAAACGGGGAGGACAAACGGTGCCAGCCACCAAATCTGGGCAGCCCGGGTGGACAAACGGTGCCAGCCACCAAATCTGGGCAGCCCGGGAGGTTTCTGCCGCGCAGATTGCCTGGATTTGGTGGCTGGCACCTTTTTTACCGCCATCGCAAGGGAGCGTCGCCCCCTGATCATTCGGCGAGGTCGATCGCCCGCGGCGGTTCGCCGGCCTCGTGGATCGCCCACACGGCCCGGTAGCCGCGTTCGAGGTCGCGGACGAACCGCGGCGTGTCGAAGAGGGGCGCGGTCGTGCGGCCATCGCGCAGCCGCTCGCGGAGGCGGCCGAGCAGCGCCGGATCGCCCGCCAGCTCGACCGCCAACGCCTCGTAGCGCTCCAGATCCGGCGCGATCAGTTCCGGCAGGCCCGCGGCCGCAAGCAGGCTCGCCCCCACGCGGGCGGCGAACGTCGGGCCGGGGCAGGTGAGCACCGGCAGACCCGCCCAGAGCGCGTCGGCGGCGGTGGTGTGGGCGTTGTAGAAGTGGGTGTCGAGGAAGAGGTCGGCCAGCCCCAGCCGCGCCAGGTGATCGGGCTTGGGGAGATTGCCCCGCGTGAACAGGACCCGCTCGGGCGACACGCCGCGGGCCTCGGCCTCGCGGCGGAGGTTCGTCTCCATCGTCGCGCCACCCGTCTTCAGCCAGAGCACGCCGCCGGGCACCCGCGCGAGGATCCGCATCCACGCGCCGAAGATCACCGGCTCGAACTTGTAGGCGTTGTTGATGCAGGCGAACACGAAGGCCCCGTCGGGCAGCCCGTGGTCGCGGCGCCGGCCGATCGCGGCCGCGATCGGCTGCTCGCGGTCGGTGGGGAGATAGCAGTGCGGCAGCCGCACGAGACGCTCGCTGAAATCCGCCGCCGACTCCGGCGGCGTGATCAGCCGGTCACCGAACAGGTAGTCGATGAAGTCCGCGCCGGTCGTGCCCGGATAGGCCAGCCAGCTCACCTGCACCGGCGCCGCCCGCGCCGCCATCACGTCGAGCCGCGTGTAGCCCGAGAAGCCCATCATGTCGACGAGAATGTCGATACCGTCGGCCGCGATGCGGCGGGCGAGATCGCGGGTGCGCATCTCCCGCACGTCGACGAAGTGCTCGCACTCGCGCCCGATCCGCCAGCGGTAGCTGCTGCCGTCGTCGGGGCCGAAGGAATAGGCGAAGGCCTCGAACCGCTCCCGGTCGTGCAGCGCGAACATGCCCTGCGTGAGATGGCTGACGGCGTGGTCGTAAAAATCCCCCGACAGGTAGCCGATCCGCAGCCGGCCCGGCTGCCGCGGCCGACGCCCGGCCGCGAGCTCCCGCCGCAGGGGCTCCTGCTTTTCGGCGAGCAGCCGCGACTCGGCCTTCGCGATCGCCAGCCGCCGGGCCGCGGGCCAGCCGAACACGATCGCGTAGAAGGGGGTCACGCCGCCGGGCTGTCCGGCGGCCAGCCGGGCGTCGACGGCGGCACCGAGGGCCGCGAGATCGGCGTCGCGATCCGACCAGTCGCAGAGCATCTGCTTGGCGTAGACGAGGTTCGTGTGCGGGGCATCCCCGGGGGCCGCCCGCGAGGCGAGCCGCCCGAGCAGGTGCCGCGCCCGGTCCCACTGGCTGCTGGCCATCAGGAGCAGCGACATCCGCTCCCCCGCCTCGCGGGAGTCGGGATCTTCCTGCACGAGCGCCTCGTAAACCGCCATCGCCTCGGGCCGCCGGCCGAGCGACTCGAGCGCCATTCCCGCCCGCAGGCGGGCGTTGAAGTAGCCGGGCCGCAGCCGCACCGCCTCGCGAAACCGGGCCAGCGCCGCCGCGGGATCGTCGGCCGCCGCGAGCACGCCGCCGAGGTTGCAATGGGCCTCGGGATAGCCCGGCTCGAGCTCGATCGCCCGCTCGAGCGCCGCGGCCGCCTCGGCGAGCCTGCCCTGGGCGTGGAGGGCTGCGCCGAGGTTGTTGTGGGCGATCGCGTACCGTGGATCGAGCCTGATCGCCTCGCGATAGCTGGCGATCGCGCCGTCGGGGTCGTGTGCGAGCTGCCGCGCCCGGCCGAGGTTCAAGTGCAGCCGCGCGTAGTCGGGCCGCGCCGCGATCCCGGCCGCGAGCCGCGCGATCGCGCCGGCGGTGTCGCCCGCGTCGAGGGCCATCACGCCGAGCGTGTTGTGCGCGGCCGCAAGCGTGGGATCGATCCGCACCGCCGCGAGCAGGGCGGCGGCGGCGTCGTCCGCACGGCCCAGGGCCCGGCAGGCCTCGCCCCTCGCGTGGAGGAGGCGGGCGTCGGCCGGGTGCCGGGCGACCGCGGCGTCGAGGGCCCCGAGCGCCGCGGCGGGGCGGCCCTCCTCGATGGCGATGGCAGCCAGGAGAAACGCGGCGTCGGCGTGGCCGGGGTCGCGGGCGAGCGCTTCGCGGCAGAGGGCCGCGGCCTTGGCGCGATCGCCATCCGCGTGGGCGCGGACCGCCTGCTCGTGAAGACTGGCCGCCGCGGGGTCGGGCATCGCGGCATTATGCCATCCGGCGGCCAGCTGTCGGCCATTCGGCGGGATCGCATCCCTGCACTGTGCTTGCTGGCCGTGGAAAAAGTCCTCCGGGACTTTTTCCAGGCAAGAAAACCTCCGGTTTTCACGGGAGCTTCGCTCCCGCGATCGCATCCATGCGATCGAGCAGGCTGTTTATCCACAGCCTGTTCGTGTCGTGAGTCGGAAGTTCGTTTCGATTCACGACACGACATTCCCGGCCTTTCAGGCCGGGAATCAAGCAACTTCGAGTGTCATGAACTTCTGGTTCAGGACACTAGAGCGCATTCGACTTTGGTGTAGCACCGGCTCGGGGGGCGGCAAAAGTCTCCTTGCTCCGGCCGCGGCGGACTCCGCTTCGGGAAGCGTTCGCCGACCCCCCTTCGCCTCGCCTCTCCAGGTTCCCGGGGCGACGCTCCACGTGCGCTGAACGCGCTCTAGCGGGTCGCCTGGCGGACGGGGCGCGGCGTGAGGACCCGGTAGATCTCGCGGTCGAACGGATCGTCGCTCACCTTCCAGACGCGGCCGTCGCGGAGATACATCCGCTCCATCTCCTCCCGGTTGAGCGGTCGGGCGCCGATGCGGCCGAACACCGACAGTTGATTGCCCGACTCGTCCACGGCCCGGTCGCGGTCCACCCCCTCCGACACCGACAGCGCGAGGCCCCCCTTCGTCAGCGGGTAGCTCGCCACCAGTTGCGGCGTCGGCCGCGGGCTGAAGCCCACGTTGCCCGGCGTGTCGGGGGAGGTGAGCTGCACCACCCGCAGGCCGTTGACGCCGTCGGCGAGGTAGGCGAACTGGCTCACGTAGGTGATGCCGAGCTTCACGTCGCGCACGTCGTTGATGCAGCCGCCGGCGTCGTAGAACTGGTCGATCTCGGGCTTGCCGGGGTTCGTCACGTCGACGATCACGAGCCCCTGCGGGCCGCCGGCCACGTAGGCGTAGGTGCGGGCCACGTAGACGGCGTTGGCCTGCGGCAGCGGCACCGTCGCCAGGTGCCGCGGGGCCGCGGGATCGGTGATGTCGAAGGTCTTGAGCCCCTCGCGGTCGCAGACGAAGGCGTGGCGGAACTGGATCTGCACGCACCGCGGATCCTGCACCTGCTCGCCGCCGATCACCGCCACCACCTGCGGGCAGGTGGGCTTGTCGATCGACACGACCACGATCCCGGCGTTGCAGCAGATGTAGGCGTTGGTGCCCGCGATCGTGATCGCGCGGGCGCCGTTCAAGAGGCCGCCGGGATTGAACGTCACGTCCTTCTTGAGGAAGTTGTTGAGCGGGTTGCCGTCGAGCAGCGTGCCCGCCCCCACCATCACGAGCCCCTCCTCGAGGTCGGTCACGTAGAGGTAGCCGTAGAGCGCGTGCACCGGCTGCTCGAAGTTCTCCGGCTTGTGCTGCCGCGTGGGGTCGGGGGCGGTGGTCGCCGGCGCCGCCACGCCGGTGGCGTAGGGGGTGCGCACGTAAAACTGCTGCCCGAGCGGCGACACGGGCGCCGTCGTGATCCGCTGCGAGAAGCCCTTGTTGTCGATGAAGGCGATGTCGAACACCCGCAGCCCGTCGGCGCCGCAGGCGGCGTAGAGGTATTCGCCGCGGGCCTGCACCTGCAGCACCTCGCGCGGCCGCAGCGGATGGAGCAGGATGTCGGACACGTCCCCCGGCCGGTGGTGGTGGGCGACCTGCAGGATGCCGTCGTTGCCGACGTGGCGGGCGAAGTCGTCGGGGAAGGCGATGCGGTGGAAGTCGCTGCCGATCACCGCCTGCGGCTCCTGCGTTTCCGTCACCGCCACGCCCGCCAGGCCGCCCGCGCCGAGCCCCACGTAGGCGAACTTGCCGATGAAGTTCGTGTAGTTGGTGCCCTGCATGAGCAGCTGCGCGACGATGGCGTTGTTGTCGTCGGCCTTGGAGACGTGGCAGTCGGTGCAGAGCTTCGTCTCCTGCGTGCCCGGCCGCTCCCGCGAATAGTCCTGCGGGCCGGGATCGCGGACCGGGCCGCCGCGGACCGTGTGGGGCACGTTCGTGCTGAAGGCGATGCCGCTCAGGCCCTCGGCGGAGATCGTCTGCTGCTGCACGTAGATCGTCTCGCGGTTGTTGTTGTTGCTCGTCACGTGGATCGCGCAGCTCGACCGCGAGGGGCCGATGCGGTTGCCGGTGGCGTTGCCGTCACGGGCGAGCATGAAGACGTCGTCGCGGAGGGTCTGGAAGTTGTAGGCGGTGAGGTTGCGGGTGATCTCCCCCTCGTTGTGCAGCGTGGGCGACTTCTTGTTGGCCTTCTGCGGGAGGTGGCAGCCGAAGCAACTCGGATTCCAGGAACTGTGGCAGGCGATGCAGCTCAGCGACTCGTTCTTGTGGGCGCAGGAGCCGCCGTCGCCCGGCAGCGCGCCCCACTCGAGCACGCCGTCGGCCCCCACCCGCACCGTCTTGGCCATCGCGGAACGGGCGTTGTAGTGGGGGCTCGCGGGGTCGATCGTGGCCTTCGTCTGCTTGATCTCCCAGGTAAGGTTCTCCTCCACCATCGAGTTCTGCCAGATGCGGTCGCCCTCCACCACGAACCGCCGCTTGCCCGACGGCGTGCGGAGCGATCGCAGGTCGCGGCCCCCCTCGGGGCTCGACGTGTCGGAGGCGGGGCCGCTGGTGCGCAGCGTGGCCATGCGGTCGGCGGTGCCGTGGCAGTCGACGCAGCTGATCTCGATCGCGGCGCGGACCTCGCCGTAGAGCTTCGTGTTGCCGTGCATGTCCTGGATGAAGTGGCAGTCGATGCAGTGCATCCCCCGCTCCATGTGGATGTCGAGCAGGTGCACCGGCACGCCGTCGCGCTCGTGGGCCAGCGCCACCTCGGCCCGACGGATCTCCTCCGGCGTCTTCTGGTCGGCGCCGCGGTAGATCTCGCGGATCCGCTCGGGCATCCGCACGGCCGCCCGCTGCGCCGCGTTGCCCGTGTCGGCGACGAGCGCGCCGCGGTGGTCGAGCAGGTTGCCCTGCCGGTCGTGCTTGAAGACGGCGCGGTAGGCCCAGCCGTGGCCGTGGAAGTCGCCGAACTGCGTGTTCTTCGTGCGGTCGTTCAGGTCGGAGAGGTTGGCGAGGAACTCGGGATCGGAGAGGTAGCTCTTGGCCGCCGACTCGTTGGGGTTGGCGAACTGGCTGTTGATCATCTCCTCCGACGTCGGGTACTTCTGCTCGCGCGGATAGATGAGGTCGGCGTCGGTCTCCTCGTCCCACCACATGTAGCCGATGTAGCTGTTCATCACCGTCGTGCCGGGGTGCATGTGGCAGATGATGCACTGGCTCGTGGGGATGCCGTTGCCCGGCGCGAACTGGTGGTGGATCGGGTGGCCGCTCTCCTCCCGGGGGATCGTCGGGTCGGGGGAGAAGCTGAAGCCGCGGTTGCCGTACTTCGCGTAGGGCCCGGAATGCACCGGGGAGCGGTCGTTGGCGTAGACGACGTGGCAGGCGGTGCAGCCGCTCGAGCGGTAGTCGCCCGGGTGGTCGTTGGTGCCGAGGAAGTTGAGCGTGGGGTCGAGCAGGCGGGTTTTCGTGAGGCCGATGAAGACGGGGTCGGTGCGGTTCTCGGTGCCGAGCCCGCGGTTGCTCAGCCGCGTGCGCGGGCGGCCGGGCTCCTCGAGCCGCTCGGGATTGCCCAGCTCGGGGCGGAACCGGCCGCCGCGCTCGAAGATCCGCAGGATGTTGCCCGGCTGTGTGCGCTCGAAGTGGGGCAGCGGGTCGAGGAACTGCACCATGCCCTTGTAGTCGAGATCGTGCCGCGACGGCGGCGGCACCGTCTGCATCCGCTGCGCCGTGCCGTGCATGCTGTAGCTCTCGCCATAGCCGGCCCGCTTGTTGGGGATCGAGCCGTTGTTGTAGAGGGCGGCGTTCCAGAGCATGCAGCCGTGGGTCATCATGCTCTTCTGCACCTGCAGCACCATCGAGGCGTGGCAGCCGCCGCAGCTGATCGCGGCCACCCGCAGGTCGCCGGGGTTGACGAAGCGGATGAACTCGGGCGACTCGTGGTTGAGGAGCGTGTACGACCGCACGGGGTTGGCGGAGCCGGGCCAGGCGTCGCACTCCTCGGGGTGGACGTGGGCGCCGGCCTTCGTGAGCGCGTCGGCGTTGCCGCCGTGGCAGTCGGTGCAGCCGAGCCTGACGTTCGGGCTGCGGTGCATGTCGCCGACGCCCGCATGGCAGGTGACGCAGCCGTGGCTTTTGGCGAGCGCCGCCTCGGCGGTCTGGCCGGTGAGGTCGGGGCCGAGCCGTTCGGCCGGCAGCGGCAGCGGGTTGGCCTGCTCCACCGGCGGCAGGGGCAGCGGCACCCCCCCCGGCGCGGTGCCTGCCGCAGGCGGGAGCGGTTGCACGCCCGCGGGAAGCGGCTGCGCGGCTGCCGTCGGAAGGGGGGCGGGCTCGGCGGCGACGGCGGCGCAATGGCAAGCGATCACGCAGGCCGCGATGCCTGCCACCATGCTCGCGACAATGCTCGCGACAATTCCCGCGACAATTCCCGCGACAATTCCCGCGATCCCCGCGCGGGCGACCGCGCCGTCGCCTGTTCGCCTGGCGCGGCCGCTCAGCCCTGGGTTGAAGTCCATTTCACACCTCTCGCATCCCGCGACGGTCCCTGCGGAAACGGCACACCCGCCCGGAATCGGGCCGTGGCGCGGCGGGAGAATCGCAAAGCCGGCGGCACAGGTCAATCAGGAAAACCGGGTCACGTCGGCCGTTTCGGCTCCGCCGCGGCACCGGCCCCCCGGGAGTGTCGGGGCCGCATCCACCATGCGGTCCAAACGAAGGGGAAATATGCGGTGCGGTGGGAGGATTTCGCCGGAAACACACGGGCCAGCCGCTTGACGAAGCTCGAAACACGACTACGCTAATATTCGATTTCCGGATGATTCACGGCGGCAACATTCGAAAATCTCATTCGGTGCCGCCAGGGACGGCGGTGGGACCGCGTTTTCCCGGGATTTCCCGGCTGGGGCGGCGGCGTTGGCCGGCGTGCGGCGATGAATCTCAAGAGCCTCAAGATCTTCTGCGACATCCTCACCCGCCGCAGCTTTTCGCGGGCGGCCGAGGACAACGGCATCTCGCAGTCGGGGGCCAGCCAGGTCGTCGGCCAGCTGGAGAGCCGGCTGGGCGTGCAGCTCATCGAGCGGTCGAAGCGGCCGCTCGTGCCCACCCGGGAGGGGCAGGCGTTCTTCGACGGCTGCCGCAAGATCCTCGCCCGCTACGAGGCCCTCGAAGACGAGGTGCGGTCGCTGCACGAGCAGGTGGCCGGCCGGGTGCGGGTGGCCGCCATCTATTCCGTCGGCCTGCACCACATGAGCCGCTACCTGCAGGAGTTCATGAGCCAGCATCCGAAGGCCAACGTGCGGCTCGAATACCTCCATCCGCAGCGGGTGCTCGAGGTCGTCGAGGCGGGCGAGGCCGACATCGGCGTCATCAGCTATCCGCGGAGCACGCGGGGCGTCGACGCCGAGCCCTGGCGGGAGGAGCCGATGGTGCTCGTCGTCGCGCCCGGGCACGAGTTCGCCGGCCGCGACGAGATCCCGCTCGCGGCGCTCGACGGCCGCGCGATGGTGGGCTTCGACCCCGACCTCGTCATCCGCCACGAGATCGACCGGGTGCTCGCCGCCCACGGCGTCGAGCCGCGGGTGGTGATGGAGTTCGACAACATCGAGACGATCAAGCGGGCCGTCGAGATCGACGCCGGCGCGGCGCTGCTGCCCGAGCCCACCGTCGTCCGCGAGGTGGCCGCCGGCACGCTGGCGATCGTGCGGATCGCCGACCAGGAGCTGGTGCGGCCGCTGGGCATCATCCACGCGCGCGGCCGGCCGCTCTCCCCGACCGTGCGCCGGTTCATCGACCTGCTTCGCGGACACGCCGACGACACCGACACGATCGCCGCCACGTCCCTCGTCTCCCAATCCTGATTCCGCTCCCGATTCCGCTCCCGATTCCGCTCCCGATTCCGCTCCCGATTCCGCCGGTGCGGCCGGCGACGCAGACTCCCGCGTTCCCACGTTTCCGCAGCCTTCCGAACTTTTTCCGCCTCCCAGCGATCCGCCGCCATCACGGCGC
>Ga0209189_1001763_pt1 | contig 15829 bp, 17 predicted proteins | sample C_130820_EF_Meta_FD_187308 | JGI IMG/M metagenome (GOLD analysis project Ga0209189, IMG submission 187308) | Freshwater microbial communities from Lake Croche, Canada to study carbon cycling - C_130820_EF_MetaG (SPAdes) (version 3) | ecosystem: Environmental > Aquatic > Freshwater > Lake... | reverse complement strand
CCGGGCGTTGCTGGGCTGCAGCCGGCGCCAACTCGAAGACCAGCTGGCCCAGGGGTTCCCCTTTCTGCCGCCCGGTTGCCGGCTGGTGCTCGATCGCGTCTCCAGCGAGTGGGTGCTTTCAAGTTTGCGCCAGTGCCTGCCCAGCCGCCGGCCCCAGCTGCTCCAGGAGTTGCGCGCCCTTGCCGCAGAAGGGGTGATCGGCCCCGCCAGCGGCCTGGCCGATTGGCTCGAAGCCCTCGCCATGGAGCCGGCCGACTTCTACGGGATCCGCGGCGCCGGCTTCACCGCCCTGCGGCGCGAGCTGGGTTGGTTGCCGCCCCACCTGGCGGGTCCGCCCCATCCCCAGGAGGAGCGCCTCAGCCGCGCCATCGCCGCCGGCCTGCTGCATCTCGATGATCCCGACCGTCTGCGCGCCACCGCATCCTCCCTAGCCGCCGCCGCGCCGCCCGATCCACAGGCCCTCTCTGAGCGTGAGAGGCGTCAGTGGCAGATGCTCACGGCCCAGCTGTTCGGCACCGGCCGCCAGTGGCGGCCCCTCGATCAGGCCCTGGATGTGCTCTGGCAGGCCGGCGCCTGGCGCGAGGAGCTGATCCAGCTGCTGGAGTTGCTCGCCGAACGCGCCGATCGCCGCCTCCACCCACTGCCCTGGGCCTTGCCGGTGCCGTTGCGCGTGCACGGCCACTACAGCCGCGCCGAGATCGAAGCGGCCTTTGGCGTGCTGTCCGACGACGCCCCCTGGATCCACCGCGAAGGCGTGCTCTGGCACCAAGCCAGCGCCACCGACCTGCTGTTCATCACCCTGCGCAAAAGCGAAGCCCTCTTCTCCCCCTCCACCCGCTACCGCGACATGGCCCTCGGCCCTGCGCTCTTCCACTGGGAGAAGCATCACTCCATGGTCAAGCGCCTCGCGCACGAGCGGATCACCCCATGGTGCTGCCACGCTCCGCCATGGCCCATAGCCTTGGCGAAGGTGTGCTTCTTCCCCCAGCCATGACCCCAGCTGAAGCCTTCGCGGTGATCCCCCTGGCGGCGGTCTGCGCCGACCACAAGCTTCAGCCCGAGGAGGCGGAGCTCCTGAAAAGCCAGCTGCGCGCCCGTGAGCCCTACAGCGCCATGGACCCGGCCGCCTTCGGCGGCATGGTGTCAGGCCTGCTGCTGGCCCTGCGCGACCAGCGACGGGCCCTGGTGGAGCAAGCCGCCGCCCTGCTCACTCCCGCCGAACAAGAGCAGGCCTTTGCCTTCGCAGCCCGCCTCGTGCATGCCGATCGAATCGCCACCGCGGAGGAAACCGCGGTGCTGGCGGAGGTGCGCCATGCGCTCTCCGTGCCCGCTGAGCGGCTGCGGCAGATCGAATCCTCCTTCGCCCTGCTGAGCGCGGGCGATTCCTGAACGGCGGCCGCATCGCCGCCACCGGCGCCTGGGGAGCGCTTCACCATCGGGGCGCTTCGCCTGGGTGGGGCGATCGCGCGAGACGGCTAGCCCTGACGCTCAGGGCGGCAGGATGCCCTGCTCCACCGGAAGCCACCAGAGAAAGCCAAAAAGAAAGGTGAACAGCATCAGGTAAGGCCTGCTGATCGGACGCCCCCTGAGAACCCGGAGAGCGTGGGGGATCTCGAGCAGATGAACCGCGAGCAGGATCAGGATGAACACAACCCAGCCGTGCAGGGGCTGGGCCGAAACGGCAAGCGAAAGGGCCACCGCATACCAGGCCAGAAGAACAAGGCGCAGCACGTTCCAGAGGAGGGGCGATGCGGTCATGGCAATCCGGCGGCAGCGCTCAGGCCTGATCCACGATCGTGGGGCCGCGGAGGTTGTCAACCACATCCAGCCAGCAGCCTTCGGCCTGCCCCCTGCAGGAGGTGTCCGCTCACAGGGTCGCCCGGCCGCGATCAAGGCCGGTGAGGCCGCAGCGGCCGGCCGCCTGCCGCCAAGCGGTGTCGAATGCCTCCCAGCGGAAGCTGCGGGGATCGCGGCGGCTGTGGCTGCGGTCCACCGCCTGATGGGTGGTGAGCCGGCTCATCGGGATGCCGAAGGCCGCCTGCCAGAGCAGCACCTGCCCCGCCGCCACCCGGTATTGCTCGGCGGTGTAGCCGGAGTGGGCGTCGCCATCGCCGCGGCCATCGGGCGGACTCTCCAGGCTCAGATGCAGGGCCACGTTGTTGAGCGATCCCACCGAGGTGGGCCGGATCCGCACCGCGAAATCGCCGAAGGCCGCCATGCCCGCCCCGAAAGCGCGGCCCGCATCGGGCACGATCCGCAGCCGCTGGCCGGCGCGGTCGATCAGCAGGTGGTAGCTGGCCTGATCGTCGTCCTTGGGGTGGGGGGTGGCGAAACGCTTCACGGTATCGGCCGCCGAGATCACGGTTTCGTGCAGCACGATCAGCTGGGGCCCATGGGGCACCTCGCGGCCGAAGGCATCACGGCGCTGGCGCTCGCCGAAATTGGTGGCATCAGCGGGCCGCGCCTGCTCGGCCGGCAGAGCCAGCTTGGTGGCGCAGGCCTCCAGCTGCTCGGCGGGCAGAGGCTGGAGACCGGCATCGGCCAGGGTCTGCACCGGAAATGGCGCCTTCGGACCGCAGGCCACCAGCAGAGGAGCCAGAGCGATGGCGCTCAGCACAACGCCGCTGCAGCGGCGCTGCTGGATCCGGCCCGGGCAAACCGGGCGATCGGCCGGCGGCGCCGGATGGCCCCAGGCCGGAAAGAAGTTGCCCTGGGAGCGAAGCACAAGGGATTGGAGCATGGGGCGCCAGGCGGCTGATGTCGCAGGCAGCGATCCTGGCGGAGGAAAGAAGGCCCTCACAGGGTCACCGCTCAGATCGGCTGGTAGCCAAACCAGTCGGGCCGCTGGGGCTGGGCTTCGCCGCCCGCAAGCAGATGCACCGCCCAGCCCCCTTCCTCCCCCTCGGCGGCGCCCTGCACCGTCTCGAGCTTCAGCTCGTGCAGGTCATCCTTGTGGCGCTCCAGCGCCTCCGGCAGCAGGCGGCGGCGGGCGGCGGCCTTGGCCGCCTGGGGGCTGGTGGCCACGAACAAGCCGAAGGCGTGCTGTTCAGCCAGCTGCTCCGGGTCGTAGCCGCCCATGTTCACGAACCAGAGGCGCTCCGGGCCGCTGAAGGGCTCGCGGCGCAGCACCACCCGATAGCCATCAACGCCGCGCACCCGCATCCAGCTGTCGAGATGGAGGCCGCTGCGGCTGCCGAACCACTGGCGGCGCAGCTCCGGCAGGGTGGCCTCCATGCTGCTGCCAGCCACGAAGCGCACGTCGTGCAGCTCGATGTGCACACCGGGCAGGCGGCCGCCCAGCACCACCAGGAACAGAGAGGGATCGCAAGGGGCCATCGAGCGGGTGGGGCGGGAGGGGCTGGACGCTTTCGCGGGCATCCTGGCCTTGGCAAGCCATCGGGGGCGAAGCCACCCGACGCGCCCCAGCGGACTGGGGCCTCGCTGCGCGGGATGATCAGGGCCAGACCTCGCCCCCCCTGCCCGTGCTCAACCCCAGCCGGATCCGGGTGCTGGCGGTGGGCCGGGTGCGCAAGCGCTGGATCCAGGAGGGCCTGGCGGTGTACCTCAAGCGCCTGCCCGGGCTGGAGGTGCGCGAACTCCGCGATGCGGGGCCGGCGCGGGAGGCCGAGGCGATCGCGGCCGAACTGCGACCTGATGAGCAGCTCGTGGCCCTCTGCGAGGAGGGCGAGCGGCTGGGGTCGGTGGCCCTGGCCGAGCGCCTGCGGGGCAGCGGTTCCATGCGGCTGGCCTTCGTGATCGGCGGCGCCGATGGCCTCGATCCGGCCCTCAAGGCCCGTGCCGGCTGGCGCCTCAGCCTCTCGCCGCTCACCTTCCCCCACGAGCTGGCCCGCCTGCTGCTGCTGGAGCAGCTCTACCGCGCCCTGTCGATCCAGCAGGGGGGGGCTTATCACAGGGAGTAAAGGGGGGCGGTGCCCAGCCCCCGCCCTGCCCATCGATCACCCGGTGCCGCCCCCCTGCCCCAGCCCCTGCCGAGTCCGGACCCTGCACCCATGACCTGGCCCGCATGAGCGAACACCCCTACATCCACGGCACCAGCGCCCGCGAGCAGCGGCGGCTGCACGAACAGGCCGAGCTGCAGGCGCACCTGCTCAGCGACAACCTGGAGCTCCACCCCGGCGAGCGGCTGCTGGAGATCGGCTGCGGCGTGGGCGCGCTGCTGGGGCGGATCGGCCAGCTCCACCCCGAGGCCCGGCTGTGCGGCATCGACATCAGCGCCGCCCAGATCGAAGCCGCCCGTGGCCACCTGGATGGCCTGGGCTTGAGGGAGGTGGAACTGCGGGTGGGCGATGCCCGCCACCTGCCCTGGCCGGATGGCCACCTCGACCGGGTGCGGATCGCCTGGGTGGTGGAGCACCTGGCCGATCCGCTGGCGGTGCTGCGCGAGGCCCGGCGGGTGCTGCGCCCGGGCGGCAGCATCCATCTCACCGAAACCGACTACGCCAGCCTGCGGGTCTCCCCGCCCGATGCGGCGATCGAGGCCTTTTTGGCAGCCTTCGTGGATCACTTCAACCGGCACGGCGATGCCCACGTGGGCCCGCGTCTGGGGCCGCTGCTGGAGCAGGCGGGCTTCACGGCGGTGGAGAACCGGATCGAGGGCATCCACCTGTGGTGCCCCAGCCGGCGCCAGGAGCTGCGGCGTTTCTGCGACTACCTGCTCGCCTTCATGCTGCCGGAGCTGCCAGCGCTGCTGGCGGCGGCCGCCGATCCCACCGAGGCCGGGTTGATCGAGCAAGGCCAGCGCCGCCTCGCCCAGCTGGCCGACCGCGACGACGGCAGCCTCACGATCTGCGCCTACCAGGCCCGCGGAAGTGCCGGCCACTGAGGCCCGCCCGAAGCCCTGGCCAGCAGAGTGGGCAGGCATGCGGAGCATCGATGGAATTCTTCGATCGGCAGTGGGCGTCGTACCGGGCGATCGTGAACCACAACCTGATGGAGCACCGCGAGGTGGCGGAGGCCACCGCCGCCGCCCTCGATGGCTGGCTGGCCCAGCGGCCTGCCGGGAGCACACCAGCGCGGATGGTGGATCTGGGCTGCGGCGATCTGGCCCTGCTGCCGCCCCTGCTGCGCAGGCTGCCGCTGGCTTCCTATTGCGGCCTGGATCAGGCGGTGGTGGTGCTGCCCCTGGCCGAGCGGGCCCTTGGACCCGTGCCCTACCCCACCAAGTGGCAGGAGGGGGATCTGCTGGCCTGGGCGCAGGGTGAACTCTCCACCACAACAAACCCAGCCGGCGTGGCTAAGACTGCTTCCGAGGCCCGCAGGCCGGCACGGCAAGAAACCGGGGCGAGCACCGAGCAGAACGCCGAAGCGACATCCGCAACCGTCGACATCCTGCACTCCGCCTTCGCCATCCACCACCTCAGCGACGACCAGAAGGCCACCTTCCTGGCCGCCATTCGCCGGCGGATCAGCGCTGATGGCGTGTTCGTGTGGGCGGATGTGTTCCGCAACCAGGGCGAGAGCCGCCAGGCCTACGTGGAGCGCTACATCACGCGCATTCGCGGCGGCTGGCAAGCACTCGACGCCGACCAGCAGCAGCATGTGATCGCCCACCTCTCCAGCTTCGACAATCCCGCCGACCGCGCCGCGATCGTGGCCGCCGCTGAAGCGGCCGGCTGGCAGTGGCGCTGGGCCTGGCAGGGAGCCCACCAGGCCGAGGCGGTGGCGGTGCTCACGCCCACCTGAGGCGGGCCCTCAGCTGTGCTCCCGCAAAAACCCGATCGTGCCTTCGAGCTCCTCAGCAAAGCGGTCGATCTCGGCCTCGGTGGTGGTGAAGCCGAGGCTGGCACGGGCGGTGCCGCTCAGGCCGTAGTGGCGGTGCAGGGGCTGGGTGCAGTGGTGACCGCTGCGGATGCAGATGCCGGAGGAATCCAGCAGGGCGGCGATGTCGTTGGCGTGCAGACCCTCCACATGGAAGGCGGCCAGGGCGGCGCGGTTGGGCTGCTGCTCGGGGGTGGGTCCGAGGATCGTGAGGCCCTCAATCGCCTGCAGCCGCGCGAACAGCCGGCGCGTGAGCCGCTGCTCCCAGGCGTGGATGCGATCCATGCCGATCGCCTGCAGGTAGTCGATGGCGGCGCCCATGCCGATCGCCTCACCGATCGCGGGGGTGCCCGCCTCAAACTTGTGGGGGAGGTCGGCCCAGGTGCTGGTGTCGAGCTCCACGTCCTGGATCATTTCGCCGCCGCCCAGGAAGGGGGGCATCGCTTCGAGCAACGCCTCGCGCGCCCAGAGGAAGCCCATGCCGGTGGGCCCGCAGAACTTGTGGGAGGAGCCCACCAGAAAATCGCAGCCCAGCTCGGCCACGTTCACGCGCTGGTGGGGCAGGCTCTGGCAGGCATCCACCAGCAGCAGGGCACCGGCGGCATGCACCAGTGGCGCCAGCTCGGCGATCGGATTGAGGCAGCCCAGGGTGTTGCTCACCTGCACCAGGCTCACCAGCCGGGTGCGCTCGCTGAGCTTGCTGCGAAAGTCGTCGAGATCGAGCTCGCCGGAGGCGGTGAGGCCGGCATGGCGCAGCACGCAGCCGGTGCGGGCCGCCAGCAGCTGCCAGGGCACCAGGTTGCTGTGGTGCTCCATCACCGTGAGCAGCACCTCATCGCCGGGCTTCAGGTTGGCCTCACCCCAGGTGCGGGCCACCAGATTGATCGCCTCGCTGGCATTGCGGGTGTAAACGATCTCGCGGGCGCTGGCCGCCCCCACGAAGGCCGCCACCTTCTCGCGGGCGTGCTCAAAGCCCTCGGTGGCACGGGCGCTGAGCTGGTGGGCACCGCGGTGCACGTTGGCGTTGTCGTGGCCGTAGTAGTGCTGCAAAGCCTCCAGCACCTGGCGCGGCTTCTGGCTGGTGGCGGCGTAATCCAGATAGATCAGCGGCTGGCCCAGGCAGGCGATCTGGCTGAGCAGCGGGAAATCGGGGCGGGTGAGGGCCGCCAGGTCCTCGGCGGGGTCAACGGCACTCTCAGCCGAAGTGGCGGCGCTGGATCGAACCCCGTCCGAAGCGGCGGGATCACTCGCCATTGCGAACCCGGCTGTCGCAATGGCAGGCTGCAGCACCGAGGCGGCCGCGACCGCGGGAGGCTCGCTCTGCATGGGCGACGGCTCCTTCGACCCATCGGAAGCGATCGATGCTTCTGAAGCCGTGACGGACATGGCGGCTTCTTCGACAGCGACAAGGGATAGCGCCACGGCCGGGGCGGGCAACGTGGCGTCGCCCCGGGGCGCGTCGAGGGGGGTGGGGGTGAGGGTCATGGCCTGGGGACCTCCTCACCCAGCATCGAAGCCAGAGGCTGCCAGATCGCCGCGCCCGCCGGGAGCTCCCGCAGCACCTCCCCGCAGAATCCGCGCAACAGCAGGCGGGCGGCGGTGGCGGCGGCGATGCCGCGGCTCTGCAGATAGAACAGCTCGTCGCTCTGCAGCCGGCTCACGGTGGCGCCGTGGGCGCACTTCACATCGTCGGCCACGATCTCCAGCTGGGGCTTGGTGTCGATCCGGGCCCGGTCGGATAGCAGCAGGCTGCGGCTCAGCTGCACGGCATCGGTGCGCTGAGCGGCGCGGGGCACGGCCACGGCACCGTTGAACACGCTGCGGCCGGCACCGTCGGCGATCGCCTTATGGAGCTGGTCGAGCGAACCCTCTGGCCCCTCGAAGCGCACCTGGCTGTGCTGATCGGCGATCTCGCGGCCATCCACCCGCTGCAGCGAGCGCAGACGGGTGGTGGCGCCGCCGCCACGCTGATCCACCCGCGGCTCCAGGCGCGAGAGGGCCCAACCGTTCACGGCGCTGGTGAAGGCGTAGTCGCTGCCGGACTCCTGCGCGATCGCCAGGTCGGCCAGCAGCACGGCGGCCCCGGCCCCCTGGCCGATCAGGCCGTGGCTGAGGTGGGCGCCGGCCGCGAGACGAGCCTCCACCAGCACGGTGGTGAGGCTGGCGGCGGCGGCCCGATGCACCTGCAGGAGCTCCAGCCGGGCCTCGGGTTCCAGGATCAGCAGCACCCGCAGGGGCAGAACACCCTCGGCGCCGGCGGCATCGCTCACCAGTTCGAGGGTGGGCTCCACCTCCCCACGAACCCTAAGGGCCACAAGCCGGCCGGCGGTGGCGGCGGCCAGCAGGCCGCACCAGGGCGTTTCGCAGCCGGCTCGGGCCGCGGCATGGCCGGAGGCTCCCTCCACGCCCTGATCGCAGGAGGGGGCCTGAAACAGGGTGTCGAGCTCCGCAGCGGGGATCGGCTCGACGCCGGCCGGCAGGGTCACCCGCGCCAGGGGATCGGTGCGGCCATCGAGCACCAGACGCACCACTCCATCGGCCACCGAAGGGAACGGGGCCGGCATGGAGGGGGCCGGAGCCAGCGGAGCCGGGCGGATCGCCTCCAGGGGCGCGATGTCCGTGAAGCGCCAGGCCTCATGCCGCCGGGAAGGCAGCGGACGCTCCGCCAGGGACTGGGCGGCCCGTTGACGGGCCGCCACGAGAGCAGGCTCCTGCACCTCGCCGGCGGCGAAGGCCTCCAGCACACCGCTGGTCCAGCCGTTCGCGCCAGTCGCCACCGCAGGGGGCATCGGGAGGACCGCCATCACCCCACCTCCACGGGGAGCGCAGCCAGGGCTGCCAGTTCGGCATCCACCCAGTCGTAGCCGCGCTCCTCGAGCTCGAGGGCCAGCTCTTTGCCGCCGGTGCGGAGGATGCGGCCGGCCGCCATCACATGCACATAGTCGGGGGTGATCACATCCAGCAGCCGCTGGTAGTGGGTGATCAGCAGGGTGGCGTTGTCTGGGGTGGCGAGCTGATTCACGCCGCCGGCCACGATGCGCAGGGCATCGATATCGAGGCCGGAATCGGTTTCATCGAGGATCGCCACCAACGGATCGAGCAGCGCCATCTGCAGGATCTCGTTGCGCTTCTTCTCGCCGCCGCTGAAGCCCTCGTTCACCGAGCGCTCCAGGAAGGCGGGATCCATCTGCACCACCGCCAGCCGCTCCTTCACCAGATCCTCGAAGGCGAAGGTGTCGAGCTCCTCGGCCCCCTGCTCCTGGCGGCGGGCGTTGCTGGCCACGCGCAGGAATTCGAGATTGCTAACGCCGGCGATCTCCACCGGGTATTGGAAACCGAGGAACACGCCGCGGCGGGCCCGCAGCTCCGGTTCGAGGGCCAGCAGATCCTCGCCACAGAACCGGGCGCTGCCCCCGGTCACGGTGTAGGCGGGGTGGCCGGCCAGCACCTTGGAAAGGGTGCTCTTGCCGCTGCCATTGCGCCCCATCACGGCATGGATCTCACCGGCGCGGATCGTGAGGTTCACCCCATGCAGGATCGGCTGATCCGCCACGCTGGCGTGCAGATCACGGATCTCAAGCAGAACCGGGGCGTCGGGGCGAATCACGGTGGGGCGGCGAGGTCGGACGGGAGGGGAGGACTAGCGGGCAAACGTAGCGGCGGGACGGTCGGGGCATCGCCGCAAATCGCCTACCCCACGGAACCCTCCAGCTTGAGGGCCAGCAGTTTGTCGGCTTCAGCGGCGAATTCCATCGGCAGCTGGTTGAACACATCACGGCAGAAACCGCTCACCATCATCGACACCGCCTCCTCGAAACCGATGCCCCGGCTCTGGAGATAAAAGAGCTGATCCTCCGAAATCCGGCAGGTGCTGGCCTCGTGCTCGATCGCCGCCTCCGGTTGCTGGGAGCGGATGTAGGGATAGGTGTTGGCGGCGGCTCGATCGCCGATCAGCATCGAATCGCACTGGCTGAAGTTGCGGGCTCCGATCGCCTTCGGGCCCACCTGCACCAGGCCGCGGTAGCTGTTGGAGGAGCGGCCGGCGCTGATCCCCTTGCTCACGATCGTGGAGCGGGTGCGAGGACCGACGTGGACCATCTTGGTGCCGGTGTCGGCCTGCTGGCAGTTGTTGGTGAGGGCCACCGAATAAAACTCACCCACGGAATCAGCACCCTGCAGCACACAGCTGGGATACTTCCAGGTGATCGCCGAACCAGTTTCCACCTGGGTCCAGCTGATCTTGCTCCGTTCGCCGCGGCACTGGCCCCGCTTGGTCACAAAATTGTAAATGCCGCCGACGCCATTCTCATCGCCCGCATACCAGTTCTGCACGGTGGAATACTTGATTGAGGCGTCATCCAAAACCACCAGCTCCACCACTGCTGCATGCAGCTGGTTGGTGTCGAACATCGGCGCCGTGCAGCCCTCCAGGTAGCTCACCGAAGCGCCTTCCTCCGCCACGATCAAGGTGCGCTCGAATTGCCCCGTGTCGCCGGAGTTGATGCGGAAATAAGTGGAGAGTTCCATCGGGCAAACCACCCCCTTCGGGATAAACACGAAGGAGCCATCGCTGAACACGGCCGAATTGAGGGCTGCGAAATAGTTGTCGTTGCTGGGCACCACGGTGCCGAGATAGCGCTCGATCAGCTCGGGGTGGTCCTTCACCGCCTCACTGATCGAACAAAAGATCACGCCGTGCTCCGCCAGCTTCTCCCGATAGGTGGTGGCGATCGAAACGCTGTCGAAGACCGCGTCAACCGCCACATTGGAGAGGCGCTTCTGCTCGCTCAGCGGAATGCCGAGCTTGTCAAAGGTTTCAAGCAGCTTGGGATCCACCTCATCAAGGCTTGCTTTCTTCTCCTGCTGCTTGGGGGCGGCGTAATAGATAATGTTCTGATAATCGATCGGTGGATGGCCGAGGGTTGCCCAATCCGGCTCCTCCATCTGCAGCCATTGCCGGTAGGCGCGCAGGCGGAAGTCGAGCAGGAAAGCGGGCTCATCCTTCTTGCTGGAGATCAGCCGCACCACATCCTCGCTGAGGCCCTTGGCGATCTTCTCGGTTTCGATATCGGTGACAAAGCCGTATTTGTACGGCTGGCTCACCAGATCTCCAACGGCTGCGCTGCTCATGGTCGGAAGGAATCAGGCGAAAGGGTCAACCGGCGGTGAGGGCCCGAACCTCCTCCAGGCTGATGGTCTGCTGCTCACCGCGGAAGGGGTTGTCCTCGGTGAGGAAGAGCATGCAGTGGCATTCCTTGCGCTCGCGCATCGGCACGCAGGGGCAGTTCCAGAAGGCCTGGGCCACTTCGGCCTGCTTGTCCTCGTAATGGCGGCAAGGGCAGAGGGCGCCGCCGAGCTCGTCCTTATGGCGGGCCAGACCCTCCAGCACGACCGCGGTCACGCCCGGGTCGCTGCAGAAGTAGGTGCCGGTGCGCTGGGCGTAGGTCTCAGCAAACTTGCGGATCACCTCCAGGCTGTCGCTCTCCGGCCGGGGTGCGGCGTCCGACTCGGGGGTCGGGGCGGGACCAGGGGCTGCGTCAGGTGCGGTCACGGCGGGCAGGGCGGAACGGAGGAAGTGGGGCGGAACGGGCTCTGGGAGGAATCGGATAAGAAGCGCTCTGGAGTCCGGTCCCAAACATCGTGGCGGAACAGCAGGAGCCCGGGACAGGGGTGCCTAACATCCAAGCCCACGAAACAGCAGTGCCGGACCCCGGAGGATGGATGGGATGGACGCCCGGGAGAACACCGTGAAACGGGAGTTTCGCGAGTGAAATCACAGCAGACCCACCAGAGCGGAGGGCAGCCTGGGGCTGAGCGGCGAGGGCAATAACGAACCTTAAAAGTTTCGTTAGGAAACCACCCTAGGGCACCGCCGCGATGGACTGGGGGGGTGATGCCACAGTGGCTATCTCCTCTGGGCGACTCCCCTGGGCCACAACCTGGGATAGCCCGCGGCTGGGCCCCAGATGCGCGCCGGCCGTGGCATCGTGAGCGGGAACGGTGGAACCATGACCGCGTCCCCCCCACCAAGCTCTCCGGCAGGCTCACGCACGGGCGTGGCCCTGGACGCTTCGGCGCCCGCGGCGGCCAACCCCAAGGCCAGTGTGAGCCGCCGACGAACGAATTCCCCGGACGGGGTCGTCGACGCGGCCCCATCCCTTGGCCAGAGCCCCCAGAGGCCTGAGGGTTCCGGCGACGCCACCCCGACCCGTGAAGCCGTGCTGACCCTGCTGCTGCGCCACGGGGAAGCCACCGCTGCCGACCTCGCCGCGAAGCTCTCGGTGTCGGTTCAGGTGATGCGCCGCCACCTGCGCGGTCTCGGGGAGGAGGGCCTGGTGGAGGCCAGCCCCGCACCGGAAGGCCCGGGCCGCCCCAGCAACCGCTGGCGCCTCACCCCGGCTGGGCACCAGCGCTTCCCCAACGGCAGCGAACATTTCGCCCTCGGCCTTCTCCATTCCCTGGCTGGAAGTCTGCCCCCGGAGGCCCTTCGCCAGCTCATGAATCAGCAGGCCATGGAGAAAGCGGGCGACTACCGGCGGCGCATCGGCGCGGGATCGTTGAGGGAGAGGCTGGAGCGCCTGGTGGACCTGCGGCGCCAGGAGGGCTACGTGGCGGAATGCCAGCCCGATCCCGAGCACCGCGAGGCCTGGGTGATCAGCGAATTCCATTGCTCGGTGATGCGGATCGCCGAGCAGTTCCCCATGGTCTGCGACCAGGAACTTTCCCTGATCAGCCACACCTTTCCCGATTGCCGGATCGAGCGGGTGCACTGGCGCCTGGAGGAAGGCCACTCCTGCGGCTTCCGGCTCAGCCCTGCCGCCACGCCGTGATTGAAGCGCGCGAGCTGGCCGAACTCGAGGCCACCCTGCTGCCAGCCCTGGAACGCCATCACCTGCGGCTGCTGGCCCATGGCCTGCGCACGTTCCAGGCCGTGGCGGGCCGCCGCAACGGCCCCCTGCCGACCAGCGAGGACCTGGCGGTCTGGGCCAGCGGCCAACCCCAGCTGGCCGGGGATCCGGGGTTCGCCGCCACCTTCCTGGACCAGCTGGCCGGCCTCGGCCACCAGCTGGAAGCGATCGCGGCGCGGCGCGGCTGCGGTCCGCTGGCCCTGGAGCTGGCCGATCTGATCGGGTGGGCCCAGCTCCAGGCCCGCGACCGGCTGGATCTCGCCCCCCTCAGAACCGACCCGGCGGCCCCACCACCAGGCTGACCCCGACCAGGCCGGCCAGGGCCGCCCAGAGACCGCGCCAACCGGGACGATCCCCCTCGAACCACCAGGCCAAGGGCAGGGCCATCACCGGCGCGGTGGACATCAGGGCCACCGCCAGTCCGCCGCTCAGACCGGCCAGCGCCGCCTGCTGCAGCACGATGCCGGCGCTGGTTCCGAGCAGGGTGGCCAGCAGCAGCAAGGGCCAGCGGCGCACGGCCGGCCGGGGCCGCGGCACCTTGAGGGGGATCCGCCCCGCCAGGGGCAGCAGGGCCAGGCTGGCGGCCGTCAGGCGCAGGGTGGCTGCCGCCAGCGGCGAGACCGTTCCCGACAGCAGGGCCGCTCGGGAGAGCAGCGCCCCAAGGCTCCCGCACACCAACGCCCCGAGGGCGAGCAGCACCCCGGCCAGGGGCAGGGCAGCCACCCGGCCCCCGGTGCCATCGCCGGGGGGACGGGCGCCGGAGCGGGAGTCGCCGGGATCTGGCTGGGGCTGCGGCGCCCCCCGGGCCACCAGCAGAACCGCCAGGCTGATCAGGGCGATGCCGCCGATCTGGGCCGGAGCGGGCCATTCCTGCAGCAGGGCCACCCCGGCCAGGGTGGTGAGAGCGGGCCCACCGGCGTCGATGGTGAGAGCCCGGCGCGTGCCGAGCCGGCGCAGGGCGGCGAAAAAGAGGCTGTCCCCCAGGGCGATGCCAAGCACTCCACTGGCGGCCAGCAGCAGCAGGCCCCGGGGCGGCAGCGCCCAGGCCTGGCTGAACCAGGCCTCGCTCAAGGCGAAGGGCAGCTGCAGGGCCACCGCCAACAGGTTCTTGAGCAGGTTCAGCTGCACCGCCGACAAGGATGTGGGCAGCCGGTTCCAGAGCAGGCTGGCGAGGGTCCAGCAGAGCGCCGCCGCCAGGGCGGCCGCGGCGGGCAGGGGAAGGGTGGGCAGGGGAGCGGCAGGCAGAACGACAACCGGTGCTGACGATCCGCCAGCGGACGACACCGCGTGCGGACGACAACGGGGGCTTCCGCTTGCGATCATCGCCAGTGCCTTCCCCCTTCCGGGTGTCCAGTCCCGGCGAGCCAGCGTGAGCGGCAGCACCTCCAGCCCCAGCGACACTCCCTCCAACGACCGGTCGACCATCTCGATCGCCGATGCGGTGGGCTTTTTCCGGCTCAGCTGCGGCCGCTGGCGCTCCCAGCGCAGCAGCCACCACCTGCTGCACCGCCAGGCGGAGGCCGGCAGCTCCTACATCGAGGTGGTGGAGCTGGAAGCCTGCGATCCCCGGCTCGTGGCGATCGCGGAGCTCCACGGCGAGGACCCAGCCGGCTTGGTCGGAGGCTGCCGCGTGCGCTGGAGCGGCTCGATGGCCTGGGACAAAGCCGGTGAGGCCCATGAGGGCGAAAGCGTGTTCGGCCTGATCCCCACCGATGCCCGCGGCCGCGAAGGCCTGCTGCTGCGCGACCGCGGCTATGCCGAGACCGCCCCGGTGGCGGGGCGTTTCGCCATGGACGAACGGGATGCTCTATTGCTCACCACGGCCTACGAAACGATGAACAGCCTGGAGCGGTTCAGCTTTGCCGGACCGGATGTGCGGCTGCGCACCAGCACCGTGGAAGGGCTCTCCAACACGGCCTCCTTCTGCATCGAGACCCGGATCGACGGCCCGGCGGACGGCGCTGCCCGATCCGCGGCCCGCCAGATCGGTGCTGGCTCAGCGGTGCCGGAGGAGTTCCGCGTGGCCCCGCAGAGCCGCTCGAGCGTCTCGATTCTCGGCTGGTGAGCTGCTGGTGGAGCCGGAGCGCGGCGCGGCGCCGGCATCGGCCTGCAACGTTACGGACTGTGAGTCCTGGCGGAACCGGCGGAAGCCCGGTGCTGCCGCACTTCTACGATCCCCACCGACGGATGCCGGACCCCGCGTGGCTCTTCCCCTCCTCAAGTACGCCCCCACCACCCAGAACTCCCGGGTGGCCCCCCTCCGGGTGGGCTCCGACGAGGACCCCAAAGCCGTGTCCATGGACAAAGCCATGGACCGGGAAGACCAGAACCACGTGATTGAGGCGGCCTACCGGCAGATCTTCTTCCACGCCTTCAAGGTCGACCGCGACCGCACCCTCGAATCCCAGCTGCGCGACGGCCAGATCACCGTGCGGGACTTCATCCGCTCGCTGTGCCTTTCGGACACCTTCACCCGCAGCTTCTACGACCTCAACAGCAACTACAAAGTGGCCCGCCACCTGGTGGAGAAGCTGCTGGGCCGCCCCACCCACGGCAAGTCCGAGGAGATCGCCTGGTCCGCCGTGATCATGACCAAGGGCATCAAGGGTGCCGTGGATCAGATCCTGGATTCCGAGGAATACCTCGAAAACTTCGGCTACGACACCGTTCCTTACCACCGCAACCGCGTGGTGGGCTCCCGCGAGGTGGGTGAGACCCCCTTCAACATCACCACCCCCCGCTACGACGCCTACTACCGCGGCATCCTGGGCTTCCCCCAGATCGTGTACACCGGCACCGCCAAGGCCTTCCCTCCCCGGGCCCAGCAGCGACGCGGCGGCTTCCCCGAGGACTACCTCCCCTGGGTGCGCAGCCTTCCCGCCCTGCGCGGGGTGGGCGCTCCCCAGGGCAACACCAGCATGGATTACCTCTCGAAGGTTCCCTACCGCAGCGTCGGTCGCTGATCGTTCACGATCTGCCGCTCCGCTCACCCCAAACCAGGGCGCAAGGACAGCCGCCACCCCTTAAGGGAGTCCAGTGGGCTCCCTTTTTTGATCGGACCCTTTTGATCGGAATCGCGATCGGAGCCAACGCATCAGCGGACACACCATCGAGGCATCCGCCGACACTGACGCCGCCGCCGG
>Ga0209189_1001762_pt1 | contig 15831 bp, 12 predicted proteins | sample C_130820_EF_Meta_FD_187308 | JGI IMG/M metagenome (GOLD analysis project Ga0209189, IMG submission 187308) | Freshwater microbial communities from Lake Croche, Canada to study carbon cycling - C_130820_EF_MetaG (SPAdes) (version 3) | ecosystem: Environmental > Aquatic > Freshwater > Lake... | reverse complement strand
CGCTGCTGCTGCCGGGTGCGCCGGCGAGCCTGGCGGGCAGGGTGCGGGTTCCGGGCGATAAATCGATCTCCCACCGGGCCCTGCTGTTTGGCGCCATCGCTGAGGGAGAAACCCGCATCGAGGGCCTGCTGCCTGCTGAAGATCCGCTCAGCACCGCCGCCTGCCTGCGGGCGATGGGGGTGGAGGTGAGCCCGATCGAGGCAGGCCGCGCGGTGATCGTGCAGGGCGTGGGCCTCGATGGCTTTCGCGAGCCAGACACCGTGCTGGATTGCGGCAACTCCGGCACCACGATGCGGCTGATGCTCGGTCTGCTGGCGGGCAGATCCGGCCGCCACTTCGTGCTCACCGGCGACGCCTCGCTCAGGCGGCGGCCGATGCGGCGGGTGGGCGGTCCGCTGGCCGAGATGGGCGCCACGATCGCCGGCAGAGGCGGCGGCAACCTGGCGCCGCTGGCGATCGCCGGCCAGCAGCTCCATGGCGCCACGATCCGCACCCCGGTGGCCTCGGCCCAGGTGAAGAGCGCTCTCCTGCTGGCCGCCCTCACCGCCGAAGGCCCCACCACGGTGATCGAGCCAGCCCTCTCGCGCGACCACAGCGAGCGGATGCTGCGGGCCTTCGGCGCCGATCTGGTGGTGAGCGGCCCCGGCGGCACCGAGGTGACGGTGAATCCCGGCAACAGCCTGCGGGGGCAGCAGGTGGTGGTGCCAGGCGACATCAGCTCGGCGGCCTTCTGGCTGGTGGCCGGCGCCATCACCCCCGGCGCATCGCTCACGGTGGAGAACGTGGGCCTCAACCCCAGCCGCACCGGCATCCTGGAGGTGCTCGAGCAGATGGGCGCCCGGATCACGGTGCTCAACCGGCGTGATGTGGCTGGCGAACCGGTGGGCGATCTGGCGGTGGAGCACGGGCCCCTGAAGGCCTTCGCCATCGCTGGCGATCTGATCCCGCGGCTGGTGGATGAGATCCCGGTGCTGGCGGTGGCGGCCTGTTGCGCCGAGGGCGTGAGCACGATCCGCGGCGCTGAGGAGCTGCGGGTGAAGGAAACCGACCGGCTGGCGGTGATGGCCCGCCAGCTCGGTGCCATGGGCGCCCGGCTGGAGGAGCACCCCGACGGCCTCACGGTCCAGGGCGGCACCACCCTCCGCGGCGCTGAGGTGGACAGCGAGACCGACCACCGGGTGGCGATGAGCCTGGCGGTGGCCTCCCTGGTCGCTGTCGGCGACACCCGTCTCCGCGACAGTGGCGCTGCGGCAGTGTCCTACCCCGGCTTCTGGGATGACCTGGCCCGCCTGCGGCGCTGAGGCCGAGCGACCCAGCGATTTGGAGGCTGGGATCATGGCCGCCACAGAGACCCAGGCTGGGGCTGGAGCTGGAGCTGGGGCCATCGCTCCGGCCACGGCCGAGCCAGCCTTGGAACCATTCCCCTCAGCAAGCGAGGGGGGGTCAGCTTCTGAATCGCGGCCGGCCGCGAGAGCTGGGCCTCACGGCCAGGCCTCAGGGAAGGAGGCGGCGTCTGCGGAACTGCGGATCCGCCAGGGCGCTGATGGCAGCTTCAGCCTCTGGAGTGCAACCTTCGGCGAGGGCTTCCACAGCCGCCGCGGCGCCCTGCGGGAGGCCCGGGACACCTTTCTGGCGCCGTCGCAACTGGAGCGCTTGAGGCCAGGCCAGCGGCTGACGGTGGTGGAGGTGTGCGTGGGCACAGGCACCAACCTGGCTGTGCTGCTGGAGGGCTGCGCGGCGCTGGGCCTGGCGCTGGAGTGGTGGGGGCTGGAGCTCGATCCGGCGCCGCTGGAGCTGGCGCTGGCCCAGCCGGCATTCCGCGGCCAGTGGCAGCCGCAGACGGTTGCTGCGCTGGAGGAGCTGAGCCGAGAGGGCAGCTGGCAGCATCCGATGAGCGGCGGGCGAATGCTCTGGGGTGATGCCCGCCAGACGCTGCCGCAACTCCTGGAGCAGCGGCAATCTCAGGTGGATCTGGTCTGGCAGGACGCCTTCTCGCCGCAGCATTGCCCCCAGCTCTGGACGGTGGAGGTTCTCGGATCGCTGGCCGAGCTCCTGGCCGATGGGGGCCGCTGGATCAGCTACTGCTCAGCGGCGGCGGTGCGCGAGGGCCTGAGGCTGGCGCATCTGAACGTGGTGGCGCTCAGCGCTCCCGGCGATTCACGACTTGGCCTGCCGGATTCCGTCTTCGGCCCAGCAGCCGAGGGCGTGGAGGAAGCAGCGGATCTTGACGAGAAGGTCGCGCCAGTCGTGAGGGCAGACCGTGTTGAGCGAGCAGACGCTCTGGACAGAGCAGACCGTGGGGTGAAAGCACACGGCGGGCTCGAGCCAGGCCCGCTTGCGCCTCAGCGCAGGGCCTGGAGCGGCGGCACCCTGGCCAGCCGGGCTGCGCTCGCGCCTTCCGGCCTCTGGCGGGAACTCTCCGCCATGGAACAGGAGCACCTGGCATCCAGCGCCGGCGTGCCCTACCGCGACCCCAGCGGCACAGCGGAGGCGGCCGCCATTCATGCCTGCCGCCGTGAAGCGCAGGCGGCTTCCCTGGCCCGCGGCACACGCACCCCCAGCAGCGCCTGGCGCAGGCGCTGGGGGCTCTGAAAGGGTTGGCCACCATTCACCCCAGCAACTTCCGCACCTGATCGGCCGCGCTGAGTCCTGCTTCGATCGCGCCCTCGAAATAACCCGGCCAGCGGGAGGCCACCTCCGTGCCGGCCCACACCACCCGGCCGTGGGGGGCCTGCCAGGTGTGTCCGTAGGTGGTCCAGGCACCCGGGGTGAGAAAACTGGTGAAGGCGCCGCCGCTCCAGGGCTCCTGGTTCCAGTTGTGGAGCACCAGCTCCTCGGGCTCGCCGGCCTGCGGTCCCCAGAGGCTGATCAGATCAGCGAGCACGGCGCGGCGCTGATCGGCTTCCGGCAGCCGCTGCCAGCGCGCCGCCCGCTCCGCCGCGATGAAGCCCGCCAGCAATCCCGGCCCCCCCGGGGGGGAGCAGTCCACCGTGAGCTCCAGCACCGGCAGGTTGCCGATCGCCAGCCCATTGAGGCCCCGCTCCCGCCAGAAGGGCTGCCGGTAGAGGGCGAGCACCTTCACCATCGAGCCCATGGGCGAGCGCTGCAGCAGGGCCGAAAGCGCCGCGGGCAGCGCCGGCAGGAAGCGAATGCCCAGCCGCAAGGGTGGCGGCACCGCCACCACCACCGCCGCCGCGCCGATGCGCTCGCTACCAGCCACGCTCACCTCCACCCCACCGGCCTCCTGGCGGATCGCCTCCACCGGACTGCCCAGACGCAGCCGCTCGCCGAGCTCCTCCACCAGTCGCTGGGCTACCTGGGCGATGCCGCCTTCCACCAGAGAGGCCTCGGGCGTCTCGTGCTGGGGCGCCACCGCCTGGGTCCAGGCCAGATGGAGGATCGAGCTTTCGTAGGGCTCGAACCCGCCGGAGCCGCCCATCCGCGTCAGCCAGGCCAGGGGATAGGCCGCCAGCTCGCCGACCCCCTGCCGATCCAACCAGCCGCTGATACTGAGGCGATCGAGTTGGATCGCCTCAGGGGCCATCCAGGGCGTCTGCGGCGGCACCCGGGCCACCAGATCGGCGAACCGCCGCTGCACCGCCAGCGCCTGCTCCAGCTCCAACGCCGGCAGCGCCAGCTGCTCCGGCCGGAAGAACAGCAGGCTGCGCTGAAAGTCGTGCTCGATGCCCGCCCGGTGGGCCCTGCCGTTCCAGTGGAACAGGCCCTCACCCTCGTAAGGCGTGGGGTAGCGGCGCAGCCCCTGCTCCTCCAACAGGGCGATCAGCCGGTGATGGCTGGCCCCCACCCACTGCCCGCCGAGATCCACCCGCAGCCCCAAGCGGGTCGTGTGGCCATGCATCCGCCCCCCCCAGCGCTCGCGGGCCTCCAGCAGCTGCACCCTTAGGCCCTGGCGCTGCAGCTCCCTGGCACAGATCAGGCCGGAGAGTCCCGCCCCCACCACCACGGCATCGACACGGGCCGCTGCGTTCATCGGGGTCAGGGCGGAGCTACCGCTGTTCTATCGCTGGCCATCGCGAACAGGCCTTAAGACACAGCAGGGCTTCAGGAGCCGCTCGGCACAGTCGGCGGGCTGCCGGCCGTGCGATCCGCACCACAGAGCGATGGCTGGAGAAAGGCGCGGGACAGCCACCTAGATTCCCGGCCAGCCGTTTCCGCCCGCCCATGCTCGCCGTTGCCGTTCTGGCCGCTGGAAAGGGCACCCGCATGAAGAGCGACCTCCCCAAGGTGCTGCAGCCCCTGGCCGGCGCCACCCTGGTGGAGCGGGTGCTGGCCAGCTGCCACCACCTGGCCCCGGATCGCCAGCTGCTGATCGTGGGCCACCAGGCCGAGCGGGTGGAACGCTCCCTGAACGCCCTGGAAGGGCTGGAATTTGTGCTGCAGCAACCCCAGAACGGCACCGGCCACGCCGTGCAGCAGCTGCTTGAGCCCCTCGCCGGCTTCCAGGGCGAGCTGCTGGTGCTCAATGGCGATGTCCCCCTGCTGCGTCCCGGCACCCTGGAGAACCTTTTGGCCAAGCACCGCTCCAGCGGCGCCGCCGTGACCCTGCTCACCGCCCGCCTGGCCGATCCCACCGGCTACGGCAGGGTGTTCGCCGATGAGCAGGGCCGGGTGAGCGGCATCGTGGAGCACCGCGACTGCAGCGAGGAACAGCGTCGCAACAGCCTCACCAACGCCGGCATCTATTGCTTCGACTGGCCAAAGCTGGCGGCGGTGCTTCCCCAGCTCACCACCGACAACGACCAGGGGGAGCTCTACCTCACCGACACCGTGGCGATGCTCAGTGCGGCCATGCACCTGGAGGTGGCCGACCCGGACGAGATCAACGGCATCAACGACCGCCTGCAGCTGGCCCAGTGCGAGGCCGTGCTGCAGGAGCGGCTGCGGCGCCACTGGATGGCCGAGGGGGTGAGCTTCACCGATCCGGCCAGCTGCACCCTCAGCGAGGGCACCCGCTTCGGCCGCGATGTGCTGGTGGACCCCCAGTGCCATTTCCGCGGCAACACCACGATCGGCGACGGCTGCCGTATCGGGCCGGGCTGCCTGATCGAGAACAGCACACTCGCCGATGGGGTGGAGGTGCTGCATTCGGTGCTGCGCGACAGCACGGTGGAGCAGGGCTGCGTGGTGGGTCCCTTCGCCCAGCTGCGATCCGGCGCCCACCTGGAGGCCGGTTGCCGGATCGGCAACTTCGTGGAGGTGAAGAACAGCCACCTGGGGGCGGGCGTGAAGGCGAACCACCTCAGCTATCTCGGCGATGCCGACCTCGGCGGCGAGGTGAACGTGGGCGCCGGCACGATCACCGCCAACTTCGATGGCGTGCGCAAGCACCGCACCGTGATCGGCGCCGGCAGCAAGACCGGCGCCAATTCCGTGCTGGTGGCCCCGATCACCCTGGGCGAAGGGGTCACCGTGGCGGCCGGCTCCACCCTCACCCAGAACGTGCCGGATGGCGCCCTGGCCTTCGGCCGAGCCCGGCAGGTGGTGAAGGAACGGCGGCAGGGTTCGCTCCCCGCAGGCTGAGGCCAGCGCGACCAGAACGCCATCAGCCTCCGCCTTCCGGTTCGATCGAGAAGGCGTGGCCGTTGGCTGGGCGTTCGCTGGGCGAGGGCGATCAGGCCAGCCGCTCCTGGAGCAGGGGAAACATGCGCTCCAGCGCCACACCTCGGCTGGCCTTGAGCAGCAGGCGATCGCCTGTCCGCAGCCAACCCAGCAGCGGTTCGATGGCCTCCTCAGGCTCGCTCACCCGCACCAGCCGCTCCAGGCCGGCGGCCGCCTCCAGCATCGCCGCCCCCTCGGGGCCGCCATCCACAATCACCAGACCATCCAGGCCCAGGCTGCGGGCCCGCTGGGCCACCCGGCGATGCAGCGCCATCGAACTCTCCCCCAGCTCAAGCATCGTGCCGAGCACCGCGTAGCGAGCGCCGCCAGCGTGAAGCGGCTCGGCGGCGAGCAGCTCCAGCGCCGCCAGCATCGCCTCCGGCGAGGCGTTGTAGGTCTCATCCAGCACGGTCACGCCACCCAGCTGCAGCCTGCGGCTGCGGCCCCCCGGCACCTCCACCGCCAGATCGCTCAGGGCAGCGGCATCCACGCCCAGCTCCTGGGCCACCGCCACGGCCAGCAGCAGGTTGCGGGCGTTGTGGAGGCCCGCCAGGGGGAGGGTGATCGGCGGCATGCCCGCCACCTCCAGGCACGCAGGCTCGTGGGATCCGGCAGCATCCCCGGGAGCGGTGGCGGGGGGCAGCAGTCGGCCCACCAGATCAGCCGGCATCGTTCCCGGGGCCAGGAGGTCGTCGGCCAGGGCCACCCGCCGCACCCGGCCGCTCCAGCCGGCGGCCAGGGCCGCCTCCAGCAGCGGATCGCCCGCCGGGATCACCACCACACCATCGGCGCGAAGGGAGCGGGTGATCTCGCATTTGGCCGTGGCGATCGCTTCGCGACTGCCGAGGCGGCCGATGTGGGCAGTGCCGATGTTGGTGATCACGGCCACGTCTGGCTCGGCGCAGCGGCTGAGCCGCTCGATCTCCCCCAGGCCCCGCATGCCCATCTCCACCACCAGGGCACGGGTGGAGGCATCGGCCTTGAAGAGAGTGAGCGGGGCGCCCACATCGTTGTTCTCATTACCGCTGCTGGCCACCACAGGCCCGAGGGAGGCCAAGGCGGCGCGGATCAGTTCGCGGGTGGTGGTCTTGCCGGCCGAACCGGTCACCGCCACCACGGGCACCCCCAGCTGGCGGCGCCAGAGGCGACCGAGCTCCTGATAGGCCTGCAGGGTGTCGTTCACCAGCCATACGGGCGGGCCGACGGCGGCCACGGCCTCCATCTCGCCCTGGCTCAGGCGGTCGCGCTGGGCCACGGCGGCGGCGGCTCCGCCTGCCAGGGCGGCCTCCAGGAAACGATGGCCGTCAAAGCGTTCCCCCACCAGCGGCACGAACAGGGCGCCGGCAAGATCAGCGCGGCTGTCGCTGCTCACGGACCGCAGGCTGGCGGGACGCCGGGCCGGATCGCCAAGGGGCTCGCCCCAGAGCACCTGCAGCTGGTCAAGGGGCAGGGTCATGGGGCACGGTCAACGGAATCGAGCAGGATCATGCCCGAACCCACCCGGGCCGGCCGGGCCAGCAGGTGATCGGCCGGATCCAGCAGCTCAAGGCGCTCGTAGCCCAGCTCCCGGCAGCGCGCCAGCCAGCGCTCCGCCAGGATTGTTTGGTCAGCGGCGCTGAGCTGCCCGTAGCCCGCGCCCAGCCGCAGGCGCAGCAGCCCTTCGGCGGGGCTTTGCTCGAGCCCCAACACCCAGGCGGGAGGGTCCACGCCCACCAGCTCCGCCAGGAGGGATGGGGGAGCCGTGGAGGGCGCAGCCGCCGTGGTCGCCGCGTCGGCTGCGGGTTCAGGCATCGCCTCGAGGGCGGAGCCAGGGCCTGTCATGCCCGAAGCGGAAGCGTCGGGTCCCGCTCCGGTGGCGGTGTCCGCGATGGTGGGGTCCGTGGCCATGGTCGTCCCATCGCCGGCATCGCCCACGCCCTCTCCCCGATCCGGCGCGAGAGGAGCCGGCATGGCTGGCGCGTCGGTCGATGCCGGCCTCCCGCCGCCCGCGGCATCCGGGCGGCGCCCCGAAGCATCGAGGGCCACAGCTCCTGGGCGGCCGGCCCCAGGCCCCGTGGACCACCAAGCCGGAAGGCTCTGGGTCAGGGCCACCAGCAGGGCCAAGCCCAGGGCCACAAGCAAGGGCCAGAACAGGGCCGCCAAGCTCCTCGGCCAGAAGCCGGGCAGGGCCAGGCTTCCCTCGCCATTGCGCCGCCACAGCTCCCGGGCTTTCAGCCCGCCGCCAGCGACCAGCGCGGCCAGGTCGGTGGCCAACCGGCGCCAGGGATCTTCGTAGGGGACTGGCAGGGGACTGGGCTGCTCCTCAGGGAAGGGCGGTGGGGATGCCATGGGTCAGGGGGCCGCTCCTGAGCGCCCGCCACTCCGGACGCCGCTCAACCCTCGGCGCGGCGACGCAGCAGGGACAGGGGATTGCGGGAACGGGGGAACTCGGCCGAGGGCTCGCTCACCACCTCCGGGCTGGCGGCACCCGGACGCAGGCTGGGGTCGGCCCCCTGGCCCTGGGAGAAGCGCTCCACCTCCTCGGCCGCCGGGGTGGGTTCCTTCACGCCACACACCTCGCGGTACATCAGGTCGTACTCGCGGGCCGAGCGCTGCCAGCTGAAGTCCTGCTCCATGGCGCGGCGCTGCAGCTCGCGCCAGCTGTCGGCGTGGCGGTAGGCCTCCCAGGAGCGCACGATCGCCGTATAGAAATCCACCGGCTCGTAGCGGTCAAAGCAGAAACCGGTGCCCGTGTGGGCACGGGGGTCGTGGGGGGGAACCGTGTCCACCAGACCACCCACCTTGCGCACCACCGGAATCGAGCCATAGCGCATGGCCAGCAACTGACTGATGCCGCAGGGTTCGAAGCGGCTGGGCATCAGGAAGGCGTCGGTGCCGGCATAGATGAGGCGCGAGAGCGCGTCGTCGTAGGTGAGGAACACGGCGAAGCGGCCCGGGTGGCGTGCGGCCATCTGCCAGAGGCCCGATTCGTAACCGCGATCGCCCGTGCCCAGCACCACAAACTGACTGTCGGTGTAGGCGAGCACGCGATCGGCCACCTGCAGCAGCAGGTCCACGCCCTTCTGATCCACCAGGCGGCTCACCATGCCCATCAGATAGGTGTCCGGGTTCACCGTGAGACCCATGCGCTCCTGGAGCAGGGCCTTGTTGGCCGCACGCGGCTCGAGGTTGCGGGAGCTGAAGGTGGCGGCCAGCGCCGTGTCGGTGGAGGGATCCCAGTCGGCGGTGTCGATGCCATTGAGGATGCCGCGCAGCTTGCCGCTGATGTAATTCAGCAATCCCTCCAGCTTCTCGCCGTATTCGGAGGTGCGGATCTCCTGGGCATAGGTGGGCGACACCGCATTGACCCGGTCGGCATAGAGCAACGCCGCCGCCATCGTGTGGTCACCCTGCATGTACCAGGGGCACCAGGTCATGCGGTCGAGCTTCCAGCGCCAGGGCCCCTGATATTTGAGGTTGTGGATCGTGAACACCGTGCTGATCTCCGGGTCCTGATGCATCCACACCGGAATCATGCCGGTATGCCAGTCATGGCAATGGAAAACCTGGGGCTTCCAGCCGCCGTTCCAGGCGAATTCCGCGCTGGCGCTGGCGAAGAAGGTGAAGCGCCAGTCCTCATCTTCGCCGCCGTAGATCCGTTCAGGATCGAACACCGGATGGCCCACCAGATAGATCGGCAGTCCGTTGCTGGGGTGGCGGGTTTCGAAGATCGCAAAATCGGCGCCCATCGTGTGGCCGCGCCAGATCGGCTCGGGGCTGATCGTCAGCCGGCTCCATAACTTGCCGTAGCCCGGCATGATGATGCGCACGTCATGGCCCAGGGCCGCCAGCGCCGGCGGCAGGGAGCCCACCACATCGCCCATTCCCCCCACCTTGACCATCGGGGCGCATTCGGCCGCGGCGAAGAGAACCCGCATCCTTCCAGGGCGTGATGGGCGCCAGTGTACGGGCCTTCTCCACCCTCACCGGAAGCCAGCAGGGCTCAGGGCAGCACGGTGACCGGGGTGCCGATCGACACGAACTCGAACACATGCCGCACGTCCTCGTCGTAGAGGCGAACGCAGCCATGGGAAAGGGCCTGGCCCACGGTCCAGCGGTGGGGTGTGCCATGAAAGCCGGCCACCACACAGCCCTTCACATCGAGCATGTGCTCGCCATCCCAGCCGCGGCGGCCGCCGCAGTCCTGATGGAAGCCGATCCAGCGACTGCCGAGGGGATTGGCCGGACCAGCGGCGGTTTGGGTGCCCTTCTCGGGGTGCTCCCACACGGGATTCTCCGTCTTGTTGATCACCTGGAAGCGGCCCACCGGCGTCTCCCAGCCGGGCATGCCCACGGCCACGGGAAAGCGGCGCACCACCCTGCCGTTCTCCAGCAGGCTGAGCAGGCGCCGCTGGCGATCCAGTACCAGGGCCCGATCCAGCTGGAGGGGGGCAGCGGGTGCCGCGGGGGAGGTCACGGTTCCCTCGGGCGGTGATGGGGTGCCAGGGCCACTTGCGGGGCTGGCGGTCCCGGTGGCGGGCGCAGGAACCGGGCGGCCCAAGGGCGAAGGGGCGCCAGGGAGGGCGGCCGCCGGGAGGGGCCGGGGACCGGCGGGCGCGGGGCTCGGCTGACCCTCCAGGGCCGTTGGGGCCAGGGGCAGGGGCGGCGGCACCGGCAGGGCCGCGTCCGTGCCGATGGTGAGCGGTTCAGGGCCCAGCAGGGCAGCGGCACCGACCGCCGGCGGAGGGGCCGCCGGAAGAGGGGCCACCCGCCCATGGGTTGGCACCGGCCCTTGCGGGCCGAGGGGGAGAGGTAAAGGCTCGGCGCGGCCGGCGGCGGCCAGAACCGGCAGCAGCAGCAACGCCAGGGCGGATCGCCACGGGATCCCAAGGAGCGCAGCCGCTTCGGCCGATGGGCGGCGATGCATGCCCGGCAAGGGTCTCAGCGAAGGACGCAACACGGATCCCGGAAGGCCGCCGCAACGCGGTGCAGCAGGCACGTTACCCAGTTCGGGCCCCGGGCAGGCTGACTCAGGGCAACCAGCCGTTCGGGGAGAAATCGGGATCCCGCTTCTCCAGGAAGGCATTGCGCCCCTCCTGGCCCTCGGCGGTCCGGTAGAAGAGGTGGGTGGCCTGCCCCGCCAGCTCCTGAATGCCGGCCAGCCCATCGGTTTCGGCATTGAAGGCCGCCTTCAGGCAGCGGATTGCCGTGGGGCTGTGGGCGAGCACCTCCCGGGCCCAGGCCACCCCTTCGGCCTCCAGCCGATCCAGGGGCACCACCGCGTTCACCAGGCCCATGGCCAGGGCCTCCTGGGCGCCGTAGCGGCGGCAGAGAAACCAGATTTCGCGTGCCTTGCGCTGCCCCACCACCCGCGCCAGATACCCCGCCCCGAAGCCCCCGTCGAAGCTGCCCACCCGCGGCCCGGTCTGGCCGAACACGGCATTCTCAGCCGCCAGGCTGAGGTCGCACAGCAGATGAAGCACCTGGCCGCCGCCGATCGCATAGCCCGCCACCAGGGCGATCACCACCTTGGGCAGGCTGCGAATCAGGCGCTGGAGGTCGAGCACATTGAGGCGGGGCAGGCCCGTGTCATCCAGATAACCGCCATCACCGCGCACGCTCTGATCACCGCCGGCGCAGAAGGCCCACACCCCGTCGGCGGCCGGGCCATCGCCGGTGAACAGCACCACGCCGATGCCGGGATCCTCCCGCACGCGGCTGAAGGCGTCGCAGAGCTCCTGCACGGTGCCGGGCCGGAAGGCATTGCGCTTCTCCGGGCGATGGAGGCTGATGCGGGCGATGCCCTCGGCGCTGCGCAGGAAGCGGATGTCGCGGTAATCGCCCACGGGCTCCCACTGCACCGGAGCGGGGTCGGGGGCGGCGGGGGCCTGGGTCATCAGGGCGATGCATCCGTTGCCGCCATTGTGCGCAGCCGCTGGCGCAGAGCCGCGTCGCGGCGCCGGTCCGTGCGCGCCACCAGCAGGCTGAAGGGGTGCTCCAGGGCCCAGGCGAGATCGGCCCCCAGGCTGGCCGGCGTGTCCAGTCGGCGGCAGGGCACGCCGTGGGCCTGGGCCAGGGCGAGGGGATCAAGGGGCTGGGGCATGGCGAAGAGGCGCTCGAAATCCAGCAGATCGGAACGTGGCGTGCGGATCGGCAGCTGCTCAAAGATGCCGCCGCCGCCGTTGTCGATCAGCAGCACCGTGAGCCGGCCCCTCAGCTGGGGGCGCCACAGCCAGCCGTTGGCGTCGTGGAGCAGGGCCAGATCACCACTGACCAGCAGGCAGGCCCCCAGGGCCTCGGCCAGGCCGCAGGCCTCCGAGAGGGTGCCATCGATGCCGGAGGCGCCCCGGAAGCCATACACGGGCCGGCCCGCGGCGCATGGATCGGCGAAGCTCTCCCAGTCCCGCACCGGCGAGCTGTTCGCGAGCATCAGCGGCAGACCGGCCGGCAGCAGGCGGTTGAGCTGCCGGGCCAGGGAAGGTTCGCTCCAGGCACGCGCGGCGCTGACCTCCCTGGCGATCACGGCTTGGCCCTCGAGGGGCATGGGCCCTCCAAGCTCCCGATCCAGCAGCGCCTGCAGTCGCCGCTCCGCCTCCCACCAGGCCCCCCCCAGGCGCAGGCTCGCAAGGCAAGGCTCCTCGGGATCAATGGGGGGGTGGGCCCGCACCCAGGCCGCCAAGCCCACCTCCGTCTGGGCCCGCACCACCGCCAGCGGATCGAGGGGCCGCGGGTCCCCCTCACTCACGAGCACCTGATCGGCGGCCAGAGCCGCAAGCCAGCGCTCCAGGCGGCGGCTGGCGGGCAGGCTGCCGAGCCGGAGCACCTGAGCGGGAACCAGGGCGGGATCCGGAGACTCCAGCAGGAGGTCGTACCCCCCCACCCAGGTGAGCCGTCCCTGCCCCTGCAGTCCGGAGAGGGGATCGGCCAGCACCGGCCAGCCCGTGCGCCGCTGCCAGAGGATCAGGGCTTCGAGGTGGTCGTCCCAGGCTTGCGGACACCCCCGCCAGGGTCCGGCCACCACCACCCCCGGCTGCTGGGGATCAAGGAGGGGCAGCGGCGACGCGGCGGCCGCGCTTCCCGCCGGGCCAGCGGAGGAAGCCACGAAGGCCAAGGGAGACGCCACAGCCCCCGCCGGGTCCGTGGGGCCTGTGGGGGCGGATGCGCCGGCGGGGCTGGCCGTCAGGGAGACACCGAAGGGTCTGGCAGGGGAGGTCGCGGTGGCGGATGGCGAGCAGCCGGGAGCGCTGTCAACCCCCTCACCCGCAAGATCAGCCAGGGCAGCAGCGCCGATGTGCAGCGGCTCCTCAAAGGGCAGGTTGAGATGCACGGGGCCGGCGGGCAGGGCACCATGCCCACCGATCGCGCGCTGGTAGGCCGCGGCGGCCAGGGCCTCGATGGCGGCAGGCGCCATCCCCCCGATCCCATCGGCGTCCCCCTGGCCCAGCCAGCGGCAGCTGCAGCGCAGGAAGTGCTCCTGGTTCACGCTCTGGTTGGCGCCGCAGCCCTTGAGCCGGGCGGGCCGGTCCGCCGTGAGCAGGAGCAGCGGGATGGCGCCGTGGTCGGCCTCCACGCAGGCGGGCAGCAACTGGGCCACCGCCGAACCGGAGGTGGTGATCACGGCGGCGGGCTGCCCGGAGGACTTGGCCAGACCGAGGGCGAAAAAGGCAGCCGAGCGCTCATCAAGGGCCGTGTGGAGGCGCCATCCGCGCTGCTGCAGGAGGCCGGCCGCGACCGCCAGGGGTGCCGAACGGCTGCCCGGGCAGAGCACCCCATGCCCCACCCCCGCTTGCTGCAGGGCTGCCAGCAGCCGCAGGCCGGCCCTCAGGTTGGCGGCCGCCCGATCAGCAGGGGGGGAATCCGCGGCCACGGCGTCAGGGGCGAGAGGATGGGTGCATGGATCATCCTCACGGGGCTTCGCCCCACCAAGGCGAAGGCACGGAACAGGCGGGCCCGGTGCAGGCGAGCCTGGCGGAAACCGCCACCGGCCCCCTCCATGGTCTGGCACGCCAGCTGGCCTCCCTGCTGCTCTGGCTGCTGCTGGCCCTGCTGCTGCGCTGGCTGGTGGTGGAACCTCGCTGGATTCCCTCAGGGTCCATGCTGCCCACCCTGCAGCTGCAGGACAGGATCCTGGTGGAGAAGATACGCCCGCGCGTCGGCGCCAGCATCCCGCCCGGAACGGTGGTGGTGTTCCATGCCCCCACCGTGTTGGTGGAAGCCGGCTACGACCCCGCCGCGGCGCTGATCAAACGGGTGGTGGCCGGCCCCGGGGACCGGGTGGAGGTCCGAGGCGGCCAGCTGCTGCGCAACGGCGAGGCCGTGGAACCCGACTGGAGCGGCCAGAGCATGGACTACCACTTCGGGCCTGTCGTGGTGCCGCCAGGTCACCTCCTGGTGCTGGGGGACAACCGCAACGCCAGCCTCGATTCCCACGTCTGGGGGCCGCTTCCGCGCCGGGAGGTGATCGGCACGGCGATCTGGCGGTACTGGCCCCTGCAGCGCTTCGGCCCGATACGGTTCTCACCCACCATGGCGGCTGGGGAGGCCTGAACAGCTGCGGTAGGGTGCTGCGCAAACCCTGGGCCATGGACAGCCTGGGACCTGGCCAGCCAAGCGGGAGTGCCATGTTCAATCCGGAGTTCCTGACCAGCGATAACGAGTCCATCAGCGGCAATTCCCTGATCCAATATCTGCAGGAACAATCACCGGATGTCCTGCAGCAGGTCGCCCGTTCCGCCAGCGGCGAAATTCAGGATGTGATTCGCCACAATGTGCAAGGGCTGTTGGGGATGCTTCCCGGCGAGCAGTTTGAGGTGAAGATCCAGACCAGCCGCGAGAACCTGGCCGGCCTGCTCGCTTCCGCCATGATGACGGGCTATTTCTTGCGGCAGATGGAGCAGCGCATGGAGTTGGAGGGCTCGCTGCTGGGCACGGCGGACAGCCTGTCGAGCGACGATCCAGGCGAACTCAGGCTTTGAATCGATCGGGCGAACGCCATCAGCGCCACAAGCGTTGAACCTTCCTGATCTCGCCGACTGGCTTCCTGGCCCATGTTGCTGTGACACCCCTGCATTCCGGCCTCTTGCCAGACCGATGGTGGGGCAGGGACTTAAGCTTTCGTCACTGAACAGAGGTCGAGATGGCAATCACCGCATCCCTGAAGCAAGCAGTTCCGGCGTCGGTAAAGCACAAGATCAAGGATTGGATCGGGATCAAGGATGCTCCCTCGCCGCCCCCGAAAAAGCCTGTTGAATACTGGATTGATGTTGTCAGCGGTTGCAATCTGCGCTGCACGGCCTGCCCGGTGGGCATGCCTGAATTCTCGAATAGCATTGGTCAATCCCTGCAGGAAATGGAACCCGATCTGTTCGAGCAGATCTGTATCAAAGCCAAGCAGGACACCGAAGGAAATCTGCGGATCGGCCTCTACAACTGGACCGAGCCAACGCTGCACTCTCGCCTCGATCAGCTGATTGCCATTGCTCTGAAACACGAAATTCCCTGCGGCATCTCTTCCAATCTCAACCATGATTACGACTGGACAAAGCTGAAACCATTCAAGCTCTGGAACTTCACGATCACCGTTTCGGGATTTACCCAGAAGACCTATGCCATCAACCACAAAGGCGGCAGAATCGAACCGGTACTGGCGAACCTGATCCGCATTTCCGAAACGCTCTCCGACTGGGAAAGCTACAAGGATATCGACGTTCGCTATCTCGTGCATCGTGACAACAAACACGAAGTGCACCTGTTCAAGCACTTCTGTGACAAACTTGGCCTGAAATTCACGCCTTATCACGCCTATTACATGCCGATCGATCGGATGTTCGAAGGTCTTGATGGCATCCCCGATGGGTTTGATTACATCGAATACTCACCCCAAATGGTGAGCCAAGCCATTGGCAGTCATCGCTCTCAGCGCTGCTTCATGCGCGATTCACAAGTCACCTTGGACATGGAGGGCAATTACTCTGTTTGTTGTGTTGAATCTCCTTCATCGCCACGACTTGGCAATTACCTTGAGGACAGCTACAGCGACATGCAAAAGAAGCGGGTGAGCAGTGAGCTCTGCGCAAAATGCACCAACAAGGGTATCAACATTTTCGCCACCTACGGCTATGAAGAGCCGGTTGAGATTCAAGAGGCGATTAAAAACACCCTGGGTACCGATTTGAATTCGCTGCTCACCCCCGCTCAATAGCAAAGCATCCAATCATCAAGCAACAATCACGG
>Ga0209189_1001761_pt1 | contig 15832 bp, 17 predicted proteins | sample C_130820_EF_Meta_FD_187308 | JGI IMG/M metagenome (GOLD analysis project Ga0209189, IMG submission 187308) | Freshwater microbial communities from Lake Croche, Canada to study carbon cycling - C_130820_EF_MetaG (SPAdes) (version 3) | ecosystem: Environmental > Aquatic > Freshwater > Lake... | reverse complement strand
CACAAAAACAAATACATGTAAAAACTACACCAGTAATACCAATTCTAAATTTAGGAGAAAATAACGAGAATATTATAGAAAATCCAATGAGGCCTAGCATAATTATGCCTTAAAGAGTTTTTTACACTTATAAATAGAATGGGTAACAAGTCATCTAAGTCTGTTATGGAGAATGCTTCTATAACAACCGAGTTTAAAAAAGATACTATTATTAAAACGATTCTAAAAACAGCAAATTTTCGTTTTGCACTACAAATGAAAGCAACAAAGCTAGAATCAAAACGTCTGAATGAATCATGGAAAGATTTTATAACTGGTGTTAGAGATACATTCATTTTTAACAATGAAACAAAATACCCACAATATATTAAAATTACACGAGTGAATAACAGACTACAGTTTTCTGCAACAACAACAGTAGAAATGGTAGAAGAAGACTTAGCAGTTCTAACAAAGATGTTTAGTAAAATTGATAATGAGATACACAAATATGATTCATCTGGGCCATCAGCATTAACATCTGTAAATACTAGTAGCTCTTCCTTGAATTTACTTGTGTCAGAAGAATAAAATTGATTTATATTCAATATAATATTATTATAAAAAATGGAAGTTGTTGGTGTTATTCTTCTATGTTTATTTCTTGGCTGGATTACTTTGACAATCATTGAGACTTGGTGGGATATGCCAAGACATTATTAGACTTAATCTGCTCCATTGCTCGCACCGTTTTACTACTATATTTGCCGTTCTTTTCATACTTCTCTTTCGCCTTATCACTCTTTTTACGACGCTCTTTAAAGTTTTCCATCTTTTTTTCTTGATACTTATATCAATAAAAACTGTGTTTCAATTTTTATCTTTAGAGATATCTATTATAATTTTCTAAGAAGGCATTTACATCTGTATTTGTTCTTAGATTCATCATACCAGCTACACTAACCCAAGCGATATCTGAAATTTCAGTAGTATCATATACATTAAACTTCATTTCTTCAAGGTCTCTATATATAAAGTATTCACCAGAATTTAATTTATTTGTAGACGTATAAGTATACTCTTTCAAACAAATACCAGTTTCTTCAAAACATTCTCTCAATGCACATTGATGAACTGTTTCACTACCTTGAATATGGCCTTTTGGAAAAGACCATTTATTCATCTTACGACCCTTTACAATAAGGATTGTATTATTCTTACTAATTAAAATTACACCGGAAATCTTTTTACTTCTTGGCTTGTAATGCATAAAGGCTCTTGGAAAGATTGAGGGTGTCATGGTGGTTGTTTAAAATATACCGGCCACGAAAATCAATTTTTTAAATTGCTACACAATTTAAAAAATTAATTATTACTACTTCTGAAAGAAGTATATGAATCAATTTTTTAAAACATAGTTTAAAAACAAATAGTAAGATATTCTATATGAACTGGGTTGCACCTTGTTTAGCGGACGGTCTAGGCAATAGAATCTTTCAATATGCTTGTGCTAAAGCCTATGCAGAAAAGTATAAGAAGAAGTTAGTCTTCTTTCTTCCGAGAACTCGGAAAACAGGGCATGGAAAGTTTGAGAATATTTTCAAACTATTTCCAGAAGTAGAAGTTCTTGAAACAGATAATTCTTGGAGCGAGATTTTAGAAGATGGAGAAGATATATATAATTATAATGACTTAGAATATAAAGAAGGACCTCTTGTTATTCGTGGCTATCGCCAGAATTTTAAGTATTTTAGCTCTACAACTATTAAACCTAATTTTGAAAATTGTATTTCAAAAGAACGTTTATTATATTTAAATAAGAAATATTTACAGTATAAAGAAAACTTGTTCTTTATCCATATCCGTTTAGGAGATTATAGGTTTCTAGCACATCATCAAATTGATATTGCGTCCTACTATAACAATGCAATGAAACTTATACCAAGTAACTCAGATTTAATAGTATTGAGTGATGACATAGAATTTGCAAAACAGTTACTACCAAACTGTAGTTATTGCGAAGAAATAGATGAATTAGAAAATCTATATGTAATGTCAAATTGTTTAAAAGGTTCTATTGTAGCAAATAGCACATTTAGTCATTGGGGTTCTTATTTTGCCCACAATAATAATCCAAATCATATTGCTATTTATCCATATAAGTTGGGTAATGGACTACCAGAATCTTCAGGTTATATTCCAGAATATGCTTTTACTGTAAAGTTCTGAAATGGCTCACATATAGATTCATTATCTACAGTACTAATAATAGATTCTGATAAATTAAATCCATGACTATAATCTCTATTTCCTCCTTCTATATCACTATAACTAGTATATTGCGTAGCTAAGAAAGGGGTAGATGTTATTACTTTTAATCTCTTCTTATCTGGCCATGAATCTATTGGAGTATATTCATTAGAGTTATTATTCAAATATTCTTCATATTCTAACATTGCATCATATGCTTTGCTATTAATATAATAGAAGTGCAATGCTGATAGGCTTGTATAATAGAATTTAATATTATTATTTAATTTACACACTGGTTTTATAGTAGTTTCACTAGAATCCCATCCATATATAGGATTTCCACCAGTGAATATATCCCATTTATCTCTATGCTTTTCTAGCCAGTCTTGAATTTCAAACCATTCTTTAAAATTTACACTGGGTTTACAGTCATCTTCAAGTATAAGAACAGATGGTAGATTTGAAACTTTCGCCATTTTAATCACACTTATATGAGAATAAGCGCATCCTTTCCAGCCAATAGTATCTTTAATTGCCGGAATACGATATAATTCTATATTATGTGATTCAAAATTCTTAATTATGGATTCTAATCTATCTGTACGTTCTTCTAAATTAATTACATAACCAAATCTAATATTATCAAAATTTTCAGTAATTCTTAAATTATTATATATTAATATATATAATAATATTGTTATTGTTATAACTATAAATAACATCCTATATTAAATTATTATTTTCTAGATAGGAGAATATAGCTTTGTTTTATAATTTTGAAATGGCTCACATATAGATTCATTATTCACTGTCTTAATAATAGATTCTGATGCTTCAAACATAGCATTCGGGTCCTTCTGTGTGCCATCAATATCACTATAATCAACTTCTTGCACTGCTAAGAATGGAGAGCATGTTATTATTTTTAAAGACTTTTTATCGGGCCAAAAATCAACTGGCATCCATTCATTTGGATGCTTATTCAAATACTCTTCATACTCTAACAATTTATCATATGCACTGCTATTAACATAATAGAAGTGTAATGCAGTTAGTTTTGTATAATAGAGTTTAACAGAATCTTTCAAATTACATATGGGTTTGATACTTTGTTTATCATTTGAATTAAATCCATAATAATTATTGCCACCTGTAAAAATATCCCATTTATCTCTATGCTTTTCTAGCCAATCTTGAATAGCAAACCATTGTTTAAAATTAATATTTGGTTTACAATCATCTTCAAGTATAAGAACAGATGGTAGATTTGAAATCTTTGCCATTTTAATCACACTTATATGCGAATACGCACATCCTTTCCAACCAATCGCATCTTTAATTGCCGGAATACGATATAATGGTAGATTATGTGCTTCAAATTTCTTTATAATAGCATTTAATCTATCTGTGCGACTATCTAAATTAATTACATAACCAAATCTAATATTGTCAATACTATTATCGAAATTTTCAGTAATTCTTAAATTATTATATATTAATATATATAATAATATAGTTATTGTTATAACTACAAATAACATCCTATATTAAATTGTTATTTTCTAGTTTTCTTTGTTTTCTTTGTTTTTCTCTTCTTTGTTTTGTTCTTTTTTCTACCACCCATAGAAACAGGTGGTGGTGCGGCTTGATTCATAGGGTGTATCACTGAAGCATTTGGTACTACTGGTGATACTACTGGCTCTTGCATTACTGGTGGTACTATTGGCTCTTGAATTACTGGTGATACTACTGGCTCTTGCATTACTGGTGGTACTACTGGCTCTTGCATTACTGGTGGTACTACTGGCTCTTGCATTACTGGTGGTACTACTGGCTCTTGCATTACTGGTGGTACTATTGGCTCTTGCATTACTGGTGGTACTATTGGCTCTTGCATTACTGGTGGTACTATTGGCTCTTGCATTGCTGGCATTGACTCATGATGCTCTTGCATTGCTGGCATTGACTCATGATGCTCTTCATGTGTAGGTTCTCTATGAAATAAACCTTCAATAGCATGCTCTGCCTTTTGAAAAAGAGTATCACTGTGCGGCTCGGAACTTGTCGTAGTGCTGTGGCCGGATAAAACTCCCGAAGCTATATTTTTACCACTTTTAATTAACTCTACAGCATCAATATTACTTAAATCATCTACTAAAGTACTTCTGATGGTATTTGATTTCATCATGCGACTTTTCATATCATCTGAAGTTATATTCATACTTTTACCAAAAGCATCTACAACTCCAGATAAATATCCAATTGCAATTAAATTTTTTACATCAGTTTCTTTATATTCCATACTACTAATAGATGGATAAAAAAGGTGGCTCTAGAACTAAAACATTAAAAAAGAAATCGTTAAATAAGAACAGAATTTTTGCTTTAACAAAGAAAAGAATTTTCAAAAATCTCAGTAAAAAGAAAAATCCTAAGAATATTGAGAAAGGATATAGAAAAGTATTAAATGTGTTTAAGAAATATTTTGAATCAGTTATAAGGAATGAACCACAAGGAGATGACAAATTTGGAGAGTTTGTAGCTGAAATAGAAAATAAATTAAATGAGAATATACTAACTGAAATACAAAATGAATATCATGATGTATATAATGTATTAGATGATAAGACTATAAATAGCCATGATACTATTGAGCTGTATGTGAATCTCATAAACAATTTAGATGAAAAAGAACATAAAAACAATATAAATGGAGAACTACGTACAAATATTACAATCGTTCAAACTATGATTGCTGATGATTTAATTGAAAGATTTACAAAAAAACAAAGAGCAAATAACATGGCTGTAGAGAATGCGAATAATGGATTAGGTGGTCTAACATCAATGATTAAAAAATTAAATGTAAAGAATGATTCTAGCATGGATGATTTAATGAGCGCAATGAAAGGACTTGGGTTTTAATAGTATATTATATTAGATGGATATAACAAGAGAATTTATCGCCCCGATTGTTGTAGGTTTATTTATTGGTTTAGTAACAGCATATTTATTTACAAAGTATGGTAAAGTTAATGATTATGTAGCAACTATTTTTGGTATTAATAACAATGTATTATTAAATGCTATTATTATTATTGTAATTATCGGTTCTATTGTCACATTATCAGGAATGTCTGTAGTAATTCATGATTATGAATATATTATACAGAATCCTTTAAAGTTTTTCGCAGAAATTCTTGCTATGGGTATTCTTCCAACATTAGCAATATTAGTTTTATATTATCTTCGTGGAAATAATATTAGTAAAAAGGACATCCTTGGATTAGGATTAATTGCAGTGAAATTTATGATTCTTCATATTCTCTTACAATTAAGTGGATATTATAGGCCTATATTTCAATAAAAATTGAATATTTATTGTGTTAAAATAATATTATAAAAAAGAATGGTATATCTTCTATATAATGTTACAAATGATTTTATCCATGGTGTCTACGAAGATGAGCATCAAGCGCATGAAGCATCTAGAATATTAGAAGGGTTTGAAGTGAAAGAGGTTCCATTTTATAAAAATGAAAACTCTAAACTTACGTATTCTGAAGAAGATAGTAATATTGATGAAGAGTATTATTTAAATCGGATTAAAAAGCTAGAAGATGAAGTTGAGAGATATAGTGATAAAACGCTACCTCATTATATTCTGTATAATATTCTGGTTGCATTTATATTTATTAATATTATAGTAGTTCTTTCAACTATGTAATACCATATATACCAGCAATGCTACGAAAACTTTTAACCCATTTCATCCAAGATAATATTGTGACTTCATTATATTGAAATATAATTTTTAATAGTTTTTCATAATGCTTAATTTCAAAAGTATAGTTAACATTATTATATGTCGACTCTAACATTTGAAACTCAAATAATGGTTTATTATTACGCAGATTCACTTCATTATGAAGATTAAAAAAAAAGTTCTGAACCCATAATTTTTGTTGGTCAGATGAAAGTGTTCTTATTATATTAGGGTTATGTTTTGATAAATATTCTTTATAATGTGCTTTACATTCTTTACATGGTAAAATATACTCTGTTTCATGTATATAATTAATCCAAAACATTATTTGTTCTTTTGCATAAGTAGGCGACATTAGCTTTCCATATTTTAAAGTTAATCCATGTAAAATTTTCCAAATAATTGGACCCCATTCAGCATTTATTGGAAAATCTGGCATTGGAATTAAACATGAACATGGCATACTAAAAAATACATATTAATTTGAATACTGTTTATTCCGCAACCAAATTTGAGAAACCCATTTTGTATCGGAAGCATCTTCTGCTGTATGTAAATAGCGTTCATCAATTGTACTATCCATTTTTGATGGAAAGAATATTAGAGCAGTACCTTTTTTAGGTTTCACTCGGACCTTTAATGTATTGAAATATGTAGCTCCTCCAGTTGTTACATCATTTAAATAAATTAGAACAGTTCCAATCCTCTGTCCATCATGTCCTATTTTATCAAGACCGTCTTGATGCGAATGATAAAATTGACCAGTATGATATCTTGCAACTTGTGTAGGTTCTTGAAAATTCTGGGGAACTCCAGTTAAACGTTCTACCCGTGATATCAGCCACTTTAAAGTATAGCCGTGATAGCATGATAAACTTGTACGTGATGGATGAGGTACTCCTTGTCCAGTCACTTTATCAACAACATGAGATACTTCGAGTTTTGGCTCTGATATTTTCATAATGTAGTCGCATTCTTGAGCTGAAATAAAGTTTTCTACAACATATATTGGAGGGTCCGCATGAACTTTTCTTAAATTAGGAAAGTTATTTAGTTCTAAAAACCCTTGTGGATTTGTTTTCATTTTTTAATATGATTATTTTTTAAAAAAATTATATCCCCACCCATGTTTCTGGAAATAAATCGGGAGTTCCAGTTTTAATCCAGTGGTTAGGGTAGATAACACTATTTGGTTTTAATCCACATCCTAAATATGCACCCATCCAACTGAATGTACTGTTAGCAATAATGGCAGCATCTGTAATTAAACTCATTAAAGCCATCACTAATATAGGGTTTGTTTCTTCAAGAATTATACAATTATCACTAAAGTTTTGTTTACACCACTCTATATCATCTGATACAACGTACCATCTTTTTATATCAAACATGTCTATTGCCTTCTTATAATATTCTACACTATCTAATTCCCAACCTAATTTAACATAGTCGCCACGTCTTACATGAATAAATCCCGATGCAGAGGTAGGGTATTTATTAGACATATATCTACGTTGTTCACTTAATTTTTCCAACATATGATTACGGAACTCTGGTAATATAGGGCTGAGTACAGAATAGTTTTGAAAATAACCGAATAGTAATACTATAGGGAATTTATAATCATCTGGATTCCAAGATGCAAAACCATCATTTTGATATAATGAAATATGATAAGGTAGAGTATTATCATACTTTTCACCATTTGTAAATAGCATATTTCTATAATCAATAATATCGTGCGGATTCTCTACGGCCTTTTGTAAATATAATTTTCCATTTGTAACTTTCTTCTGTAGTAAACCGGCAGCGTATTGAAACATTTGATTTCCCATTCCGCCCATTAAATGAACAAATACAAAAGAATTCATCTTCAATTATATATAATCTTTTATTTATATAGATGTTTGAAAGTTATATTAATCTAGAAATAATATGGTATATTACTCTTGTACAATTATGGTGGATTGCAATATGGGGTATCGCCTATATTGTAATTGATTATGTTTCAAATAAATATAAAATAACAGAATTATTTGTTTATACAATATTGTTAATATTTGTATTTGCAATGATTCTATTGCAGCCTAATTTATTAAATCATGCCTAAATAACAAAATTAACATCTGCATAATTATAGTTGCCGCCATGAACTTTAGGAATTGTTGCTGTTAAAGAAGCCATTATAGATGCATTATTTTCTAAGAATACATTACCAATATATTGTATTCTAAGATTTCTAGGTTTCCATAGTTCACATAGATTATATATATAATCAAAATCTGTGCTTGTTTTATAGTAAAGTATAAAAGTTAAAATCCCAGATTTAGTGGCATAATACTTTGCTAAATTTTTATCAATTATTCTCAGTAATGTTTCTGTTTGTACAATAATATTCATGAATAAATCAATAGTATTCATAGATAAATCTGTAAGAATTACATTAGATAAATAGCCAATATTATTGTGAATTATCATGTTCTATTCATATTTAATATATATGTTTTTAGGCCCATAGGTATTCCTAATAATATAATATAGCGTATAGTATTAGTCATATCTAAACTTATTAATAACTCTGTAGCTAACCATAAGGCTATAATCCAATAATATTTGATAGGTAATAGAGAAACAAATATTATTAATAAAATTAATAATGTATTAATATTAAAAAAACCAAGTTTTATATGATTTTCACCCAATGACCAATCCAATGTAGTAGGATTTTTTAAATTATTCATGTTAATTTTTTTCAATACTGAATTTAATAATAAAGGGTATGTATCTCCTAAACTACCATTATCTTGTGATGTTTCAACCATATTATTATTTACAGAATACGCAGTATAATTATATGTTTTAATCCAAGTTAGAATTTGGTTATCAATATGCCAATTAATTGGTTTGTCTGCAAATTTTTTAGCACCCTCCAATGATATCATATACCCATGTGTTCCAACAGAGCCTTGACTAGTTTGAACAAATTCATTAATTTCTTCTGTTTCAATCCCTGATATCTTTTTAAAAACTGTATTTGATACCGCATCATCGCCGCAGCCAAATAAACAACCAAAATATACAATATCATAATCTCTAGGTAAATGATTCCATATATCTTGAAATTTACGATCGAAGTTATAATCTATAAGAGCATCATCCTCAAATACCATTACATTTGTATATCCTTTTTCAATCATATTTTCCCATATACTTCTGTGCGATAACGCACAACCTTTCATGCCATCCGTACAAAACGTATTACAATATTCAGATAACTTATCACTGCGCTGAATCTTTTTTCCTTCAATTGCATTAACCCTTTCATACTTTATATTATTTTTCTCCATACAACTATTGAATGCATGTAACCTTTCTTTATCTTTTTCTAAATTAACAACATACACTTTATCACATACTCTGTTAAGATATGCCATACTAATAATATTTCATAAAATTATATTTTATAAAATAAGGAAGACTTATAATTATTAGATAAACGAATGAATATTTAATATCAAAGGATGCTAAAAATTCAATTAGTAACCATATATAAATGATATAGTAATATTTGAGAGGTACTAAAAAAGCTAATATAAATATATATTTCATTAATGCACATTCTCTTATTTTTATTTTTCCATATTGATACCCACATTCATTTAATATCCAGCTTAATGTATGATTATGCTGCTGGTCTGTTATTTCTATTTTTGATAATACTGTATTTAATAATGGAGGATATGAAGAGGATAACCCAGAACTAGCAACATCTTGTGTAACAAGAACTGGATGAAAAGCATATGCTTTTAGATTGCGCTTTTTAATCCATTCTCTTATATTAATATCAACATGCATCGTGACTAATTCATCCTTCATTGCTTTCATTCCATTCTTTGATATTATATATCCATATGTACCAGCACAACCTTTTACCTTTAATATGTTGTCACTAATTTTTTCATTATGTATATTGTTATAATATTCATTGAACTTATTATAAGAAGATGTATCACCACAATCCAATGAAGCGCCTAAATACAATATATCAAAATCTGTCGGGATATCCTTATAGTTTAGCTGTAAAACTGTATTAAAATCTTTATTAAATAATACATCATCTTCGAAGACAGCAATAGATTCATAGTTGTGTTTTAATGCATTTTCCCAAATTGTTAGATGCGATAATGCACATCCTTTTATTCCATCCGCACAATAATCGTTACATGTTTTATCAATTCTAGGGTCATTCTTAACTTTTTTTCCTAGCACAGCATCGAAGCGTTCATATACTATATGTTGTTCATCAAGTTCCTTTTTAGCAGCATCCATTTTCTTGGTATCTTGTTTAAGGTTTATAACATAGACTTTATCAACAATTCTATTTAAAAAAGCCATAACTACTATGTCCGGATAAAATAAATACTTTTATATTTCATAATTAGATGAGAAGTAAAAAAAAATCTAATATTAAGAAAAAATTAACAAGAAGAAAGCAAGGTGGAAATAAGAAAATATTAACTATTGAATTGGGGGAAGGGTTAGGCAATAGAATATTTAAAATACTTGCTGGACTGGGATTTGCTGAGAAATGGAATATGGATTTTTGTATAATTAAATCGAAATTATTAGATAATAACCATGTTACACTAGATGAATCGATAAATGATATTAAAACCTTATTTCCAAATGTTCCTATATTAGATATTTCTAGTAATTTTCCTATAGAGTATCATGAAAAGGAAAGATTTATTTATGAAGATTTCCCAAAACCAAATGATAATACAATTCTATATGGCATATTTCAAACTGAAAAATATTTTCCTAATAAACTTAATATAAATATTCCAATCCCAAAAAATAGCATATTAGAAAATGTAAATAAAGAAAATCTTTATTTTATACATTTTCGTTTAGGTGACTATTTAAAATATAGTGAGACCAATTTAAATTTAATAAATTATTATAAACATTGTATAAATGAAATAAAAAGCCTTAACCCAAATGTCACATTTTTAATAGTCTCCAACGATATTGATAATGCTAAAAAATATATAGCTGATAATTTATCACCTATATTAGATATAAACACCTTAATTTTTGATACAACTACGTCAAGATTAGATTCATTATATTATATGTCACAATGTAAAGGTGCAATTATACCTAATTCTACATTTTCATGGATTGGAGCCTACTTATCAGGTAAAGAAAAGGTATATTTTCCTAGCCCTTGGATGTCATCACTGAATAAGCATACACATTATGATATATATCCAGATTGGGCTACACTAGTAGATATAGATATAAAGACGGGTGGGAAAAAATCAATGAAGGCATATGTTATTAATTTGGATAACCGTCCTGAAAAATGGGAAAGAATACAAAAAGACTTTAAAGATACTGACATTGATGTTGAAAGATTTCCAGCAATTAAACATGAGAATGGTCATATTGGTTGCGGACTAACACATGTGGCTTTAGTGAAAATGGCAAAAGAAAAAAGTCTTGATTCTATTTTAATTATTGAAGATGATTGTAAACTTACAAAAAATTTTAATAATCGCTGGGCAACTATTAAAAAGTATTTAGATGAAAACAAAGATAATTGGGATATATTTAATGGAGGTGTTGTTTGGCCTACAAATGCTACTCCAGTCGCAAATTTAGAACCTGACATAAAACTAATACAAAGTAATGGACCAGGCTGTAGATATGCTCATTTTGTATATGTAAATAAAAGTGCATATGATAAGGTAATTGAATGGGAACCCATGGTGTTAGAAGCAATAAAAGATGGAGAACCATTTGTTGACCCAAAGTATGATTCATGGATTAATGAATTTCCCAGATTTCGTAATGTATTAATGTCAGAAGGTGCTATTGCAGTTCAATATAGTGGTCTTAGTAATACAAATTTAGTTAATAAAAATTTAAACAGCTATCAATCCCAACAAGAAAGTGTGATCATAGGAGGTGACAGTTGTAATATACATTTTTTCACAGTTTCTACAGCAGATGCCCCAGAATTAAAGAGATTGACACGAAGTGCAGAAATAAAAGGATGGAAAGTAGATGTATTAGGAAAGGAACAAAATAGAAAAGATTTAGGATGGGAAGATCAAAATAAAGGAAATGGAACAAAAGGAAATAATTATGGAGATTTTTCATTAAAACTAAATGGATTAAATGATTTTATGAAGGATAAAAAAGATGATGATATTGTATTATGGACAGATGCATGGGATGTAGTTGCATTAGATACTTGTCAAACAATGTATGACAAATATGTGAAATTTGATAAACCGATTGTATTTTCAGCAGAAAAAGCTTGTTCTCCAGATGGCTCTAAAAGAGATTTATATGACACATTAGATACAAAATTCCCCTTTTTATGTGCAGGAATGTTTATTGGTAAAGTAAAGGAATTAAAACATTTAATGACGTTTTATAAAGGTGAAAAGATGAATGACCAAGTATTTTGGACAGATATGTATTTGAAAAATAAAAATATTATCGCTATAGATAATAATGCTGAAATGTTTTTGAGTACATGGGATACTGATGATAAATATTATGATTTTAATAATGGTATATTTACTTATACTGAAACAAATACATCTCCAGTATTTATTCATGCAAATGGAAATAATAAAGATAAATTATCATTGTTCGAAAATTATTTTAACTTAGCAATACAGAAAGCATATGTTGTAAATTTGGAAGAGCGTAAATCAAAATGGGACAAAATACAAGAAGATTTTAAGAATACTAATTTTTTTCTTGAAAGATTTAATGCAATTAAAGATGAAGTAGGTCACAAAGGATGTGGTAAATCATATCAAGCAATAATTAAAATGGCAAAAGAAAACAATATGGATTCTATATTTATATTCGACGATGACTGTAAACCATTAGATAATTTTAATGAACGTTGGATTAAAGCAAAAAAATGGCTTGATGCAAATAATGATAAGTGGGAGATATTTAATGGAGGATTAAAGCTAGTCACTAGTTCAGTAACTAAATTAATAGATACAATTGATGAAAATAATAAGATTCTTAGTATTCATGAAGGTATTCATACACAAATGGTGTTGTATAAAAAGGAAGCATATGACCGCATGTTAGAATGGGATTATGATAAAAATTGGTTAATAGATTTTAAGTATATTAATACCAATAAATTTAAGACCATATATATAGATCCACCATTAGCATCTCAAAAAGAAGGATTTAGTGATACTGAAGGTTATCATAAACCTCAGACTGGTGGAAAAAGAAAAACATTAAAACGTAAAAGAACTTATAAGAAACAGAGTGGGGGTGGTGAAAAATTACATTATATAACAGTTTCAACAAAAGATACACCAGAACTACAGAGATTAATAAAATCAGCAAAAAAATATGATTTAAATATTGATGTTCTTGGATTAGAATTAAATAGGAATAATGGAGGACATAAACAGCAATTAAATGACAATCTTAAAGGTGGTAAATTTGGTGTAAAATTAAGATATCCAAAAGAATATTTACAAGATAAAAATCCTGATGATATACTGCTATTTACTGATGCATGGGATGTAGTTGTGGCAAATAATCCTAATACTTTATTAGAAAAATATAAAAAATTTAATAAAGATATTGTATTTTCAGCAGAAAATGCACTTTGGCCCGACGATTCAAGAGAGTCTAATTACAAAAATAGCAAAGATGAACCGTTCCCTTATATAAATAGTGGAGGCTATATTGGAAAGATTGGTGTAATTAGAGATTTATTGAATAATTATAATGGTGAGGATATTGATGACCAACGTTTCTGGACAGATATATATTTTAAAAATAGAGATAAAATAGTATTAGACACGAAGGCTGAAATATTTTTATCAATGCATGCTATAAATCATGAAGATTTGTTATTTGATAATAATGTATTTACATACAAAGAAACAAATACACAGCCAATTATAGCTCATGGCAATGGAATGTCAAAAGATTTAATAAAAATTTTTACAGATAAATTACAAATAGGTGGTAGAAGAAAGCATAATAAAACAAAGAAAAATAAGATGAAGGGTGGTTCGTTAAATGATATTAAATTAGAATCAAATCTAAGTAAAGAGGAATTATCAAATAAAATGAAAAAATATAATGTAATATTTGGAGGTACTGCAAGAAATGTAGGGCCTCATATAAAAAACGCACTAGAGAATATTGAGAAATGCGGTAATAGGTTTAATAAATTTCAAGTTATAATATATGAAAATGATTCAAGTGACGATACACGAAAAATAATGAATGATAATAAAAAAGACAATTATCATTATATTTTTGAAGATAATATTACAGAAGCAAGAAGAACATTTCGTTTAGCAAATGGTAGACAAAAACTATTAGATAAAGCGAAAGAATTAAATAAAGACGGAGAGTACGATTTTTATATTTTGTTAGATTTAGATGAAAGAATAGAATCTGGTAGCTACGTTGATACTATAGAAACATGCTTTATAAATGAGGATTGGGATGTATTATGTGGGAATCAATTAAATGAATATTATGATATATGGACTATAAGAAGAAAAGGTGGTATTGATTATGATTTTTTAAATGAACCAGATAAACATAAAAGCTTTAGTGGACGACTGAAATATGAGCCTGGAATGCTATTAGAAGTGGATGCCGCATTTGGAGGTATCGCTATATATAGAATGAAATCATTGGATGATGAATGTAAATATACTGGAGATTATGGCGATGGGAGAGAACAATGTGAGCATGTTCCTTTTACAAAATGCTTAAAATCAAAGGGTAGAAAAATTTACATAAATACAAGTTTTTTAACAAATGTACCTAAGTCATCTGGTGGAAATAGAATTAAAAATATAGAGAGTGATAATTCTGGAAATTTAGCTATTATGATACTAGGGCAAATAAGAACATTTTTTACAAAAAATGTTAATGATACATTTAAAAAGATGATAGATAGATGTAAGTTACATTATAATAGTATATATATAGTTTTAATAATAAGTGGCGAATACGATAAAACTCAAGTAAATAATTGGTTTTCTTCTCTAGAAATACCATATACAATTATTGATTATGACCCATATATCGATGAATTTAAAAAGAGAAATTTAGAAAGATTAACGAATGAAAATTATATACGTAATAAAGAAATATATATTAATGGTAAGAGTAATCATCTTGCAAATGTACCAGACCCTGTATACAATGGTCTTTTTTATACACATAATTCTTCTCGTCTAACAAGTTATGAAGACCCTTTTTCTTATATAAAACAATTTCATCAAGTAGAAATTGGTATTAAGCATTTATTAGAATATGAAAAAATTAATAATATGAAATTTGATGTAATTATGAAATCACGATTTGATTATGCTTTTACAATAGATGACAATTTTTATCCCCATATACCGAAAGATGATATTATGTCAAAAATAACATTTGATTCAAGTAAATATATAGAGCCATATTTAACTGCAAAAATGAAAGAATTAAATACTACTAATATTAATGATTTTATAGCATATTTAAAAACTAAAAAATTAGTTCTTCCCGATTGGTTAGTTCCTCGAGATATTGAGCCAATAAGTTTTGGAGGCTCGTTATTCGTTAATTATATATCATTAGAAAATATTGTAAATGGAAGTAATGATATATTATATATGGCATGTGACTGGATGTATTTTGGAAAGCGTGATGTATTTGTAAAATTAAAGGATTTATTTACTGATTTTGCAGTACTACAAAGTGATTTAAATCAGAATGGTATTCAAGTATTTTTCTCTCCAGAATGTCAACTGATGGTATATT
>Ga0209189_1001758_pt1 | contig 15854 bp, 14 predicted proteins | sample C_130820_EF_Meta_FD_187308 | JGI IMG/M metagenome (GOLD analysis project Ga0209189, IMG submission 187308) | Freshwater microbial communities from Lake Croche, Canada to study carbon cycling - C_130820_EF_MetaG (SPAdes) (version 3) | ecosystem: Environmental > Aquatic > Freshwater > Lake... | reverse complement strand
GAGCGTGCTATTTGACAAAGTAAGAAATTCGTGTAATATTTACACAAACCTTACCGATTAGGTAAATCGGGTTAATTCTTAGGTGTTACCTATGTCTGAAAAAGAAGCAGGACAAGTCCTGACAAGCGAGAATAGTGCTGAGTTTTATGCTAACAAACTGAATTTAGCTGATCGAGACGATGATGTGGCGGTTGAGGATACTCCCGAGCCATCAGAAGAATCAAATCAGAGTGAATCAGATGCAGAACAAAGCAAACCTACAGAGGAACGTAAGCAGAATCCGAAGTTAGAGAAAAGGTTTTCTGAACTGACGAAACAACGTGAACAGGCCAAGGCAGAAGCGCAAGCAGAACGCCAACAGCGGGAAGCGTTAGAGACAAGGTTAAGGGCTTTAGAACAACAGGCTGTGCCACAGGTGCAGAACATTGACGAAGAACCGCAACCTGGCCAATTCCAAGATGCGTTTGAGTACGCTAAGGCATTGGCGCAGTTTTCAACAGAAAAAGCATTGAGAGAGCGTGACCAGCAAGAGGCTAACAAAAAGCTAAATGAGGAGAGACAAAAGACAATTCAGTCTTGGTCTGCCAAATTAGAAAAAATGAAAGCCGAAATGCCCGATTACGATGATATTGTAAGCACGGCAAATGTGACAGTTAGTGATGACATTCGAGATTCAATACTAGAAAGCGATGTAGGACCAAGAATCCTGTATCACTTAGCAGAGGATTTAGAGTTTGCTCAAAAGATTGCTGCAATGCCAACACGCAAGGCTTTGGTTGAAATAGGAAAACTGGAAAAGCTGTACGAACGGAATGAAGCGAAACAAGAGACTGTAGTAAAGAGTAGAGCACCTGCACCAATTAAGCCACTAAGGGCTGGTAATGGCCAAGCAGACATCCCTATTAACAGTAGTGGAGAGTTTCACGGCACTTACCAATCATGGAAAGAGGCTAGACGTGCAGGCAAAATTCGTTAATTTTTAATCAAAGGAAAAAATCATGGCAAATAATTTGCTAACGATATCCAAGATCACCAACGAAGCGTTGATGGTTTTGGAAAATGAACTGACATTTACTTCAGAAGTTGACCGCAATTACGATGACCAATTCGCAGTTGTTGGCGCTAAGATCGGTAACACAGTTAACGTTCGTAGACCAGGTCGTTTTATCGGTACAACAGGCCCAGCGCTGAATGTTGAAGACTTTAACGAATCAAGCGTTCCCGTGACTTTGAGTACTCAATTCCACGTTGATACTCAATTCACCACGCAAGACTTGGCTTTAAGTTTGGATATGTTTAGCGACCGTGTGTTGAAGCCTGCCGTGGCAGCTATTGCTAACAAAATTGATCGTGATGGTTTGGTTATGGCCAAAAACAACACAGCCAATATCGTTGGTACTGCTGGTACACCTCCAACAGGTTTAATCACATATTTGACTGCTGCTGCTTACTTGGACGCTGAAGGCGCACCACGTGACGGTCGTAGATCATGTATTGTTGAACCTTTTACATCAGCTACTATTGTTGACAGCTTAAAGGGTTTATTCGTACCCCAAGAAGCTATTGGCGAGCAGTATCGTAAAGGTTTGATGGGTCGTGATTCCGCTGGAATGAATTGGAAAATGGATCAAAATGTGGTTTCACAAACGTTTGGTTCTTCTTCAACTTCAGTATTGTCTTGCAATACATCAACAGCAACTGGTTTCCTAACATCAGGTTGGGCACAAACTTCAACTATTGCTCTGTCAGCAACGACAGCGGTTGGTAACTTGAATGTTGGTGACGTTATCCAAATTGCTAACGTGTATGCGGTCAACCCACAAAATCGTCAAGCGTATGGTTCAAACAAGTTGAGAAACTTTGTTGTTACCGCTGCCGCAACGGTTGCTACATCAGGCACTACAAGCGTGACTGTCAGCCCAGCTGTGATTACCGCAGGACAATTCCAAAATGTGAGCGTAACAAGTGCTGGAGCATCTACGGTGACTCCATTCAATAATACTGGTACTGTGTCACCACAGAACATTATTATGCACCGCAATGCGTTCTGTTTAGCCGTGGCTGACCTTGAATTGCCTGAAGGTGTCCATTTTGCAGGTCGTGCAAGCGACAAGGAAATCGGATTGTCAATGCGTGTTGTTCGTCAATACACCATCAACAATGACAGTATTCCAACCCGTTTGGATGTTCTGTACGGTTGGGCACCGCTCTATCCTGAGTTGGCTTGCCGTGTTGCCGCTTAACTTTAACATTTAGGAGAAATTAAAATGGCAAATCCAGGACCAGCAACCACAGTAAGCAATCACCCACAGGTACTTGGCACAAACCAAGCCTTGCGTTTGATTGCATCCGCACAATCTGTAAACTTGGCCATCGCTGGTGATACAGCAATGATCGTTTTAGATGTATCTAAATTTGTACCTACAAGCGTAGTTATTACCAATGGTCTGAACTCTAGTGGCGCAACAACCACCATTGCAACGGCTACTGTTGGTGCTTATACAGGCGCAGGCGCATCAGGTTCAACCATATTGACTACTGCTGCTTTAACTAGCAACACAGGTGGCCCTTATGTGACCATTACTGCTGCAACAAATCCTAACACCGCTATATCTAACCCAACAAACATTTATGTTAACGTTGGTACTACGATTGCAGCGACTTGTGATGTATTTGTTTATGGCTATGACCTCACATTCTTACCTTAATTTGTGAGTAAATAAAGAAAGGCCACTCTCAAAAGGGGTGGCTTTTTCTGTTTTAATGTACAATTAATCATTCTTAAAAGGAATAACTATGTCAAAAACCACTATATGTCGTGGCAACGTAATAGCACATACGATTTGCCAACTTACATTTCCTAGCACTACATTTTCTACCACAACAACTGAAGTGACAATTGCTTGTCCTGGCGTTAAGTCAACAGACAAGATTCAAGTTCAGATTGATGCGGCAATGACCGTGGGCGTAGGTATTTGTAATGCTTACACAACTGCTGACAATGCAATCATTGTTCGCTTGTTAAACTTAACTGGCGCATCTGTTACCCAAGCGGCAGCAGTTATGTTAGTTAGCGTTAAGACTTGCGAAGATAGCCCATTGCCTGCGAACGTAGTCTAATCATGTCAAATACATCAGTTTTTAGAATTACTGGTCCAACTACGGCTATTGCTGTTACTACGTCTTCATCGACTGCTGTAACAATTACGCCTAGAGGAAATGACCAAACTAATTACTGCGGATTTTTGAATACTGGAACAAATGTAATTGCTGTCAATATTGCGCCTACAAGCGCAGGTGCGGCAGTATTGCCTAGCGCAGGTAGCTCTAGCACTTCATTTGTTTTAGGGGTAAGTATGACATCACCTATGGTTGTTGCCGTACCACCCAATTCATTTTCCGTAACTACAATTGGTTCTACATCAAGCACTTTGTATGTAACACCGATGAGCGACCAAACTTAAAGGGCAAACATGACGAATCAAGTAGCATCAACAGTCACTACACAAATTGTTCCTGTTCAGGGGCTATTTGATTCATCAGGTAATTGCGTAAGTTTAATTGGACCAGCAGGGGTGTATTTTTATGCCCCTGCCAATCCTACATTCACAACCACAAACATTTACGCTACATCACAGATTGGCTATGCTAGTGGCAATTATGCAAGCGTAACGCAGACCAATAACAAAACAACTGGCGTAACGATTAACACCTCAAGCGGTCAAATTGTTACTGCAAACAGCCAATTAGCACCATCAGCTCAAGCGGTATTTACGGTTACAAATAGCCAAGTAAGCGTAAGAGACAATGTAATTATTTCAATTGGTTCAGGTGGAACACAAGGCGCATACAACGTATTTATTGCGAGTATTGCAGACGGATCATTTGTTGCGGTAATTAAAAACAGCACAAACAACGCATATAGTGAAGCGGTGACAATCAATTTTTCAGTTTTGCACACAGCTAGTTAAGGAAGAACAATGGGAACTCTAGTCTTTCAAGCCGCATTAGGTGGGCAAGTATCTGTTACAGGCCCAAACACGGCATCAAGTTACACCATAGCTGTTCCTACAGTTAATGGAACATTTGTAACTACTGGCGATACAGGCACAGTTACCAACACCATGTTGGTCAACAGCTCGACAACCATCAACGGCACATCGATTGCCTTGGGTGCAAGCGGTACGGTGACTGCGGCTAATCCCAATGCGTTGACTATTTCCACAGGATTGACAGGCGGTTCGTACACAGGCGCAAGTGCTGTAACGATAGCCATAGATACAAGCGTAGTGACTACCCTCACAGGTACGCAAACACTCACCAATAAAACATTAACAAGCCCTGTAATATCAACCATTACAAATACTGGCACGTTAACGCTACCCACAAGCACAGACACTTTAGTGGGCAGAGCGACAACTGACACGCTGACAAACAAGTCAATCAGCGGGTCTACAAACACATTGACCAACATTGGTAACTCAGCGTTGACCAATTCCACGGTGACGATTGGGTCTACTAGCGTGGCTTTGGGTGCAACTGTAACGACATTCTCAGGGGTTACATTGACTAGCCCTACGTTTACTGCTCCTGCACTAGGAACACCTGCTAGTGGCGTTTTAACCAACACTACAGGGTTGCCTATCAGCACAGGCGTTTCAGGCTTAGGGACAGGCGTTGCTACATTCTTGGCCACACCGACAAGTGCAAATTTAGCAAGTGCGGTTTCTGATGAAACTGGATCAGGTTCATTGGTGTTTGCAACTTCACCTACTTTGGTCACTCCCGCATTAGGAACGCCATCTAGCGCAACATTGACCAACGCAACGGGTTACACAACTGCTAATTTGGTTGGAACAATTAGCAATGCTCAGTTAGCTAATTCAACTATCAGCGGTGTTTCACTCGGTAGCAATTTAGCTAATTTGACCGCAGGCACAAACATTACGTTCAACACGGGCACAACGTACAACGGCTCGGCAGCAATAACAATCAATGCAAATACCGCATCACAAGTTTACCCTGCGGCAGGAATAGCTAATTCAACAGGTACTGCTTGGGGTACATCATATACAACTACGGGTTCAGGCACGGTTGTGGCTTTGGCTACATCTCCTACATTTGTAACCCCAATATTAGGAACACCTACAAGTGGCACTCTGACCAACACAACAGGATTCCCTGCCGCCAATTTAGCGGGTACAGCATTGCCATCTGCTATTGTTACATCTAGTTTAACAAGTGTAGGAACAATTGCTTCAGGCGTATGGAATGGAACAATAATTACAGGCACATACGGTGGCACAGGCGTTAACAATGCTTCTAAAACAATTACATTAGGCGGCAATTTAACGACTAGCGGTGCTTTTAATACCACGGTAACAACAACAGCAACAACTGCGGTGACTTTGCCTACAAGTGGCACAATTATGAGTAGCGTTACTGCTCTATCAGGTGCGGTAACAGGAACACCATCTAGTACCACGTATTTACGGGGTGATGCTACTTGGGCTACTGTAGCTGGTGGAGCAGGTTTATCTTGGCAAGCAGTACAAACAGCAAATTTTACCGCTGTTACAACATATGCTTATCCTATTAATACTACCGCTGGTCCAATAACTGTTACTTTGCCTGCTAGTCCAAGTGCGGGTAATTTTGTTCAATTAACTGATTATGCTGGAACTTTTGCAACCAATAATTTATCTATAAATCCAAATGGTAGTAATTTTGATGGAAATTCAGGTAATGCGTTAATTTCAACAAATAGACAATCCATTGCAGTTGTTTATGTTGATTCAACACAAGGTTGGATACCTTATTCAGGATTCAATACCTCAACGCCTCTTGTTGCTTATGCTGTTGATTATTTAATTGTTGCTGGAGGCGGTGGCGGTGGTTCAGCTGGTGGTGGAGGTGGTGCAGGTGGATACAGAGCATCATCAACAAGTCTTGTTCCAACGACTGTCTATAGTATTACTGTAGGTGGCGGTGGTACTGGAGGTGGCCCAGGGGTAAATAGAGGTGGTAGTGGTACTGGAACAGTTGGTACGGCAGGTTTTAATTCTGTTTTTAATTCAACAACGTCATTGGCTGGAGGTGCTGGAGCATCTGAAGTAGGCGCAGGAACAACAGGCGGTTCAGGCGGTGGGGGTTCACATTCAGGGTCTTTCCAATCAGGATATGCTGGAACATCAGGGCAAGGTTTTGCGGGTGGTACAGCGGCTAATCCAGCATTAGGAAATGCGGGTGGAGGCGGTGGTGGAGGTGCTAGTGCAGTAGGTGCTGATGCCATTACTTCAGTTGCTGGTAACGGTGGTGCTGGATTAAATTGGCAATCCCTTGGTACATTTTACGGTGGTGGGGGTGGTGGTGGCGTTAGAGGAACTGGAACTGTTGGCACAGGCGGTTCAGGTGGAGGTGCAAATGGTGCAGATACTGCAACACCAGCTCCTTCAGCTACGGCTAATACTGGCGGTGGCGGTGGTGGCGGTGGTCACTTGAATGGCGGTGGCAATCAAGGTGCTGGTGGTAATGGTGGATCAGGAATTGTAATTATTCGTTATTTATCAGCAACACAAAAAGGTACTGGTGGAACAGTTACATCATCGGGTGGTTATTACTATCACACTTTTACATCTAGTGGATCATATACCGCATAACATTTGGAGTTTAAAAATATGAGTCATTATGCAAAAGTTAATAACGGTGTTGTTGTAGAAGTTATTGTTGCTGAAGCTGATTTCTTTACTAATGGTCATTTTGTAGATACAACGCCTGGCACATGGATCAAAACTTCTTACAATACTAGAGGTGGAATACATTATGGGCAAGATGGACAGCCTGATGGAGGCGTTGCATTAAGAGGTAATTATGCTGGTATGGGTTATGTTTATGATTCAACGCATGATGTATTTTATCCACCAAAACCCTATGATAGTTGGACAATAAGTGCGCCTAATTGGACTTGGATGCCACCTACACCTTATCCTAATGATAATAAATTCTATTCATGGGATGAAACAAATAAAACATGGGTGGAAATTGCATAATGGAAAAGATTGAATTATCAATAGGATTAGTAAATACAATACTTCAGTATTTGGGTACAAAACCATTTCAAGAGGTTGCGCCATTGATTGAGGCAATCCAAAAACAAGCGCAGAAACAAGACATTGCGCCCGATCAGCACGTTGTAATACCCGCATAAGGAAAGAACATGACAGCGCCCATTGACATTATTAGCTCTGCTTTAAAAGACATTGGCGCATTGGCGGCAGGGGAGACGCCTGATCCAGCATCAGCGCAAGATGCGTTCATTATGCTCAATCGTATGTTAGATCAATGGTCTAACGAGCAAATGATGGTGTATTACAAGACTGAGATTGTTTTTCCTATTACAGCAGGACAAACCCAGTACACGATTGGCCCAGGCGGTGAGATTGGCGCAATATTTACGGGATCAATAACTAACAATGTATTGACAGTCACGGCTATTACGTCAGGTGCTATCGCCTTGGGTATGACGTTAAGCGGTACAGGCATTACATCAGGCACTAAGATTGTGGCGTTTGGTACAGGTGCAGGCGGTAATGTTAATGAAGTTGGCACATACATTGTCAACATAAGCCAAAACGTATCATCAACGACCATTAATGCGTATTATCAGCGTCCATTGTCAATCAATAGCTGTTTTGTACGTATCAACACAAATTCAAACGGTGTGCCAATTATCAATGGCGGTTTAGATTACCCTGTGGCTGTTCTTAACGTTGAAGACTACAACATGATTGGTCTTAAAACGATGAATGGACCTTGGCCAAAAGCCTTGTATTACCAACCATCTGACCCATTGGGTAACATATTTGTATGGCCAAACCCATCTCAAGGTGAAATGCACATCTTTGCTGACACATTGTTCAGTCAATATGCGTCTTTGAATGACAATATATTATTGCCACAAGGATATGAAAGCTGTTTGGAATGGTGCTTGGCTGAGAGACTTATGCCTCAATACGGCAAAGCAAGTGCAACACAAATAGGAATGGTCAATGCTTTTGCTGCACAAGCAAAGAGTACGATCAAGCGTACTAACATGAAACCTGTTCAATCTGCTAGATTCCAAGATGCTATATTGACCAGTAGACAACGTGATGCTGGTTGGATACTTAGTGGTGGTTTTTTCCGTTAAGGACACATAATGCCCGATTTTGGCTTTGTAGGCGCAAGTTATACAGCTCCATCGATCTACCAAGACGATCAGGAATGTATTAACTTTTTCCCTGAAGTTGACCCTACAAAACAACAGGGTGAACGTGGGGTAATTGCGCTTTATCCAACGGTGGGTCTTACTACACAGGTGGTATTGCCTGCTGGTGCTGAAGTACGTGGATTGCGTACTGTTAGCGGTGGCGCACAGATGGTAGCCGTTTGTGGAGCTTATGTTTACGTTTTATCTAGTACCTTAAGCCCTACCATTGTGGGCATTTTAAACACGTCTAGCGGTCGTGTTGGCATAGTTGACAACGGTGTAAACGTCTATATTGTGGACGGAACTTATCGGTATGCTTGGCGCATTTCTAGCCCATCAACGGCCATATTTACGGGTCGGATTAGTGGCACAACATTGACTGTTAGCAATATCCAAAGCGGTACGATTGCTATTGGACAGGCTTTGTTTGGTGTTGGTGTAGCCCAAGAAACGGTTATAACTGGCGGTTCAGGCACAAGCTGGACGGTAAATATTTCCCAAACTGTTGCATCTACTTTGATGAACAGCTCTGCGGCAACAACAATCACGGCCTCACTAACGGCAGGCTCTACGAATGCCACGTTATCAACCACAGGAACAGTTTATTTAGGTCAGACCATACAAGGTTCAGGCGTACCAGTAAACACGATGGTGACGGCCATATTGACCCCTAGTGGTGGGTTTAATTTATATACGGTATCTACCAATACAACGGTGGCGGTTGGTACTATGTATGCGCTTAACTTTACAGTTATTCCATCCAATGACGGTGCTTTTAGTGGCGGTACAACGGTAGATATCGTTGATAACTACTTTGTTTATTCAAGGCCATCAAGCCAACAATTTGGTGCATCTGACGCATTAAGCCCTGTTAGCCAACAATTGTCATTTGCCAGTAAGGATGGCGCACCTGACCAATTGGTAGCTTTGATTGTGGATCACAGGGAAGTTTACTTGTTGGGTGAGGCTAGTTCTGAGGTTTGGGTGGATGTGGGTGCGTTTCCGTTTCCATTCCAAAGAATCCCTGGCACTTCTACCCAACACGGTATTGCCGCAGCAAACAGCGTTGCACGTCTAGGCGATTCATTTGCTTATGTCAGTAGGAATATTCGTGGTCAGGGACAAATCATGCAAATGCAAGGTTATAAGCCTACACGAATATCTACCCACGCAGTAGAGAATTCCATTGCTAATCAGTATATCGATGATGCAATAGCGTGGACATATCAGCTAGAAGGGCATGAAGTTTATGTTGTTTCGTTTCCTACAATCAATCTCACATGGGCGTATGATATTGCGTCAGGAATGTGGCACAAGTGGTTATACACGGACACAACGGGCACTTACTCTCGTCACAGAGGTAATTGTTGTGCGTCATTTCAAGGTATGGTGCTTGTGGGTGATTACGCCAACGGCAAGATATATGAGCTGGATAAAACCAATTACACCGATGATGGTACTAACGTTAGACGTTTACGCAGAGCACCACATTTAGTTTCCGACTTTCAAAGACAGTATTTTGAGGAGTTTCAGATACAGTTTCAACCTGGCGTTGGTACAACAGGTTTATCCGTATCGCCTTTTATTTATATTGGCACACCTTATATTATTTACCCAACGGCCACTTTGATTGTTCCACCCACGCAAACCGTGGTTATTGGTGTGGCTACACTACAAAACTTGACAACAACCCTACCACAAGCCATGTTAAGGTGGTCAGATGATGGTGGAAGTACATGGTCTAACGAACATTGGACTACAATAGGGGCATTGGGCAAATATAAAAATCGTGCCATTTGGCGCAGATTGGGAACGGCAAGGGATAGGGTTTTTGAGGTTGTAGTAACTGATCCTGTGAAGGCGGTTATTGTTTCTGCTAATTTGAAGGCTAGTGGAGGTGAAAATTGAGCATTACCTCAAACACGCAACAGATACAACCGTATCCGCAAACAGAGTTTTTGGACAAAACGACAAATAGGCCAACTAGGGCATGGCAACAATTCTTTCTGAATCTGTTGAACTTTTCCTCGGCTACCACGGCAACAACTGGGTCGGCAACGTTACCAGCTAACCCCGTGGGGTTTATCAATATAACTGTAAATGGTCAGCCTTTTAAAGTACCATATTACAACGTATAGGGGGAAAAATGGACGTAACAACAGTCAACAATGCGGTTAGCGATGCTCTAGCGGGTCTGCCTGCGGGTACGTCATCGTTTATTACGGCAAACATAGGGACTCCCGCAGGCCAACAAGCTATTTATAACGCTGGTGTTTCCCTTGGTTTAAATCAAGCGCAGATTGCCGCAGCAGTAAGCCAAGCAACAGGACAAACAGTTACGCCCCAACAAGTAGCACAAGTGGCCGCTACTGTAGCACCGCCAGTTGTACCTGTTGCTGCACCTGTAGCACCTGTAGCGCCTGTAACACCTACTTATACCGCACCTCCTGTTGCGCCAACAACATTAGCAAACATAGCTGCACCTGTTAATCCTGTAAATCAGCCGTTTACATCAACGAATCCAGGTGGTGTAGGTGTAAGTTATGGTCAAGCTGATCCAAAATTACTTGGGCAAGCACAAACTGATTATCCTGATTTGGCAACTGGGTTGGCTAATGGAACTTTGTCCCTTATGCAGGGTGCTGATGCAAATTATTTATACAACACTCAAACAGGCCAACAAATTAATGGCAATTATCAAATAACAACAACCCCAAGTGGCGGTGTTGCAATTAATTTGCCTTTGTCTAATGGTGCAGTAGTTCAGGTAGCTACTGGATTAAATCAAAACGGTACACTTGCACCAGTTACCGCTAGTAATGTTTATAACGTAGGATTAAATTCTAGTGAAGGCGGTTTTGCGGGTGGATTAAGTAATTTTACACCAGCAATTAAAGCGGGCGCATTATTGTATGGTGGAAGTCAATTAGCAGGTGCTTTAGCGGGTGGAGCTACTGGCGCAACAGGTTTATCAGCCTTAGATGCGGGAATGGGAGTATACCCATCAACTGGCGTTATTGGTGCAGGCACAGCAGCAGGTGCTGCGGGTGCAGCTGGACTTGGTGGTGCAACAGGCGGTGCAGCAGGTGGTACAACTTTATCTGCACTTGATGCAGGTATGGGGGTTTATCCATCTACGGGAGTAATTGGTGCAACAGGCGCAGGCGCAGCAGGTTTAGCCGCAGGAGCAGGTGCAGCAGGTGCAGCTACTCCAGCCGCAGCCGCAGTACCAGCTGCCGCCACAGGTGCAGGTGCTACAGGAGCAGCCGCAGCAGGAGCAGGAGCAGCATCTTTATTAACCCCTACAAATGTTTTAGCTGGTTCAGCAATATTAAATACATTAGGTGCGGCAAATACTAATAAAGCTATTGCTAATGCCTCAAATACACAAACCCAAGCAGGTCAAAACGTGCAAGGTGTGTTGTCAGACCTTTATAACCAATATTCAACAGCTCAACAACCTTACCAAACTTTTGGTGCTGGTGCTGTTAAAGAAATTACTAATCAAGCCCCTTATCTTACCCATCAATTTAATGCGGCAGATTTACAAGCTGGTCTTGCACCTAATTATGATTTCATGCTTGCACAAGGTCAGGGCGCCAATCGTAACTTGGCCAACGTGGGTGGTGGTACTTTGTCAGGTAATACTTTACAAGGTTTAAATCAATTTAGTCAAAATTATGCTAGTAATGCTTACCAAAATGCGTTTAACAATTACCAAACACAACGCCAAAACATTTATGGTAATTTGTCTAATGCGGCTGGATTAGGTCAAACTTCACTTGGCCAATTAGGAACGGTAGGTGCAAACCTAGCAAATACTTATGGCAATGTAACTACAGGTTTGGCCGCATCACAAGCGGGTGCTACAACAGCACAGGCCGTCAATACACAAAACGCATTGAGTAACTTAGGACAAACAGCCTTGTTATCATCTTTAATCAAGCCCGCATAAGGATAGATCATGCCAGTATTCACAGATTATCCAACCACTAAGCAAACATCGTTAAACGATTTGATTGGCGGCATTTCTAATATACAGAATTACCAACAGCAACAGCAATTGATGCCTTTGCAATTGGAAAGGGCGCAATTAGAAACACAAAAAGCAAGAGCAAATATTCCGTTAGAAATATCTCTAAAACAACTTGAAGAACTAAAAGCTAGGGAAACAAACCCTAGTGAAATTGCACGTTTGCAATCTTTATCTAGACAGCAATTAGGTACTGAACCTGAAACAATTTCACAACAACAAGAAGCAACTAAACAAGCCAAAACCAAAACTTTGTCAGATGTTTTTGCTTACGACAAAGATTACAACGCCCAAATTAATCAAAAATTGGGTGGATTTTTAAACGATAAAGGTTTAAAAGGTAGCCCAAGTGAAGTTTTAAGAGTTTTGAAAGACGCTGAAAATGAAGTCAAGCTATTAACCAAAAGCGATCCTGAACATGAATTGAAAACTGAAGCTCGATTTGCTCCACTAAAAAATTTAGTTGTTAGTGGTAAACACGCCAATGTTGAACAAGCATTGAAAAACATCATTCAATCAGGCGTTACCCCAACAACACAACAATCATTACAAACAAAACAACTTACAACTGTTGGCGGTGCTCCTGCTGTGTTTAATGCTTTGACAGGAACGGCAGAGCCACTAACTATTAATGAACAACCTCAAGGTCAACCTCAAGGTATGCCTCAAGGTTTTCCACAGGGTGCACCACAAGGCGGTCCATTGCCCCCAGGCATGGCTTTACCTCAAGGTATGCCACAAGGTGTTACGCCAACACAAATGTCATTGCCTTACCCAGTTCGTAAAGCTGGTGACATCAGGCCACTTGCACCAAATGAAATAGTAGATACTGAAAAAGGTGCTGCTTATCGTAATAACTTAACTACTAGACAAACTGATTTAGCGCAATCTAGGCGTAATCTAGATGAAGTTATATCTCAAGCTGACAAAATAGCAAAAGAATCTACTAAATTTATGGGTTTGGATACAGCCACAGGGACATTAGGTGCTTTATCTAGAACTTATGCTAGTGTTATTGGCGATCCTAAATACAAACAATTAAGCAAAGATTTGGCAAACGTACAAATTGCAAATATCCAAGCGCAAGGCGGTTCAATGGATACCGTTGCTGGTCAGCAATTACAAAAAATGGCTAATGGTGATGAGACTTACCCGCCAGAAGTATTGAAAAATATTGCTAGACGTACTTATGCTGATGTACAAAACTTGGATATGCAAGCCACGGCAGCATCTAAGTTTGCTCAAAAGTATGGTGATAACAACCTTAATGCGTTTAAACGTATGTGGTCACAAAATGCCGACTCCAAAGTATTTGAAGCAATTACTATATTTGAAAACGTCAAAGACAAAGCAGAGCGTAACAAAGCTATTAATGATTTATTAGGAACTAATCCACAAGCTAGACAACAGTTCTACAATAAATACAATAACATCAAGAAACTAACCGAAACAGGGGAACTTTGATGGATGAATTGGGTGAATTGATCCTTGGTGAAAGACCAAAGGTTGAAAGACAACCTAATCTTGTTGCGCCTAAAAAAAGCCCTATGAGTGGTTTGAATCCGCAATTGCAACCTAAAGTAGAACAACCTGATGAATTAGGTCAATTGATCTTAACTGGTAACGCTGAACAACCTAAACAAGAAATTAATCAACCTAGACCCGTTCAACAACAAAAAGAGCCTGGTTTAATAGAAAAAGCAATTGGTTTAGGTGAAGCTGGTTTAGGCACATTGTCGGGTATGGTTGCAGCACCAGTTAGTGCATTAGCGGGAATTGGCGGCACTTTAACAAGTGGTAAATATGGAACGCAACAAGGTATTCAAGCAGGACAAAAAACTGCTCAAAACGTACAAGAAGCGTTGACCTATCAGCCAACAACACCACAAGGTCAAGCATATATACAGCAATTACAAAGTGCATTTGAGGCTAGTAAATTACCGCCTGTTGGTGTGCCTGAAGTAATGGGTATGGGAATGGCACAAAGACCTAAGCCTGTTGAAATGCCTAAAGTTAGAATTGAGCCTGTTGCACCTAAAGGTGGATTGCAACCTGCGGGCGCAGCGGCAACAACCAATAAATCTGTTTTGCAACAAGCAATTCAACAAGCCGCACCTGACTTAGCGCAAGAATTAAAAACTATAAATCCTAAAGATTTAAATCAAAAAGCCTTAACTAACATAACAGAGGCAGAATCTTTAAAGTATCCAGTACGTTTGACTTTAGGACAAGCGGCAGAAGATGCCAATCTAATATCTACTGAGCGTAATGCAAGGGCAACGCAAACACAGTATTTACAGCGTTTTAATGAGCAAAACAAAGCATTGCAAGAAAACGTTAACTATGTAAAAGAAACTACTGCGCCTGATGTATTTGCCCCTAATTATGTGGCCAACGCAGAAGGTGCAATGGAATTTGTGGGTAATAAAATCAAAGAAAACGAATCGGCCACTAAAAATGCGTATGAAGCATTAGATCAATATGGTGCAGGCAAGATCAAAGTTGATAGTGAAACATTTGCAAACAATGCAATCAAAGCATTGACTGAAAAAGAAGACATTGATTTTTTGCCATCCATAATTAAATCAAAAATTGATACTTATGTTAACGGCAAAGAAATGAATTTTGCCCAATATGAAAACTTACGCACTCAAATTGCTAGGGAAACACGCAAAGCACAAAGAGCAGATGATGGCAATGCGGTTCATGCGTTAACTTTGGTGCGTGGTGAATTGGAAAAGTTACCTTTGATTGGTGAAACTGTAGAGGCAAAAGCCTTGGCTGACAAAGCTAGAAGTGTGGCCAAAGCAGAATTTGATTTAGTTAACAAAGATAGTCCTACATACAACAAGATTTATGCGGACATTGTTAACGGCAAAGCAGATACAAAAGACTTTATCCAAAGTGCGGTTTTAAGATCAAAGAATGCTGATTTTGTAAAAATGATGGATTTGTTTAAAAACGATCCTGAAGCTGTACAGCATTTAAGAGCGGGCGCATTAGATATTATTATGAAAGATGCCATGGATGCAAGTGGTAATTTCAAACCTGCAAGGTTTAATAAGGCAATAGAAAATCTTGACGTAAACGGCAAATTGATGCCTTTGTTTGGTGAAGATGCACTTACCCTTAAAAAGATTGCTAGAGCTGGGCAATTGGTAGAGGCTAGACCTGCGGGCGCTTTTGTAAACGAATCCAATACAGCATTACAACTGATGAAACAGTATGGTAGTAAAGTGGCAGGTCAAGTGCCTATTGTTGGTAGGTTTGTTGAGCCTGCACAACAATTATTGCAAGAGCGTGCAGCAAAGAAAGAAGTAAAACAATCCTTAAAGCCTGGGGCAGGCGCAAAACTTTCAGACATAGGAAAATAAAATGGCAGTCAATCTATCACCTGTAGGAAATGGTTTCCAATTCCTATCAAGCACAATCCCTAACGTACCTTTAGCTGGTGGGTATATCTATACTTACCAAGCAGGTTCTAGCACGCCCCAAGCGACCTATACAGACAGCTCAGGCGCAACGGCTAACACCAACCCTATCGTACTGGGTACGGACGGCAGAACGCCATCT
>Ga0209189_1001757_pt1 | contig 15861 bp, 9 predicted proteins | sample C_130820_EF_Meta_FD_187308 | JGI IMG/M metagenome (GOLD analysis project Ga0209189, IMG submission 187308) | Freshwater microbial communities from Lake Croche, Canada to study carbon cycling - C_130820_EF_MetaG (SPAdes) (version 3) | ecosystem: Environmental > Aquatic > Freshwater > Lake | place... | reverse complement strand
GCGTCCGCGGCACGATCGGGCCGCAGCCGAAGGGCGACGTCGACCTCTACCGGGTGCCGGCCACGCCCGGCGGCCGGCTCACCGTCGAGGTGGACTGCGTGCGGACGAGCGACATCCCCCACACCCACGGCGTCGAGCCCAAGGACTCCGACCTCGCCGTGCGGGTGCTCGACGCCCACGGCCGCGAACTGGCCGCCAACGACGACAACCCGCTGCACACGCAGGACCCGCTCCTTTCGCTCCGCCTGCCGGCCGACCTGCCCGCGGGCCCCGACGGCCCGTGCGCGCTCGTCGAGGTGCGCCGGTCGATCTTCGGCACCTGGCCCGCGCCCTACGTCGTGCACATCGGCGGCTTCAGCCGGCCGCTGGCCGCCTATCCTGCCGGCGGCCCCACGGGCGCCCCCCTCGCCGTGCGGCTGATCGGCGACCCGCTCGGCGACGTCGAGCAGACGATCGCCGTGCCCGCCGCGCCGGGCACGTTCGAGCACTACGGCGACGCCCCCTCCCCGCTCCTCATGCGGTCGAGCGGCTGCCCCAACGTGCTCGAGGACGAGGCGGCCGCCGACACCCGCGTGGCCGCCCTGCCGGCGGCGCTCAACGGCGTGATCGACCGGCCGGGCGACGTCGACCGCTTCCGGGTGACGGTGCAAAAGGGGGAGCGGTATCGGGTGCGGGTCTACGCCGCCGCGCTCGGGTCGCCCCTGCAGCCGCTGCTGCGGATCATGCCCATCGGGCCGGACGGCGCGCCGGGCAAGGAGGAGATCCGCTCGCACGAGTCCACCCGCGAGGACCGCGACATGTTCGGCATCACCGCCTACGGCGGCGCGGTGGTTCGCGACGCGCTCGATCCGTCGGTGATCTGGACGCCCAAGGCCGACGGCGAGCATCTGATCGAGATCTCCGACATGACCGGCGCCGGCCTGCCGACGGCGGTCTACCGCATCGAGGTCGAGACGCCCCCCGACGTGGTCTACACGTTCCTTCCCATGACGCTCTACTGGTGGGAGGCGCCGAAGTGGGCGAGCCTGACGATCCCGCGCGGGGATCGCTGGACGGTCGCCGTGAACCTCGCGCAGGGCCAGGGGAGCACGTTCAAGGGGGATCTCGAGATCGTCGCCAAGGGCCTGCCGCCGGGCGTGCGGCTCCTGCCCAACCGCATCCCCGCGGGTGAAGGCTCCTGGCCGATCCAGTTCGTGGCCGACGCCGACGCGGCCCCGGCGGCGGCGGTGATCGAGCTCGAGGCCCGGCCGCTCGACCCGCAGCGGAAGGTCGAGAGCCGCTGCCAGATGAATCTCCCGTTCCTCAACTCCCCCGGCGGCGACGCCTGGCGGACGGTGCGGCTCGACAGCTTCATGCTCGCGGTCGTCGAGCCCGCCCCCTTCGCGGTCGACATCGACCAGCCGGCGGCGCCGATCGTGCGCGGCGGCGGGCTTGGCATCCCGGTGACGCTCACCCGCCGCGACGGCCACGACGAGCCGATCGGGCTGCAATTCGACTGGACGGCCAAGGGCATCGGCCGGCCGCCGCAGGTGATCGTGCCCTCGGAGGAGAGCACCGCCGTGCTCGAGCTCACCGCCGAGGCGTCGGCGGCGCTCGGCGCCGCGCCGCTGGCCGTGACCGCGCTCACGAAGAGCCGGGGCGACCAGAGCTGGTCGGGGCTCGGCCAGATCCGCGTGTCGTCGGCGCTCGTGAGCCTCGCCGTGGCCGAGCCCTTCGTGGAGCTGGCCTGCGAGCCGGGCAGCGTGCGGCGCGGCGAGCGGAAGGCCTTCGTCTGGACGGTGAAACAGAAGAGCCCCTTCGACGGTGCGGCCTCCGTGAAGCTGCTCGGGCTGCCGAAGGGGGTGACGGCGGTGGAGCCGCCGCCGCGGATCACGAAGGACTCGGCGGAGATCGCCTTCGAGGTCGAAGCCACCGACGACGCCCTGCTCGGGTCGGTGAACGGGCTCTCCTGCGAGGTGACCGTGACGTCGGGCGGCCAGGAGATCCGCCAGCGGTCGGGCAAGGGCGTGTTGCGGATCGATCCGAGGCTCTGAGGAGGTTCGTCATGCAGCGCCCGTTTTTGATCGTCCTCGCGGCCGCGATCCTCTTCGGCGCCGGCACGGCACGCGCCGAGAGCCAGCCGGCCGAAAGCGAGACGGCCGAAAGCGAGACGGCCGCCGCGCAATCGGCCGGGGCCCAAGCCGCCGCCGCGCCGCCGAGCTTCCGCCGCGACGTGATGCCCGTCTTCTTCCGGGCCGGCTGCAACGCCGGCACCTGCCACGGGTCGGCCCGCGGCAAGGACGGCTTCATGCTCTCCCTCTTCGGCTACGACCCCAAGGGCGACTACGAGCGGATCGTGACCGACATCCCCGGCCGCCGCGTCAACACGGCCCTCCCGGACCAGAGCCTGCTTCTGCTCAAGGCCACCGGCGCCGTACCGCACACCGGCGGCAAGCTCTTCGAGAAGGAGAGCGCCCTCGCCGCCACGCTGCACCGCTGGATCGCGGCGGGCGCGCCCGACGACGACGGCTCCGTGCCGGCGACGGTGGATCTCACGCTCTCGCAGGAGAGCCTCGTCTTCGACGCGGCGGGGAAAGACGCGGCCCTGCGGGTGACGGCCGTGGCGGGCGACGGCACCACCCGCGACGTCACGACGCTCGCCCGCTACTTTTCCAACAACCCCAGCGTGGCCACGATCGACGCCGACGGCAACGTCGTCGCCGTCGGGCCCGGCGACACGAACGTCTTCGCCCGCTTCGCCCGGTTCACCGTCGGCGCCGAGGTGATCGTGCTGCCGCCGGCGGAGGGCTTCGCCTGGCCGAACCCGCCCGCGGAGAACTTCATCGACCGGCTCGTCTTCGACCGGCTCGAGAAGCTGCGGATCGCCCCCTCCGACATCTGCGACGACGCCACCTTCCTGCGGCGGGTGACGCTCGACCTCGCGGCGCGGCCGCCCACGGTGGAGGAATACCACGCCTTCATGGCCGACGCCTCGCCGGACAAGCGCCGCCGGAAGATCGACGCCCTGCTCGCCGACGACGCCTTCGCCGACCTCTGGACGGCGATCTGGTCGGAGCACCTGCGGATCATCGGGGGCAGCTACGCGCCGCCGGCGACGCTCGTGAAGTCGGCCGACGCCTACCGCGAGTGGATCCGCCGGCAGCTGCGGGCCGGCCGGCCGCTCGACGAGTTCGTGGCCGAGATGGTGGCCGCCTCGGGCAGCAACATCTCCAATCCCCCCGTCAACCTCTACACGATGCTCGTGCACAAGCCGAAGGTCGAGCCCAAGCCGCTGGCGGCCGACTTCTCGCAGCTGTTCCTCGGGGTGCAGATCCAGTGCGCCGAGTGCCACAATCACCCCTTCGACCGCTGGACGATCGACGACTACTACGGCTTCGTCAGCTTCTTCACCGGGATCAGGCGGATCAACGGCGCGGAGCCGCGGGAGCGGCGGATCTACTTCGACACGGCGGTCGAACCCGCCCGGCACCTCGTGGACGGCCGGCCGATGCCCGCGACGGTGCTCGGCGGCCTCGCGCCCGTGCCGGCGGGCGAGGATCCCCGCCGGGCGCTCGCCCGCTGGCTCACCTCCCCCGACAACGACCTCTTCAGCCGCAACCTCGCCAACCGCATCTGGGCGCAGCTCTTCAGCCGCGGCATCGTCGAGCCGGTGGACGACGTCCGCGTGAGCAACCCGCCCGCGAATCCCGCGCTCCTCGACGCGCTGGCGAAGCGGCTCGTGGAGCTGAAGTTCGACCTCCGCGGACTCGTCCGCGAGATCTGCAATGCGCGGGTCTACCAGCTCTCGTGCCGGCCCACGCCGTCCAACAGGGCCGATGACCGGCAGTTTTCCCACGGCCACCTGCGGCGGCTGCGGGCCGACGTGCTCAGCGACTCGATCGTGGCCGTCACGGGAGTGCCCCGCGGCTTCGGCAACTTCGCGGCCGGCACCCGCGCGATCGACGTCTACCCGCGGATGGCCGGCGACACCGGCGGGCCGCACCACGCCGATCCCTTCTTCCACACGTTCGGCGCCGCGAGCCGCGCGACGGTGGCCGCGGCGGAGACGCGGCGCGACCCCACCCTCTCGCAGGCGCTCCACCTGATCGTCGGCGACAGCCTCCGCGACCGGCTCGCGCAGGGGGGCGTCGTGGCGACGCTGATCGCGACCAAGTCGACGCCGGAGGACGTCATCGACGAACTCTACGCGCGCACGCTCTGCCGCCGCCCGACGACGGCGGAGATGGAGGGGCTGCGGGTGCTCGTGGGCGACGCCGTCAAGGATCCGGCCGTCTACGAGGACATCTTCTGGAGCCTGCTCAACTCCACCGAGTTCCTCTTCAACCACTGAGCGAATCACCGCGCACCGCTCCGGCGGCCGCCGCAGGCCCGTGCCGTCCGCGGCGATCGTGAGCCGCGACGGCGGCGGCCGCTGATCGCCGGGCCTTGCGGCACCGGCTATCATCGTCGCCACGGTGGCGGGCCTCGGCCCCGCCCCGCGTGGGCCATGCACCGCCCCGATCACACGCCGGCGCCGGACACCGGGCACGATCGCACCATCCCCGCCGACAGGCACGCAGCATGACCACCCACGACCCGCGCTGGGGCGGCCTCTTTCCCGCGCTCACGACGCAGTTTGACCGCGACGGCGGCCTCGACCTTCCGGCCACGGCCCGCCACGCGGAGGCCCTCGTCGCGGCCGGCATGGCGGGCGTCATCGCCTGCGGCTCGCTCGGCGAGAACCAGGCGCTCGCCCCCGACGAGAAGCGGGCCGTGCTGCGGACGGTCGTCGAGGCCGTCGGCCGCCGCGTGCCCGTGCTCTCGGGCGTCGCCGAAACGAGCACGCGGGCCGCGATCGATTACGTCCGCGACGGCGAGCGGCTCGGCGCGGCGGGCTACATGGTGATGCCGCCGATGGTCTACCGCGCGCCGGCCGAGGAGGCGCTGCACTACTTTCGCCGCGTGGCCGCGGCCACGTCGCTCCCTTGGATGCTCTACAACAACCCGATCGGCTACTCGGTGGACGTCACGCCGGCGCAGATGGCGGGCCTCGCCGACGTGCCGAACCTCGTGGCGATGAAGGAGAGCTCGGGCAACACCCGGCGGATCACGGAATTGCGGCTCGTGGTCGGCGACCGCTACCGGCTCTTCGTCGGCGTCGACGACCTCGCGCTCGAATCGGCCGTGCTCGGCCTCGACGGCTGGGTGGTGGGCTCGGGCGTGGCCTTCCCCCGGGAAAACCAGCACCTCTGGAACCTCATCCAGGCCGGTCGCTGGGACGAGGCCCGGGCGGTCAACCGCTGGTTCTTCCCTCTCTCGGGCCTCGACACCCACGTCAAGTTCGTGCAATACATCAAGCTCGCCGTGCAGGAGGTGGGCCTCGGCGCCGAGTGGGTGCGCGAGCCGCGGCTGCCGCTCGTGGGCGCCGAGCGCGACCGCGTGCTCGCCGTGATCCACGCCGGGATCGCCGGCCGTCCGCGGCTCGACTGACGTTCCGACCGTTTCCCGCCGAGGGTGCCGCCGTGAGCCGGCCAGCCGTGCGCACGATCCGCTTCGTCGACTCGCACACCGCGGGCGAGCCCACCCGCGTGGTCCTCGCCGGCGGCCCGCCGCTCGGCGCGGGGAGCGTCGCGGAGCAGTGCCGCCGGTTCGCCGCCGAGCACGACCGCTTCCGCTCGGCGATCGTCAACGAACCCCGCGGGTCCGACGTGCTCGTAGGCGCGCTCGTCTGCCCGCCCGCCGACCCGGCCTGCCACAACGGTGTGATCTTCTTCAACAACGTCGGCATGCTCGGGATGTGCGGCCACGGCACGATCGGCCTCGTCGTGACGCTGCACGCCGAGGGGCTGCTCGGCCCCGGCCCGTGCCTGATCGAGACGCCGGTGGGCGTCGTCGCGGCCACGCTCCACGACGACGGCGGCGTGTCGGTGCGCAACGTGCCGAGCCACCGCCTCGTGAAGGATCTCGCGGTGGACGTGCCGGGGCTCGGACGCGTGCGCGGCGACGTGGCCTGGGGGGGCAACTGGTTCTTCCTCGTCACCGAGCCGGCCTGGGATCTCGACGCCCACCCGACCGCGACGTTGATCCGCATCGCCGGCGACATCCGCCGCGCGGTGAACGCCGTGCATCCGCTCGTGGACCACGTCGAGCTCTTCGGGACGCCGCTCGACCCGCGGGCCGACTCGCGCAACTTCGTCCTCTGCCCCGGCGGGCAATACGACCGCTCCCCCTGCGGCACCGGCACGAGCGCGAAGCTCGCCTGCCTCGCGGCCGACGGCCTGCTCGCGCCGGGCGAGACATGGATCCAGGAGAGCATCCTCGGCACCCGCTTCACGGCCAGCTACGCGCGGTGCGCCGCGCCGGCGACGCCGGCGGCCGCGACCTCGGGCCCGACGACCGGGCCGACGACCGGGCCGACGACCGGGCCCACCATCGAGCCGACGATCACCGGGCGGGCGAGCGTCGTCGCCCGCGGCGAGCTCCTGCTCGATCCCGACGATCCCTTCTGCTGGGGCCGGAGGGACGCCCCTTGAAACGCGTGGCGATCGTCGGCGCGGGCGTCATCGGCCTGCTTGCCGCCTGGCACTGCCGGCGCCGCGGCTGGGAGGTGACCGTCGTGGAGCGGTCGAGCCCGACCCGCGACGGCTGCTCCTTCGGCAACGCCGGGATGGTGGTGCCGAGCCACTTCGTGCCCCTCGCCGCCCCCGGCATGATCCGGCTGGGGCTCAGGTGGATGTGGAATCCCGAGTCCCCCTTCGCGATCCGCCCCGCCTGGTCGTGGGAGCTGCTCGACTGGCTGTGGCGGTTTCGCGGGGCGTGCACCCGGCGGCACGTCGATCGCGCGGCCCCGGTGCTCCGCGACCTGAATCTCGCGAGCCGCGGGCTCTACGAGCGGCTGCATGCCGACCTGCCCGGCGGCATCGGCCTCGAGCCGCGCGGCCTCGTGATGCTCTGCCGCACCGCGGCGGGGCTCGAGGAGGAGGCCCACGCGGCCGACATGGCGGCGCGGCTCGGCGTGGCGGCCGAGGTGCTTTCCGCCGCCGATGTCGCGCGGGCCGAGCCGGGGCTCCAGATGACCGTCGCCGGCGGCGTGCTCTACCCGCTCGACTGCCACCTCTCCCCCGCCGCGCTGATGGCGAACCTGCAGGGCGACCTCGAGAGGCGCGGCGCGGAGCTCCGCTTCGGCGAGGAGGTGACGGGGTTCGCCTGCGAAGGGCGGCGGATCCGCGCGGTGCGCACCGACCGCGGCGAGATCACCGCCGACGAGGTCGTGCTCTGCGCCGGCGCCTGGTCGCCCGCGGTGGCCCGGGATCTCGGCCTGCGGCTGCCGGTGCAGGCCGGCAAGGGCTACAGCCTCACGCTCGAGCGGCCCGCGGAGCTGCCCCGCCGGTGCCTGATCCTCACCGAGGACCGCGTCGCTGTGACGCCGATCGGCGGGGCGCTGCGGTTCGGCGGCACGATGGAGATCGGTGGCCGGATCGACAGCCGGGGCATGGCCGAGCGGATCGCATCGGGGCGGATCGCCGGGATCGTGCGGTCGGTCGTGCGGGCGTTTCCGGCGTTCGTGGCCGACGACTTCGCCCGGATCAACCCCTGGGTGGGCCTGCGGCCCTGCACGCCCGACGGCCTTCCCTGCCTCGGTCGCACCCGCGGCTGCGACAACCTCGTCGTCAACACCGGCCACGCCATGATGGGCATCAGCCTCGCGGCGGTCTCCGGCCGGATCGTGGCCGACACGCTGGCCGGCACGCCGCCGGAAGCGGTCGATCGCCACGCCGCCGCGCTCCTCTCCCCCGACCGCTTCGGCCCGGGCCGCTGACGGAGGCGGCAGCGAGCCTGCGCTCCCGAGGCCCACACAAAAACACCCCCCCCTTGCAAGGGGGTATTCCCGCTCCTACGATGCATCCGCTCGAAAACGAGAGGCTGCAAAGATGGAGGTGCGGCGATGGCCCGGATCGACGACTCGGCTGCTGTCCAAGCAGGTGATCAGGCAGGCACTCAGACAGGCGCCCCAGCGAGTAGCCCGCGAAGCGACCAGACGATCAGCCCGCGAAGCGACCAAACAAGCGCCCGGATCGCGGCGGTGGTGGGAGAGCTTGCCGATCTCGGCCGCCGGATCGAGCGGCGGGCGCGGGAGCTGGCCAGGCTCGCGGAGACGGCGGGCCGCACGACGTCGGCAGCGGCGCGAGGCGCATCGCTCGTCGCCAGGGCCGCGAGTGAACTCGCCAGTGGCATCGCGGCAGGCGGTCACACGACTGCCGGCGATCGGTCCGTTCGCTCCGCCCGTGCAAGCTGCGCGTCGCCTGGCTCCGCCCGTGCGAGCTGCGTGTCGCCTGGCTCCGCCCGTGCAAGCTGCGCTGCCACACGGCCGCGCGAGACGACGCCGGCGAAGCCGATGCGCGGCGGGCCTGCCGCACGACCGTCCACTCATGCTCCGTGCAGCCGCACGCGATCCCCGGCGGCGGCCGGCAACAGCTCCCACAGCCACCAAGGCGCACGACCGCGTGGCGGTGGCGGCGATCCATCGGGTGAGCATCGAGAGCATCGTCGGCGGCTGCGGGCGATCACACCGTTGCTCCTGAGCATCGCCGTGCACGTGCTCCTGCTCGTCGGCCTCGCGCTCGTGTACGTCGCCGGTGATGCGGTCCTCGAACGCGCGCCGATCATCCTCGGCATGGCGTCGGATCCGGCCGCTGACGAACTCGTGTCGTTGAACATGTCGGTGGCGGACATGGCAGCGGGCGAGCCCGACACGTCGAGCCCGGATGCCGCCGCCGCAGACGCCCCCGAGCCGTTCGCAACGGCGACTGCGGCCGCCGATACGCTCGCCGACGTGCCGCCGCCCGAATGGGAGGCGATCACGGCCGACGCGTCGGCCATCCTCGAGCCGCTGACGAGCGACGGATCATTCACGGCCTCCGTCGCGGCCCTCGACCCGGCAGCCATGCTCGCCGAGGTGGGGGCGGCGGGAAGTGGAGCCGCCGCACACCGCGGCCCGGGCGGCGGCCCGGGCGGCGGCGCGGGTGGCGCCGGCGGTAAGGGGGCTGGCCGTGACCTGACGACGTTCTTCGGCCGCGAGGGATCGGGCCGTCGCGTCTGCATCCTCTGCGACAATTCCAACAGCCACCACGACGGGGGCTTCCACGCGGTGCTCGACGAGGTGGCCCGGTCGGTGGAATCGCTGCGGCCCGAGCAGTCGTTCTTCGTGATCTTCTTCAGTGACGCCGCCTATCCCCTCTTCCATCCCGCCGCCGTCGACGCGCTCGAGCCGGCCACGCCGGACAACAAGCGGCGGCTCCGGGCGTGGCTCGGCACGGTGGAGATGTGCAGCGGCGGCCAGGGCATCCACGACGCCGTGCGGCTCGCAGGGTCGCTCGAGCCCGACGTCGTGTATCTTCTCTCCGACGGCGAGTTCTCGGGGAGCGTCGTGGATCGCGTGCGGTCGGCCGACCTGGGCGACGCGGTCGTGCACACGCTGGGCATCCAGCAGCGGGTGGTGGACCGGCGGACCGGGCAGGTCGTGCCGGACAGGCTCCGGGAGCAACAGGGGTTCAACCAGAATCTGATCGCGATCGCGACGGCGCACGGCGGCTCATTCACCCCCGTGAATCCGCCGCCTCTGGCGGCCACCCTCGAGCGGCTCCGGCCGATCCCCAGAAACCGCACCCGCGGGGCGGTCTGGGGGCTGAAGTTGTGAGGCCGGGAGCTCGTCACCGGCGCCGGCCGACCACCGCACGGCCCGCTCGGACCGCAGGGGCGTGCACCCTCGCTCACGCCCCCGGACCGTGCGATCCCGAACCGTGCATCTCGGGACCGTGCTTCTCCGCGGCATCCGTCCCGGCGAAACGCAGGTCGAATCCCGCCGCCCGCAGGTGGTCGAGGCTGCGACGGATGCCGTCGGACGTGTCGCCGAGCGGCTCGTACTCCACGAGAAACGTGCCTGCGTAACCGGTGCGCGGCAGGAGATCGGCCCAGTCGATGCCGTCCGGGGCGTCGCCGACGGCGCCGGCCGTCCAGCCCGCGCCCGACCGCACCCAGTCCTTGAGGTGGCAGTAGGTGATCCGGCCGGCGAGCAGGTCGACGGCGCACCGCGGGTCGGAGGGGTCGGCGGCGCGGATGTTGCCCGGATCGAAGTTGAAGCCGATCCGCGCGGGGAGTTCCGTGAGCAGCCGACGCAGCCCGTCGCGGTGGGTGGTCGCGGTGTGCACGTGGGTGGCGGAGCCGTCGGCGTTCCAACGGATCGCGCCGTGCGTCTCGATCGCCATCGCCAGGCCGAGCCGCTCGAGTTCCCGGTCGCAGGCGACGAGCGCCCCGAGCAGCCGCCCCCAGATCGCCCCGGTCATCTCGGCGTACGGCGTGAAACCGGCGAAGAACCGCACCTGCCTGGCTCCACAGGCTGCGGCGGCCCGCGACTGCGCCACCGCCTTCGCCACCGCCGCCTCGTGGGCGGCCGCGTCGGGCAGCGTGAAGTCGTTCTCGATGCAGCAGCAGGGCGTGGCGATGCCGCTCGCGGCCGCCAGCGCCCGGAAGGCGGCCACGTCGGCCGTCGAGGGCTCCTCCGGCAGCCGGCCCGTCTGCCCGCCGCCGATGCCGAACTCGAGCTCGTCGAAGCCGAAGCCCGCCGCGATCGCGAAGTGCTCGGGCATCGGCAGCGCGCGGAATCCCCACTCGCCGCAGCCGACGCGGAGCGGCAGGGCCGGGCCGGCGGCGGCGGGGCGGGCATCGGCAGCGGCGGGCGTGACGCGGTTCATGCGATGACTCCGTGGATCGGGCGGGCCGGCTGCACGCCGGTGAGCCTCTGGTCGAGGCCGCCGGAGAAGAACGTCAGCTTCTCGTGCTCGAGCCCCATCAGATGAAGGATCGTGGCGTGCAGGTCGCGGACGTGGTGGCGGTCGACCACCGCCTCGTGGCCGAGGTCGTCGGTCTCGCCGACGCTCACCCCCTGCCGCACGCCCCCGCCGGCAAGCCAGGCGGTGAAGCCCTTGGGATTGTGGTCGCGGCCGTTGCCCCCCTGACTGACCGGCTGCCGCCCGAACTCGCCCCCCCACACCACGAGCGTGCTCTCGAGCAGGCCGCGGGCCTTGAGGTCGCCGAGGAGCGCGGCGATCGGCTTGTCGACCTCCGGGCAGTGGATGGCGAGATTCTCCTCGATGCCGAAGTGGGCGTCCCAATTCTGCTGCTGGTGGCCGCCGCCGGAATAGATCTGCACGAACCGCACGCCCCGCTCGACGAGCCGGCGGGCCAGCAGGCACTGCCGACCGAACGCCGCCGGCCCGATCGCCAGCGGGTGGACCCTGCCCGCCGCGAGCGGGTGGTCGCCCGGCGTGTCGTAGAGGCCGTAGGCCGCGAGCGTGCGGTCGTCCTCGCCGGAGAGATCGAGCAGCTCCGGGGCGCTGGCCTGCAGCTGGAAGGCCAGCTCGTAGCTGGCGATGCGGGCCTCGAGCTCCGACGTGCCGGGGCGGTCGGCCGCGTGCAGGCGGTTGATCGCGGCGAGCGTGTCGACCGCGTCCCGTTGCCGCGCGCGGCTCGTGCCCGCCGGACCTTCCAGCGCGAGGATCGCCTCCCCGGTCGAGCGGAAGACGGTGCCCTGGTAGGCCGCCGGCATGAAGCCGCTGGCCCAGTTGGCGGCGCCGGGGATCGGCCCGCCGCGCGGGTCGAGCATGACGACGAAGGCGGGCAGATTCTCGTTGACGCTGCCGAGGCCGTAGCCGAGCCAGCTGCCCAGCGAGGGGTGCCCCTGCAGGATGCGGCCCGTGTTCATCTGCAGGTTGGCCGATCCGTGCGCGAAGGAGTCGGCATACAGGCTCTTGATCACCGCCAGCTCGTCCATGTGGCGGGCGACGTGCGGCAGGGCGTCGGAGCACCAGAGCCCCGACTCGCCGTGCCGGGCGAACGACCGCCGCGAGCCGAGGAGCTTCTGCTTCTGCGTGCTGCGGCGGCGGATCTCGATGTCGAGCTCCTCGCCGTCGCGGGCCTGCAGCGCGGGCTTGTAGTCGAAGAGGTCCATCGGCGACGGCCCGCCGTACATGTAGAGGAAGATGCAGGCGCGGGCCTTCGCCGCGTGGTGCGCGGGCTTCACGGCCAGCGGGTTGGTCGAGCCGCCGACCGGCAGCGGGCCGCCGGCGGTCGCGGCAAAGCCGTCGCGGGCCAGCAGGCTCGCCAGCGCCAGGCCGGTGAACCCGGCGCCCGTCTCCCAGAGAAACTCCCGCCGGGTGCCCGCGCAGACCGGCGACCGGCGGCCCTCGGCGGGGGACCGCGAGCCGGGCGTCGCGGACTCGGACGACCGGGATTCCATGCCCTGCGATTCAATCGACATAGAGGAACTCGTTCGTGTTGAGGATCACGAGACACAGGTCGCGACGGGCGCGGCCGTCGGCCGTGCGCAGGTCGGGAGGCGCGGCGGAGTCGATCCGCAAGGCTGCGGCCCCCGCCGGCGTCAGTGTCAGGCCACGGGCCGTCAAGGACGCTCCCCACGTGCGCAGGCCCACGTGCCCCGGCCGGTCGAGCGGCTCGGGATCGACGGCCTCGAGGAGCGGCGCGGCGGCGTGGTCGAGCGTGGCGGACAGCCTGCCCCGCTCGATCGAGAGCCGCACGTGCACCCAGGCATCGGGCTCGAGCGGGTGCGACGCCGCGGCGAGCACCCGCACCCCGTCAGCCGTCGCCCGGCGCAGCTCGACCGACTTGAGCGGCGGCGTGAACACGAGCTCGTAGCCCGTGAACCGCTCGGCGAGCCGCTCGCCCGCGGGGAGGCCGCGGACGACGACCGCCGCCAGTTCCGTGGCACCGCGCAGGAACAGCTCCGCCTCGACCGAGCCGTCGACGAACGACGCGGCGGCCGGCGGCCCGCCCGCCCCCTGCGCTCCTGTCCCCTGCCCTCCTGTCCACAGCGCGAAGGGACCGGTGGCGGTGTCGAGATTCATGATGCCTTCGTAGCCGCCCCCCCAGACGCCGCCGCCCACGAGCCAGCCCGCGGCCCCGGGATCGGGCGTGCCGACGGCGAGGATGTCGGCCGGCGCGAGGCGGTCGCGATAGCCCCTCACGAGCGCCCCGGGCACGAGCGGCGCGAGGACGATCGGATCGGCCGCCGCCGACCACGCCGACCGCTGCCGCGCGAGGTAGCCCGTCGCGATCGAGAGCTCCGCGGCCGAGGGACGGCGGGCGAGCGCCGCCTCGTAGGCCGCCGTGACGAACGCCGCGTCGCCGCCCGCCGTGCCCGGCTCGGCGGCCAGCACCGGCGCGGCCGCGCCGGCCCGCAGCGCCAGCGTTGCCGCCCGCTCCCGGGCGAACGCGCCGTTCGTCAGCAGGAGCGCCTGCGGCGAGACGGTGGTCACGGCCCGCTCCCCCACGCTGCTCGTCGTGTTCGTGTAGTCGAAGGCCTCGAGCTCCGGGGGCAGGAGCGTGCGCTTTACGAACGCGTAGACGCTGCGGCGGCGGTCTTGCAGCGGGTCGGGCTTCTCCCAGCCCGCGCCGGGCTTGGATTGTCCGGCGAGGCGGTCGCGGCCCACGGCGGGAAAGAAGCCGCGCCCCCCGGCCTCGGCCACGAGTCCGCCCGACGCCGCGAGGAACGCGTCGCGGATCGTCTCGGCCTCGAGCCGCCGCCGCTCCTGCCGCCAGACGAGCGTGTTGCCCTCGTCGACCGCCGCGCACTCCGGCCGGTCGGCCCGCGCCCCGCGGCGGTACGCCTCCGACGCCATGATCGCCCGGTGGAGCCGCTTGACGCTCCAGCCGGAGTCCATGAACTCGGCCGCCAGCCAGTCGAGCAGCGCGTCGTGCACAGGCGGCATCCCGGCGAAGCCGAAGTCGTTGGGCGTCGGCACGAGTCCCTTCCCGAAGTGGTGGAGCCAGATGCGGTTGACCATCACGCGGGGGGTGAGCGGGTTGTCGCGGCTGGCGATCCACTCGGCGAGCGCGAGCCGGCCGGATCGCCCCGCCGTCCCGTCCGCGGCCGCGCGGCCGCGGAACACCTCGGGCACGCCCGGCTCGACCGCCGCCCCCGGCACCGCGGGGTTGCCACGGACGAGCACGGTCGTCGCCGGAGTGTGCGCCGCGTCGCGGGCCGCCATCGCGAAGCCCCCGCCGCCGGGCAGTTGCACGTAGGCGTCGGCGTCGATCTCCACCACCTCCTCCTCGTCGGCCGCGTCCTTCTTCTTGCGCTTCTCGGTGCCGTGTCGGGGGCTGTAGCGACGGACCCGTTGGATCATCCCCAAGAGCGCGTAGTAGTCCTTCTGGCCGATGGGATCGAACTTGTGGTCGTGGCAGCGGGCGCAGTTGATCGTGGAGCCGAGGAACCCCTGGCCGACGGTGGCGAGCATGTCGTCGAGCTCGTCGTAACGGGCGAGCCGCGCGTCGTCTGGCTCGTCGTCCCAGGTGCCGAGGTGCCAAAACCCGGAGGCGACGATCCCCGAGTCGCCGACCGGCTCCATCAGGTCGCCCGCGAGCTGTTCCCGCACGAACCGGTCGTAGGGCATGTCGTCGTTGAACGCGGCGATCACCCAGTCGCGGTAGCGCCAGGCGAAGGGCTTCTCGCCGTCGCGCTCGTAGCCGTTGGTTTGGGCGTAGCGCACGACGTCGAGCCAATGACGCCCCTGGCGCTCGCCGTAGGCGGGCATCGCCAGCAGCCGGTCCACGAGCGCGAGCCACGCCGCGTCGGAGGGATCGCGTTCGAACGCCTCCACCTCCGCGAGCGGCGGCGGCAGGCCGACGAGGTCGAACCACGCGCGGCGCACGAGGTCGCGGGGCGTCGCCCGTGGGTTTGGCGTGATGCCGCGGGCGGCGAGCTTCGCGTCGAGGAACGCGTCGATCGGCGAACCGGTCGCGGCCGGCGGCGGCGCCGCCGCGGACGGCACCGGCGGCCGCACGACGGGGCGGTAGGCCCAGTGATCGCGGTCGGCCTCCGACACGGTGAACCCGCCCCGTCGGACCACGGCCCCCGCGACGGCGTCGGCGGCGGGGTAGGCCGCCCCCTGCGCCACCCACTCCTCGAGCGCACGGATCGCGGCCGGCGGCAGCTTTCCCGAGGGGGGCATCTGATAGGCGGGATCGTCGTAGCGCACGGCCCGCACGATCAGGCTGCGGGGGGCGTCGCCGGGGGCGATCGCGGGCCCGGAATCGCCCCCCGCGAGCGCCGACTCGCGGCCGTCGAGACGCAGCCCCCCCTTCGCATCGGCCGCGTGACACTTCCAGCAGTGCTCGACGAAGATCGGGCGGATCTTCGCCTCGAAGAAGGCGATCCTGTCGAGGGAGGCTCCATCGGTGACGCCATCGGCGGCGGCGAGCGGGCCGGGCGGCACGGCCAGCGCGGCAGCGAGCAGCGCCGCATGCCACCGTGCGCCGCGGCGGGGGGCGGAGCACGCGGTCGGCGCAGGCGGCGCGATGGAGAACGGCAGCACGCTGGATCACCCCGGGGACACGGCCGAACGCGCGACGATCCCGCTCGGCGACATCTCCTTTGTAACCCCGCCCACGCTCCGCGGCCATGCGAACGGGCGGCCGCGGCTTACGTTTCCGCGTCGCGGGCCCGCGGGGCCGCAAGCCTGCTAAAAAGTGGCGTGCCCGCCGTTCCCGGGGGAGGCCGCAGGTGGCCGACGACTTCGTCACGTTCGATCGCCCGCACGTGCTCGTGCTGGTGGAGACGTCGATCGCCTACGGTCGCGGCATCGTCCGCGGCATCGCCCGCTGGGTGAGAACGCACGAGCGGTGGAGCATGTATCTCGAGCAGCATGCCCTCGGCCTACCGCCGCCGCGCCCGGCCCGACGCGACCAGGCGGCGGCGCGGCTGAGTTGCCGAACGCGGCATGGCGAGCAGCCGGGCCCCCGCCGCGCTGCGCCGCCGCGGCCCCCCGACGCCGTTCCACCGCGAACGCGCGGCCTGCGAATCGCGGC
>Ga0209189_1001748_pt1 | contig 15898 bp, 13 predicted proteins | sample C_130820_EF_Meta_FD_187308 | JGI IMG/M metagenome (GOLD analysis project Ga0209189, IMG submission 187308) | Freshwater microbial communities from Lake Croche, Canada to study carbon cycling - C_130820_EF_MetaG (SPAdes) (version 3) | ecosystem: Environmental > Aquatic > Freshwater > Lake... | reverse complement strand
ACACAGTAAGTTCTACATCTAATTTTATTAATGAGCCATTTTCTATTTTTTCTGTAATGCTTTTCTTAATTGCATTTTATATTGTTGTTTATTTATTTCGTATTCCTATGTCTAGTGAAACAAAACCAATTATATTTTCACTTATCGAATCTATTGCATGGATATTTTTCGTAATCATCATTTTTACAGATTTTTTTAAATATGTTCTTGGCGTTTCTCTTATGGATTTAATATCAGATTTTTTTGATTGGTCGTCTTTACCAGATAAAGGAACTCTTCCTATACAAGGTAATGTTTTTACTGGTAATGTAATTGCAGCTAGTAGTGTCGCAACTAATTCAATAATTGGAAATGTGGTTTTAGCTAAGCCCGTCCAACAAAGCGAAGTGTTTAATATATCCAATAATCTGTATACATATGATGATGCACAAGCCATTTGTTCATCCTATGGTGCGGCATTAGCTACTTATGATCAAATTGAAGAAGCCTATAAAAGTGGTGGAGAATGGTGTAATTATGGATGGTCCGATGGACAAATGGCGTTTTTCCCTACACAAAAAGCAACTTGGGAAAAGTTACAAAAAAATCCAAAGCATAAAAATGATTGTGGACGTCCAGGTGTAAATGGAGGATACTTTGCAAACCCCTATATTAAATTTGGTGTAAACTGTTATGGCAAAAAACCAAAACCATCAGATGCTGACTTAGATAGAATGAAAATGCAGCAAAATTCCATTTTACCAAAAACTGAAGCAGAAACTGAACTAGATAAAAAGGTTCAATTTTGGAAAGACAACGCTGATAAAATGTTGGTAATTAACTCCTATAACAAAAACGCATGGTCAGAATATTAGTCTGAAAAATTATTATATTTTACATGTCAAAATATAATAAACTTACTTATTACTTGTCTCGTTCATTTTTCTTTGTTTGTGACTTTTTGTATTGATAATTTTTTCGCGTACCAGAATATGGTTTTACAGATGAAACCGAACCTAATAATTTTTCAAAAAGTGTATCATCAATTATTCTATTATTTATTTCTTTGATTGTCTCTTTATCTTGGAAAGAAATTTGGCGTGATTCTAAATATAAACCTACTGGTATTCCTAATTCATCAAACCGAGTCATACCAGTTTGAATTTCAATTACAGGAGAACCTCCTAAAATGCTCATTTTATTATTTTCCTTTTTTAAATGTTCTCGCATGGGATAAACTGCACTTACTATATCACTATTCATATCCTTTATAAATTCATAATTTGTTATAACTGGTTCTATTAATTTTTCCATATTATATAATTAGCTTCGATTTAATTATTACAACTTCTCTTTATATCTGGTGAAGTATTGATTTCACGATTTTCTTTTAAATATTTTACAATATAATCTACTTGTTCTTTGTTTGAAATAATATTACTTAATGTTTTTTCTATGTATCCGAATGTTAATGGTGAATATTCTTTCTTATCATATATACGAAGTTCTCCGTCACTTAATTTTATTTTATTCTCAGGTATCTTATTTTCTTCTGTGTATTTACATATTCTATCTGATAGTTCATGCCTTAACTCTCGCATTTTTCTCGTTTTCTCATTTACAATTTTTAATTGACTATCTATTAAAACCCACTTTTTAACATCTTCTATGAATTGGGTTTTTGGAATATTCACAATTTCATTATCTGCCATTAATTTATATTTACAAAATTAAAAAATAATATAAACAAATTTTGACTAATTTAATACAATATGAATATTACAAAAGCGGATTTACAAAATATGTATTTTGAACATATTGAAGCAGAAAAAATACGCTTAGCTAAATTATTTGAGGAAGAACGAAAATCTATTATTACCGGAGTATTAGAGGAGAATAAACTAGGAAAAAAAATATATACTAGAAAGTGTTACGATTATAACGAAGAGTATTTTCAAATGTTAGTTACGAATTTACAGGAGTTATTCGTGGACAGTAAAATCGGATTATCCTTAGTAAATAATGATGGATCAAAATCTTGTATATTATTGTGTGTAGATTGGTCATAAATATTTGTAAATATAGATATTTACAAATATAGTATCAAATTAACGGCGTGTTTTACGGTAGCTGCGTCGGTGACGTCTAGACTTTTTCATAGAGATCTTGGGGAAGCCAATAACGTTTCTCTTACGAATAGAATCTCTAGCATATAAGAGAACAGCAGGAACAGCTACATCTGTAATAATGCCGCCACCTACTGATACTGGAACATTAGCAGTTGTAGGAGCAGCAACGATGTCCGAACCTGCACTACCTCCAACTTCACTTGGAGATAATGGCAAATTGGCACCACCAGTTTGGGGATTCATAGCAATTTCATGATTATTTCCAGCAACTTGGTGTTGTTGCCCAATTCCACCATAAACAGATTGTGCCCAGCCAGTAGCTCCTCCATCTCCTCCATTTATTACTATCTTAGAACGACGACTAGTTCTTTTCTTTGAATGTCTTTTTCCCATTATATATAATTTACATATATTATTTTCATTATGAAATGTTTGTACTAAATGTTCTTGATTGGATGGATAATCTTAGCAACATTACTAAAATTGCTAAAACAATAAAAAATAAAAACAAATTATAAAAACAGATTAGCCACAAATATAAATAAATTTCATTATAAACTATATTTGCTAGTGGTTTCATTATTTCCTTCACATCCTTTCGAATATCTTCATTTTGAAAAAATTCAATACATGAATCCCGAATACTTTTCATATCATAACTACAAAAATCTTATACATTATTGTTTTGCGCTGAACGTATTTAGGGAAATACATGTTTTACTTCCCTAAATTTTAATATAATCATATCATTCGTATAAAAAACACAAGATTTTTATTTACAAAATATAAGATAGTATGGAGATCTTTGATACGAATGACTCTTTTGATTTCAACAATTTAATGTTAACTACTCCTACATTAATTTCCGGTGGCAATTATTTTATAAGATTTTTAGTAAATAAAAATCCTCTTTATATCCAACCACCTAAATGTAAAACAAAACAAGGATTTACAAAAGTGAATAAGCGTTATTCTTGTGATTTGATGTTTACAAATGAAAATGAAAACTTTATTCGTTGGATGGAAAATTTAGAGATTTATTGCCAGCAATTCATTTTTAAAAATAGAGAGAAATGGTTTGACGGTAACATGGAGTTGCATGATATCGAAAATTATTTCACCTCTACCTTAAAGATATATAAATCTGGTAAATATTATATTGTACGTGTAAATGCTAATATAAATGCAATTTTAAATAAACCATCTCTTAAGATCTATGATGAAAATGAGAATGAAGTTGATATAGATACGATTTCTGAAAATACAAATGTATTAACAATTGTAGAAATTCAGGGTATTAAATGCTCAAGTCGTAGTTTTCAAATCGAAATTGATTTGAAACAAATGATGGTTGTTCAACAAAATAACTTATTTGAAAAATGTATTATTAAAACAAACCATTCTACGACGGCTTCTAAGGAAGCCTATACTAATGAAATAACTGAACCTACAATCACTAATAAATTACTTGAAACTCAAAATGAAACCGATATAGTTACACCAGAAATGATAACGGAAACAGAAATTGTTATAGAATCCTCAGTAGAAGTTGATGAACCAGTTGCACTTGAAGAAAATGAAACTTTGATAGAATCAGAAGAGAATAAAAGCAAAAATGATAACGAACCTTATCTTCCTGAAGGAGTTGATATAGAGGAAATGCCTATGTATAATGGTATGGAAGAAATAGACTTTCCTTTAGAAGAATTAAAAGATAAAGAACCTATGCAATTAAAAAAGAGAAACGACGTTTATTATGAAATGTATAGAGAGGCTAGGCGAAAAGCAAAAATTGCGAGAGATTTAGCACTTTCATCTTATTTAGAAGCTAAACGTATAAAGAATACATATATGTTGGATGATATTGAAGAAAGTGATGATAGTGATTTAGAAATAGATGAAGAAAATTCTTTAGATGAATAATAAAAGTCTTCTAGGTATTTAGCAAATTTTAATTTGAAATTACACAAATATTTTTATCATCCGTTTATATATAACAGCATGTTCAAAGAAATCATTAGCGGGTTTTCCAAATTTTTCACAAAGGATAGAATTTTAGTATTGATTATATTTTTGGTTCTTGCTTGGGCTCTTTTTTCCTACTCCGGTTCGAAGTTAAATCTTTATGATAATATGGATGTTGGTGCTACTGCCCCTTCTGCTTCTGCTCCTGTTGTTTCTGCTCCCTCTGCTACTAAACCCTCAGCCGCCCCAGCTGCTGCGGGATATTCTCCCCAATCTGTAGCTAATCCTTCTGATTTATTACCTAAGGATGCTAACAGCAATTGGTCTGCCTTGAATCCTACCTCTATGAACAGCGGTGATATTTTAATGCCTGATCTCTTACAGGCTGGTTACCATATTGGACTTGATACAATTGGCCAAACACTTCGTAACCCTAACCTTCAATTACGCTCTGATCCCGTAATTCCTAAGTCAGATATTGGCCCATGGAATCAAAGTACGATTGAGCCTGACTATGGGCGTGTTCCATTAGAACTTGGCAATTTACCCAAATAAGCAGGTTTAGTAAATAAATAATAAAATGTGTTTTATTATTTAGGGAATTCATATTTTTTCTATTCGTTATATATAAAATGAATTGGGCTGTCGCTGTTTATTCCGCTATTTTATTCTTCGTTCTCTCTCCTGGTGTTCTTTTACGTTTACCATCTAATGGCAGCAAACTTACAGTTGCTGGTGTCCATGCTGTAGTTTTCGGTCTTCTCTTATACTTTACCGCTGGATTTGTCTGGCGCGCTTCTTTGTCCTTATCTGTCCCCCATATCCGCAAGGAGGGAATGAAACCAAAGGATGAGAAGGATAAGTAATTGGCTTGAATAACGTTACCAAGAAAATAGTTTTTTAACTAAAATAATAAAATACACCGTATTTATATAGTCATGGATAAATACGATGTTTTAGGATATTTTCTAATTGGGTTTGTTCTTGTCGTATCCATAGTTATGTACTTTAGAAACTCAGATGATTTTCAATTAAAATGTATTGTATCGAATGTAGATGGAAATAAATATTGTGTACGTGAACGTGAAAAATTACAAGCCGCTGCGGACCTTTTAGCATCCGTAACCGACAAATGCAAACAACTCGTAAAATATATGGATAAAAAACATCACGATGAAGAGCGCGTAAAACGGTTAGTCGCTGGATACAACCCACAGCGTGTAGTTGAAACTCTTCCTACTAGTGAATATACTGCATATAGCGAGAATAAGGGCGAGAAATTAGCGTTTTGTTTAAATCGTAAGAAGAAAGAAAATGATAATTTAATTGATGAAAGCACACTTATGTTTGTAGCGATTCATGAACTTGCGCATATTATGACTAAATCTATTGGACATAAGAGTGAATTCTGGGATAATTTCAAATATTTATTAGAAAACGCGAAAGAGGCAGGAATACATAACCCTGTTGATTATAAAAAAGAAAATAAGGAATACTGTGGTATGAATATTCACGATAATCCTTATTATGATGCATAACTGTGATAAATTTTTATCAATATCTTCTCTTCATCAACTATGAATGGATTCTTATCCAGATTGTTCTCTTTTATTTTAGTTCGATCGTGTAAAATATTCTTCCTTAAATTAATAGGCACAATTAACGCGGACGATTTTTTAGAATTCCGTCTACGTTTTGAACATCGTTGTCCCATATTAATAAATAATAGCTGATTTGTTTTATTATTTATTATAATTTAAACTCACAATCTATCAATTTTTTTATTTTTTTTGACTAGACTTTCTAGACTTTTTTGACTTTCTCTAAATAAAACATTAATATTAATACTTGGATAAATAAAATTTAATTTAATATCGGTCCCGGGTTTTACACCTTTTCTCATTTAAAACGCCCATTTTCAGAGCAAAAAAATAAAAAAAGTGTAAAATCAATAGTAGGAATTTCACCTACGATAGTCTAACTTTTTCCTGTTCTTCTTTGGTATTGGAACAGGTGAAAGACGAAATTTGGAATTGCGGTGGTCTTTGTTGTTTTTCTACCCACCACTTTGTTAAATTCATTATGTTTATGGATGAATTCGCATCTCGTGTTCTAAATACGGTTTGTTTGACTTGAGGTCTCACGCAGTTAGAACACACTAAAAGACGGAATTGTTTCTCTCCATTCTTGTGCCTGTAATATTCTAAATTATTATAACATTCACAGCATTTCTTACTTGTATTACATTCATTAACAGTAATTGTATCGTATTTCTTATGGATTTGTTTTCGTAATCCTTTATTCATGGTAGGCATAAAATGTTTCATTTGGGTGCTTCTTGACCAATTACCATAACCAATAAGAATATTTTCACCAAAAGTTTCCTTGATTTTATTCATGAATTTATCCATGCTTTTCTTACCATAACTATATTGGCGGAATTTCATTTTCCTCCATGTTTCTCGTTGATAGAATTCTAATACCTTCTTATTTAACTTATCCTTTTCTACTAAGTAGGACTTGAACTTTTCATAATCTACAGATTTGCTATTTTCAAAAGAAAGTTCAATTTCACACTCATTTATTTTGTTTTTCTTCTTTTCCTCTATCAAAATGCGTTGATTACACTTTGCTTTACTTTCTATTTTTCTCTGCGGTGCTGTATATTGTAGTTTATTACCATTACCATCCATCATATAAACCAAACTTCTTTTTCCTGGGTCACAACCCACAATGTTTCTTGATTTCAATTCGTCTAATTGTTCCTTTGATAAATCCTCTATGTTATAGAAATCTTGTTCAGGTATAGTAGGAACTTTACTGCCCCATTTTTTATCTTTCAAATCTTTACGAATGAAAAGCAAACAACATGAAATACCATCTGTTTGGATTTGGTGATGAAACTGGTAATGTTTATTTTTGAATGTTTTATGGTTCAAGTTCAAAAATCCATTCCAAATATCATGCTGGTTGTCTTTGATATTCTTCAATAATTCACCCTTTTTTATTTTATTTCCATCCTTATCTTTTTCAGGACAAAACAAACTAACCAAACAAGCAGTATCTAAAATAATATGTTTTGGAATGATGTTATTTCTTAATGGTAAGGGTTGGAACAATTTACTTTCTTGTGTTTCCAATACAGAGTTCATATACAACATTCCTTTCAAATAAGAAAATGGTCTAACTTTCACATCATAATGAATTGACTTATTGATATCCTTTGGAAAAATATGAGGCAAATGAGTAAGTTTCCAATCATTAAACAATTCATTTGTTTCTGTTTCCAATTCTAATACTTGTTTCTTAAATTGAAATAGTATTGCTTTATCCTCTGTAATTTCTGTGGTTGTTTTATTGATGAAACGTAAGAAATGTTGAATGAAATGTTCCTGTGCATTATTGGATAGTGAAGTATGTATTTGTGTTGCTAAATAAGGAAGCATAAACGTGGTGTTTTTCAAATTGGTTTTCTCATGGTTCAATAAAGGTTGGTATTCGGTTATGTAAAACTTATCTAACTTCTCTAATAATTCCACATCAGCACTTTTCTTTCCTCTATTATCACGAACTCCTAATGCTTTGATACAATAAAGTATAAACGTTTCATCTATTTCAGGTAACGATGATTGGTTAGAATAACAATGTAAAACATACAACCGAATAAATTGGTAGGAATGTATCATTAAATCATTCATAGCAAAAACCAAATTATTTATTTCAGGTTGTATCTCATTATGGTTCAAAAGAATAGATTTGAGTGTAGTTTTGATGGTTTGGAAGGATGCCTTCTCATTATGCCTAAATGATTTGAAATTGTCTTTCAACTTTTTCTTTTTCACCATTCTATATTTTATACAGAGAAAATAATTTTAAGTTCTTTTTCAAGAATTTATTAAACTTTTGAAAAAGATATTATGCCTAAATATTTTCCGTTATAGAAACTTCCGTAGTTTCTAACTTTTGTAATTTTTCTTTTCGTTTCAAATATGCCTTACGATTAATTTCCTTTAACCGTTCAGGGTCTTCTTCTGCTATTTTCTTTAATCTTTGTTTGGCTTTTTCATTTACAATTTCCTTGTTTTTTTCATAATAAGATTTCCTTGAAGTATTATAATTTTCTAATAATGTTTTTAACTTATTGTTTTCTTCTTTAAGAGATTTATTTTCTTTAATAATATTTTCAATATCCATTTGTATTGAAAGCATAAATTATTTTTATATAATTTTAATAAAAAATTGATTATATAAAATGGGCGTTTTAAATGAGAAAAGGTGTAAAGCATTATATTTTTTCTCAATGGCTACGTTTGCGACTATTTACACTAGTGCGTTTGGTCCAGCAACAGTTTCTGAATTAGACGTTGATAAATACACTGGTCGTTGGTATCAAGTTTTAGGTTCGCCGACGAATGAAATATTTCAAGGTTACGGAACATGTTTAACGGCCGATTATGGGTTGCTTTCTAATGGAAGCGTAAGTGTGTTGAATTCTCAGCTTGACAAGAATGGAAATTTAGAACAGATTTCCGGACATGCGTACTATAAGAACGCAAGTGAACCGGGTAAACTCACCGTATATTTACAAGGAACGCCATTCGATGGTCCATATTGGGTAGTGAAATTGGGCGAAGTTAAGAATGAAAAATATCAATACAGTATAATTACTGTTCCTTCGCAGATTTCTTTATGGGTAATTACAAGGAATGTTCAAGAATTTTATAATGAATATGCTCAACCGGTTACAACATATTTGGATGCTCAAAAATTTCATTACGAAACAATCGTTCAAGATGATAACTGTGTGTATGCATTACAATAGAAAAAAACATATATATTTATAATATTTTTACATAAATAAAAATATTATTTTTTACTTGGTTCTTTTGCGTAATATTATCTGCGTAATCATAATTCAATTTTTTACATACGTTTGATAACTTTTATCGCGCTTAAACACGAAAATCATGATTCATAATATATAACAATTGCCGCGGTTCAAAGTTATCAAAATAGTCCCTAACTATTTTTCGTGTAATTGTAGTTTTTATCATTTTGTTAATGAATGGAACAAACATATCTTCGTGTATTTTTTTACACCAAGTCGCGTGATATTTATTTATCTCTTTACTATATTGTCCAAGCGCATATATATTAACATATAAATCATGAATGTCCGTAATGAATTCTTCATATTCATTTCGAATGTTATAAAATGTTTTTTTATGTTTTGGACATTCTTCTATGTATTCGGCAACCTTATTCATTCTGCGCAAACAAAAGTACAAATATTGAATATTCGCCGGTATTTTTATAGAAGTTTTTAATTGCTCATATTTATTAGATAATATTTTTGCGCGTTCGCCCGTTTCTATATTTGTTACCATAACACCATTGGCACCTTCGCTATAATAATTAGACAACTCATTATAATTAGACACTTTTTCATATTTATTAGGAAATTTTATTATGCCGGATAGATTACGAATTGGTTGCCAGGCTTCATATTCTTCTTGAGGAATACATTTTATTATGTTGTTATTTAATGCGTAAACACTTACCAAATACGCACAGCATTCTTTAACCGGTAACATAATTATATTTTTTGTATGATGTACTATAAATGTATAACAAGCATTTTTTGGCAAATAAGCGAGAAATGCCAAATCGTTTAACTCTTCATTGTCATTTGCGCGAAGGGATTCTAAAAACATTTTATAAAAACTCGGGGTTTCTAGGTTAGAAGTGTATTTATTCTTAATTATGTTGCCATAATAACCATATTTACCGCCCACCGCGCCTTTAGTTGCGATTTCCCATTTTAGAATATTATCATCATAAAAAAGCGAAACCATAAACCCTTCAATCGCATCTGTAATTAATATTTTGGTGTCTATAACAGGATATTTATCTATAAAAGCATTGACAGGCATCGACTTGGGCGGTGAAAAACTAAGTACTTTTTTATCATTAAACGAAAACACAACAGAACGATATATTCCGGTTTTTGTATCATTAAAATTTAATAATTGTTTATTATAATTTGCAACATAATATAGGCTATACAATGATTTTGTTAATTTAACAATAACTGATTGATTTAAACAGCTATCGAGATTAATTTTATATATTATAGATTTTGAATCGCCCTCCATCTTTTTAGTAGAATTGTCTCTAGGTTTCTAGATTGTTTTATTGTATTATTACACAAAATATAATTTAGACACATAATATATATTTTATTAATTCATGGAAGCAATAAATGATAATATAGAAAATGAGGAAACTATAGATACTAGTTCGGTTACTCTTGAATTAGGTGATATTATTGAAATTATTGCCCCAACAAATCCAGACATTCATGAAACCACCGCTATAATCAATTATATAGATTCTCAAAAAATAAAAATTATCGCCATTTCCACATCAAAAATGTATCAATTAAATATTACTGAAGAGGGAACATTGACCGACGAATCCATCACTGATATTTATTTATTAAGCCGAAGTGATGAAAAAGGGTTTGCAAAACAAAACGGATTAACGCCAGAAGCATGGATAGATATATATTTTGGTGGCGAGTTTCCTGCTATTATTACTGGACAAATTTCAAATATTGAAGAAGATATGATTGAAATCACGACTTACCCTGAAATAAAAACGATTTATATAAATTTCGGATATCAAGGTATTCCTGAAAATATTCCAATTGATAAATTTATAATACGCGAGAAACCCGATACTTTAAAAGTAGGTTCTCTGTCATTAATCCGCGAACAGCTCGAAGAAGGATTAGAAGAAGGTGAAATATTAGAAAACCGCGAAGAAAGATTAGCGTCGATTATATACACTGACACTGGCGAATCTAAAATTACTATACCAGAAGGCGCTATGCCAGATAAAAATATGAACGAAACATTAAAAGAATTATACATTGATGCCAATTCTATTGTATTTGGTGAACGCTTGGAAAAAATAGTTCAATTAGTAGAGGTACCAGAAAACGAGCGTCGTTATGGCGTAGATGCCCAAGTAAACGATTTAATGGACGAATTGCTGTCAACAATCCCTAATTATCAGAGAACAACCACGGTTTTAGACAGTATACATCTTTTAATAGAACGTTTCAAAGAGTTACGTTCGCAATTTTCAAAATTTGACGTTAATCAAAATGCTTATGACGCTAAAATGAATGGTATATATTACAAACCGTTGGTCAACACATTAGAAAAAATAAATTATCGATTGCAATGGATTATGCCTGTTGTAAAAAATAAGCGAAAAATATATGACGCAGATAATTTAGTTGAATTCCCAGATGGCTCGCTCAAACAATTTGGACCAGAATTGCGTTCCGTTGAAGATTTACAATTAAAATACTATAAAAACAATTCAACAGAAGAAGGGTTTCGTTATAAAAATATGTATAGCAGATTAAATTCGTTTAATGTTCCATTTGAATCAGCAGACGATACGTCTGATTGTTTAGATTCTCTAACTGTATTAACTAATATTGATGCGGTCGTGGATAATTTGGAAGATTTTTATAGCAATGTTTATACTTCAGCCGGTGTAAAGCGTCGCCAATTTGTTATTCAGCGTTATAATTTGGGGATTTCAAAATTAGATGAGCAACTCATGAAATCTGGTAAAAAACTTTATATTCGCGGACCATTAACGCCCAATGATACTATGCAAATAAAATCGTTAGTTATATTGCCATATCCCGTTGTAAAATTTTCTGCCATAGATTTGCCTTCAACAAGCATTATGGATAGGGCCCAATTCCACGAAAATTATTTTATGTTGTTCCGTTTATTAAATAAACATGCTGATATTATCCCGCATGTAATTGATGATTTATCAAAAGAATTCGATTACGATTCTTTTATAAAAGAGTCTGGTGTTGATTTCTTTTCTAATATTCATCAATTTTCACTGAATAATGATTTATTTGTTGACCCAGATGAAAAATATCATAAATTCTTAGAGGCCGTTATACCAAAAACAAAAACTCTTATTCAATTGGTAAGAAAATACATAAAAGACAAAGTGTCCTATGTTGATGTTATACAACAATTGGAACCCTTCATGATTTATCCAAATGATATTACGTATACTCAATACAAAGATATTCGATATATAATGAAAGAGCTCATAAGAGAACATGTTATTAAGTTTGAAAAGAGTTTTAATGAGTTTTCTTTTATTAAAAACGAAAGGTATGATACATCACCCATTGCAAATCCGATAGTTAAATTGTTGGGTGAAAAACCTGATCTTGCTGAATCCTTTTTTAAGAACTATGATTTCTTATTAAATGATGGTAAAATCAACTCGGCCACGTCATCCGAAGAAATGCTTATGAAAATATTAGATATGGATTCTAGCATGTTGTATTCTAATGTGATATCTTCAATTATGATTTCGCTAATGACGCCAACAAATTTAATGGATATGCTTTCGCCACCTGAAACAGAGGACATGAGCGATTTAGAAAAAATAAAACCCACTGATTGCACCCGCAGATACTTGGCTAAAAAATATACCTCATTAAAAGACCTTCAAAAAGATAATAATGTAGATGAAATTTTTTACGATAAAGATTTTGATGAGACGCCGTATTCTATATTAAAAAAATACGAATCGGAACAAAAAAAAATGATGCCTGATTTGTTTTTAGAATTCTTAGAAGAGACATTGATTCATAAACACGACTGTCCAAAAGAATTAGCAAGTGACTTGGCGGCGACTATTATCGCAAAGAAGAAATTAGTTCGTGATGGCGATTATGCCATATTAGAAATTCGACCAAGACTTCCTGAAGGGATCGACCAGACTGATATGACTGCCGAACAACGTAGTTCCATAGAAAACGAGGCCGAAATTCGTAAAAAAATACAATATTATAAACGCCTCAAAAATAATTGGGTTAGTGACAATGACATGGATGAGATTGGATTCGCCGACACAAATACACTATTTTGTAACATAAGCGAATCCTGCTATAAAAACACCAAAAACCAGGTATGTGAAGCCAATGATGAATCTATTCTTCGTTTAAAGGAAATAACAAAAAATCGTCTTAAAACTGAATTCGATAAACGTTATACTATTTCAGTAGAAGAGTTAGAAAAAACTCTTGACCGAAATATTGAGTATCATTTAAAAATGTTGAAGAAGGGAAAGGCATTGAAAGATATACAAGCTCATAAAGCAAACAATTTGGCAGTTGCATTAGGACGATTAGCGTCGACAGAAGACCTTTTAACTTCACCTCATATGAAATTACGCGATCTGATAATGGGTCAAAATAATTTTTCTAAGAAGCAACGTGATATTTGCAAGTTCGTTGAAGAATATTGTCGTGATCCCATGGTTGAGAATTTAGAAGAGAGTCCGTATTGGAAATATTGCAAAGACACAAATCTAAAACTTTTCCCTCAATCTGTATATGAACTCGCTAGTGCATTTGTGTCTGGTGAAAATTACTTAGATAGGCTTAATGAAATATGCCATAAATTTGGCGAATTAAGCGGCGATGGCGATTCTATTGTTGATAAATATAGCGGGTTTTTATTGCGTAAAATAGATTTTAGTGAAGAAGAGGGCTTTGACGATGCTGGTTTTAAAATGACTTCTCACGAAATCATGGAAAAAGACTTGGGAACCGTCGTGATGGAAGCTATTGCGAAAAATAAAAAACCCGTTTTTGAAAGCGAAACGAGTGAAATGATATACAATGTATTCTCAGCAATTTGTGAGAACATTGATATACCCATCGAAACTATTAGTGAATTTGTTTTGCGAACATCGACAGAACTCATTACAAAAGAAATATTAAGTAAAGAATCTTACAATAAGAAATCTGAAGCCAGCTTTAAGAAAACCGGCAAATATTTTAAAGTCACCTATGAAAATTATAGAAACGAAACTTCAATTGTTATTATCGCGGCCGTTTTAATAATTGCTATTCAGACCGCAATTCCATCATTCCAAACAAAACGCACTCAACCAGGATGCGTAAGATCTTTCAGTGGATATCCCATGGATGGAATAGAAGACTTGACTGGAATTAAATACATAGCGTGCGTATTAAACAAAACAAAGAGTGCGATAAGTCCGTGGACTTCTATACTAACATACAAGGTAGAAACCCTTGAAAAACGCATAAAAGATGTAATGGAGCGAAATATAATGATTCGTGGTGATATACAAGAACTCTATGTTCAAAAGCGCGAGTTTATATTATTAAATCCGGAACTTCTTGCGCCAGCTGAACACAATATATCAAAATGGACTACATTTTTACCACCCATTGTGCAATATTCTATAGAAAAAAAAATCCGAAATGTCGCCAGCGATTTTGAAAACGATCTAATAGAATTGTTACGTAAAGGAACTCGTAGTCAAATCGATTCCATAAATACATTAAAAAGTAAGATTATGTTTTTTGGATACGGAATTATCGAAGCCATTAATAATATTGTTCGTAAGAAGGATACGTTATTAAAAACTTCTGGAAATGTACCTTTTATTGAGAACGCGTGTTGCAACGGAAACACCAATTCAACGATTCCCATAGTATATTTTAATGAAGAGGATGAAAATATTAACCTGTATCGAAACGCCAGCAAAAAGTTGGCAAAAATGTTAAATGATAGAGTGTTTGTACCGGCAAAACCTTCTATGTTTTATTTCCCTGAATTTTCAGGAATACGTAGCATCGTTATACCGAGCGGTTTCCTAGAAGAAACTATTTATTCTACCATAATACATTATTGTAATTTTGATGCGAAGTTGCCTATACCCGACGAATATAAAGTTATTATCAATGAAAAACCGCCTCTTTACAACTCAAATTGGACTCTTCAAGAAAAAATAGAATTTCTTAAAAGCAATGGAAAACGATTCACTGTGGAATCGTTAAATCAATTAATGGGATTAGTTCGTAATAAAAACACCGTAAATATAGAACCAGCAAAATCGTTCAATCAAGTCGACGCATTCAAAGAAATAATTGAAAATTTAGACATGACAAATTCCACTGTTGTGGAAGAGCCATTGCGTAAATTTTTATATAAAATCATGGACAAATATGATCCAGTGGTTTATATGGATAAACCATTAAAAGAACTAGACGATTTGATCGATTATTTGTCAAGTGTAAATTCTGAGTTATATAAAAGAATAAAGGTATTTTTTGATAAGTTTGGTACAGCACTCAAAGATAGCGAATATGAAAGTTTAATGGATTTTTTAGTAAATATACAAAAATGGAATTTAGATATCCCCATGAAAGAAACTAAAAAATATTATGACGATGGGTTATACAACGCAACGCAGTTTATAAAAAATGCAATTTATTCATTCTCTAAACTATATCCCAGTGTTTTAACAAATGATTCTGGTTTTTTCAAAAACGTTCCTAAGCACTGGGGCGTTTCGAAGAAGCATGAAGCCGATATTACAAAATTCATTGATAATTATTATAAAGAAATTGAGAAATATAAAGAGGATCCTGCGCTAATTCACTTTTTACAAGAAGTAAATATAAAATTAAAAGATCTTTATTTGTTTGTCGAGAACATGCCGGTATTTACTGAAATAGTAAAGGAAACCATTGACGAAAATTCAAAAGAAACTACTACCGTTTTACATTCACTTTTCGATAAACACACCACTTATTTATTATATACATATTGCTTTTATTCAGCAATATATGAGTATGTAGTGTCTAGTGAAGACATCAATTTGTTGAGAGCAGACGCACAAGAATCTAAACGCGCGAGACGTTCTTCTATCAATGAATCAAAAAACGTTTC